>Ga0209646_1000049_pt1 | contig 301924 bp, 266 predicted proteins | sample AraplaL_Col_mTSA_FD_184259 | JGI IMG/M metagenome (GOLD analysis project Ga0209646, IMG submission 184259) | Arabidopsis root microbial communities from the University of North Carolina, USA - plate scrape CL_Col_mTSA (SPAdes) (version 2) | ecosystem: Host-associated > Plants > Roots >...
CTTCTACAACCGCCAGCGGCGCCATTCGCGTCTCGGCTACGTATCGCCGGCGACGTTCGCTGATAATTTCAGAAAGCAGGCGCTGGCTGCTTGAAACGGACGTGTCCATTATTGACAGTACACCTCAGTGCGGAGATCGACTTCGCAGTGTATAGCGGTGATGGTGGCTTGCTATTTGTTGAAGAGCTTCAACGGGGCGACCACCACAATCTACCAGAGTGGATATGGAAAGACGCGGTGAAGCGCAAGGTTTTGCAGCTTGCAGGTATCCCATTGCGCGAGAGCTTTTAAGCTTGACGCCGACCTTCGAATGCTGCCTGATTCGCCAATGATCTGAACCCTGGCTATTTTGGCGCCTACAGGCGCGTGAACATCGGCGGCAGCTCCGCAGCGGCACTCTTATTCTCATAGCAGGAATGAGTTTTTCCTAGCTGTTCGATGCCGTTGCTCGGGCCAACCGGTGCTGCGAGACGGTATTGACAGAGGGGGAAGTTGCGAGATCCTGATGGTGCAGATAACTCACCACAGGAGGACGTCATGAAAAGCGATATCACCGTTTTGAGGGACAGCCGCGCGGCTGCGCCAACCGTACTTGGACACCGTACCACCCGCATTCCCACCGCCGGCAAGATCAGGGCCGGCATTAAGGTGCTGACGCGCCGCGCCCAGGACAATGCCCACGCCCGCGACATCTACCAGCACGGCATCGAGGAGGGACGCAGCTTCGACGACATCGAGCGCGCGCTGGGCAAGGCCCTGCCGGACCTGCAGCACCCGCTCGTGCCCAAGAACGTTCCGTACTTCACCGTGCGCGGTGCCGACTTCCCCAATCCCGACACCGCCCGCCAGATCATGGACCTCTATGCAGAGGACCGGGGCGATGGCGTGCGCCGCCTCTACCGCTTTCCCGTCGTCTTCCCGGCCGACGTGTGGCAGGCGGTGATGCCGCACGATCTGGTGTGCTGGGGCGCCGGCGAGAAAAAGTTCTGGAGCGAGTACGCGGCCGATGGCCGCACCCGCCTGTGCAAATGCTACGCGCCGGTGCCTCAGGACCGTACGTCGCGCAAGCCGATACGCATCTTCGGCGGACGCCGCACGCAGCTTCGCGCCGAGAACAACGGCATGTGCGACCCGGAGTTGTGCCCAGAATACCAGGCACGCAAATGCAACCTGTCCGGGCGACTCATTTTCTATGTCCCGGGCATCCGGTCCTGCAACGCCTTCGAGCTGCCAACCAACAGCCTGTATTCGATGACGCGCGCGATCGAGAAGTTCGAGGCGCTGGCTTTCCTGCGCGGCGGCCGCATCTCTGGCTTCCTCGACGCCAAGCGCACACCGTTCTACATCTCGAAGGTCGAACGCGAGGTTCCGCACATCGACGAGCAAGGCCGGAGCGTGCGGATCAAGGTGTGGCTGATCGAGATGGAGGCCCCGATCGATGTCGCCGCGTTGCTGAACTTCGGTGACGGCGAGACGGTGCGCGAGGCCGGCGCCGCGGCCGTGACGCTAGAGGCACCATCGCCGGAGGGGCCGGCCGGAGACAGGGAGCCGCCAGCGCGCGATTACTTCGAACCGGAACCGGCGCCGGAACGCGCCGACGTAACCGCGACACCTGCTTCCGCCGCGATGATCGACGGTGGTATCGACGAGGTGGAGGCCATCCTCGGCGTGGTCGACGCCTTCGGCATGGACCGCGACCGCTTCGAGGCGTTCGCCCTGAAGAGGTGGGGCGCCGGCTGGAAGCGCAACGCCGGCGGACGTTCCCGCGTGCTTGCCGTCCTGGAGGGCTGCGAGGACGCGGTCGCGCTGGCGGCCGAGGTCGACGGCGCGCTAGGCGCCGCTTCGCAAGCGTGAGGTGTGCGATGGATATCCGGATCGCCCATTTCTCCGACCTGCACTATGCGCCGGAAACCCTGGCCGAAGTGGACCGCTGCTTTGCGTACGCGGTGGACGCGGCCATCGGTCGCGGGGTCGACGCCGCCGTCATTTCCGGCGACGCCACCGACCATGCGCAGAACCTGCATTCGCCGGCCGTCGATGCGCTCGGCCGCAATGTGCGCAGGCTGGCCGGCCACTGCCCGGTGCTGATACTGCAAGGGACGTTCTCGCACGAGCCGCCCGGCACACTGAACGTCTTCCGGCATTTCGGCGGCCGCTATCCCGTGCACGTGGCGGACCGGCTGCAGCAAGTCGCGCTCGATGGCGAGGGGCGCTGGCGCGTTTCCGATGGATGGCGTTTCGATGCGCTCCCCGGTGGCACGCGGGCGTTGTTTTCCGCCCTGCCGACCGTGAATAAGGCGGTGGTCGCAGCGAGCGCCGGTGCGGCGGCGGCTGCGGAGGAGGTGGGAGTGCAGCTGTCCACCTTGTTGCGCGGCTATGGCGGTGTCAATGAACGGGCGCGCAGGCTGGGCATCCCCACGGTCGGCGTGGCGCACGGCACAGTCCACGGCAGCACCAACGAGCATGGCGTGCCGATGGCCGGCAACGACCATGAATTCACGACCGGAGCGCTGTTCGCGGCGCGCGCCAGCGCGTTCATGCTGGGGCATATCCACCTGCACCAGGCATGGGAAAGCGATGGGCGCCTGATCGCCTACGCCGGCTCGCCGGCGCGGCTGCATTACGGCGAGGAGGGCGAGAAGGGATTCCTGATCTGGACCGTTGGCGCGGCAGGTAGTCGCTTCGAGCGGATCGCCACGCCGGCGCGGCGCACGATCGATCTGTGTTTCGACGGTCCTCCCGATCCCGCCTGCATCCGCGCGCGCATCGATGAACTGGATGTCGAAGGGGCGTTCATTCGGGTGCGCTGGCAAGTGTCGGAGGCGGAGCGCGACCAGGTCGACCGTGGCGCGCTGCTGGCCGCGTTGACCGGCGCGGCGCAGGTCAAGTTGGAAGGGCGGGTGCTGCCGGTGCAGGTCGCGCGCATGGCGGGCATTTCTCGGATGGGACTGCGCGACCGGATCACCGCCTGGGCCGAAGCCGCCGGCGAAGATGCCGCGCCATTGCTGTCGTGCGTGGAGCGGCTGGCAGCGCGCGATACCGAGTCGATCGCCCGGACGATACTTTCAAGCGGAGCGGCCCCGGTTCGGCGGGAAGTGAACCGTGCCGCCATGATCACTTTGGAGGAGGGCGCGTCATGAAACCAGTTTCGTTGTACCTTAGAGGATTTCGCGGCATCCGCGACGGGTTAGGCCGTGACGAGCTGTCGCTGGACCTGGCCGCTCTGACAGAAGGCGCGCAGCTGATCGCCATTTGCGGGGCGAACGGGCGTGGCAAGACGACGGTGCTGGACAACCTGACCCCGTATCCGACCATGCCTTCGCGCGCCGGTGGCGACGGCAGCGGGGCCTTTTCCTACTATGACCACGTGTTCCTGCCGGAGAGCCTGAAGGATCTGGTGTGGGAGCATGGCGGCCGGCGCTACCGCTCGCAACTCGTCATCCGCAACGAGAGCCGGCGCCGGACCGAAGCCTATCTGCATGTGCTGGAGAATGCGTGCTGGTGCCCTGTCAGGACCGACGACGGGACGGTCGCCGATGGAAAGATGGAAACGTACATGCGGTGCCTCGACGCGGTGCTGGGGGCCGAGCGCACATTCTTCGTGTCGGCGTTCGCTGCGCAGGGGCGGCGCCAGCTCTGCGCGTACCGTACCGGCGAAGTCAAGGCGCTGCTGGCCGATTTGCTGGGATTGGAGGGCATCCGCTGCAAGGGACAACAGGCGGCGGAAGTGGTCAAGCTGCTGCGGGTCGGATTGGGCGCCGCGCGCGACGAATTGTCGGCGGCGGCGCTGGACATGGATACGGCGAAGCTTGACGGCGCCCGGCTTCCGGCCATCGTCCGCGACATCGCGGCCGCGCATGCACGGCGGTCGTCAACCCTCCAGAGTATCGATGTGCTGCACAAGACCTTGGTGAGGCTGGAGGCCGAGCGCGCCCAGTTGGCCGATCGCGCGGCCAGCCGCGAAGCGTTGCAGACGGAGTTGGCAGGCCTGACCGCCCTGATGGCCCGGCAGGCGTCCGAACACGCCGCCGACCGCCAGCGGGAAGCAGAGCGACTGGCGCGCCTGCAACGCGAGGCGCAATCCCGGTGCGCGGACCAGCAGCGCGCCCGCGCGGCGATCGACGCACAACGCGGGCTGGCGTGTGCTGTGATTTCCAAGGCCGGCGTGATCCGCTGCGCGTCGCGCCGTCTTGGCATGACGCGCTCCGTGGTCGCGGCACGCGAGCAGCGCGCGCTGCGTTGCCGTGAGGCGGTCGCGGAGCTGCGCACGGTGGAGGAGCGGGAGCGCAGCCTCGCCAAGGAAATCGAAGCGATCGAGCGCATGGCCGGCCAGGCCGCGCTGCGGCTGGAGGACGTGCAGCGGCGCCATGGGCTGACCCTGACCGTCCCCTGCAAAGGCATGCCGATGCAGCGGGATTGTCGCTTGCTGGCCGACGCCCACGCGGCGCGGCCGTTGATCCCGAATGCCAGCGCGGAGTTGGCGCGCCTGAACGACACGCGCTCCGAACTGCGCGCACAGTTGGCGCAGTTGAGGGTGCGGGCCGCCCGGCTGCGCCTGGCTCCCGACCAGCTTGCGGCCGCGGAGGCGAAACTGGCTCGGTCGCGGCGGCGTGCCGAAGATGCCACGGCGCTGGCGGCGCGCAATGGGGAGCTTGCACAGGCCGAGGTGACCATCCAGGATTGCGACGAGCGTCTGGAGCGCCTGGAACAATCGGCGCGGACGAGCGAGCGCCGGCAACTGGCGGAAGTGTCGGCGGTCGAGGCGGCCATCGCGCAGATCGATGGACGGGCGGCGCGGCATCAAGCCGAGCATGGTGCGGCGTGCGCGAGCTTGCGGCAGCGGCTTGCCCGCCTGCCGCCAGCGTTTGACGAGGCACCTATCGCGGCGGCCATGGAAGCGCTGAGCGTAGCGCAGGTCCAATCGCAGGCGGATGAGGCGGCTCTGGGACCGCTGTTGCGTCAGCGCGCCGCCGCTGAAGAGGCGCAGGAGGCGGCGGACAAGCTGCGCGAACGATGCGCAGCCCTGCAGACGAGGTGCAGCGCGATCGAGACCGAACTGTCCACCTGGACCATGTTCGCCAAGTGCATGGGCAACGACGGCCTGATTGCGTTGATGATCGACGACGCCGGGCCTGAGCTGTCGAGCCTTGCGAACGACCTGCTGGTGGCCTGCTATGGGCCTCGCTTCACATTGTCCATCCGGACGCAGGTCGAAACCGCCAAGGGCGAAGCGAGAGAGGGCTTCGACATCGTGGTGCACGACGCGGAAGCCGGGCAATCTAAACCGATGAACCAGATGAGCGGAGGAGAGCGCGTCTGGATCAACGACTGCCTGACGCGCGCCATCGCGCTCTATCTTGCCCAATGCTCCGGGCGCCACTACGAAACGCTCTTCACCGACGAGTCCGACGGCCCGTTGGACACTGAGCGCAAACGCATGTTCATGCGCATGAAGCGGCAGGTGCTACGCGTTGGGGGGTACGAGCGAGAGTACTTTATTTCGCAAACGCCCGAGATGAAAGCCATGGCCGATGCCGTCATCGACCTGGACTTGATGCTTGCGGATCTGCCCAGTTGAATAATGGTCGAGACAGTCTATGCTGCCTTTCAGTCAATAGAAACCGATGTCGTCAAATGCTTATAGTGCCGGTGATTCTTGTTTGTATGGGAGTTTTCCAGCTAGGACATACCTCTATTGGAGTTGTGCGACGTTTGACCAGTATCAAGGCGTGCCATTCCACTGGCCGCATTATATTTAGTTCCACAGGGAGACGCTTATGCTGACCGACCTTCAACCGCACTCGCACGAACCAATCGCTGACCGTTGAACGAATAGAGTGGATAGTACCGTGAGACCGCATCGTGTGAAATTAGTAATTTGCGTGTGGGCGTTTTCGTTGCTCTGTGCATGGTGGACGTTGGCAACCTACAACCACACCTATTTTGCATGGACTGCCAGTGATTTCGTAAGCAATGCATCGGCGGCCAGCACGCCTTTCGCCTCGGCGCTCGCATGTCTTTGTTCTGGACACTTGAGCATGACCGTTCGGTGGATTATACGAGGCGCGGTAATCGTCGCAGGGGCTGCGATTTTTGTCCTATTTTACGGATGGGTCTTGATATGCGGATTTGCCGGGCCTTCTCCGATGGCAGGCGTAATGACGGTAGACGTGATCGCCGCAGTTTTTCTTTTCTTCTGGTCGTTAGACGGCACGTGCGATATTCCCAAAACTTGAGAATTTTATCGAGGACAGTTCCTGTGTTCGCGTCCCTTCGCTGGCCGGCAGCCAAAATTTTAAAGGTGGCTTTATGTTCAATAGCACTATACGACGTCGGATTCGCCTTGGTACAAACGGCTTGGGCGCAATAATTGCCGTGTGGGGCGCATGGGGATCTGCCCGTGCCGATGTTTCATGGAAGTACGCTTGTTGCATCGCACTATTTGCCTATTGCGTGGCAAAGTTTGCCGACGATACGCGGTAAAGTATTTAGGTATCCGATCACGAAAAATAGATTGCCATAGTCATATAGTATAAATGGTTTATATAGTAAAGGAAATGGGAGCTCCAGAGCCCTCTTCGACTACCTCTTTGTCATCGGGAAAGCAGCGCGATGTAGGCCTGATAGCCAAAGCTGCGGTTCTTTCGTTGTCCCGTCATCTCCGTCACGATGCCCAAATCGGAAAGCGCCTTTACCGCAGCATTGGCGGTCGGGAAAGTCGTGGATAGCCGCTGCTTGACCTGTTCAACTGTAAAGCGCGGCATCATGGGCAGCGACTCGAACAGGCGGTACGCGATGGCGCCGGCTTTCGGCGACTCCAGCAAGCGGCGGCGGTCATTAGCGATGAGCGTGGCCAGTTCGACGATGGTGCGTTCGGCCTGCGCGGCGGAGACTGCGACACCATCGAGGAAGAAGGCGATCCAGCTTTCCCAATCGCCCTCCGTGCGCGTGCAGGACAGCAGGCGGTAGTATTCGACCTGGTGCTGTTTCAGGTAACCGCTGATGTAGAGCAGCGGCGCCTGCATCAACTGCCAATGCTCCATCAGCGTGGAAATCAGGAGCCTGCCCATCCTGCCGTTACCGTCGAGGAAGGGGTGGATCGTTTCGAATTGGGCGTGAACCAGGGCGACCTTCACCAGCGGTGGTAGATCGCTGTTTTCGGTATGGATAAAGCGTTCCAGATCCGTCAACAACGCTGCCACGCGTTCCGGTGGCGGGGGAACGAAGACAGCGTTGCCAGGACGCGTGCCGCCGATCCAGTTTTGCGAGCGGCGCAATTCACCTGGCTGTTTGCCAGCGCCGCGCACGCCATCGAGGAGTAGGCGGTGGGCGTCGCAGATGAGGCGCAGGCTGACGGGCAGGCCGCTTTCAGACTGTAGGTTGTCGTGCACGAAGCGGAATGCGCGCAGGTAATTGGTCACTTCCTCCACGTCGTCCGCATTGCTCACCTCGAGGCCTGCTTCGTTGTCGAACAGGTCGTCGAGCGTCGCCTGGGCGCCCTCGATCTGGGACGTCAGCAGCGCTTCCTTGCGCACGGCGCCATACAGCAGCCAATCCTCGGACGGCACCAGACCGGCCACGCCGTTGAGCCTGGCCAGTGCGAGCTCCGCCGCACGATTGGCCGCGCCATAGGCGCCGGGCTGCAACGGCGGCGTATCCGGCGGCAGCGGGTGCGGCACAAAAGCCTGAACGCTTTCGCCGAGTGTCGTGGTTGTGATAATGGCGCCAGTCGTACGAGACATTTTTAAAGATTCCTTTAATACGTGCATTCATATTAAAGCATTCTTTAATTGGTGTCTGGGTAAACAAGCGATCCTAGTGGCGCTTTGCCAAAACAGGTGTCAGGAAAACGTCCCCGGCCGAACCGGGGGCGTATCGTGCTGCCGCTTCACTCTTCATGGAACGCACCGTCGGCCCTGTACCAGACCTGGCGATTGCCGGTCAGTTTTACCCTGTCTATCTCAACCTGTTCGAACATGGATTCCGGGACATGGATCCCCAGTTCAATGAGCTTGGCCCTGAAGTCGGCAAGCGTCAGTTCGAACGGGTTGGGTTCGTCCAGGTTCGAGTACAGGAACGGTTCGTCGTCCTGGCCGTCGCCTGCGTCCATCAACGCTGCCGCGAGGGGATGGGGGCCAAAGTATTCGATCACCATGAAATAGTGCCCGATCGCCCGGTCCCATCCGAGCAGGACCGAGACAGGCTGTCCAGAGTGCATCGTGCGGAAGTGGTGCTGACTCATCATACTCCTCCCTCTATGTAGGTTAAGTGGACCCGCCGTAGGATGGCGTCGATGCCCGCACGCGGCGAGGCGAAGTCGCTGGCCACGACATGCGCCCCGCGCGCCGCGTCGTTGTGACCGCAAGTCCATTCGTGTGCCAACGCCGTGTTGTCCGCAATGGACAGTGGCGGGGCATGATGGTCCAGCCTGTGCGCCAGTGCGCCGTCGCGATATGCGTTCATCATCAGATCGGTGCGGATGGCGGCGGCCAGATCCGGTTCGCGCTGTTGCACATGCATGGCGAAAATCCAGAGCAGCCGCATGTGTAGTGCGCCGAGCGGGGCGCAAGCGTTCATGACGGCCTCCGATCATTGCTTTCGCACGCTACGACACCCGGCTTCTTCTGACCTGCCTGGCGCGGGCCCTTGCATGCCTTGACATGGCCCACCTGGGCACCGCCATGCCTGGCGCAGATATCGCGGGCGGAGCAGAGCTGGCCGGTGGCCAGATCGCAGAAGCCAAAACAGATCAGGTTGGTGCGGATGAAGCGACAACCGTCCCGTGCGGCGAAGCGACGGCCTGGCGGCAACTCCTCCAAGCACAGCGCAGGGTCGCCCCGGTCTGCCACCGGATGGTCGGGCACTGCGGGGGTCTCGTACCCATTGCTTGAAATAGTGCTACGCATGATATTTCCTCCTCGTGCAATCGTTGATCAGGGAAGGTAGGGGCGCGACAGGCAAGCGCGCCCCGGGGACAACAGGGGCTGCTTGCCCCTTTGCTTCAGGCCGATTTGGCGATGTGGTCGGGCGTGACAACCGGTCCGACCTCCGCTGCGCTTGCGCCGGGCGGGCCAGACCGTTTGCTCGCCGAGGAAGCACGTTTCGCTGGTGCCTTGATCGGTCGCGTGGGAGTGGTGCCGCCATCGCACACATCGAGCGCGACGTCGCCGCTGAACCGCGCCAGGGCGCGTATGCTGCGCATGATCGAAGCCACCGCGCCTGCGGGCATCAGTACGGCGAACCGCAGGATGACGCGCACGGCGCTCGCGATGCGTTTGGCGCGCGCCTCGCGCTGCCGCTGCCGTCGCATGGACTGCTTGCAACGCAGGTAAAGCCCGGGATATCGCGTACGGCTGTCGACATCCTTGTCCATGTGGGCAATGAGTCCGGCCGCGAGATCAGGGTCGTTGGCGTTCCGGTAGAACGAGACCCAGACTTTTTCTTCCTCTTCGGCCGCAGGCATGCGGCGGAAATACGGACGTTGTTGCTCCATGATGACCTCCATTGTTAGCGTGAGGCCAAGCTGTCCCGTGGGACTGGCATGGTCCCACAGGGTTACGAAAAATATTAGTCAGCGACCAGTTCCACCTATAGCGGGTCGGCATATGGATCGCTGTCTTCAAACCCACAGTCTGGGCAGTAGACGCTCCAGTGTCGGTTGATACAGCCGCCGTCAAGGGTTTCCCAAAATCGGTATTGGCAGATTGGCCCGCCACATTCCTTGCAGGCGTCGATCAATGTTTCATTGTCGAGCTCCATACCGCCCGGTTCAACGCCCGGTCCGTATACGGTTGTCATCAGTTTTCTCCCAAGGGTTTGTCATCTTCGTCCTTGAAGCCGCATTCCGGGCACTGGATACTCCAGTGCTCGAACAGGCTGCCGCACTGTAGCGATTGCCAAAGCCGGTAGACGGCCTGCTCACAGCTGCACCGGATGCAATCGGCGATGTACGTCTCGTTCGCCATGGGGGCAGCTGATGCAGGAGTAGATCGCGAATTGCTCTCGTTCATTTTGGCTCCAATCGATAAAGTGCCGTTGCCCCACTTCCGCAAAGCCAGTTGAGCCCGGGATGTCCTCGTGCGGCTACTTGCCAGGGCGGCAGCAGAAGCGCGGGTTTCCGGTCGGCGGTACCGTCGTTGGCATTGGCCAAGCGACGCGCCGTCAGGCTGGTGGTGGACGCCGCGAAACCGGCTAACGTGTGTCCGTTGATTTCATGTGCTGCCGACGACCTTCCTGTCCCACCGAGCAGCACGCAGCATTCCGCACGTCGAGGGCTTTGATTGATTTCGTTCATGATGTTTTCTCCATCCAGGCTGGGCATGCGCAAAGAACGTTCACCGCGTGACCCATGGGCGTAAAAAAACAGGCCCGAAGTTCCGAAGAACCTGGGCCTGACCAGTCGCCGGCGTTTGAAACGCCGCGACCTCGCCGGAACAACTGCGTTCCGGTGACATGTGACGTTTGACGCGTCACGGTAGAGATGTCGCCAGAGGCGACTTCGGTTGAGATTCAACCGAGACCAGAGGGCGGGTGACGTCCGCGGCGCCTGACACCTTGGCAGATGTCAGGCCCTGGCTTGTTCGCGATGAGCAAGGACAGGGGCGATGTGAGAGCGATTCCCACGGATAGCAGGATCAGTGTGGCACCTCGGGCACGAAGATTCAAGGTTGCGCGGCGCGATCGGACCAAACATTTGAATTTATTTGTACGAGATAGCTGTGAAGAATCGTCTGGCACTTTCAAAGCGGCGAGGCCTTCCGTTTGCCTCCGAAAGAACATCACTTCCGAGCCGGCGGGGCAGCGGAGCCGTTGTCATTGCTGTGCGGCGGTGGAAGCCGCCGTGAGCAGACCAGTGCCAAAAGGCGATCTCCGCTGATCAGGATGATGCGCCGGTCTTTCAGGTGGTGATGGGCGGCCGAACCCGTGCGGCCACAGTGCACGAAACAGCCCCGATGGTGGCCGCTTCTGGCCAACGCGGCGCCAAACGCGGTGATATGACCGTGGTTGATGTGCGCGCCATACCGCTTCGCCTGAAGGGCATGCCAGCCGCCACCCGGTATCCATACGCGGCCGTCGATGCCGCCATCGCCGGAATAGCGCAAGTTGCGGACCACGAATGCGCCCGCCTCCTCAAAGGCACACAGGACAAGCTCCTCGAACACGAGTGGATCGATTTTGCGCAAATAGGCAAACAATCGCGCCTCGGCCGCTACTCCTCGTATCGTCCGAAGCTTCGTCAGCACGCGGCGAGCTTGGCGCACGCGTCGCTGGTGTTCGGGCAGACCGCGTAGCCGAAACCAATTGAATACCCTCGATGCCGCGTGAATCAGATTAATCAGACGCCACATATTACGGCTCTCCGCACGTGCTGATGGCGCAGGGTTCATCGTCGCTACGATGCTCGGTGACGTGCAGGCATGGCGAACCCAGATACGCATTGCTGATCTGCGGCCGGTTGTGTCCAAGTTGACGGGCGACCTCGTGATAGGCCGCGCGCATGGTGTCCGGGTCGACGCACGGATCGTTTCCTCGCACCGGCGGCTGCACGCTGGCGATATCGAAGTACAGGTCTCCCGCGAACTCATGGCGCAGGCCATGCGGCGTGACCCCCAGGGTCTTCTTGGTTAGTCCCGCCGTGCGCACGACGTTGGAGAACAGGTCGAGCGACTGCTTAAGCGTCAAGCCTGGCCGGCCCAAGTCAGAGTGCGGGAAACGGGCGATCTCCTTGGCGCAGGCCAGGGCGTCGCGCTGCGCCTGGGTGCGGATCGCCGCGAAGCGTAGCCTGCCGCCCTTGGTGCCACGCTTGATCCGCAGGAAGCTGACATACCGACTGATCGCCGCGCAACTCGAGGGCAACGCGAAATCAGGCACCTCCGCCACGTGCGGGCGAAACATGACCGCCTCCTTCCTACGGAGGCCGAACGCCATCGCCATGCGCAGTTGCGCCGCGACATATAGGTCGATCTTCGCGACGGCGCGGATCGATGCGTCGACATCAATGCCGTTGCCAGTCCATCCTTTGTCGAGCTGCGCGCAGTACGTGCGGCGCACCAGTTGCGGGTGGGACGTGTAGCGTTCGGCGTCCCGGACCAGGCCAGGCTTGCCGATCCAGGATGCGTACACCCGCAGGAAGGATAGCTGTTGCTGGATGTAGGCGGCGCTGTAAGGGTGGGTACGAAGTTGCAGTTTGGCGGATGCGTCGCCCAGGCATGTCTGCAGCTGCGGATCAGCCGTCCAGTATCGCATCAAGACATCGATGTGCGCCCCGCTTAGGTTTGCTGGCGCGGGCTGGAAGCCGAGCGCACGTAGCGTGCGAAATGCGCGGAACAACCCCTTCTTCCGCGCGTCCATGGTGCTATGCGAAACCAGTTTATTCCGCACCGCGTGGCGAGTATTGTGCGCGGCGATCACCGCGTCAAGTTGGATCTTCCAGTCGCTATTGTTTGCCATGGTGTTCCTCCCGAACCACCCGTGCGCGACGGTGTGCCGCATCGGTCATGTTGCGCGCAGTGCGAGCCCGTCGAACTAAAGTTTGCATTTTCATGATGACCTCGATGTCGATCGCCGTGCCGCCGTCCGGAACACGGGTCCGATGGCGAACCGTAATGTCGCGCCGTGCGCTGGTCGCCGGAAGCGCGCGGCATCAGGCTTTACTACGCTACCGGCGCTGCCTGGGGCACCGTGCTGCGGATAGGGCTATCGCTGCCAAAGCGAACGGCAATCGTAAAAATGCTCCAGTGAAGTGCCGACGAAATTTCTTCCGATTGGCAGATCCCCGCTTCGCGAGCGGGCAGTGCGGTCCGTGCCGCAAAGACCCCGGACATGCCGGACCCATACCTGGGATTTGATGTGTGCGCCCCTTCCCGCCGTTATCCCCGGCCCTGCCACCAGGCCGCCGTGCGTTCCCAAGCCAAGCAACGTGCTCGAAGCCGATAGGCGACGCGGCACGAAGCCATCGCATGCGCGATGGGCGCGAGGGTGAAGGATGATCGAATGTAGAAACACGTACGCCGTGAAGACGGCGCGCGCGCGGTCTGGCCGCTGCGCGACAGGGCCCGCCGCAGTCTGGCTGCAACGGGAAAGTTCAGGGTTGAATCCTGAACGGAGTGGGCATCTGCTGCGATCAGACCGCAGCGAGCCGATAGGCGCGGGTAAAGGACGCCTTGAACGGCACGCATCCCTCGAAGGGTAACGCATGCCTGACATACCTCGCCGTTGATACGGCGCGTTCGCATAGATTGCGAACCAATTCGGTGGGCAGGTGACGACTGCGACGGCCGGTTCGGGACACGATGTCCCGGGATACGGCACCCAGACAGCGCTTACAGCATAGCCTCAGCGACCGGAAAGATCAAGGTGACAGTTCACGGCTGTTGATGCGGCCGGAACCCGCGTGCAATACGTGGAAGGGGGCTGCCAGTTTGACGTGTCGAATATTTGTGGTTGATGGCTCGTTTATTTTGTAAACGGCCGAAGGAAGTATTACGCCCTTGACAGTCATGACCTTCGTGATACCTCTGTTTGTGGCGACGTTGATTTTGGCCGTCCCTGCGACGCTACTTGGGATCAGACATCGCGCACCGAGTTGATATGGAGGCGATGCGCAGACGCGTTGGCGTCGACCTTGCACCGACCTCTGTTTTTGAATCGAGCGGAAATGTGGTTGGGCTGCTGTGGACTTGAAGCTGAACGCAAATGGCACCGCTTTTCACACCCGATTTCGTATTTGTCATCGCAGGCTGACGGCGTATCGTGTGTGGAAAAGCTACTCAAGGAGATTGATGTGGAACGAATTGTACGAGCTGTCGACGTGGGGCGTGGGAATGTAAAGTTCATCGCGTCCACGAAGAACGAGGAACTGAAGTGCGAGATGTTTCCGGCCGAGGCCCATCCCACGGAGGTCGCGCACGAACAGGAGGGATGGGGGACCAAAAGGAAGACGGTTGGAATCCCGGTCGGCGAACTGATATACGAGGTCGGACCCGACGCGAACCTGGCCGCCGACGTTTTCAATGCGAACGTCTTGCAGCACGATCGCTATTGTGAAAGCGATGAGTACCTGGCGTTGTTGCTAGGCGCGGTGCACTACATGGACGTACCGTCGATCGATCTCCTTGTCGTCGGCTTGCCTGTGGCGACGTTCAAGTTGCGCAAGGTCGTCACCTCGCTCGAGCGACGTATTGAAGGTGAACATCGGCTTGGTTCCGGTCGCAAGGTCTCCATCGGCAAGGTGAGGGCGGTGCCGCAACCGGTCGGCGCGTTGATGTCGTATGGACTTCAGCACAATCGCCTGGCGGAGGTTCGCAAGGAGCGCAGTCTGATCGTCGATCCTGGGCGCCGGACCTACGACTGGCTGGTGACGCAGGGAATGCAGCAAATCGAAAAGCGAAGCAGTTCCGTCAACCGCGGCATGTTCGATGTGCTGCAAAGTATCGCGGACGGTATCGGGCGTTCAACCAGCTCACAGTTCCGGGACTATGATGCAATAGACCGTGCGCTGCGCACGCGGAAGAGGCCCGTCGTCTTCCAACAGGAATATGACATCGAGCAGCATCTGCCACTCGCGCGCAAGATCCCTGAACAGGCGGTTGCCGAAATGATGCGCTACGTCGGCGACGCCGGCGATATCAAAAACATCCTGCTGGTGGGCGGTGGCGCATTCTTCTTCAAGCCTGCCTTGAAGGCCGCGTTCCCGCGTCACACGATCCAGGAGCTTAAAGATCCTGTTTTTGCCAACGTACGTGGATTCCAGCACGCCGGCGCTGACTTGGCCAAGGCCCTCTGGTCAACCGCCGCTGACGGTGGAACGGTGTCCCGGCCAATCTCGACGGAGGCGCCATGAGTAACGGCATGCGCATCAGCCTCGTGCTGGCACGGGAAGACAACCCACGTCTGTACGACGAGCTTGTTCAATTTCCGAAGGGGCCACGGCGTGTGAACCGACTAAGAATGCTTGCATACGACGGCCTGCTGGCCCAAGGTGCGCCGGTTGCGCGACCTGCGCCACACACGTTTGAGGAAGGTCACCGTGCCAGCGAGTCCGGGATGTCGGAGGACCGAGCCAAGGCGTCATTGGAGTTGTTCTCCGAGCCCTTATCTGAATGAGGTCATCGTGAAAAGAAGAAAATCAACACCGGCGTCGGAGCTTGCCGCGATGGGATATTGCGAGAAGAAGATGCTGTTCGAGCATCGTATCGGGAGAAGAGTATCGTCCGCTCGCGCTCAAGCCCGGCGTGATGGCGTCGCCGCACATGAGGCGTTCCATCTCGAAGCGTCGGTGCTCGCTCCAGGCGTCGGATCTAGCGAGGCCAAGCCCTGGTGCTTCATCGCCACGGAGCTGTTTGGAGAGTCTGCATGGGAGACCATCACACTTCGCATGTGCCGGGATCGGATCTTGCGCCCCTATCCCGCCGGTCGTGCCTTTATCGGCATGTACTACCGCCACTCCCCAGCGATAGCCCGTTGGCTCTGTGGGCATAGACGCTCGCGCGCTTGTGCGCGCTTACTCCTGCGGCCAGCGGCGGTACTGCTGAAATGGCTATTCGTCCGGTATTCCTCTTTGCCTGGAACTGGGTCATGATTGTCGCTTGTGTGTCCACCTTCGTCGTGCTGATTGTCTTTTGCGCCGTGGTACTACGCATATACCGTGCGATGCTGCGGGAAGAACAGTGGCTGCCAAAGGAACTTGTGACAGCGAAACTCATGTTTTCGGAGCAGATGTTCTCTGGACCTTCCCACGCACCAGTTGTCGCGCGAGTCGACCGCGCATATTGGGCAGAAGATCAATTGCACTTGGTAGAACTCAAGAGACGAGTCCATGCCAAGATTTACGCGACCGACGTGATCGAGTTGTCCGCACAACGCCTCGCGGTCCACGCGGCAACAGGTATGCATGTCAGCATCGTGGGTGTCGTGGTGGTCGAACACCCGGTCACTGGCCGGCGCACCGCCATGCGCGTAAAACTGCTTGCCGAAGACCGTGTCATCAATCTTATGCGCCGGCGAGATGCGATTCTGGCCGGCGTCGAACGGCCTGAGGAAACGTGCCTGAGGGCGCGCTGCATCGCGTGCGAATACCGCAACGAATGCAAGGGAGAGAGGGGAGCGAAGGTCTATCCGTTGATTCGCTCTACTCCAGATTAGTACGGTCAGCCGCCGACGGGTTTAGGTCCAGCGAGCCGCCGGTTATCAAATATTCGGCAATTTTCGACATGCTACGGAAGGTGTTGCCATGAATGAGATCGAACTGGTTTTGACGATGGATCGGCGCACCGCCAGAGAACTGGCGCAGTTCGCGAAGCGCCTTGGCTTTCAGGCTTGTTACGACTTGACAGAGGCCCATTTGCCCCATGAGGAACGCATCGATAAAGCCTACCTGATGATACACGGCATGGACCTGGTGGCGCGTGCATTGTCCGGTGCAGGGTTTGCGCCGCGTTGATGATGAGACCGGACAACCGTACATGCTGCGGCGTTTGCCGCGCGACTGGACGATATTGCCTTGTTCCGGTCGTGTCGCTTCCATTCAGCTCTCGATCAAAATCCAAAATCCAAGTTGACCGCTGGCGGCACATCGGCTGCTGGTGCGGCCTTCGGTTTCGTCGCGCGCGGCGTCCGGGGCGAAGGCCAGGATGTCATCAGCTCGGCCGGGTAGTGACGGAGGAACGTGCGGGCGTAGTCGGGATTCTTGCAGTCCAGCCAGTCGTCCCATTCTGACCGAGGCACGATCACCAGCGATCGTTTCTCATCACCTGGCTTGTGAAAGCGCTTCATCAGAGGGTGGTCATCGGCATTGATGGTCAGTTGGGTGAACGATGTCTCCGGTCCGGCGTTGCCATCCCATTCGCGCCACAGTCCCGCGACGGCAAACATCGCCTTGTCCGCCATGGCGATGCTCCACCATTCCGCCTTGCCGGTTTCGTAGCAGGGCTCGTCGAAGGAGATCACCGGCACCAGGCAAAGCTGTTGCTGTTTCCAGGCGCGGGAGAACGAACGACGTTCGGCCAGGGTTTCGGAGCGTGCGTTCATGGTATCGAACTTCTTGACCCCGTTCGGAATGCGGACCTGGGGCACCATGCCGTAGCCGGCGAGTATTCCTTCACGCGCTCCGTCGGCGCCGCGCCGTACGATAGGCGCGGCATAGTCCTTGAACGTGTTGTCCTGCCAAAACCCGGTATCGTGCAAGTCGATGATGACGCCCATGACGGCTTCGAGCATGTCTGGGTCCGGCGGTCGGAAATTGACGCACATAGTAGGCAACCGGTGACGGGAAATATCAATCATAGCGCTTTTCAAGATCAGATATTATACTGTTTAAACGTACAGTATTATTTTTGGGAAACGAAATGCGCGCATGGGTCGCACGAAGAAGGGTGGAGGGGGCATTGCTTGTCCAGCCCATACAGTTTGGCCACGAATTCAGCCAAGACGCGGCGCCGTACGAGTTGCTGGTTGTCGAGGTGACCGATCAGGGCAAGCGTCGGCCCATGAAGGTCGCGCGGCTGGTTCCGGTCGGGGAGCGGCAGGCTGTCGCAGAGTTGCTGTCGCCGAAGTTGGTATGGTTCCGAAACTGGCAGTTTGTGCTCAGCGGAGTGGAGCAGGTCGCGGGTGCGCATGGCATCCGGGCCGTATTGCAGTCCTGGATATGCAAGCTCAGTCCACCAGCTTATGCGATCGGGTTCAAGGTAACCAACACCCACCAAGGTGGTGTGCTTCGGCCACGACGGATCTTGCGCGAGACAGGCAAATCAGGTGGCCAGTTGGCGGTGGCTGAACACTTTGAAACAGTGCTCGGCCGTCACACGCTACGTGCGCAGTTGGACCGTTATCAGGCTTTAGATTGCGGCAATACGGCTCGCCATTTGTTCGACTGCCGGCTTGAGTGGATGGCGGAAGAACGGTTCGAGCTCAGCGGCCTCCGCGTGGTGTCCGCCCATGGCGAGAGACCAGAACAGGTGGAATGCGACGGGTGGCTTTGCGAATTCGATATTGAGTTGCCGGAATTGACCAGGTCGCAGGTGCGTATGCTTGGCCCCTTCCATTAGGTGGTGGCCTGCCCCGGCCGGGCCCCGACGGCGCCCTGACAATGACTCGCAACAGCATCCTTTCGCGCAATTCTGCCATGAGGTCCATACGCTGGCGAAGAGCGCCGACGGCCAAGCGCCGGCCTGCGCCAGCGCGCAGCGCCGGGACGGCAGCTACAGCTACAGCGAAAGTTATCGCGTCAACCTAGCGCAGTTGAAGGGGGCGGCGTTCCGAACTTGCGAAAGAGTATTCGGAAAATGCCTGGGCAAACGCACGGCCCCACAGGCCGCCACTGGAAGCATGGGGACCAAAATTGTATGCCTTCGTGCCCCTTGCCGTTGTCAGGTCGTCGACGGTGCCGAGAGCGTCGATCAGCCCAAGTTCTTTGGCTTCGGTGCCGCTCCAGACCTCTCCTGTGGCGTAATCGATGCCTTGCTTGAGTTTGCGGCCTCTCGCTTGCACCAACTCCGCGAGAAAGGCGCCGCCCGCGTGATCGACGAGTTCCTGCGCCTTGCTTTCCGCCTCCGGCGAGACCGGTATGAATGGGTTCAAGAATGCCTTGAGTCTGCCGGAGGCGTAGATCCGCTGACTGACGCCCAGCTTGTCCATCGCCTGGTTGACTTGCCAAGGGGAGATAACGGCGCCGACTGAGCCGACCAGGCTGTATTTTCCTGCCATGATGACGTCGGTGTGCAATGCGATCAAGTAGGCTGCGGAAGCGCCGATGTTGCTGATCGCAGCGACGACCTGCTTGGGGTATCTCTTCTTGAGCGTTGAAATTGCCTGGCTGATCCGTTCCGCCTCGACTGGAGCGCCGCCAGGGCTATCGATTGCCAGGACGACTTGTTTCACATTGGCGCTTTCGAATGCGTCCTTCAGCACAGGAATAATCCGGTCGGCGGAAGCGGCTGATGTCGCGGAGATTTCACCATCAATGTGAACGACGCCAACGACTTCGCCTATCGGGCCAAGCTGCAGGCCAATGGAACTGGCATAAGCTAGCAGAGCGAGGAGAGTAGGCGTGCCAATCAATATTACCCGCCCGGCGATCCGCCATCGACGTTCATGCTTTTCGCGTCGAACTGTGATCGCGAGATGCTGTTCCTGAATCTTGCGCTGTGCTGCAATTTCGTCCACGAGCTTTACCAACAGCGATGCATCTGATTGAACTCGCGCGCCGACTGACGAACGCAGATGTCCAGAATAGTTGCGATTTGTCATAATACCTCCGTGTCATTGCTTTCAGGAATACGGTCTTAGCTAGTTTCGGCATCCTCCGCTGAGGCCAGTTAGCGCACCGAACGTGAGTCCATGCTTGCACTCCTGCCGACGAGCAGCAGGTACCTGGTCGACAGGTACTTGGTCACTCTTTGCGGATGTAGCCACGCCTTTATTGATCATCGCTTCTGTGCTTTCGCTAGTCTCCGCTGCGCGCAGCCAAGCTTCGGCCGTTTTCAATTGAATTATTTGGCATTTGACCCTGAAAGCATGCGGCTGTTCGGCAGTGGGAAAAGGCTCCCGGATGATATTTGCCGCACCACAGAGTCTAGTTGCAACATCCGTAAAATATTGATCCTCAAATCGACTGCCGTCGTCCGAGTGCAAAATAACCGTTTGCCCAAGGTGACACGAGCTGACGATGAAGCGCATTGCAAGCCTTGCGTATATTGCCTCTATGTTGGGAGTTCGCGCCGGAACGAATGTAAGCTGGCCCAGCCGGGAAGTTGTGTACGGCGACAAGTCACATACAGAATCGTCATTCGTTCGTCCGTTCAACGACACGGCAGAAACATTTTGTATAAGTAAAAAAATCGCGCTTATAGCTGCAAAGACGATACGCTTCATGTCGAGCTCCGTAAGTTGAAACTGGGTGTGGCAAGGGGTATCATGAGAGGCAAATACGGGGGAGGCATGGAGCATACGCGTGCACGTAGAGTGTTGATGGCTATGACCGTAGGGGGAATAGCTGGTGTTGCCTTTGTCTTCAACGATGATTGGTTCACGCAGTTCATCGGTGCTGTACTTGGTTGTGTTTGCATGTTCGTTGCCTATGCCGTATTTGATTTTTGCGCTGCCTGGTATGAACGCAGTACACCATCTAGTCTCCGTCGATATCAGGTATATCGGAATGAGTACGATCAGGACACCTTTCGAATTGAGCGGATTTTCATGGATGACGGTAAGCCTTGGTAGTGCGCTTTACTTTGGTTTTTTTTCAGGTCGGAGTTTTTTAGCCAATGCCCTTATACCGTCGCCGACCGTGTCGGAAATGGGATCCCTTGAGTTTTCCATACTGCTGTACACCTTTCCTATGAGGGAATGCCCTTTTGCCGGATGAGGTTGACCGTCCTTTCCGATTTCGATCCCGTTCTCTTTCTCGAACCCAAGAATCTTTTGGTTTACCTCGCTATCGATGTTGATACCTGACCTCTCAATGCCGCTCTTATCACCACGAAGTTTCCTTTCGACTGAATTCTGCTTCTCCACATGCTCAGTTCCAAGTTGTGTTTTCTTTGATGGCGTGGCTATCGGATCCGTATGCAAGTGTGATTGGATTGTTTTGCCCACATCGATATTGGAAGGGGTACTTCCAACTTCTGTTGCGTATGCTTGATACCGCGAGCGCACGTTTTCAAACGTCTTCGGCAAGCTTTCTGGAGCAACGCGTATTGGCGGCAGGGCCTCGTTACCTAGATAGCTTTCCAAACGACGAAGCATGGCTCCGCTTCCTAATTTCTGCGTCCGCAGAAGGTCCGCAAAGAACGTCGTGTGATTCGGATCTTTGGCCAAGTCCAGTGAGATGCTTTCGCCTCTAGAAAACATTGATGCGATCCGTTCCGAGTACGCTTCCTCCGAACGCAAATTTGCCTCTGCCCGAGCCATTCTTGTAGCCGTGGCTGTGATCCTTTTACTATGTTCCTCCCCCTCACGGGTTTCCGAGAATACGTTCGAAAGATCGCGTGAGTCTTTGGATATCGACTCGGCGAAGTCCTTGAACTTGCTGCTGTCTTCGCTTGAGAGGTAGGTTTTAATTTTCTGATTTAGCTGGTCCAGTCCCGCAGATGTACCTGTTTGCGTTTTAAGCGCCCCCAGTGCTCCAATTGGCGTGCTTGTATCAGCCTTCAACGAGCCGCCGAGCGCGACCTCTGTGACCTGTCGTACCGATGCCCCCGTCTGTTGGCTCACGTTTGCTGCAATCTGCTTCAACTCGCTGGCGCGTTGCCCGGTTGTACTACGTTCTGATTTAGCCGTCCCCTCAGACTGTGTATCTCCTGTTCCTCGTGCTCGTGCAGAAGAGATCACGTCTGCTACCGCTGAGGCGTATTCGTGTGACGAAGAGAGTACTTCCGCTTTTGCAGCGGCAACCGACCGCTGCGCCTCCGTCACTTCACTCTTCGTCAGGCCGACGACGATTTGTCGTGATGCAGGCCCTTCATTCATCAACGCTTTGATGGCTGTGAGACCGGAACTTGCATTTGTGGTTAGGGTGTTTCCGGTAGAATCGTCCTGGCGGGCGCGGAAATACGGTGAAGAACGGGACGGCGTGAGTGTCATTTGATCCATCGTGACATTGCCCATGCCGGTGTTCCCGACGGCGGCCGCGCTCGTGTCAGATGTCAGTATCGATTGCAACGTCGACCAGCCAGACAGCACTGCGGTGCCGAAGTTTTCCATGCGTTTCATGGCGAACCAGGCGATGAACGGTATGCTCGCGGTGAGATAGCCGACAACCGCTTCCGAAGAGATAGCGTTCGAGTAAATCGAATTGGAGGTACTCAGCGACAGTGCCTTGAGTCCGCCTCCGACGTCTGCCGCTGCTGCCAGTTCCTTGGCTGCGTAAATAGTCGCCAGATAATTCAGAATGGCATAAAGTACAGGCCAGAGTTGGATGAAAATCAGGACGGCGGAGTAGTTTTTTATCGACATCATGGTCTCTTTTCCACTCGTAAGCAGGACAAGCAATACCCAAACGGGAAAGAGCGCGTAGACGAGCGCTTCGATGACGTTTCGTATAACCGGAAGTCCTTCCTCGGCGACTTTTCCCGAATTGATCCAGGATGCATTGGTTTGCGCGACCGCTTGTGCCCGGCCCACCGCGAGCATCATGGCGGGGGCATCGTTGATCTTCTGGCCGATCAGCATGCTGGTGTCGTTGATCGCATTGATCATCGCGTTTTGTCTGACGATATCGGCGGCGGTTGCGGCAGCGTCGGCAATCTGGGTCTTGATATATGTCTGCTCGATTTGACCAACCAGTACCGACGCCACCACAGACGGTGGCAGGGTTGGGTTCAACTCGAGGGCAAGGCTGTCGTGGATATGCTTGACTTGTGTCGGCATGAGCTTGTCCAATGCTGTATATATTGCCGGACACGGCATAACTTGCGTCTCTCCCGACGCGTCGGTGATTGTGCTAAAGCGTGCAGGGTTGGGGGTTGCCATCAGCGGCCACACATTACCGGAATTGGCGAAGTCAGCCGGGGCAACGGTTCCGTCGGCGAGATCGTACATGGTGCAGTTTGCAATGAAGTTAATCAGGTCGGTACGGAATCGCGGCTCCGTGAAGACAACACGGCTCGTTTTCCGGATCAACCGGTTTCCGAACATAAGGCCGTTTTTTTGGTAGGCGAGTTCAGGCGGAAGCCCTGCCGGGCCGGGAATGGCCTGGAAGGCTGTCTCGAACAGGCTGGCGGTCACGTGGCCGACAGTGCTCGTGGGTGAGGCCAGTACCGCCAATCCCAACGGTACATTGTCGACGAAGCGTTCCGCGCCACCGCCAGTCTTGTCGATGATTCCGACTTGTACACGTGGGACAAAAAGGATCGACAGCACCAGGGTAACCGACGCCAGCCATTGCCAGCCAATCAGCTTTTGCGGGGCGAAAGCATAGGCCGTAAAAGCTGTGACGAAACCGTAGAATGCGACCATCGCGATAGCGCCCTTGAAATCCTGCGCGCCGGCGATCGCCGCAATCGCGTTAAACACCCCCGCCAACGTATCGGCGTCCTGGTATGCATAGATTTCCCACATCGTCGCCTCCGATGCCTTCGGCTAGCGAAGCCAGGCAGTCTTACGTCCCAGCATGTCAAGGACGTGCTGGGGCATGCCTGTACGCAGTTGACGTTCCATTTGCTCAATCTGCGTCGAAATCGCTGTCATGGACGCCACTTTTTGGTAGTAGAGCGACTTTTCTCGGGACAACTGTGCTAGCAAGCTTGTGGTTCGGTCGCGTAGGTCACGCGCCTTCGATTCTTGCTTTTGGTCGAGTAAGAAATCCTTGTCGAGCGCGTTCAATCCTACGCGCAGGTTCTTGTCCAAGAAGACGTAGGCGTAGTCGGCGGCGATCACTTCGCGGTATCGGCCAATCAGGTCCTCCGCCAGATTCTTCGAGTTGCTGATGGAGGCGACCGACAACATGCGGTAGACCGGTTCGGTGGTCTGATTGACGAAGCCCACTTCTGCGGAGTCGTTCGCGATCGGACTTCTGCTCAGGATCTTGTCGGAGATCGAGCGCATCAGTGTTTCGACGCGGGTGGTGAATGGCGTGTGTTTGTAGCCGTCGTCTACCGTGACGGCATCGCAAGTGTCGTAGTTGTTGCATTTGAGGACTTGCTGCGTGACCTGGCCTCCGCCAGCGTCGGCCTGTCCATACAGCAGATTGGAAATTGAGGTCAGCGTGGGCGGTATCGGATCCGGGTCCCTGCCGTTGGCAAAGATGACGGTGCCGACCATACTCATGATCAGTTCACGCTCGTTGTCATCAAGTTTGGTGCCGGCCAGCTTGAGCGCCTGCCACGTGAGGTTTCCGGTGAAGGGGACCTTGTTCTTGATGCCCGGATCATCGGACTTCCTGCCCGAGTCCAGGATGGACGGCTTGTCTGTCTTGCAGCGCTGCTCGGCATCGGCGTAATCCGATGCGATGCCCAAACTGACAGCGATGTCCTGGCACGCTTTGTTGGTGCTCAGGTTGGTCGCTTCTGCGGCATTTCGCACGAGGGCGGTCGCGATTGAACAGGAGTTCTTGTTCTGTCCGTTCACCATCTCCGCCAGTTGATGGAAGCGGGAACTGATGCTGCCCAGCAGTGGCGACACCGTGTCGAGCGCCAACTGGAACGCGATGCCGGGCAGGGCGGAGGTAATGTTCTTGAGCATGTCCTTGAGCTGGGCCGAGGAAATGTGCGAAAAGGCGCCGCCGAAGGCGTCGATGCCTGCGCAGCCGCCATGCGCTTCGGGCAGGTCAATGGCGATCAACTGATAGGTCTTATTGGGTGCGCGCAGCATGAGATTGCCCCCGCTGTAAGTATTGAACACCTGGCCTCGGAATGCCCCGGGCTTGGTGTAGTTACCTATCATCGAGAGGTCCTTGAACATCTTTTGGGTTTCCGCGTTCAAGTCCCCTGCGCGCAATGGCGAACAGAGCGCCAGAGCGGCAAGGGCCCAAGTGATGGGGATCGGTCTGGGCGACATGTTGGCCTCCTATTTGTTAGCGGCGGTAAGTGCCGAGACAGGCTGCGGCGTGGCGGTGGTGATGACGCGTTCGATCAGCTCGTTTTCCGACATGACGCCGAAGCCAAGCGGAACGATCCGGCCGCTCGATGGATGGGCCAGAAACAGCGCGGGTACCTGCTGGACCTTGAGCGCTAGCGCGATGCCGTTGTCGCCACGCGGGGAAGGGAATTCCGGCAGCGTGCCGCCGTCGGTGCTGATGGCGGACACCTGCAAACCATACCGCTGTTCGAATGCCTTCAGGACCGGGGCGAAGGCATGGCAATATGGGCAGTCGCCGCGGAAGAAGAACAGCACGATGTGTTCACGCGCCAGGACAGCGAGCTGTGTGCGCCGTTCCGCCATCTGCTGACGTTCATAGATGTCTACCGCAAAGGTCGCCGAAGGCCTGGCCTGCGCGCTGGGATCGAGCTCCGGCGACATCCATGCCACGCGTTTCGCGACATCCGAGAAACGCGACGCGTCGCTCAGGATGCGCGCCTCAAGTTGCAGATAGGCGTGGACGTTATCGACCGTCGGCGCCATGATGGCGACGATGCGGGCTTCTTCCACGGCCTTCTGCAGCGCCTTGTAGCGGATGATCTCCGGCTGCTCGTCTTTGATGCCGGTGGCCGTTCGCGACGGAGATGGCGCCGGCACGGGCGCGTCGTCATAGAAATGCCAGCCGCGGCGTGGATCGTCCGCCGGAAGATGGGTAAGCTGCTGGCCACTGGCAGGAACAAGACAGACCAGGAGCACGGGCAGGGCAAGGATGCGCTTCATCATTCGGCCTCCGCACGGGAAGATGGAGGACGGCCATCGCGGCAATAGTCGATGCCGAAATCGATGCGACGCGGACCGCCGCCCGGCGCGCCCGGCGAGCGCACGTCGTCCTGTGAAAATGCCACATTCAGCCGCCGACAGCCTTCCTGCCGATAGCGCTTCAACGTCGTGACGTCGATGCGCAGGGGAGCGGTTGTGCCGAAGCCGCGTTTGAGCGCGTCGGCCATTTCACCTGTCAGCATGCCGTGGGCGCTACCGTCCGGCGCGTCGATGGCTTCGATCATCAATTCGCGTGGATTGACGACGGCTTTGCGCGGCACGGTGGAATCGCCGGTGGCCTGGAGCAGGGCAGCGAACGCAATGATCAGCATTTTCCGCCTCCGAAATAGCAAGCACCTGCACGCACGCTGTTCGAGGCGCGCAGCGCGGCGAGGTCCGGCAGCGCGGGCACGATAGAGGCGTAGAACTCGGTCAGGTCCATCCTCGAGAAGTCGAGCGCCTGAAGTTGGGCCACGGTGAAGCCTTGGCATTGCGGCCGCTCTGCTCCGCCCCAGCCGATGCCCAGTTGCGCACGGCCCTGTTCATTGACCAGGCGCGCCAGCTCCGAATTGAAACAGCATTTGGAGGTGGTGTGCTCGATGCAGGTCACGCATTTCCCAAGGATGCGGATGCAGTTGGAGCACCAGGTGCCTATCGGATGGCACAGCTTTGCGCCTTCCTTCATGGCTAGCTTGCCTTCCTCCTGGCTGCACGACATCATCGACAGGACGACGTAGATGATCACCGCGATCGCGAGTGTGTAGGGATCGACCGCGATGGCGATGCTGTCGCCGCTAAAGAGCGTCACCGAACCGGCCGGCAGCGCCGTGCCGTTGACGGCGACCGTGACGCCATAACTGGTGAAGCTGCCGGAGAAGCCGGCGCTGGTGTACAGGGCACCGAGTCCCTGCTTGATGAAGCTTCTGTTGTCGGCGTTCATGAGGACGTCATATACAAGGCGCGAGCCGGCGCCGAACAGCGACTGGTTAGTAAAGCCCGCGCCGGCACCGTCTGCATAGCAGCAGTTCTTTAAGGTCCGATTCCTGCAGCGGTTGTCCTCGCCGGAAAAGACCCGTATGGTTGCCGGATCGAGATAGACGCCGGCCTCGCGCGCCGCTTCCATGTACGTCATGGCTTGCGCGAAGTCCGGATCGTTCTTGTTCGTGGTGTCGAAGCAGCGCTCGCCGAGACAGAAGACGCCGGGACTGCACACGCCGGCCGTTGAGCATCCGCTGTAGAAGTCCGCCAGGTTGCTGGCGACGCCAAACGGATTGCGAGCGATCGCCGCCGCCGACGCGACCAGTGGATCAGAGGCCGCTATCGTCGGGCGTGGACCATTCGCCACCGCATTGGCCGCGACTTGTGCTTGGCAGACGGGGTCGTTCGGCAGCAGAGCGCACTGCAGGCGCCGTGTTTCGGCCAAGGCCTTTAGGTCGGAGCCGCCGTAGTACGCCGCTTGGGGCGGCTTGTCGGTATAGCCGGGCACCGCCGCGCTGGCGTTGGTTGCGTTCACTTGGCCGTGCGCATAGGCGTTTGCAGCCCGGGCGGCGGCTAGGTCATCGACTTGGCCGGCCGCCGTGGCACATTGACCCGACACCAGGGCGGCCACACTGACGAGGACGATCAGGCGGCGCATGTCATTTCTCCAGCAGGTGCAGGATGGAGCGGGCAGCTGGGCGCCACACCGGTTGCGCGTTGGCGATTTGCTCCAGCGCGTAGTCCAGCGAGACGTCCCCGCTTGCCTTGGCGTAGCCGGCGGCAGGACAGGCACCAATGAGGCAGGGCTGCTCGTCGCCATCGCTTGCCCTTAGTATGAAGGTCGGCACGACATTGACCGCGTAGCGCGAGAAGAGGCGGGGATCGATCTGCAGCGGCGCCCCTGGCTGGCCGAATGTCTGGTGGATGGCCTGCGCCGTCGCCGGCAGGGAGCCATCCTTCAGCCCGTTCAATACCAGCACGCCGCCACAGCGCTTGGCCTGGTCCGCGAGCCGGGTGAGGGACGCACGCGGCATCGAGAAACTCACCATGATCAACAGGCGGCTGGAGGGCTGATTGCCGGTGCCGCGCGCCTTGATCCGGGCCTCGTAGCCACCGGCGATGGCGGCGATATCGGCCGGGCTGCTGGTGGCGGGAATGGGCAGTCTGTCCAGTCTGGGCGTTCCGGCCGTCGCGGTTTGTGCGCACGCACAGCGCAGGCCGCATTGCGCGCAGAGCGCGGCAAGTCCCAACACAAGCAGGTTGCGCGCCCGGCGCGCGCGGCGTTTAGTAGCCCACACAGCAGTTCCTTTTCCGAAAGAGCATGAAGGCGAAATCCTCGCCTTGGACGGGATATTCCTTGCCGGCGCCCCAAAGCGTCGTCGTCCGGCCAAACGGTTGGCAGCATTTGCCGGCCGTCTTGTCTGTGCTGGGTATGGGGTAGGTCAACTGTGTCTTGTAGGCGGTCTTGTCCATCACCGGCAGGAAATACGGACCGCACAGCCCCTTCTTCCCGTGCCAGCCCCACGCCAGCAGCTCCCGGTGCATCTTTGCGGTGAGGCGCTGGGTCATCAATTCGGCGGTGCGCACGCCACCCATGTGCACGCGGGTATTGCCGTCCAGTGGCAGCAATGCTCCCTGGCACCCGGCACACCAGAATAGTTCCGGCCTTGGGAATCCAATGGTCGCCGCCACGCAATCGGCCGCGCATGCGGCCAGGGCCACCGGATTGGCGAATAGGACCGCTTCCGGGTTCAGGATCAGCGTCAGTTCGTCGTCGTTCCAGAGGGGATCGACCTCCGTCAGGTAGGCCAGGTCAAAGCTGCCGCGTTCGAGGCAAGGGAAGTCGGCGACCACCTTGAGCCAGTACATCACCGGGTTGACGTAAAAGTGTGCCTGGTAAAAGCCACTGGCGTCTCCGCTTGCTTCCGGCGTGCGCGCCGCCTCCGGCGCGCCGATGCCCGGATCGAGGTCCAATCCCCCGAGCGACACCAGACAAAAGGGTTTGCGCACCACCTCGACGTGGCGTGCCGGTTCCCAGAAACCGATGGACAGGCCGATCACCGGATTGACGCCGCAACTGCAGACCGGGTCCGACGGGTTGTCCGTGTCTTCCTGCCCGCCCAGATTGGCCGTAGTGACCGCACCGAGAGAAATCGGCAGGATGCAACTCCAGCAGATGTCCGTGACCGGATTGGCGAACTTGCCGACGCAGGTCGTTGGCAACTTGGCTGGATCTGCCGCCGCAGGCATCGCGATGAGCGCGTACCAGGCCAGTAATGCCGCCATCGTTTTCATGGTGACACCTCCATTTCATCGATGCGAAGTCGCAGGCCTTCCTGCGTCACCAGCGCCGGAACTTGCCGGATGCCCAGGCGGCGTGTCAGCAGTCCCTGCTGATCGTAATAGATCGGCATGCGCCATTGGCGCATCAGGTCGAGGTAGGACCCGCCGGTTAGAATCAGCTTCAAGCGCCAACCATGCTCGCGCAGCATGCGTTGCGCCTGGCCGCGCTGCCGCGCGTCGCGGGCATCAAAAAATAACATTGCGCGGGACAGGGAGATGACGTCCAGCGGATTTTTGCGGGTTCCCGCCGCGAACATCAAGCGGCCTGCCCCATCGAAGACGTTCTCCGCCAGCACTATCGACGGGTCGAAGTAGAAGCTGCGCGCCTTGGAGCAGGCGGCCAGGCCTGCCACCGGAGCAGGCGAGGCGACGGTCGCACGCGCCGTCGCCGCCGCCTGTTCCATCAGTCGCGACATCTCGCCGGATTCGGCGCGCGCGAGCAGGCGTTGTTCAATCATCGCCAGCAGGTTCTGTTCCTGGACGGGATACGTCGGACCAAGGTTGCCGATGTCGGCGCCCAGACACAATGCTGGCGCGGCGGCAAGCACCCAGCATATGGCGGCGCGGAAGTGGCTGCGCGCTGCCGCTGGGGAAAACATGGTCACAGGTGTCGGCACAGGCATGACGCACCTCACAGTATCGGGGTCACGCGGCCCACGATCTGGCGCCGCGCCACTAGGCCGCTGATCGCGTAACGCGAGTCGAAGCTGTCGGGACTCTGGCCCGCGACATAGAAGTAGCCGGGCGGGATCACCGTCGGGGCGATCGGCTGCAGCGGCAGGCGTGTGACGGTATGGGTCTTCGCATAGCCGACGTCCCTGCCATTGATATACACGTGGCGCTCAGACACCGTGACGACATCGCCCGCAACGCCCGTGACCTGTTTGAACAGTGGCTGGCGGCGCAGGCCGGGGAAGTACCGCACCGCGTCTCCTTCAAAGGCATAGACGATGTAGTCTCCGCGGTGCGGATCCTTCGCGCCGTAATCGATGACGACCACCTTGTAGGGAAGGCTAGGTGTTACGTTGAAGAGTATGGGCAGCCATGGGGTCGGATCGACCAGGACCCGCACGAGCGCGGAGACCCAGATGGCCGCCAGGACCAGATAGACATACCATGCCTGGCGCAGGTGCGCGAAGTAGGGCGCGATCATAATTGCATTCTCCTTTTGAGTTCTGGTGTCAGGTCCACCATGTGGGGAGGCGTACCAATGACGGCGCTGCGCTCGACGACGAGGCAGCCGCAGTCGATGGCGACCTGCTCCAGCGCGCGGGGGAACTCGCGCGCGAACGCCCGCGCCTGGGAGGCCAACCGGTCGCGCTGCTCGGCCGACATGTCCCTGGCCATCTGGCTTGCCAGACGCTCTTCTTCGAGGCGGAAGACGGCGACCGAATCGACCACCCCCACCGTGCGGTAAGGGCGCGCGATTATCCAGTCGTAGGCGGCCAGACTCGCGATGCAGACGATGGCCGCCAGGAGGGCGTTGAGCGCGAGTGGTTTCATGCCTGTAGTCCCCGTTGTTCGAGCACCCGCGCAATCGCCTCGTCGATGGACAACCCTTGTTCGCGCAGTGCGTCGATCGGTTTGTTGTCTTCCAGTTTGTTCGAGTAGAGCAGGTGCGTGGCGGGGTCGAGCACCAGCCGCATGATGCCTTCGCCGACCGGCGACGACACGTACATCTCCGAATAGACGCCGTCTTGCTTGTGCAGCGAGTTGAGCAAGCGCTTCTTGGCTTCGTCAATGAAGAGACGTTTCTTCTCGGCGAGCAGGTTGATCGATTCGGGCTTTTGCCGGAGCAGGAATATCCAGTCGGCGCACTTGAACGCGGCCTCCATCTGGATCGAGCTATAGTAGTCGTCGCCATCCTGGGTCCCCGTCACCAGTCCGCCCCCATACTTGCGGGCGCGGCGCGAAGCTTCCTCCAGCACCGCAGCGAGGATCGGGTCGTCCTGGCCGGTGTCGGCCAGTTGCTGTTTTAGTTCATCCACAATCAGGAGTTTCTTGGAGTGGCGCGTCAGGTACATCTGGCCCGTGATCTGGTACAGCAGCAGGATGGTCGCAACGACCTGCAGGTCGGGTTTGCGCTTGAGCCATTCGGTTTCGATGACCACCAGCGGGTTGGCCAGGTCAATATTGTTGCGTCCTTCGAAGAAGCGCTCGTATTGCCCACCACGCGCGAAGGGGTTCAGCATCACGGCCAGATCCCGCAGCCGCTGGTCGTGTTTGAGCCCCAGGTCGGAAATGGTGCCAGAGACGAGCCTGTCGCGGATGGCGGTGATCGTCATGTCCTGGCCGTATTGCGACCAGAGCGACAGGATGGTCTTGGAAATGGCCTTGTACTGGACCTCGTCTAGAGGGCGGGTACGCGAGCACATCTTGGCGATTGCCGGCACCAGCATGTCCATGTCCTCTTGAATGTCGAGTACGCGTGTAAAGGGGTTGAGGTTGGGCGCCGAGTCCGGCCCAAAATCGATGAAACAACCATTCGATTTCTTGCAGAGCTTTTCGAAGGAGCGTCCCAGGTCGAGGACGTCCACGTTGGCGCCGATGGAAAGGTACGCAGCCGCCATCTCCTGCAGCAGGGTGGACTTTCCGGAACCCGAGGTGCCTGCAATAGCGGCATTGAAATTGCCCTGCTCATTGTCGTAGAGGTCGAGCGTCACCAGTTGCCCGCGGCGGCCGGTGCCGATCAGCACGGGAGTGGCGGTCCCGCGCCATTCCGCGATCAGGGGGGCGAGATGGATGGCATTGGGCAGAAGCTTGCGTGACACGCGCCGCATTCTCTTGAGGTCGCCATGAAAAGCCGGGGAGAGCGTCATGGGTAGGCTGGCCAGCAACGCCTGGCGGTGCATATAGACGTCGCCGTTGAGCGTGAAGCCACGGGCGCGCCAGATCGCCTTGGCTGTTTCGCTGGCCGAGGTCATGTGTTGTGGGCGGGCGAACAGCGCAAGCTGATGGTACATGGAGACCAGCGTGCCACCCTCGTCGCTGGCGTCGGCGGCCGCGCTCCAGTCCTGCCGCTTGCGCTCGGCGTCGGGCATGATCTTGGCGAGCTTGCTTTCGGCATTCTGGGTCGCGCGCACATGGTTGCCCGTGATCGCGGTGCGCACGGTATTAGCGTCGAGGACATGCACACCCAGCGTGATCAGGAACGGACAATCGAACTGCAGCGCGGGCTGCATCAGATCGCCGATCAGCGATCCCATGCGCCACAACGGAAAGCTCTTGGGGTAGGACTTTACCGAGAAAAAACAGGCGTCCATGGTTTCGCCGCCACCCGGCTTGGAAAAGCGCAGCCGGTCGGGAAGCGGGTCTTGCACGGTGTCGAAGTCCACAATCTGGTCCCGGATCTCGCGGCCCTCGTCGTGGGATTGTTGTTCGGCGCGGCGCTGGAAAATCCGGTCCGGGTTGGTGAGCGTGGCGCACCAGTTGATCAAGTCGTCGGCGTTGCAGACTCGGTTGGGCATAGACGCGGCCTTGAGCGTTGCCGACATCGCATCGCGCACGAAAAGCAGGTCGTCGCACAGTGCGCGGTCGTCAGGCGTACCGGCCGCGTTGACGCTGATGAGCAGACGGAAGTCTCGTACGCCGCAGTGGTAGCCGCTGGTGAGCGATTGCTGGGCGCCTTTCTGCATGTGGGCGAAGCGATGGCGGACCAGGCGCCGGTGCAGGTTCTCATTGCGCACCGGCCGCCCGGCCTCGCGTGATTTCGCGAACTGGTCCGCATCCTCCGGCCGCAGGTTGGCGTACTCCAGCAACTGTTCGCTGACGTGCGGCGATGCAAAGAGATGGAACTGGATGCCGGTACCCGGCTTGCAGTTGGCGTACAGGCTGCCCAGCACCTCGACCATTGACTGGTCCGCGCCGGATTGTGGCAACGCCTCGAGCGCAAAGCCCAGTCGTTTTCCCTTTAACCTGAACAGCTCTTCGTTCTCCATGAACGCAAGATAGGGCAGCCAGGTCGCGAATCGATCTGGGGCGGCATCATCCGCCGGAGGGAGCCCCACGCAGGCACGCAGCGCCTGTGCGGCGTGGGGTATGGTGTGCAATGGCCTGTGCAGGAAATCGAACATGGTCCTCAACCTTCGCTATTTGTCTGATGGATCGGCCGGCCGGTTGACTAGCGCCGGGGAGGGGGCTACGGCAGGGATGACAGGACTTTCCTGGACCGTCGGATCGCCATTCGGCTGTTTTGGGGATTGCGGCTCGGCCAACCGGGCAAACGCATTGCGCTCTTGCCGCTGCACATGGGCCACACGCCATTCACCCTCGCTGACCACCAAGTAGACATAGGACTGGTCGACCAGGTCCTTGTCGTCGTCCTGCCAGGCCTTGATCCAGACGCGCATCTCCCGGCCGGGAGCGCGCAATGCTGTCGGGGCGTAGCCCGTGTTCGGCGGCGCCGCCGTGCGAAGCGCGGCGGCGGCCGGACTGCCAGTCCCGGCCCCGGGCCTGCCGACAGGCGGCGGGACGGGGCGCTGCGCGGGCAGGTTGTCGGCCAGCGAGTTGTAGTACGTCGCCGATAGCGATTCGCAATGCACGCCCACCGGCGCTTTGCACGCGAACTGACTGCTTCCCCCGAGGCCGGACATGTCGCCACAGCCGGCAAGCAGCGCGAAAAAAATGGCGAATGGGCAGCGCGTGTTCATGTTCTATTCCTTTCCGATTGCGGTTGCGGTGGCGATGCCGTGTGCACTGAAATGCGGCGCAATGTCGTCCGCCGTCGCGTAGCCTTCCAGTCGTTCTCCCGATGGAAAGATCAGGGTGGGTGTCCCCACGATGCCAAGGCGCGTCGCCAGCGCCCTGTTGCGCGCGATCGGATTCGCACATGGCGCTGTGCCGCCGGCTGACAACTGCCCGCGCAACGCGGCCTGCCATGCGAGCTGGCGATCCGACGCGCACCACACTGCCTGCGGCAACGCCTCTCCCAAGAAGGGCAGCATGAAGTTGTAGACCGTGGTGTCGGACAGCTTGGCCAGTTCGGCGTCGAGGCGCTGGCAATAGGGGCAGGCCGGATCGGTGAACACCACCAGTATCTTCTCGCCCGTGCCGCTGGTGGATTTGATGGCGTCGGCCAGCGGCAACATGGCCGTGTCGGTAGTTTTCGGGACGCCGGAGTACGGGGCGGGGATGCTGGGCGTCGCGCGGCGGGACTCCGTCAAGTCCTTGCCGGCGCTGGCGTCATACAGGTGGCCGAACAGGAAGTAGCGTGGCCGCGATGCGGAGACGTAGGCGACGTTGCTGCCCATCCGGACCTCGTAGAGGCCAGGTATCTCCGAGCGCCGCACGGCGTCGAACGTGGTGTTCGGGTAAACGCGTTTCAGCGTGGATAGCAACGCGTCCTGCTGTGCGCCGTGGCAGACGGGCATTACGAGAGCGAGCGCCAACATTGGCGGCACAACGCTAGTCTTCATCATGATATCCCTCATCCTTGTCCGGCGTATCGACACGTCCGCCCGCCACGGGCATGCTGCTGCCCTTGGTGATGGCGACCTCCACCATCCTCCCTGCGTCGACCTCGACGACCGGAAATGTCTGTTCGGCGAGCCGAATGTAGTAGTTGGCCAGGTTGTCCAGCGCCCGGCCGACGCCACCGGCCACGCCGCGCCGGACTTGCTCGCCGGTGCCGCCGGAACTGGTGGCAAGGGTACCGAAGGGCGAGTTGGTAAAGGTCGTCCCACCTTGTGCGAAACCCTGTCCGATGCCGCTGACGATGCCGGCGCGCAGCGCGTTGGCCAGCAACTGGCCCTGTTTGGTGACCAGACGGCCACGCAGGCCCAGCTTTCCGTCTTCCCCGTACAGATTCCCCTGGATCGGCATTTCAAGCGTGGTGCCGTCGTGCCGCACGCATGAGAGTGTTGCCGTGCGCGCGTAGACGCGCTCCGAGCTGATATCGCCCCAGCCCGCCGCCACGACAAAGCAATCCTTGACTTCGGCCCGGTAGCGGTTCGGCAGCACGGCGTTGTCGGTTAAGCGCACCAGGATCGGTAGAGGATTGCTTTGCGCCTGCCCCCCGGTCGGTGCGTCGATTCCACCCAGCAGCAGGCCGGAGGTGAAGCTGACCGGCAGGTAGCTGGTCGCGGCGGCTTCCTTATCGTCGCGCGGGATGGCGGCAGGTGGCTCGGGCGGCGCTGCGCGCGGAGCGGGTTTGCCGTTGCCGGGGGCCAAGCTGATCCGCACGATCGGAGCCTCGGCGCCGGCTGCCGGCCCACGCATGTCTTCTCCGGCCGCCGACGCGAAGGCGGAAGGCATCGCCATGGGCGAGGCGGGTGGGTAGCCGCCGGACTGGCTGGACGCCGCCACGACCGGCCCCGTCGGCTGGGGCGGTGTCGAAATTATTGCCGGTTGGGGCGCCGGCTGAGCGGCACCGGCGGCGCCACGTTGTTCCAGTTCGGCGAGGCGGCGCATCAATGCGTCTTCGGTGGCCCGGCGTTCCGTCTCCTTGCGCTGCTGAGATTCGACGTCCGCCTTCAGTTGCGCGACCTCCCTGCCGGCTGTGCCGAGCCATGCCTCGCGCGGATCGATCTCTCCCGGCACCTGGATGCCGAGATTGATCGGCGCCGACTTGCCGGCCTTGCTCGCCCGTTCGGCGACGGGCTGGGTCTGGCCCAGCGAGAACACGAACCAGAGGGCGCCACTGCCTGCGACCAGCACAGCGCCCAGGTTCAGATACTGCCGGCGACGGTGCGGCATGGTGTCGTACGCCAGACGCAGGCGGGACAGCGCGCTCATGGCTGTCCTCCGCGACGAATGACATACACCCAGGTGGCGTCGCCCGGGCGTAAATTGAGCTGATCAATGGCGACGGCAACCACGCCTTCACCGTCGCGGTCGAATTCCTGCTCCGTTAGCGTCATGGGAACGCCGCTGGTATTGGTCAAATAGTAGCGTTCGCCAACGAAGCCTCGGCCTCGATAGGTGCGCACCAGCCTCAGCGAAGCCTCCTGCCATAGGCGCAGGGGGAGGTCGACATCCTCGGCCAGTAGGTCGTCCGGCGTGCGGCTTGCCAGCATGGCTTTCAGCATCGTCTTGATGCCTTTCACGTGCCCGGCCTGCCTCGGCCGCGCGTCGCCCTTGTGGCCGTCGATCCTCGGCGCCGATGGGTCGAACAGAACGATTGTCTCGGAAGGCCGGTCGTCCTTGTGTAGTACCAGCGTATAGGTGGCACGGCCGGTCGAGATGAAAAGGTTAATCGGTTTTTTTCCCTGGCCGAGAGGACTCAGGTATATCTCGCCCTTGGAAAGGTCGCAAGTGATCGATGCCTCGGCGGTCGGACTGAGTGGCTGTATCGCAGGCTGGGGCGCCGGCATCGGGCCGTCAGGGCCCATGCAGCCGGTGGATGATTGGATCTTGCCCACCACTCCCGTGATCATGCCATCCTCGACGCGTATGCGCGTCGCCTCCCGCTCCGACACGATGGCTTCGACGGTCAGACCGTCGCGCACCTCCTTGCGCTGAGGCTGCGCGGCGCGGCAATCGATGCTAGCGGCCGCCAGCAGCAGCAACCCCGCCTGCCAAGCTTGCTTGTCCATTTTGTTTGATCTCCGTAAAACCAGCTAAATGTGTCTTGCCGCCCGTGTGGACGAAGGCGGCCTCGTATGTTTTGGTTACCGGCGGCGTGTCATGGCCATTGATTTGCGTATGCAGCAGGCCGACCATCCTGACGGTCTGCTTTTCCTCATCGGGCGTCAGTTGCTGGAGTAGGAAGTAGGTGCTCGCGTTCAGGCGTTTAAGACGGTCAGCCTCCAGTTCCTGTCGCTCCTTCAGCGCGCCCACGGTGTTGGCGGCGACGAAGCCGAGCAACGCGCTTTTTTTCCACTCAATGGACGTCGGTGCCACATCCAGGATCAGCCAGGCGACGTAGCCGCCCATTTGTTCAAGGTAGGCGCTACCGCACTGGTCGCCCTGGCACCAGAACGTGGCGTTGACACTGGGGGGCGTCACGATGATTCGTTCGGTGCCGATGATTCTGTACAGGCATGTCGCCAGCACCAGCAGCGCGACGGCGAGCGTGCCGATGATTATCGACCGGCCGAGGATGGCGCGCCGCAGATCCGTGAGTGTTGCCTCGTAGTCGTCGTTTAGCATGATGCCGCTCCATTTAACCGACCATCCGCTGTATGCGGGGCGGCGGGGTCTCGCGCAGAAACGTCAACGGGAAGGCCGGCAGCATCCAGTGCATCCAATGCAGCGCGAAGGCTTCGTGCTTGTCCGCCTTCAGCTTGCTCAGTTTGCGGCTTAGATAGATGCCGCAGGCCAGACAAAGGCAAAAGGCCAGCCGGGTGCCGGCGATCCAGCCGAGATAGGAAAAAAACAATACGGGAGCAGCCACGTCGATGTCCCACAGCCCGATCTTCCACTGGTCGTCGAGGCGGCGCGGAATATAGGTGTCGTCGAAGTTCATGGCTGTCCCTTTCTCGTAGCGCTAGATGACCACGCCCATGATCGCGCCGCCGACCAGCAGGCCAACGGCGCCGAATATCATGACGCCGATAAAGAAGAGAATTGGCCCCATATTGCGTAGCGCGGCAAGGGAAATAAAGGCGACACAGAACGAGATGAAGCCGATGATGCCCTTGAGGCCAGGTGTTAGGGAAGACAATTGGGTCAGGGCGGACAGTAACGGCCCGGTGATGCCCGAGAATTTCTCCAGGTCGATGGCAAGCGTCGGGCCAACGACGACGACCGACAAAACGGCCAGGATGATGCCTGCGGCGGGATGCCGGCGGGATGCGGGCCTGGCCCGCGCTGGCTGGCCGGGTGTGACGACATTCAATGTGCTCATGAAAAACTCCTGTTGGGACGACAATGACGAAAGACGGAGAAGCGGAGACGCTGTGCTGGGTTGCGCCCGAGGAGGACCCCGTGCGCGTTCGAGATCACGCAGCGCGACGCGCGTGGCGCGCGAGCTGTGGCGAAAGTGCGCCTGCGCACAGGGCAGCGCTGCGTTGGAGAGGGGAAGGAGTGCGGCCGTCATGGTGCCCCCGTGCGGTGTGCACCAACCAATGCGATATCGACACGCCGGTTCAGGCGCCGGCCGTCGGCGTCGGCATTGGTCGCGACATAGCAGCACAATGCCCTGGCATCGACGTCGATCGGTACACCCGATAGTCCCAGTTGCGTCCGCAAGTAGCGCGCAACCGCCGTCGCCCGGTCATGCGCCACGCGATCATTTTGTGCTGGCGTGCCGGTCGAATCGGTGCGGGCTGCTATTTTCAGGCTGCGCACGGACAGGCCTGCCACGAGGGCATCGATGGCGCGGCGCGACGCGGCGTCGAGGAGCGACCGGCCCGCTTCGAAGTAGACACTGAGTGCCGTGACCGGGGCAGCATCATGCGGCTGGATCGTATTGTCGGCGTGATCTCCGCGCGCAATGGCAGCGTCGGCGTTATCTTGCTTTGCCGTGCCCAAGGAGGCCGCATGCTTGGGCGTGGCCTGTGGGCATGCCGGCGGCAGGCAAAGGCCGAAATGTGCGGTTTCGCCAAAGCCGAGCTGCGTTACCGTATAGCGTTCCTGCGCGGTGCGGTGCGCGGGAGCGGACGGTGCATCCTGGCGTGTCGCAGTTGTGCACGCCGTCGTGGCGATCAAACAGAGCGACGCGAATATGGGAAGAAAATGGGGCTGGCTCATTGCAGGCTCACGAACTGGGTTATTGGTTCGAAAGGGACGCCGTCCGGGCGCAGTCGGCTGCCGCGTCCCTGTTCGCTGACGCGCCGACGGCCGCGCATCGCCCGGTACACGCGCCAGGCGTAGGCAGTACGCGCAGCCTGGCATGCCGGTCCCTTCAGGCGCGTGCACGACGCGTTGTACGCGCCGACGGCTTCCCACGTCACCCCATAGCGGTCAAACTTCTCCCTCAGGATGCGCGCCCCGGCGCGCAAGTTAGTGCATGGGTCCAGCAGATCGGCTTCGGACAGGCCGAGCCGCAGCAGTACCCCAGGAGCGGTATTGACGCCCACCAGACCGACGTCACGGGTGCCAGTGACACGTTCGTGTGCCACGTTGACGGCATGTGACTGCATCGATGATTCGGTCCATGCGATGGCCTGGAGCAGTTCAATCGTCGTGCCGCTCTCGAGCGCGGCCTGCTGCCAGCAGGCATCCGAGGCCAGCGTGGCCGGCGATGACACGATCAGAAAGAGGGCGAACAGTAGGCGCATGGCGTTCTACCTTAACTTGCGGCACAGGTGCCGTTGACCCGCCGCGGCGGGGTGTGGGTGAGTCGGGTGGGCCATCGCATGAACGGTACGTTCTGGTCGGCGCCGGCCGGCGGGATGCCTTTTACGTGATCGGGCCAGCTCGCCGCGCGGTGTTCTGTCGCGCATGGGCGAACACCAGGCGTTTGGCATTCTCGTGCGCCAAGGCCAGGTGCACGCAGGCGGTCGTAAAATGGTCGAGATTAAAGTGTGGGTTCGGGTGGCGATTGCGCGATGAACGCTGCAATGCAAGCAACAGCTCATATTGTGGGCGCCAGATGGCAGCCGCGTGGCGCGGCGTATTCAGGTCCTGCAGCAACAGGCACGTGTGGATGTGGCGGAAAACCTTGTCGGCCGCCCCCTCATCGGAGAAGACGAGCGTTACGCAGGCGCTGATCAGGTCGGGAGTCCGGAATCTTGGTGCTTGATTGGCCGCATCGTGATACAGGCGCTCGATGCGGTCGAATTCATTCATCCACACCAGCGTCGTCACGGTGGGGCTGAATGCTTGCGCAGGCTGACCTGCGCCGGAGCGGACGGTCTGTGCGGCTCCGAATTGCGGCGGTTGGCGATTGGTATCCATGTTGGTCGGGTGATTCGCGGTTTAGTCATGGGATTCATGTTATTCGTCGGCGCTGCGAAACGCGGCCCGAAATACCCTGTCAAAACCGGCTTCATTTCCGATTAGCGCCGAAACTGTCAGTTGCCGCTATGGTGGAAATTGGCCACCGCCACGTGGAGACAATAGATGGCCAGAAGCATCGCGGTGGCGGGAAGTTGCGGCGGCATGGGCACTGGCAAGGTGCAGGTGGCCAGCAGCGCACCGGACGCCAGCATCGCGCCGGCTATGCCGAAGGCGTAGCGCTCGGGATCATGACGGCGGAATTCATGCGTGCGGATGATGCGGCGCATCGCGGCGTCCAGCAGCGCGGGGATGAGGAGCAGAGCCAAGCCCGGCGCGAGGTAAAGCATCGTGGCGAGGCGGTAGCAGGCCAGGGTGGTCATCGCTTCCACGGATCGCACATAAGGCATGCCATAGAAACGGCTCGCGATGTCCTGCATCTGGCCGGCGAGACGGCGCTCTGCCGGTCCGGTTGGGCCAGGCGCAGAGACGGACGGCGTGGAAGCGGGACGTTCCATGGCCGCCGCGGCGAGGGCTGAACTGAGGGCCGTGGTTGCGTAGGAGGCGCCCCATAGCGCGCTACAGGCGGCGTGATCGCTGCGTGCCGCCTGATAAAACTGCGTCGCGGAGTGTTCTGCCGGTAGCCAGAGAACCAGGCATGCCAGGCTGGCCGCCAACAGGATGGCGAGATAGCGAATCATGCCGCACGCTCGCCGGGGACAGTGCCTTGTTCCGCGTCGAGCAGCGCCAGACGGCCTTTCATCAGGCGTCCGCCGGACACGGAAGCGAAATACTGCAGATTAGGCAGTTTCCCCAGTATGTCCGAGGGGATGCGCTCCTCGAGCGTCTCGGAAATCTGGGCGGAGGTGGTCGCTGTGAAATCACCGACATGGGCGTCGGCGGCGTCGGTATGGCCGATCCGCAGGCTATGGATGCCGGTCTTGCCGAAGGTCTCGACAATGAAGTCCTGGGTCAGTCGGTCCTTGGTGCGAAACGCGAAGACATTGTTCAGGTTCCCGAGCGCCATGCGCGCCGCGTTTTCGCTCCCGAGACGCTGCGCCAGGTCGGCCAGCGTCTGCAGGGCGACGGTGGTAAAGATGCCGCCCTCGGCGCCCTTGTTAAGGATCTCGATCAGCGGCGTATTGATGACATTGGATACTTCGTCGACGAACAGGGCAACCCGGCGGTATTGGCCCAGGTTGTACAGCATGCCGGCCCGCGCAGCCAGGTCGGCCAAGGCCAGGGCGCCGATGGCCGACGCCACTGCGGAATCGGGCAGGGAGTCCAGGCACATGTAGAGCACATGACCGGCGCGCTCGATTTTCTCGAAATTCATGATCGGGCGCTGGTCGTCCGCATCCAGCGGATCGGGCGACAGCGTGCGCCCGAGGTCCCCGGACGTCAGCATCGACAAGATCGGCAACAGGTTGGCGGTAATTTTTTGATAGTGTTCGCGGTTGTGCCGGAACACCCGCAGCTGGGAATCGATCACCTTCTCTCGCCGGGCCACTGGGACGTGGCGCTCGTAGAATTCAACCAATCCCAGCAATTCGAGCGTGGCCACCTGCGATGGAGCTCTGTAATGGCCTTTGGACGCCTTCTCAAGTAGTTGCTTGAAGTCCGCCATCTGGCGCCAGTTCGGCCCGTGCAAGTGGACCATCAGGCGGCGCAGCGTCTCCTCCAGCACCGGTTCGATGCCGCCCTCGATATAGCGGGTGAGCTTGAGCAGGTTTGGTCTTTCCTCCAGGTCCACCAGGCCTTGCACCACCACGTTGATGGCGTCCCAGCCAAAGGCGGAAAAGGCGCCCGCCGTGTCGGGCGGTAGGATCGCCTGGATGCGCGACGCGATCTCGGTTGGCTTTTGCCAGTTAAAAGTGAAATCGATGCGTACGCCCGCTTCCGGGAATGCAGGATGGAACCAGAGAAAAGTGTCGTCACCTCGATACTCCTTGCAGGCGCGTTCAACGATCCGCCGCAGGCGCTTTGAATTCTTTGGATCGAGAATGATCACCACATCGCCACGCTTGACCGCCTGCGTGATCAACCAGCTCAACATTACGCCTTTGCCCGCTTGCGTGGTGCCGGCCACCAAGGTGCCGCCCTCCAGGTTCTGCAGCGGCCGGTACATAGGCCGTTCAATCGGTTCCACGCCGTGGATGTAGGGCATGCCGATCTCATCGTCCGGCTGATGATTCAGTTCGTAGCCGAACAACCGAACGAGCGCCGGAGCGACCCGATATTGCCGGTAGTCGACCTTGCACAGTTCGTACAGGCGCTGAGAGTGTTCCGGACGCCATTCGAAGCCGTAGCCGATGAAGACCCGATCCGGTGCGGCGGTCAACGTGTCAAATTTGCGCAGTTTGATGCGCGCCATGGCGCGCCCAGAGAGCGCCGCTCGGCGCTCGAGGATGGCCATGCTCTGGGAAAAGCGCCAGGTCGCCAACATCGCCATCGCCGCTGTGGACACGGCACCCAGCGCAGACGGTATGTGCGCCGGCGTTGCGGCCAACACCGCGCATGCGCTGGTGAGCCAACCGCCACATGCATAGAGCTCGTATGCGGTACGCCATGGCGTCTCATAGGTACGGGCGAGCATGGCGAACTACCGAGGGTGATCGGCCGACGGGAGGCCGCTGACATGCTGGCGTTTCAGTAGCAGCCCCTGCACGGCGACGCCGTCGATCTTGGTCGTCCGGATAGCGCTTCCTGATGTCCCGATGACCAGCATGCCCACATCGCGCAGGCGCCGGACCACCATCTTGGTGTCGAGGCCGGCGGACGCGAACACTTGCAGCGGTACAAGAACGCCCTCCCTGAGCAGTTGGGCGCAGACGGCGCTTGGTTGCTCGGAAAGACCGGCGATTGCACGCCGCAATGCGTCTGCGACATCGGCCGGTAGGCGCACGCAATTGACCAACGATGGTGCGATCGTTGATTGGACATCCGGCGTATCCGGAGGCGTTACGCAGGGTTGGGACGGCAGCTGTTCGGTGAGGCGCAATTCCAGCTGCGAGGGAGCAGCCTTCGTCTCCTGTGGCGTAGGCGGGGAGGCGGGCGTAGATCTAGGCTCCGGTATATTTGTGGGATAAGGCATGAGACACAGCGGTGGCAACGGCGGACAAGTGGCCAGTTGGGCGCCGAGCACCAGTTCCGGGACGGCGAGTTTGACGCCGCTCACCGCCGCTTTTGTACCGGGCGGCTGGAGCGACCACAGCGGGCCTTCCGGACCGCGCGTGATCATGCCGGCATGTTCCAGCGCCGAGGCCGCGCTATCCGCCTCTGGTGGCAGGCCCTGGAGGCGTTCGTGGTCCGCATGTGCGGCGATGTCCTGATAGCCGCCCGGCCAAATTACGAAGGTGCCGTCCTGCCCATGCCATACCCGCGACTTCTCGGAATTGGGGATCCAGCTGGCGATGGTGTGCACCAGATCATGCATGATATCAATCAAGAGCCGGCCAAGATGGTCCCCCTGCAATATATAGCCTTGGACCGACGCCATGCGTCGCAGATCCTTCGCGATCGCGAGCGCGGCTGCGCGCCGCACCAGCGCGGCCATGGTCGCGGGCGGGGTCGAGAGCGGCAAGCGCGCCAATGCAGCCAGCATGGTGGGCAGGACCACGTCGTTGCGTTCTGCCAAGTATTCCATCGTCGACGGCGGAATAATGTGAGGCAAGGCATACAGGTTCTGTAGCCCGTCCATGGCCGAAGGCGTGCGCCAGATTAGATGGAACTGATCGCCGGGGCGGCGTTGCAGCCACGTCGACAGTGGCTGTAAATAGCTGGGCCAGCAATCGCCATTCTGTGCCGTCACCGTGATGGCGTTGAGCGCCGGCTGCAGCGCTGTACAGAGACCGGCGATGAAGGTGGCATGGCGCCATCGCGGTTCAAGGTGGCGCCGCCGTGTGATGGATCCCCTTCCTTCGAAGATCTGCGCATCGGTCGCCTGCAGCGCAAAGAAGGCGGTATCCAGTCCGAGCCGGAACAGGCCGCCGGAATAGCTGTAGTAATTGCTGGCCGTCGCTGGCAGGGCATTGACGAAGTCCGCATAGCGCTCGACGACGGCCATGATATCCCGTTCAAACTGCTGCGGCTCCCGTCCGTAACACAGTCTGATGCGTCTGATGATCTCCTCGCCCGCTTCCAGCAGCTCTGCCCGCGACTGGGGGTGGAACGGGGCACCTTCCTTGCCGCTTGGCGGTGTCGCCATGCCAGCCGATGCGCGCCCAGGGGCGCTCATCGGTTGGCCCTGGCTACCGTCCTTGAACACCCTGCGCATGAATGAGAAATGCATCGTGGTCTCCGGGATGTCTCGTCGATTGTGCCTGTCAAATCTCCAGCCGTACACCCGATATCGCGGTCGTGGATTCGCTTCCTTACGCGCCAGCGAGTATGCGGGGAAGTCCGCTGGCGCGCGACGACGGCCCGGGCCTGCGCCGCTTGGGAAAGCCCGCCCGGACCCGTGGGTCCTTTTCGTAACGCGCCAGTAACCGGCAAAAAACACATCCACGATTGAGCAGTTTCTCGTCGCCCATGCTCGACAGATTGTATGAGTCGCACCGGGGACACGCGTACAGTGCGATGCTGGCGGTCCGATGCGTCCAGATGCCCTTCAGGTGACAGGCCACATCGAATGCCCGGTCGAATGACACCCGTGGCTGGACGGCACAACTGCCCGCATAGAGCCGGTAGGCGCCAACCAGCGCGTCGCCGGGAGCGATGTCCTGGGCCAAGACGCGCTGGAGGATGGCGGCGAACACCGAGAGCTCGGCCCGGTCGAGGCAGTTGGTCTTCGCCATCAGCCAATCAGGCGAGGCCGGCAATCGCCCGGCGTGAAATGCGCTCTCGCCGGGCAGATAAAATTTACATAGTTCTGCGTGCGACATGCCGGTGATGTGGGAGGTGGTTCGCATTCTGGCGCCGAGTTGGAAGCAAGCATGCGCCAGGGTCAGCGTGTGGATATGCCGCTCGATGTAGGCGCGGGCCATGGCTGTACTCCTACTGTGCGGCCCGATATGCGCGCCGTTCCACCAATGTCCGGGCCGCCTTGTCCTGTGGTGCGCTGCTGACCGCGGAGAGAACGATCGTCAGACCCGGCGGTGCTTCGAGCAGTTGCTCCAGATTGGCCCGTGGCGCGAACAAACATTCATTGCGCATGTTGGCGGCCAGTGACTCCAGGTCACCCAAGGAAACGACGGCGAGCTTGTCGGCCTGTTGACGGGAAAGATGAAACTGGTATGCAGCAGCGATGGGGTCGCGCTGCACATTAGCATGTATCGCCATCAGCAAATTGAAATTTACATACTGCACGTCGGAAAAGTGTACGAGTTTGTCCATGTCATGCTCCTGAAATTCCTGCCGGTCACGCCGGGTAAGTGGGCTGCGTGGTGGAACTGGTGTGGCGGGTAACGCATCTTGCGCGTATGCTTTAATCGTGGTGCTCACGTCGTTTTGTGCGTTAAGTTAGCCTATGTCATGGCGTCAGAACCCGTCAACAGCAATTGCTAACAGCTTTGCGAATTGTTGAATTTATTTGTATTGCGGCTTGCTGTGGATCCTGCACGCAAGGGGCGAAAATGCTGCAATTGCGGTGACCACGGATTAGCACTTGTTGTGTGATCGGATCGGCGGAGGACAGGAGATGGGGCAAGACCTGATGGGACGAGAGGCCAGTAGCGCGACCATCGTTGACGATGGCGAACCTGACCTCAAGCCGGGACTGCGGGAGCGCTTGCTCGCCGAACTTGATAGCAGCGGCATCGCTGCCGGAGGGCGTGTGCGCTTCCTCAGCGCGGAGACCGGCCGCGCGCCGCAATCCGTGATGCGCTGGCTGTCGCAGAAGTCGCCCGGCCTTCCGGATCTGCGCTCGCTGGCGATTCTCTGTTTGAGGCTGGAAATCGACGCCAACTGGATGCTGGGTCTGGTTCGCGCGCGGCGCCCGTTTCCACGCGAGCGTGTCAAGCCGGCGTTGCGCCGCTGGTTGCCCAGTGCGCCGTCGGCGAACTGGATGGGCCAACTTGATTTTCACATGGACAGGCTGGCGCAAGGGTATGACGTCTACCTGATGCAAGGCGACGACATGGCACCGTTGATCGGCGACGGCATGCCTTTCCTGGTGGATTCGAATGTCTCGCAATTCATGGGAAACGGTATTTATTTCCTGACGTTGCAGGGCATCTCGATGGTCCGCCTGCTTGAAATGAGGACGGATCAAACGTTCTCGCTCCGTTGTGCCAACGAGCGCTATCGGGAGAGCATCTTGGATACTGCTGCAGCGGCCGGACCTGCGCTGCAGATCCTCGGCAAGGTTTGCATGGCGTTCGATCTCAAACGCTTCTAGCAGGGCGCGCCCTATCGCGCACAGACACTCTGTGCGCGATAGGGTTGGCGCTATGCCGGTTCTGCGATCTCCCTCCATTCATGCGTGCTCAGCGCCAGCAATTTTCCGCCGATGCCTTCCAGTTCCGTTGCGCGGTCGTAGTCCTGAACGTGCTGCGAATACCCTGTCACGGCGTTCACCAGGCCGTATCCGGACAAATCGCTGCCTTCGATCAGACCGCGCAGCACCCCGGACCGTTCATCCTCGGACAATGCAAACCGGTTGGTCAGCACCTCCACGGACTTGACGGGGTCTCCTGTGAGCTTGATGCCCAGCGTCCGTTGAAGTTTCTCCGTGATCAGCCGGAACGTCACCTCGGACACTGCCGCCTCTACCATGTCGCGGACTTTCAGCAGGATCGCCTTGTCATCGGCTTGCAGGGTGTCTTCTTTATACAGTTCAACGGCTTCATCCTGGATCTGCAGCGTGCGTCCGAGGTGTTTCTTGCGCAGAACAAGCTCGTTGGCGATCAAGCCGTTGCTGCAAACCAGCCGGAACAGCAAGGGCTCCACGGTCAGGTGGCCCCATCCGACTTCCGAATTGCTGACCACAACACCGGCGCACACCACGTCGCCGGGTGCGATTTCGCGGCGCACCTGGCGGCTGGCATACTTGAGATACATGCGCGATTCGGTGAGCTCGGCTGACACCAACTCCGCGCCGGGCAGACGCTCAAGAATGGGCAGCACGAATTCCGCGACATCGTAGTTGTCCAGGCGCCTGTAGCGGTCGGAAAGGAATGCGCGCACGCGGCCGTCAAGCGTTCGAATCAAACGGTTCTCCGCGCCGTTCACCTGCAGCCAAGTGTTGACATTGCTGTCGAACAGACCGGGCTGCTCCTTGCGCATCCGTTCGAAGTAGCCGAACGGAATCTTCAGTTTCTCGGCTATCTGGTGTAGGGCAATCTCGCGCACCCGGTAGGAGCGGCGTTCGCCATCGATCGCAAGCGTTAAAGCGCATGCGCCGCTTTCTGCCGTTTCGCACAGTAGCAGCTTTGACGGTGCGAGCAGGTCTTGTTTGGCGTGCATCTGGCGGCGTAGTTCGATCGCCAGGTCACGCAGGTTGCGTCCTGATTTCATCACATTCTCCTATAGTCAATCAACAGGGAAATGCCGGTCCGGGCTTGCATGGTCGGGACCGGCGGTCGGACGCCAGTCGCCTGTGAACCGGCGGCTGGCGTGATACAAAATGGATTCATGCCACCCGGATCAGGTGGTCGGAGCGGGCAAACCAGACATCGGCCCAGTCGCTGCCGGCCTTGTTCGGCACGAACACCTTGACGTCCATGCCGCGTCTGCGCGAAGCGCGGGCCAGCGCGAAGGCTGCCACCTGGCCGGCGAAATCGCCGTCGGCATCGTTGTCGGCGTAGATGCGCAGGGCACGCACGCACGGAGGGATCCAGAGCCGTTGCAGATTGCCGGCTGAAATGCCGGACCACACCGCCTCCCGTTCGCCGCGCTTGAAAATGGCCAAGGCGTTTTCCAGCCCTTCGCACACGTTCAGCGTCTCGGCCGCCGGCGCCAACCGGATGGCGGCGCCATTGATGCCTCCCGACAGCGTTTTTTTCGGATCAGGCACAGGAGCTTTCGCACCATGGTCAAGGTATGTGCGATGGAGGGAAACCAGTTCTCCCGCCTGGTCATCGATCCTGGCCAGCAGCGCCGGATAGGCGCATACGCGACGCGAGCGTCCATCGCCGGTTGACTCGTAGTAGCCCAGCGCGGGATGACACCTGAGCGTCTCCGGATAGGTCTCCAGGTCAAGCTTGCGTCCGGCCAGATAGCGATGCGCGTTGTCATGGGGCGCAATCGGCAACGCCTCCGACCAGATGCGACTCGCCAGTGCGCGCATCCGGTTCAGTTGCGGCGCCCGTTGATCAAGGCGTCGCGGCTTTAGCGTGCCGAGGCAACGCTCGATATGGCGCAGGGCATCGCCGGCATTCCAACCGGTCACCGCCCGCAGCAGCTTGAAGCCTCCGCCGGCACCGCAATGGCGACAGATGTAGTTTCCCTCTCCGAATTTGTCGGTGTACTGGAATCGGTCGGTGCCGCCGCAGCCGTTGATCGGGCAGGGCTGGTTCCGGCGGTTCAGGATCTTGCTGTCGATACCGGACTGGCGCAAAATCTCGCTCCACCGGCCGTGGGCGCGTTCCAGCATATCGCGGAAGCGGCGTTCGTATTCGTCTCGGTCCATGGCAGTTCTCCATGGGCCGTTACGCGAACAAGTCGCCCTCAGCGCGGTTGCGCCGGATCTGCTCGTTGAGCCACTGGGGATTTCGCTCCAACCGCAGCGCGATCCACTCCGGTTGCTCGACGATGGCTTCACGTACCCACATCGGATAGGCAGCAAGCGATTCGAGAAGCCAGCACTTCAGGCGGCACCGGATCCAATCCCGCACTTGGTCCGCGTCGGCCACCCCGACAAAGCAGGACAGCGGCGACAGCGGGCTGAGTCCTACCACGCGCACGCAACTGACAAACGAAAATGGCTGTAGGTCCTTTTCCGTGTCGGTAAACAGCCAGCGCAGCACTTCGATTTTTTCTTCAAGCGGCGTTTTCACATCGCGCAGCAGCTTGATCCGTTCCAGCAGGCGCCAGTGCAGCCGGACTATTTCCTCTTCCGACCAGTCGGACGCCAACTGGGCCGTTCCAAGTTTTCCGAGGACATTCGCCGCATGTGCGGCGCATCGATTGCCGTCGAGCGGCATCAGCCAATTGCGATCGGCCGTTTCTTTCTGAAATGCTTCATGCCATGAGCTACTTGTTTCCATGATGATCTCCCACGAATGGCGGAACGACAGCCTGCTTGGGCCGTGTCCCAAGCAGGGTTGAAGTGAAACCGCGAAGGCGGGGTTGAATTGGCTGGCTTGGTGCCCGGGCGTGCCGGGAAGACGGATTGCCAGCTACCGTCGTGAAAATGCTTCTTGCGGCGCGTGGAAAACGCGCCGCAGGAAAATTCTCACGTGCGGACGACAGGGGAGTGACGCGTTGGCGTCGCTGCGCGGATGTTGAGGATCAAGGGCTTGCCGATTCGTGCAGGGCGAGCTGCTGCTGGTATCAAGGTAGACGCGCAAACGCAGATTGTCAATGCCCGGTTTTACAGTCCGCCATATCTGAGCTAACTGTGCTTTCCGAGCATCTACCCCCCGCGCATGGGCTCGACCGGGTTGTGGCGCGCTGATGGGAAATGAGGCAGCGTGGCACCCTTCATTTCAGGTCGCCTTGGCGCGCGATCCGCAGGAAGATATGAGGGGAGTGCCGACCATGCGAGAGGATGACATGACTGACCACAGCAACGCCCCGGAGAGCGGTCTCTCCACCACTCATGACGACAACGGCGAAACCAACGTCAGGCTGCTCGCGCGGGAGGTCAAGGCAGACTTCCGGCGTGTCGAGTCGGCAAGTCGAAAGATCCGCACCACGCTGCAGAGCCCGGAAGCCAAGCGGCTCTTTCTACGGTTTTTCAATTCGGCTGCGCTGAACATGCATTTCATCGTGGTGATCGCGCCGATCAATCTGCCAGCCGGTGAAGTGGAGCTGGTGGTGGCCAAGCTCGATGAGATGATCGAGAAGAGCGGGAATGTGCTCGACGAGGCGCTGGTACACGCCGAGCAGCTGTGTCAACGCAATGGCATCGTCGATCTCGCCACTTACGATATCGCGCCCCTGGTCATCGACGCGCGCGTGCACTCAAAGCTTGGGCGTCACTATCTTGAATTGATCGGCAAGGTCGATCAGCTGATGCAGATTCTCGAAACGCTGGTGATAGACGAGGTGATGCCCAACGGGGAAATGACCGCCCGCAAGGCCAGAGCGAAGCGCACGGTCCGCGCCATCGGCAGCAGCATCCGCGAGGCAAGGTTTGCTCTGCACAAGCGCATCAACGCCACGCCACGCAAGACAGAAACTATGGATGCCTTGGCCGATGATCGTGGAGATGGGGCGCCAGCGCCGGCGCGCGACCCGACGTTACCGCACGCGGGCAGGTCGCCACTGTCTGTCGTCGAACCGGACGTGCCTACAGTCGCTGACGTCGTGGTTGTAGCCGGAGCTTAGAAACGGTGGTGTTCGCGGCCGGTGGCTTTGGCGTAAAAACCCATCCGGTGGCGAGCGTTCGGTGTTTGGTCATCGCACAAGCAGGTATTAGATTGTACTGAGCAGCAGCTGGCCCTGCGGTTTTTTGGCAAGCCTTCGATTCTGGAGCCGCATCGTGCGGCACCTTGCGCACGTGAGTTCTCCTCGTGTTTGTGCTTTCGCGTCGCGGTCGCATGCGCCGCGAGTTGAAAGCGCATTCCCACGGTAGCTGGCATACCGGCGATTTAGTTCTCAAGCCAGCATTCTTTCCTCTCGGGCCGTATAGGCCCTGTTTCCGCGCACTGCGTTCGTCAAGCTGGCCATATGCCTTTTCGGCGTTGGCCCGCTATGGAGGATGCACGCGTGTGCCGCTCCTGCCCGGCGCAGCGAGCGGCAGCCACCATTTTTTAAGGAGATCGAAATGACTACTATTTTCCCTATTCCGGCGGACCCGGATGAGTTTTTCATGTCGATGGCGGTGTTTTCTGCGTTTATCGACAAGGGCATGCGTGCATGTCCCGACTTCCCCGCGCTCGTGGCCGATAGCCCGCACGAGCGCAGACTGGTTGACGATGTGGCCAGGCTGGTGCTCCTCGCGGTACGCCTGGAAAGAGCCATCCTCGCCGCCGATGGCTTGCGTTGTCGGCCGCGCGGCACCGTCGAGCAGAATGTCTGCGAGCCGTTTGGCGCTTGGTACGTCAGCCATTGTTTGACGAATGGCGGCGTTTCCACGTACGAAGTCTGTCGCAGCCATTTGGCCGAGGCGCTTCTCGAGCACTTCACCGAAGGACAAGCGCCGCTGGACGTGTGGACGATCATTCGCTCGATGAAGGCGGAAGAGCCAACGATGACGTTATGCCATGCCGCCGTGACGGAATCGATCAACTGGGAATGGGCGCCCCGTTTTGTGGTTGCCAACAACATCAACGATACAGAGGAGCATCCCCTGCATCCGCGTTCGGTTTGGCGTCCGAAAACAGGACCGGTGCATGTCAGCGAATATTGGCCCTGGGTGGAGCACCGCGTGCGTGAGGCCTACGTGCGTTCGCGTTACCAAGCCCTCGCTGCGGCGCCCGACGTCTTCATGCAACTGATCTTGGCGGAACTGGTGTTTGTCGAAGGATGCCGTCTGCGCGACCTTCAGGTTCGGCGCGACCTCGCAGGGCAAGAAGTCATCGAGTCCATGCCGGCCAGGACGGCATTCTCGGCGGGCCTATTTGAGGCGCTGCCCGCACTGCGCCAAGCGGTGCTTGCGCTGGCCCCGGGTTTCGTTCCGGGCGCATGGATCGGGCTCCCGGTTTCCGATTTCATGTCCGAATATGTCGTGGCGGCCAACCCGGATTCAACCGCCGTCATCACGGGCAAGACGGGACATTGCGGCGAAGGGCGTTCGGTGGTCATCACGCTAGCGGCGTTGTGGAACGCAGTACCGGAATCGGCGGGTGTTTGGCGGCTAGAGGATGGCGCCGTGCTCAAACTGGTCGGTGCAAGTGCCGTCGACATGGTTCCTGATACGGGCGCGGAATTCGCGTCGGCGTGAAGCACTTGAATGGCGACTGGTGTTCGCTATTGTTGGTCGGACAGGCTGCGAAGCATAGCTTCGTAGCCTATCCGACTCACGGATGGCGCGGCCATCCTGCAGGTCTGTCTTTTTCCGCCCCGGACCGGCGGCAATCAATCTTTCGTAAGGAGGTTGCAATGGACGTTCAATCACCGGTTCAGGAACTTAGTATCATGCGCCTGCCCGAAGTCACAGCGGTCTGCGGCAAGTCGCGGGCCGCGATCTACAAAGCGATCCGCAAGGGAGAGTTTCCGAAGCAAGTCAAGCTCTCGGCGCGAACGTCGGGATGGATACGCTGCGAAATCGAGGCCTGGCTCAGGGCCAGGATGGCGGCAAGGTAGGCGGGGTTGGCAATCGAACCATCGCGTGGCCCTGAAAGCACGGATGCGCGATATCTCGCAAACAGCACGACCGCATTGCGGTTCGCGATCGACTACTGCTTAGGACGATAAACCGGCACTGTGACGCTCCATGCGGGATGGCGCTTATCCATCGTTTTCGCGCAATGTACCTCGATTGACGGATATGGGAACTCCGCGGACTTTTCCACCCAGCGTGACTTCAGCGGAACAGCACACTTGTCGACCTGTACCCGAATATCCGGGTCCAGCACGCGCCAGCCCGCCCTTTTTTTCAAGCGTTCATGGTCCAGATATGCGATGGCTTCTTCGCGGATCTCATACAAGCCGTGTACCTGGGCACTGCTTCGGTATTCAAGCAGGGGATCAGTGGACGAATCACCGCGTGCGAGACAATGGTGCGAAATCATGAGTGCCGCCATCGCGATCACCACTACGGGCAAGTTGCTACTCAATTGTGACTGTGCCGACATACTTACCCTCCGAGTCACTGCGGTTTGATATTAAATACGCGTACAGAGGATTCCACATCTTCAGCTCATACATCGTCACGCATCCTTCAGAGAGATTGCCAACGTGGACGAAGTTGCTGTTGTGCGTCGGTGCGTACTCAATGGGGAACCATACCGTATGATCTTTCAATTCCGGATAGCCACCAGGCGCATCAATGTAGAACGCCGTCATGCTGGCGCTCTTCGGTATCTCAGGCGTCATGATCTTGTAGGTCCCCATCGGCAGAGGCTTCGACTGCAATATCTTGCCCACGTCCGGGCTAAGGGGGTTGGTCTCGCGATATTTTACATCCGAATCTAGCGTGATCATTGCTGTGTGGCCATCGAAGGACAGTGTGGCCACAAGTTGATTCTTGGCCTCATTTTTGCGCGGCTTCGAGATCAACATCTGTCGGCCGATTGTTTTGGCCACGATCTTCGCACCACCACCGCGCTTGCCGTCGACTAAGCATTTCGCGGCATTTTCCATTTTCAAACTTGCAGTTTTCTTCTTGTGCTGCCCCTCCATGATGACGAAGTGAGTGCGGTCATCCTGCTTGGATACGGCGACCTTTACATATTCGCACAGGTACGCGCTTTCGCCGGAGGGCTCAAGGCGCACGCGCAGCCAGCCAGAGGTATCTGGTGACTTGGTAAAGAGTGTCTTGATCTTGATCTGGCGGACGCTGCCAGGGGTGTCGTTGGTGTTGGCCACCGCGAGAGGTGAATTCATGCTTGTAAATGCCCCAAATGGACTTCGATTGGTTGACTGCCGTCTGTGACATAGCGACCGGTCCGTCCCTCCGAGTCGGTAATGCCGCGCTGTATCTCTCCGGACAATAGTCTCACGGTAAAGGGCATGTCGGCCAACGCTGCGCCTTCCTCGTCAATCAATACAAACTGCTCGTCAAAGACTGCCTTTTGCGCAGCGTCGTGCATTGCTCTTGGAGGAGCAGCCATTGCGGCAGCGCTAGCTGCTGCGGAGGCACTCGGTACCGCGCCAGCGCTGGAGCGCCCGCCGCCAGTTGACGAACCGCGTGGCCAGTCAACTGTGTCGGTAAACTGGCTCGCAATCAATACGGCTCCGCAACTGGTTTTCATCCCCGCAAGTGCTACCCCTTTGCCGTAGAAGGTAGCGGTCATTACACCTTCAACGATGGGGTAATCGCCTTTGCATTTTGGACAGTGAACCTTGTGACCTATATAGGCGATCGGCTGTCCCATACAAATATCCGTCACCGATCCCTCCAGTACGACACCGTCATGGCTTGTCTTGTCGCCTTTTCGGATGATCTCGCCAGCCATATTTAAATCCGCGATTATGCAAAGGAAATTATCGTAGCAGGACCCGCGCATTTGCTGCGCCCGCTTGAACTTTGCCCAGGCGGCTTTTACGGCTACCGTCCGAGCCTGTACCGTAAGTACTGGGCCCTGGGCCATCTGGGCGCAGCCCGCACCGGCGACTTCTTTTCGACCGCTCGTTTGCTGGTGCCCGCGCGCCAACCAGCGCCTATCCGGACGGTATGACTTGCGCCCCCGCTGCGCACTAGCTCTGGCCGCAACTTAGTCAGGGGAACGTTACAGCGCTAGTCGCGCCAGTGCGCTGACCGCGATGTCGCCTCGCAAGTGTCCGTAGTGCTTCTCGATCATAGCGACGGAAGTGCCACTGATTTGTGCGACCGTCAGCAGATCGAGGCCGCCGTGCACGAGATCAGTGATCACGCTGTGGCGAATGGTGTAAGCGGTGGTCCGGTCTGGCAGGTCCGCCTTCCTGGCGGCCTCTTTGATCGGCGTTTTCCAGGAGTCCTTGTTCCATCTGGCACCATCCTGTCTGGAAAAAAGTGGCTCGTGTGGCCGCTTGGTGCCGATGGACGCCAGCAAGACCGGTTCGATCTCCGCCGGCAGCACAATTGTACGACTGTGCCCGCCTTTATCCTTGCCAATATTCAGAGCGCGTAAGCGCACGTCATAGTCGTCGACATTGAGCGCGGCCATGGCACCAGGGCGTAAAGGTATCATCGCCATGCAGGTCAAAAATAATCCGATGGCCCGATCAGCCGCCTGGATCAGCGCGCGCCTCTGCTCCTTGTCAAGATACAGGCGTCGGCGTTGTGTCGCATTCCCTGCCGCCTTCAGAGGTGTTTTCCAGGCGGTGTCTGTCGCGACATGACCTTCCTCCAGCGCAAAGTTCAGTGCGGCACGCAGCGCTGCGATGTCACGGTTGACGGTGCTCTTTGCCCGTGGGCGGGTGCCGCCCGAGTAGTTTGTCCTTGCGGGTTTTGCACTGAGCTGTTGGCGGAATGTTTTGACATGTTCGCGCGAAAGAGCGGTCATCTGTACTGTTTCGATGGCGCTTTGCTGGACCCAGCGGCGGTAGCGTGCTTCGAGGTCCGCGGCCGCGTCGGTGCCACGGGCTTCCAGCGTTTTCTGAACGTAGGCCCGGCACGCGTCACCGACGGTGTACGATGCCGGCGTTTCCTCGGCAGGCACCACATGGCTAGTCGCGGGTGGCTCGGCGACGGGAGGGAGAGGGGGAGGGGCGGCGGCCATATTGCGCTGCGCAAGGGCAGCCTGGGCGGCAAGTACCGCCTGGCCGAATCTGTCGCTCGGCCGAAAAGCATCCAACTGTCCCAGCGAAGTTTCCCACTTCTCGCCGTTCTCCAGCACGCGAAATTGCCAGGTGCCGGTGGAGTCGGACGTCATTTTCCGGAAACCGACGTGCAGCCCCCGGTTCAATCTGTGCCAGTAGGGTTCGCGGCGCGGTTTAAGGCGCTCCCGGCCCGATACTGTATCGATTCTCTCACCCATGATGTCAACATGCGGCGTAAAGCTTAAAAATAGCACCATTCGACATTCCACCCAATCGAGCATATCAAACGCCGCGCGAATGAAAATTTGGAGGGGAGTACGGAGTAAGTACGGAGTCCTGCGGGATTTTCCGGGAGTCGGCTGGAGCCGTCACTCGGCGGCGTTCCCTGTGAAGGCTGTCTTCTGGAAGCTCCCTGAGTCTTGTCTCAGAGCATTCACACTGCAGGGGTCGCAAGTTCGAAACTTGCACTTCCCACCAGAATTTATTAGGAAAATCAAAGGCTTGCATCGAACTGATGCAAGCCTTTTTTGTTGCCGGCGCGAATAGTACGGAGAAGAACGGATAATTTTTCCTGTTCGTATTCTTCGGCGGTGCGCGCGGTGTCCTGTAGATTGTTCGGTCCTATTCCCAGGCACCGAATGTGGCCCCTGCGCGGGACCTTTTGTCGATCCGGGCCATGACATTGCCTAACGCTCCGCAACCGGGGCGTGCAGCTGCCCTGTCCTATGCTGGCCGAATGTGGAATAGCTGATATCTCCCTTTGCGGATTCCTTGCAGCATGATCGCCTCCTACACTCGTTGTACTGGTTCGGATAATTCGGATCAGTAAACGCAGCAGCTATGGACCGCTTTCTTTGCAAACCATGCTGCCATTTTTTAGACGACCCAAAGGGAACTGTGATGCCGATTTTCTTGAATGAGGTTTGGCTCGGCGACTTGACTCCGGCGTTGATGGACGAGGCTGTGACTTTTTTTGGCAACCTCAGCGTTGGATCCAAACCCGACAATCTGCCTGACGACCTGCGCATGCTCGCCGGCCCCTGGCTCTCCGGCGAGGAGGCCAAAGTGATGTTTATTTTCGAGATCAATGATCCATCGACCATGTTCGACGCCTACGCCGAGCGCATGGTGAGCGGCTTGTTCGCCCGCAGAAAGCTGACCTTGCTGTCCAGCTGGGACAGCATGAAAGACTACGCCGACCGTGTGAACCAGCTCTAAGCCGGTGAGGCTGGGGGCTTGCACATGACCCGAGTGAATTGAGTCTATTTTAGAGGGATATTGAAATGCCAATTTTTTTCAATGAGGTGTGGTTGAAGGACATGAGTCCGCCTGTCATGCGTGGTGTGGTCGACTTTCTCGACCAAATTCGCAATGGCGTCAAACCGGACAATTTGCCGAGCGATTTGAAGCTGCTGGCCGGGCCGTGGCTGTCCAACGAGGAGGCGAAGGTCTATTTCATCTTCGAGATCGATGATCCGACCAAGACCTTCGAGGCTTTTGCTGAGCGGGTGGCATCCGGATTGTTCCTGAGGCGTAAGTTGACCCTGGTGCAGAACTGGGACGGCGCAAGGGCATTTTCGACGTTCCTAAGTCGACAGCCAACCTAATCGTCCCCTCGAGCTTCAGCCGCCGCGCTAGCGCGGCAATATAAGAACAGAAACGAAGTTTAACTTCCGGAGACAAGAACATGACAAACGAGACAGGCATGGCCTTAACATCGCTTGCAAGCGAAGGCGCCGCCGAGGATTTTAAGACGGATTTTGCCGGACAAGCGCGCCGGCGAAACCTGAAGAAGATGGTTGGCTTGGTGGCGGCCGCGGGCGGAGTGTCGGGCCTGATGCCGCGCCTTGCGTCGGCGCGGGCGACGGCCCCCGAGTTTTCCTATAAATGTGGCATCGCGCTCGCGTCCACTCATCCGACTACGATGGGTTTGCAAGAAGCATGCGCGGCAATCCTCCGTGAATCGCAAGGGCGCTTGTCGATCGAGGTGTTTCCGAACAGTCAGTTGGGCAGCGATACGGACATGATTTCGCAGGTCCGGTCGGGGGCGATTGACTTCGTTAGCACGGCAGGACTGATTTGGGGCACGCTGGTGCCTGCCGCGTCGATCAGTGGGGTAGGCTTCGCGTTCCCCAACTATGAAGCCGTCTGGAACGCCATGGACGGTGACCTGGGCGCGCATATCCGCGCGGCCTTTGCGAAGGTGAATCTGTTCCCGCAGGCGAAGATATGGGATCACGGTTTCCGCCAGGTGACCAGCAGCAACCGTCAGATCAAGACGCCACAGGATCTGGCTGGCTTCAAGATCCGCGTTCCGCTCAGCCCGGCTCTGACATCCTTGTTCAAAGCCTTCGGCGCATCGCCGGCGGGGCTCAATATGAGCGAGGTGTACACGGCGCTGCAGACCAAGATCGTCGACGGTCAGGAAAATCCGCTGACGATCCTCGAGACGCAAAAACTCTACGAAGTGCAGAAGTATTGCTCCCTGACCTCGCACGTCTGGGATGGATTCTGGCTGGTGTCGAACCTGCGCTCATGGAATGCCCTGCCCGAAGACTTGCGTAAATTGGCGTCGAGCATATTCGACGCGCATGCCCTGCGTCAGCGCCAGGCCATCGCCACGCTCAATGCGCGCCTGGCCGACGAACTCAAGGCGAAAGGGGTGACATTCAACCGCCCCGATCTTGCGCCGTTCCGCCAGGTATTAAAAAAAGTCGGTTTCTATAGCGATTGGCAGAAAAAGTTCGGCAACGAGGCATGGACGCGTCTGGAAAAATATTCCGGCGCCCTGGTCTGAACGGACCGCCGCGCGGCCCGACTGAACGATCCCCTTCGCACGGCGGCGCATCGCAGGAGCGTCGCATGCGGACACAAAACAAAACAGGAGACAAATCATGAGCACAGCTAAACACCAAAAAATTATTTCCCGCCTGTTGGCGACGCTGGCGGTGCTGGCGGCACTGATCGGCGCCGACGCCGCCGTTGCGCAAGACTTGAAGGGCAAGTACGTCAAGACGCCGACCGGCTACCTGATGGTGCTGCGCAACGGCGACAATGTCATCGCCCACCTGGAGCGTCTGGCGATCGAGGAGAAAATCCCGACCGCCAGCTTCATGGGGATCGGCTTTATGCGTGAGGCTACCTTTGGCTTTTATGATTTCAGCCGCAAGGCCTTCGATCCCAAGACTTTTCGCAACGTCGAAGTGGCCAGTCTGACCGGGACCATCGCATGGAAAGGCGACAAACCTTCGATTCATGCCCATGGGTTGGTGACTGACGCTAGCTTTGGCGGTAGTGGTGGCCACCTGCTGGACCTGACCGTCGGCACTGGTTCGTCGGAAATCACGATCATCGTGCATTCGGACAGATTTGAGCGCTTTGTCGACCCTGCCATCGGTGCCAACGTTCTTGGCCTGCCTGGCCATCAATAAATGCTGCGGCCCCACACGCTATGATGAGGTCTCACCATGCTTATCCGCCACCGAACAATCCTCCCGACGCGGAGGTCGCAGTGAACACGACGACGCTTGCCACCGTGGAATACGACGGTCATTTGCCGGCCATCGGCTTTGCCAGTTGGGTCGCGAAGGCCGACCGGGCACTCGGCCTCATCACCGAGGTGCCGGCCGCCTTGCTGGTGCTGGCGGAGATTTTCATCCTGCTCGCCGCCGTCATCAGTCGCTATGTGTTTCATCAACCGCTGATCTGGTCGGACGAACTGGCGTCTGTGCTGTTCATCTGGTTGGCCATGCTTGGCGCCGTGGTGGCGTTGCGCCGTGGCAGCCATATGCGCATGACGGCGTTGGTCGACATCGCCTCGCCGGCGTTGCGCAAATTCCTTGACCTGTTCGCCATCGTGGCCGCGCTGGCGTATTTGCTGATGATCGCCGCGCCGGCCTACGACTTCGCTGTCGAGGAGATGATGATCACGCTGCCGGCGCTGGACATCTCCAACGCCTGGCGCGCATCTGCCTTGCCGGTGGGTGTGGCGTTGCTGATCGCCGTTTCCCTGGTGGGCTTGCTGGGCCATCTGCGCGACTGGCGTTGCCTGTTGGCGGCTGTCGCTCTCGTCGGCGTGATCGCCGCGGGGTTCTGGATTTGTCAGCCGCTGCTCAAGCAACTTGGCAACCTCAATCTGCTGATCTTTTTTGTCGGCATTGTCGGTTCGCTGGTGTTCGGCGGAGTGCCGATTGCCTTCGCGTTCGGACTGGCCACGTTCGGCTATCTCGCGTTGACGACATCGACACCGACGATCGTCATCGTGGGCCGGATGGACGAGGGCATGACCCATCAAATCCTGTTGGCGGTGCCCTTGTTCGTATTCCTGGGGCTGTTGATCGAAATGACGTCAATGGCCAAGGCCATGGTGCAATTCCTAGCCAGCCTGCTGGGGCACGTACGCGGTGGCTTGTCGTATGTACTGATCGGGGCAATGTACCTGGTGTCGGGCATATCGGGGTCGAAGGCCGCCGACATGGCCGCAGTGGCGCCGGTCCTGTTTCCGGAAATGCGGGAGCGCGGCGCCGATGACGGTGAAATGGTGGCGCTGCTGGCCGCCTCGGGCGCCCAGACCGAGACCATTCCGCCCAGTCTGGTATTGATCACGATAGGTTCGGTCACGGGAATATCGATCGCGGACCTGTTCACCGGCGGTTTGCTGCCTGGGCTGGTACTGGCGGTGCTACTCGGGGCTGTCGTATGGTGGCGTTGCCGCGCAGAGGTCATTGCCGCCGACGGGCGTATCCTGTGGCGCGAAGTGGGCAAGTTCCTGGTGGTCGCCTCGCCCGCCTTGGCGCTGCCTTTTGTTATCCGCGCCGCCGTCATCGAGGGCGTGGCCACCGCCACGGAAGTATCGACCATCGGAATCGCGTACTCGATACTGGTTGGGCTGTTTATTTATCGGCGCTTCGACTGGCGCAGGGCGGCGCGCGGCCTGGTTGATACGGCAGCCCTGTCCGGCGCCATCCTGTTGATCATCGGCGCGGCGACAGGCATGGCCTGGTCGTTGACGCAGTCAGGCTTTTCGCGGCAATTGGCGACGGCCATGATGCATTTGCCAGGCGGCACGCTCGGCTTCCTCGCGGTCTCCATCGTGGCCTTCATCGTGCTCGGCAGTGTGTTGGAAGGCATTCCCGCCATTGTGCTGTTCGGCCCCCTCTTGTTTCCTATCGCCAAGCAACTCGGCGTGCATGAGGTGCACTACGCCATGGTTGTCGTGCTTGCCATGGGCATAGGCTTGTTCGCGCCGCCGTTCGGGGTCGGGTATTACGCCGCGTGCGCCATCAGCCGTATCAGTCCCAGCCGGGGCCTGCGGCCGATCATGGGGTATATCGCCGCTTTGCTCGTTGGGACCATCCTGGTCGCCCTGGTCCCATGGATCTCGATCGGATTTCTGACGAAATAAATCGTCGCGCCTAAGCGCCACCATGCCTTCCCGCTCAAACATGGACGGATTCGGTTCCGGGGGGCGCTTGCATTCTTAACTTTGAGGATCATCATGAAATTCACCAGTTATATCAAATATGCCGCCGCTCCGGCGCTCATCACCGCATCACGTGCCCAACACCGCGCTTACCTGGCCACCTTGTTTGAAGAGCGCAAATTGTTGCTTGCCGGCCCATTTACCGACGACAGCGGCGCCATGTTTATGTTCGAAGCGGAGCACGAGCAGCAGGTCCGGGACTGGATCGAGGCCGATCCCTTTTTTGTCGCGGGCATTTTCGTCGACATCGACACCCGGCCCTGGAAGTCGGTGTTCGCCAACGTCGACGCCTTGCGCGCGTCTGCATAGGTCGAGGCATCCCACTTAACGGAGATCACATGAATATCCAAGAGAGCATTATCGAGGAAGTCGCCCGGTGCCTGCGCATGGCGCACAGCAGTGGTGTGGCCATCGCGCCCGTGCGCGAACAATTGGCGGCAGGCGGTGTCGAGGCGGCCTATCTGGTGCAAGAGATAAATACCCGGCACGCCCTAGCGCAGGGGCGGCGCCTGGTCGGTCGTAAGATCGGCCTGACGTCGAAATCGGTGCAGCAGCAACTGGGCGTGGACGCGCCGGACTTCGGCATGCTGTTCGCGGACATGGAACTGGCGCCCGGCGAGGAAGTATCGTTGGGGCGCGTGCTACAGCCCAAGGTCGAAGCCGAGGTGGCTATTGTTCTCAAACGCGATCTGAACGATCTGGACATGCCGTTCTCGCTGCTGTTGTCGGCGGTCGACTATGTTTTGCCGGCGGTCGAGATTGTCGGCAGCCGCATCCGGGAATGGGACATCTCGCTGCTCGACACCGTCGCCGACAGCGCCTCCTCCGGCTTGTACGCGCTGGGGACGGAGCCGCGCATGCTTTCCGAGGTCGACCTGCGGTTGTGCGGCATGTTGATGGAGCGGCGAGGAGAATTGGTCTCGGTTGGCGCCGGCGCCGCTTGCCTGGGGCATCCGCTCAATGCCGCGTTGTGGCTAGCGCGCAAGATGGCCGAGGTGGGCCGTCCCCTGAAAGAAGGCGACGTGATCATGAGCGGGGCACTGGGGCCAATGGTGACGGTCGCCCCTGGTGACGTCATCGACACTTCCATCGCCGGACTGGGCCAGGTCAGAACCGTCTTTGCGCGCTGATCTTGGTGCGCAACGTACTCAACCATTTACATTTGCCGGCTTCGACCGGCGCATAGAGGTTCCCATGTCTACAACTAAATTAAAGGCTGCGATTATTGGCAGTGGCAATATCGGCACCGACCTCATGATCAAGATCATGCGGCACGCGCGGCATATCGAGCTGGCCGCCATGGTGGGCATCGACCCGGCGTCCGATGGCCTGGCCCGCGCGGCCCGACTCGGCGTGGCTGTCACCCATGAAGGTGTGCGTGGCCTCACGCAGTTGTCGGTGTTCGCGGACATCGACATTGTGTTTGATGCCACCAGCGCCGCGACCCACATCAAGAACGACGCATTCTTACGTGAGCTGCGTCCCGACATACGTTTGATCGACCTGACGCCAGCGGCGATCGGCCCGTATTGCATTCCTGTCGTCAACGGCGAACTCAGTCTGGATCTGCTTAACGTGAATATGGTGACCTGCGGCGGGCAGGCCACCATTCCTATGGTGGCGGCCGTTTCGCGGGTGGTGCAGGTGCAGTACGGCGAGATCGTGGCTAGCATCGCCAGCAAATCGGCGGGGCCGGGCACCCGCGCCAACATCGACGAGTTTACGGAGACCACGTCCCGGGCGATCGAGGTGGTGGGCGGTGCGCGCAAGGGCAAGGCGATCATCGTCCTGAATCCGGCTGAACCGCCGCTGATGATGCGCGACACTATCTACACGCTGAGCGGGCTTGCCGATCAGGATGCCATCGCCGACTCGGTTAAGCGCATGGCGGCCGACGTGCAGGAGTATGTGCCCGGCTACCGCCTCAAGCAGCAGGTGCAGTTCGACCGCGTCGAGCAGTTGCGGATGCCGGGCGTCGGCCTGGTCAGCGGCCTCAAGACCACCATCTTCGTCGAAGTGGAGGGCGCTGCGCATTACTTGCCCGCCTACGCCGGCAATCTCGACATCATGACCAGCGCAGCTCTGCGCATCGCGGAACGACAGGCCGAGCGCATCAGCGCGCAACGCCAGCGCGCCAGTGTCGCCGTCTAAGAAAGGAAATCGGATCATGAATAAGAAACTCTATATCTCGGATGTCACGTTGCGCGACGGCAGTCATGCGGTTCGCCACCAATACAGCGTCGAGCAAGTGAAGCAGATAGCGCAGGCACTGGACGAGGCCAATGTCGATTCGATCGAAGTCGCCCACGGCGACGGTCTGCAGGGTTCGAGCTTCAACTATGGTTTTGGCGCACACACCGATCTGGAATGGATCGAAGCTGCCGCTTCGGTGGTCCAACGCGCCAAGATTGCGACCCTGCTTCTGCCGGGTATCGGCACCGTCCACGATCTGCGTGGCGCGTACGACGCCGGAGCCCGCGTGGTGCGCGTGGCCACGCACTGCACCGAAGCCGATATCGCCAAACAGCATATTGAGTTTGCCCGTGCATTGGGGATGGACGCCGTAGGCTTCCTGATGATGAGCCACATGACGTCGCCGCAGCAGCTTGCGGTCCAGGCGAAGCTGCTGGAAAACTTCGGCGCTTCCTGCGTCTACGTGGTCGACTCCGGCGGATCCTTGAGCATGAACGATGTGCGCGACCGTTTTCGCGCCTTCAAGGATGTGCTCAACGCCGAAACCGAAACGGGCATTCATGCGCACCACAACCTGAGTCTTGGCGTCGCCAATTCGATTGTCGCCGTCGAGGAGGGCTGTGACCGGATCGATGCCAGTCTGGCCGGTATGGGCGCCGGCGCCGGCAACGCGCCGCTGGAGGTCTTTATCGCCGCCGCCGAGCGCCTTGGCTGGAACCATGGCTGTGACCTGTTCCGTTTGATGGACGCTGCCGATGACATCGTTCGGCCACTGCAGGACCGGCCAGTACGCGTTGATCGTGAAACCCTGGCGCTCGGCTACGCAGGGGTGTATTCGAGTTTTCTGCGCCATTCGGAATTGGCGGCACATAAATACGGACTGAAGACCGTGGACATCCTGGTCGAGCTTGGTCGCCGGCGCATGGTTGGCGGGCAGGAAGACATGATCGTCGATGTTGCGCTGGATCTGCTAAACCACGCCAAGGCCTGACGACGCCGGTGCGCGTCGTTTCGGCGCGCGTTGATGGACAAAAAAATTGTCGTGCATATAGCAATACAACAATAACTAGGGAGACACGCATGGACAAGAAATTATTTGCACTGGTCGTATCGGGGGCGCTGTCCGGCGCCGCAGCGGCACAATCATCGGTCACCGTGTATGGTGTGCTTGATACGTACTATACGCACGACAGTGGTGGCAGTTCCGCCGGTGCCGTCAGCGCCATTGATGGCGGCTTTGCCAGCCTGAACGGCACGCGCCTGGGCTTCCGGGGGCGCGAGGACCTGGGCAACGGAATGGCCGCGTTGTTTACGGCAGAAATGGGGTTCGGCGGGGACACCGGGGCCCTGGACGCAAGTGGCAATGGATTTGGCCGCCAGTCGTTTGTTGGCCTGCAAGGCAGCGCCGGCGTTGTCAAACTTGGTCGTCAATACAATCCGCTGTTCAACGGCGGCGTCAAGTACGACCCTTTCCTCGGTGGCCTCGAGGGCGCCTATAGCCGTGTGATATCGCTGGGTGCGGGGAAGCGTCTGAACAACGCGTTGGTGTATGCGACGCCGGCCAATCTCGGTGGTTTCAGTGCCGAGGCGGCGTATGGCTTTGGTGAAGTGGCCGGAAGCAATGCACAGGGTCGGGTGCTGGCACTCTCGGTCGGCTACGTGGCCGGTCCGTTTAGCGCCAACCTGATACACAACAGCGCCAACAATATTCCACTGGCCGCCGCCAGCATGGTCACTACCAAGAATACCGGCGTCGGCGCTTCGTATGGCCTCGGCTGGGGGACACTGTCAGTTTTGTATCAGTTCAACAGAAACGATGCCCAGTTGGGCGCGCTCGACAACCATGACTTGTTACTGGGGACGACGTTTCCATTCGGCGCCAGCACGGTCATGGCATCCTATATCCGGCACAAGAACCATGTCATCGCCAATGCCGATTCCAATCAAAGCTCTCTGGGGTACAGCTATGGGCTGTCCAAGCGCACTACCTTGTACGCCTCGTACGCGCGCATTGCTAATCAGGGCGCGGCCAGTATCGCCACGTCAGGTCATCTGGGCGGCGTCGATAGGCAACTCAATACGGGCATTAACCACGCGTTCTGACGAATTTGCTGGGTATCGATTTGCCCAGGGCAGGGCTTTTCCGGCACTGGGCGGCTAGAACAGAAGTGACAACTATATGGAGGAGTGCCGAAATGAACAAACGCTCATTGATACTGGCGGTAGGGATCTTTTTGTCATCGTGCCTGCTGGCGGGGACGGCGACCGCCGAGACCCACGCAAGCAAGGAGGATGCTGTTGCGATGGTGAAGAAGGCAGTTGCCTTCATTAAGAAGAATGGCAGGGAAAAGGCGTTCGCGGTGTTCAACGACCCGCAAGGGGAGTTTGTGGATCGGGAGCTATATGTGTCCGTGTTCGATTTCGACGGCCTCAATCTGGCGCACGGGGCGAACAAGAAGATCATTGGCAAGAACTTGATGGAATACAGGGACCCCGATGGTAAGTATCCGATCAAGGAATGCCTGGCGGTTGCGCGTGGGGCTGGCAGTGGCTGGGTGGAATTTAAGTTTCTCAATCCCGTTACCAAGGATATGCAGTCGAAAGTGGCCTACGTGGAACGCTTTGAGGATCTCGGCGTCTGGGTCGGGGCCTATAAATGACGCGTTCCCCACAACACGCAAGCTGATATAGTTCACGCTCATGACCTTATTTTCGGAGCGTCCTCCATCCTCGCGCCTGGCCGTTGCTGCGCCGGAGGCGGGGTGGAGGAATAGTGGATTGGCATCGATGGAAATCAAGCAGTTGCAGTTACTGGCGGAATTGGTCGACACGGGGAGCCTGAGCAAAGTCAGTGCGGCCCGTGGCATTGCGCAGTCCGCGCTGAGCAAGCAGATTGCCACACTCGAGAAGGAATTCGGCGCCAAGCTCTTTTACCGCACCGGTCGGGGCGTCTTGCTGACGGAATTTGGCCTCGCGATCCTGCCCAGTGTCGAGGCCGTGCTGGCCGCAACGGAGCAGCTGCGAGCCGATATTCGGATGCGCGCCAGTGTTCCCAGCGGCGTCGTGCGTCTGGCGATGCAGGCCTCGGTCACGCAATTCCTAGTGGGCCCCTTATTTGCGCGGATGCGCCGCGACTATCCGGAGATTGAATTGCAATTGATGGAAGGTTTCTCCGGAAAGATTGAAGATTGGCTGGCCAATGGCCAAGTGGATGTGGCAATTTTTTCGCGCTATGGAGGACATGGCTTGCGCCTGGATGAAATGTTGACGACAGACGATCTATACCTGGTTGGCCCAGTAGGAGACCGCCTCACTTCACAGTGGCAAATCCAATTTGCCGACCTGGCCAACGTGCCATTGGTATTGCCGGGCCTTCCGGACGGCTTGCGCATGACGCTGGCGGAATTGGCCAAGAAGCAGGGCATCGTGCTCAACATCGCGCTGGAGGTCAATTCGTTGACCGCCATGAAGGAGATCGTTGCCAGCGGCCTTGGCTATACGATTTTGACGCAGCAGGCAGTGCTGGCCGAAATCAGGCTGCAGCGGTTGCAGACCTGTCTGATTGCAGGGCCCAAACTTAGCAGGACGCTTTTCCTGGCCACCAGCGCGCAACGTCCTTTTACCTCGGCGGGACGGGCGATCGTCGGCCTGATACGGGAAATAGTCGGCGACAGGGAAAGTGCCGACCATTTGCTGATTGGGCAGTCTGGCTAAGACGTCAGCGGCGTCTCCCGGAGCGGCAGGTAAGGCGGAGCCGCGCCGGAGCCCGTCTCACGCTATCGTTTCACCTGCTGCGCAACGCCGCAGACCAGCAAATGTTGGAACGCCGCGACGAGGGGGCGCAAGTTGACCCGATGCCAGGCAGCCCACAACGGAGTGGAGCAGATGATCCAAGGTAATTCTCGCAGGACGACGCCGGCTGGCGCGTTGTAGCGCACGCTGTTCTGCACCATCGACATTCCCAGGCCAGCCGCGACCAGACCGAGCGCCGTCAGCGCCTCTGTCGCCACCATGCGGATATCCGGCATGAAGCCCGATTTCGCGCAGGCAGCCACGAACTGGTCATGCTGCAGCGGGCTGGCCTTGTGGGATAAGCCGATCCACGCCTGGCCGGCAAGGTCGGTGGGCGCGATATGCATTTGCTGGGCGAGCGGATGATCCGCGGGCAGTGCAAGGAGCATCGGATCGTCAAGGACTATGGCCGAGCCCAGATCCGGATCGTCGGAGCGGGGCGGTTCACCAACGAGGGCGATGTCAAGGCTGCGCTGGCGCAGCCCTACAAGCTGTTCTGCCGAATGCATATTGTAGAGCGTGACGTGTATCTGGGGGCGTGCGCTGCGCAAGCTGCGCAAGGCGTCGGGTAGCACACCGGCATGAATGGCGTTTTCTATGTAGCCGATGCACAGGCCTCCCTCCTCGCCACGCCCCAACCGGTGCGCCAAGGACTCCAGGCGGCTGGCATGGGTGAGGAAGGCGCGGGTCTCTGCCAGAATAGTGTGGCCATCAGCGGTCAGGCGAATGCGTTGTTGGCTACGTTCGAACAGGATCAGGCCCAGGCGTTCCTCCAGTTGGGCGATCTGCCTGCTGAGCGGTGATTGTGAAATATGCAGCTTTTCCGCGGCGCGTCCGACGTGCTCAGTCTCGGCGACGGCCACAAAATAATTGAGTTGGCGAATATCCAACATGTTAGACCTTTGGCGACTTAAGTGTAATTAATTATGTCTTGGACAGCATAAAGTCGTCAATCTTATACTTGGCCTTGCTGTGGCGCGCGGCGCCACCAACCCTACTTTTTTTAGGAAATTCAGATGAATATTGATTTGACTGGCAAGCTTGCTGTGGTAAGCGGCTCGACTGGCGGCATCGGCCTTGCCATTGCAAGAGGGCTGGCACACGCTGGCGCGACGGTGGTTGTGGTGGGGCGCCGACAGGAGGCGGTTGACAAGGCGATCGCGTCGATCCAGCGCACATTTCCAGCCGCGCGCTTGCGAGGCGTTGCCGCCGACCTGAGTTGTGCGGCGGGCGCGCAGGTTCTATTCGATGCGGAGCCAGCCGCAGACATCCTGATCAATAACCTTGGTACCTTCAAAGAGATCGACTTCTTCGATGTGCCGGACAGCGAATGGATGGAATTTTATGAGGTCAACGTCATCTCGGGCGTGCGCCTGGCGCGGCATTACCTGCCGGACATGGCGCGACGGAAGTGGGGACGGGTGGTTTTTGTATCCTCGGAGTCGGGCATTGCCATTCCGGCCAACATGATCAACTACGGTGTGACGAAAAGCGCCAATCTGGCCGTCTCGCATGGCCTGGCCAAGCGGATGGCGGGCACCGGCGTGACTGTCAACGCGGTGCTGCCTGGGCCGACCTTCACGGAGGGCCTGGAGGACATGTTAAAGGATGCCAGCACTCAGTCCGGGCGCAGCGCCCGCGACGAAGCTGACGCTTTCGTCCGGCAAGCCCGGCCCAGCTCCATCATCCAGCGCGCGGCCTTGGTCGAAGAAGTGGCCAATCTGGTCGTCTACATCTCCTCTATGCAAGCGTCCGCTACAACCGGCGCGGCGCTGCGCGTCGACGGCGGCGTGGTCGACAGCATGGCGATCTGATGTATTTTCGCCGGTATCGCGACCGACCGGTTCGCCCCCGTTTTTTTCAAAGGAGTTTTACATGAGTATTCCCGCTTTTGGTGTCGGCACCTTTCGCTTGCAAGGCCAGACCGTTATCGACTCGGTGCGCAACGCGCTGGAACTTGGCTACCGCGCGATCGACACCGCGCAGATCTATGGCAACGAAGCCGCGATCGGGCAAGCAATCGCGCAATCGGGTGTGGCACGCAAGGATCTGTTCGTCACCACCAAGATTTGGGTCGAAAATTATGCGCGCGGCAAGTTGGTACCAAGTTTGAAGGAGAGCCTGTCCAAACTGGCGCTCGATGACGTTGATCTGACGCTGATTCACTGGCCGGCACCTGGCAATGGGGTGGCGGTCGAAGAATACATGGCCGAATTGGCCGAGGCTAAAGCGTTGGGACTGACGCGCCAGATCGGCGTCTCCAACTTCAATATTGAAACGACAAGGCAGGCGATCGCCGCGGTGGGGGCGGGGCAAATAGCGACCAATCAAGTTGAACTGAGTCCGTATGTGCAAAATCGCAAACTGGTGGCATTCCTGCGCGAGCAGAACGTCCACGTGAGCTCGTATATGACGCTCGGCTACGGTAATGTGCTGCACGACGGCGTGATCGGTGAGATCGCCAGGCAGCACGCCGCCACACCAGCCCAGGTCATCCTTGCCTGGGCCTTGCAACTAGGGTACTCGGTCATCCCGTCGTCGACCAAGCGGGCCAACCTGGCCAGCAATCTGCTGGCAAAAAAACTGTGCCTCAGTGAGGGGGATATGGCGCAGATCGCCGGATTGGAGCGCAATGGTCGCCAAGTCAGTCCCGATGGATTGTGTCCCGTCTGGGATTGAGGAGCATGGGCATGCACACTACTTCAATGCCGCCAATCAGTCCTTTTGCCGGTCATACCTTCCGCATCCAATATGGCACGACCATGACCGTCCTCAATATCTACGCCGACGACGGCATGACCATGCGCTACGAGGTGATCGAGGGGGAGTTCGCGGGCGCAACCGCAGAAGTGCGGTATACCGCCGTCGAACTGGCCCCGGGTCTGTACGCGCTGTCATGGCAGGAAGCCGACAAGGGGACGGTGGTGCACATCGACGACTTCGCGAGCGGAAGTTCACGTAGCTACTACACGACGGCCGGCCTGGATTTCATGCGGATGGATGGCCGCCTGGTGCAACTGCGCTGAGCCCATCTCACCGCCCGGTGTCCGCATCGAAACAGATGTGCATGGAATGTGCGCGTCTGGCCGGGATGCCGGGCGGGTGTTCAATCAATCACACGGAGCATGACATGGATCTGGGTATTCGAGGTAAGCAGGCGCTGGTATGTGGCGCCAGTAGAGGATTGGGACGGGGCTGTGCGGAAGCGTTGGCTGCCGAGGGCGCTCATGTGACGCTGGTGGCGCGCAACGCCGGGGTGTTGGAACTGGCTACGCAGCAGTTACGCGCCCTTGGCGGCGGCCAAGTCAGCGCTGTCGTCTGCGATATTACGACGCCATCGGGACGGGCGCTGGCGCTGGCGGCTTGTCCCGCCCCGGACATCCTTGTGACCAACGCCGGCGGGCCGCCGGCGGGAGACTTCCGTGCCTGGACGCGCGCGGACTGGATCGCGGCCCTGGACGCCAACATGCTCACCCCGATTGAACTGATCAAGTCGACTGTGGACGGCATGATCGCGCGCCGCTTCGGCCGCATCATTAACATCACCTCCAGCGCGGTGAAAGCGCCGATCGACGTGTTGGGGTTGTCAAACGGCGCGCGTGCGGGCCTGACCGGATTTGTGGCCGGATTGGCACGCAAGACGGTGGCGCACAATGTCACAATCAACAATTTGTTGCCCGGACCGTTCGACACCGACCGCTTGACGCAGACACTGGCGGCTGCCGCGCAGGCCGACGGGATCAGCATGGCAGAGATGCGCGAGAGGCGTCGCCTGCAGAATCCAGCTCAGCGCTATGGCACGCCGGAAGAGTTCGGCGCATTCTGCGCCTTCCTGTGCAGCGTGCAGGCGGGCTACATGACAGGGCAAAACCTGCTGCTCGACGGGGGGGCCTACCCGGGGACGCTATAGACGGGCTTGCAGGGCGCTGTGGCGGTGATCGTCACGGCGTCTTGTTACCGTCAATTATTGTTAGACAGTAAGTTCAGGCGGGTGTATCTTGGAAAATCGATCATGTGACCCACAGCTGTCCAGCTAAGCCATCAGGCCAAGGCCGGAAACACGATTCCAAACAGTAGCTTTTGTCATGCTGGAGCATCATGAGATCAAAACAATCACGTCGGGCCTTTTTGCAGAGTGCTGTCGGCACGTCGGGAGCCATCGCCGTGGCCGGCTTTGCGCCTGCGGCCGGATTCGCGCAGGTGCCGCGGTTTACATTGAAATATGCCAGCAGCCTTGCGGACACGCATCCTCTCAATGTGCGTGTCCGCGAGGCTGCCGTGTCGATCATGCGCGAAACCAAAGGCGGCGTGGAATTGAAGATGTTCACCAACGGACAGATGGGGGGGGACACCGACATGCTGTCCCAGATACGTGCGGGAGGAATTGATTTCTTTCCGATTCCCGGTGCCATCTTGTCGACGCTGGTACCCGTAGCGGCCATCGATAGTGTGGGCTATGCGTTTAAGAACTATGCGCAGGTGTGGGCGGCCATGGATGGTGAGCTCGGGGCCCATATCCGAGGCGCCATCGCGCAAACCGGCTTGGTCGTGATGGAGCGAATCTGGGACAACGGCTTCCGGCAGATCACCAGTTCGTCCAGGCCGATCAAGGTACCGGCGGACTTGAAGGGTTTCAAGATTCGAGTGTTGACCAGCGGGCTATGGACGTCAATGTTCAAGTCGCTGGGCGCGGCGCCGACCAGTATCAACTTTAATGAAGTCTATTCGGCGTTACAGACGAGCGTGGTTGAGGGACAGGAAAATCCGCTGGCGATCATCAAGGCCAGCCGCTTTAATGAGGTTCAGAAGTATTGTTCCCTCACATCGCATATCTGGAGCGGATTCTGGTTCCTGTCGAATGGACCAAGGTGGGCTCGCTTGCCGCCGGAGGTGAGGGAAGTCGTGGCGATGCATATCAATGCGGCGGCGCTGGCGCAGCGGCAGGATGTGGCCGCGCTCAATGCCAATCTCGAGACCGAACTGACGGCGCGCGGCATGACGTTTAACCGACCCGCCCCCGACGCGTTCCAGGCCGAACTGCGCAAGACCGGTTTCTATGCCGAGTGGCGCGGAAAATATGGCGAAGCGGCTTGGTCGCTGCTGGAGAAATATGCCGGGAAACTGGCATGACCTTGCGCGCGCCAACGGACAGCGCCTGCCTGCAATCGGGCATATCTGGCTGCACTCGGCTGTTCCGGCTGGGGCGTCGCGTCGAGGACTTGATCGCTTGGGGCACCGAAGTGCCGGCGGCGATCCTCCTGGTAGCGGAAGCGTTGTTACTGATGCTAAATGTCTTTTGCCGATATTTGCTGAAGGATCCGCTGAGCTGGGCTGACGAACTCAGTTCACTGTTATTTCTCTGGCTGGCCAGTTTGGGCGCGGTGATCGCCATGCGCAAGGGACAGCACATGCGCCTAACGACCGTGCTGGATAGCATGCAGCCGACTCGGCGCGCCTTCGTGCACACCTTCGGCGAGGTGAGCGTGTTCGTATTCGTGCTGTTGCTGGTGTTACCTGCCTGGCGGTATGTCGTCGAAGAGTGGGCCATCACGACACCCGCTCTGGAAATCCGCAACGGCTACCGGGTTGCGGCTATCGCAGTTGGGGTGAGCATGATGATGGCCCTGGCGCTCGTGCGCCTGATGGAACGGGCCCGCCTGGCCGATGTGCTGAAGGCGGCGACGTTGTTGGGCGTTGTGGCCGGACTCATCTATTTCGGCCGTGACAAACTGATTGCATTGGGGAACCTGAACCTGCTGCTGTTTTTCCTGTTGGGGGTCACGGCGCTAGTCTTGCTGGGCATTCCCATCATGGCCGCGTTTGGCCTGTCGACGCTGGCTTATCTGGCGTCCGTCACGGAAGCGCCACTGAGCATCGCCGTCGGCCGTATCGATGCCGGTATGTCCACCTTAATATTGCTATCTGTGCCCCTGTTCGTGTTGCTAGGGGGGCTGGTCGAGGCAACAGGCATGGCTGCGGCCATGATACGGCTGCTTAGTACTCTGGTGGGGCACTACCGGGGCGGACTGTCGTATGTCTTGATTGGCGCCATGTATCTGGTGTCGGGCATCTCCGGCTCGAAGGCGGCCGACATGGCCGCTGTTGCGCCGGCCTTGTTTCCTGAAATGAAGCGGTTGGGGGCAGACGAAGGGGAAATGATTGCTTTGCTCAGTTCGGCTGGCGCCATGTCGGAGACCGTACCACCCAGCTTGGTCTTGATCACGGTGGGCGCAGTGACCGGCGTATCGATTGCCTCACTGTTTACGGCTGGCCTGCTGCCGGCGGCACTGGGAGCGTTGGCGCTCGCGGCAGTCGTGTGGTACCGGCAACGAACAGCGCCAGGAGGCGGCGCCAGGGCGACCCCTGTGCAAGTGCGCGCCGCGTTTTTGCATGCGCTGCCGGCACTGGTCCTGCCTTTCGTGATCCGTGCGGCGGTGGTCAACGGAGTGGCGACGGCGACCGAGGTCGCCACCATCGGCATCGCTTATTCCGCCGTGGTGGGGCAGGCATATTATCGCCAGTTTTCCTGGCGGCGCTTGTACCCGATGCTGGTGGGAACGGCGTCGCTTTCCGGTGCCATCCTGATGATCATCGGTTGTGCGACGGCCATGGCATGGGCTTTGACGCAATCCGGTTTTTCCGAGCAACTGGCCACGGTGATGGCGGGTGTGCCCGGCGATGCTGCCGGATTCATTCTGGTGTCAATCTTGATGTTTGTGTTGTTGGGGAGTTTTCTTGAAGGCATACCCGCCATCGTCTTGTTTGCCCCCCTGTTTTTTCCGATAGCGCGCCACTTCGGCATTCACGAAGTTCATTACGCGATTCTGGCCGTGTTCGCCATGGGACTGGGACTGTTCGCGCCGCCTTTTGGTGTCGGTTTTTATGCCGCATGCGCGATTGGCGAGGTGAGTCCGGAACGCGCCTTGCGGCGCGTATGGCCCTACCTCGGCGCACTGTTCCTGGCCTTGATGCTGGTGGCCATTTTTCCATGGCTATCGACCGGTTTCTTGCCGTCGCGTTGATCGAACCTGCTTTGGCGGGGATCGCGCGACTTTTAGCCATGTAGGCCGCAACGTCTTCCCTGCGCTGGCTTGTCCCGTGCCGTTGTCGTCAATAAAAGGAGATGCGATATGCGCTTGCCTTCCTTGCCTCTTGCCGCGCTAGGCCTGCTGTGCTGCCTGTTCCTGGTGTCCGGTGCTTTGCGTGCCGCGCAACCGCAACTTGTCGGTGGCGATGTCGCGCCATATTCATGGGAACACCACGGGAACGCGACCGGCCCTGCTAGCGATCTGGTACGGGAAATGGCCCGCAGGCTTGGATATCGCGATGCCGCCATCGTCATCTATCCATGGGTCAGGACCCTGCAGCGTGGGCAGCGTGATGACAATACGCTGATTTTTCCCGTCTCGCGGATCCCGTCGCGCGAAGCCAAGTACACTTGGATTGTTGAACTCTTGCAGGATCAGTATGTGCTTATTTCGAAAGAACCCGCCACGACCGACTTGACCACACTGGAGAATTTGCCCGTCGCACGCATAGGCTACTTGCGCGGTTCGCCTGGCGAATTTTTGCTTGCCCAAGCGCACCGGCAGAGTCAGGGACGGGCTGTCGGCAGTGAAATACTGAACGCCAAAAAAATGAACGCCGGCCGCATCGATTTCTGGCTGTCCAACCGAAAGCTGGCCGAGCAGGCCTGGGCGGACATCGGCGGAGATCCCGGTGCATTGCGTTTCGGTCCCGCCATTTTGCAATTGCATATGTATCTGGCGGCGCCACCTGCATTTCCGGCGGAGGAGATCAAAAGATGGCGGGTTTCGTTCGAGGCTATGTTGGCGGATGGATCGTGCTCGCAGATTCTGGCCAAATATCGTGCCGGGCCATGTGGCGATAAATGAGTGTTGCCCGATAGGTCCGCATGACCGCTGGGACCCCAGGGTGTTTGGGTATTAGGGCGCTTTCCATTGGTCGGGGGCGCAGGTGTCGGAACTGGCCACACCGTTCTATGCCGGTTGCATAGTGAAATTGAGGAGATTCCGAATGAACAGACGTACAGTGTTGTCGATGATCGGTCTTGTTATGGTGGCGTGCTGTCACGGCGTCGCGGGAGCCGCGGAACAATATGCCAGTAAGGAGGAGGCGAAAGCGATGGTGAAAAAAGCCATCGCCTATATCAAGGCCAATGGCCGGGATAAGGCCTTCGCTGAATTTAGCGATCCCAAGGGGAGTTTTGTCGATCGGGAATTATATGTGTCGGTTTTCGACATGAACGGGATCAACCTGGCGCATGGCAACAACAAGAAGATCGTGGGAAAGAACATGATGGAGTACCGCGATCCGGATGGAAAATACCCGATTAAGGAAGGATTGAAGATCGCCAAAGGGGCGGGGAGCGGGTGGTACGAATTCCGCTTCCTTAACCCGACCAACAAGGAGATGCAAACCAAGACGATCTATATCGAGCGCTACGAAGATATCGCCATCTGGGTGGGCGCTTACCTGTAGCGCCGCAGCGCTGCTGTTGGCCGCCGGCCCGCTCCGCCTGCCTCACCTGCGGAGCGGGCCCGTCTTACCACCAGGCTTCGAGCTGAGTGCCTAGCGTGTAGCCATTGTTGGCGGCCCCGAACGGGCCGCTGGAGGATAGCGCGCTGCCTGGCGAGGCGGCCGCGCGGGCCGCGTCGTTCCATTTGGCATAAGTCGCGTACAAGTAGATGCTGGGACGATCCCAGTAACCCTTGCCCAGCGATAAAGCTGGCGCGAGCGTGAGCTTGGTCAGATGCCGCGTCGGGGCGCCATCGACCGCGACGCGATCATGGCCGATGTCAGCCACCAGTTTGACGTGGGGGCTGAAGGCGTAGTTGAGTCGGCTACCGAGTGAGGTCCAGGTCTGGTTTCCGGTGGCAAAGCGGTCGCGTTGGTAGACGACGTCTGCCTGGCCACTCAGGCTCGGTGTCAGTTGCAGGAACAATTCATCGACTAGTCGGCTGCGCGTATCATCGGCGGCGTGCGCCGTGATGCCTTGGTTGCCGACAAACCCCACCTCGACCGCGCCGCCGCGGGCGTACTGCAGCGTTAGTTTGTTTTGGTTGGCAACGCCGAAACCCTGGTTCTGTTGCACGGTGGCCGCGTAGCCGCCTCTGGTGGCGGGGGTGCTGCTGTCCTTGCCCACCACGGTCAAGCCGAGGTTGAAAGTGCCGCGCTCGCCGGCACCAATCTCGCTGAGCTGGAATTCGTGCCGCGTGACGGAGTCGTTCACGCCGACAGCACCGTTGGCCCGCGACAGGGCGTAGGACAATTTAACGCGGGGACCCAGGGCGATATTGTCGATGCCCGCGCCCGTGAGCGCATCGTTCCAATAGTAAAAGTCCATAGGATAATAATTGTTGCGCTTATAGAAGCGGCGCCCAGCCCAGACCGTGGCGCCGCCCAGTTCTGGAATAGCACTGCCTTCCACATAGGCCTGCCGCAGATACGGGGTAATCGCTTCACCGCTGCCGTCGCCGTTGAAGGTGCCGATCTGATAACCGGGCATCAGAAGGGCCTTGAAGGTGGCACCATCCTCTGCCTTGGGAAGGGTGTAGCCAAAACTGACTTCGCTGAAGAAATCGCACTCATTGCCAAGGCGGTATTTACCTCCCGCTCCGGCAAGACCGAAGCAGGTTTGCTGGCCTTTGTTGCTGTTGCTGCCGACGCCGGCGCGGATGTAGCCGTTGAATTCAATCGGCTCGGCCAAGGCACTGAGGCACAATAAGGTGGCGCCGAAGGCGATTGCGGTGCGGCCACTGCCCATCGATTTCATGACTGCGGCCAGATGATCAATATTTTTGCTGTTGTGGGTCATTCTTGTCTCCCGAAGATGGAATGTCGTGCTCTAAGGCGCGGACGTGTAGTGCGCCAGGAAATGCGCCAGGTCATCCAGCTCGCCTGTTTCGACGTTGCTGAGCGCCTCGCTCATAGCCTGCGTATAGCCGATGCGTGTGCCGGCCTTAAACTGCTTTAGCGCGCTTTGCAGATACTCCTCGCGCTGGAAGGCCAGTCTCGGCACTTGCTTGCCGCCGCCGCCGTCAATGCCGTGGCAAGCCAGACATTGATGTCGCTGCGCCGTTTCGCGTCCGCGTGCCAGGCGTTGGGCATCGGCCACGGTCTGCGGCGCTGGGGGCGGCGGCAGGGTGCCAATGACCGCCGCATAGCCACGCAGGTCGGCGTCGTTGAAGCCTGCGCTCAGGGCGTTCATGACCGTACTGGTACGGCGGCCGGCGCGGAACAGGTGCAGTTGCGTGATCGCATACAGCGCGCTCTGTCCGCCCAGCGAAGGGATGCCGTCCAACACACTGTGCCCCTGAACTCCGTGGCAGGCCGCGCAGTTGTTCGCATAGCGTGAGACATAGTCCACTTGGGCCGTGGCCGCGCCGCTCCATGCCAGGCAGAGGATGAGCAGGTGCCGCGCGTTCATGGCGCGCCATAGCTGATGCGGTAAATGGCGCCGTTATGGTCGTCGCTGATGAGCAGCGACCCGTCACGCATTTGCATGACATCGACCGGACGGCCCAGCAATTCGTTGTTTTGAACTAGTCCGCTCAGGAACAGCTCAGTCCTTGCTCCCCCCTTGCCATCCGGGAAGGCCACCACCACATCCGCCCCCTGTTTGCGGGTGCGGTTCCAGGAGCCGTGGCGCGCAATAAAGATGGCACCCTGATATTTTTTTGGGAACATCTTGCCGGTGTAGAAGGTCATGCCCAGCGGTGCAACGTGGGCGCCCAGTAACGCAGCTGGCTTGACGTAGTCGGCGCAGTTTTTGCCCCAGCCAAATTGCGGGTCGGTGAAGTTGCCCTGGTGGCAGAACGGGAAACCGAAGTGCTGGCCGAGCGCGGTGACGCGGTTCAGTTCGTCGTTTGGCAAATCTTCACTGATCCAGTCACGGGCGTTGTCGGTGAACCACAACTGTCCCGTCGCCGGCTGGAAGTCGAAGCCGACCGTGTTGCGTACGCCGCGGGCGACAGTTTCCACATTGGTGCCGTCCAGGTTCATGCGCACGATCTTGCCGTGTTCGTCGTCCGGCAGGCAGATGTTGCATGGGGCGCCTATCGGCAGATACAACTTGCCGTCCGGCCCGACACGCATGGTTTTCCAGCCATGCGTGGCGTCACCTGGCAGTTTGTCGTAGATCGTCACCGGAGCAGGGGGCTTGTCCAGCGTGTCCTCGATATTGTCGTAGCGGACAATCTGCTTCGGTGTGCCGACGAACAACGAACCCTTGTAAAACTCGATGCCATTTGGCAGCATTAAATTCTCGGCGATGGTCTTCACTTCGCGCACGCCGTGTTTGTCGACGACGGCGTAGATTTTCCCAGCGACGAACAGGGAACTCACGAACACCGTGCCCTTGGCGCCCAGCCGCATACCGCGCGCGTCGAGAATGTTGCTGGCCCATACTTCCACCTTGAATCCCGGCGGCAGCTTCATCTTCGACAGTGGCAGGTCGGCCACCGCCGTCGGTATCGGAAAAGCGGGCACGGGGGCCATCGCCATTGCCTGTTCGCTCTGCGGTCGCCCGGCGGCCCAAGCCGGCTCCTCTGTTTTTTGCTGCGCCCATACCGAGCCCGCCAATGTCAGTGCCAGTGTGGCGCCGATGATTCTTATCTTCATGCCGTCTCCTCGTTGTTATTGATATCGATAGTGGCGGCGAAAATCGCACCGCCGTCGGCAGTCTACGAGTTTGCAAGTTAGCCAACAATTGACAATTACTTGGGCTCAGTACGAGAAAAACTAGGGCAGAGGAGGCGGCGGCAAGGGTTAGATTTTTTCGGGCAGTGACCAAGAAAATGTCGATTGCCGAGGCGGCGCCTGCCGCCTACAGTGTGACGCACCCGGTACTGTTTGCCGGGCTCGGTCCACGCCCCGCCTGGTCGGCGCGTACCGATCAACTCACGGAGAACGCTATGCAATGGAGCACACCGCAATACATCGACTTTCGATTTGGATTTGAAATCACCTTGTACGTAGCGAACCGCTAGCGCAAGCCGGCGCATGCGGCGCGCGCAGCAGCAAGGCGGCCGCCCGCGCCAAGCAGGCGGTGGCGCCACGCCACCGCCCACGACTCAAACCTCACCAGTATTCACATGAAGATCATCGTATTAGGCTCGGCCGCCGGCGGGGGATACCCGCAATGGAACTGTAATTGCAGCAATTGCGACGGTCTGCGCCGCGGCACTATCCGCAGCACGGCGCGCACCCAGTCATCGATCGCGATATCGGGAAACGGTAGCGATTGGTTGTTGGTCAACGCTTCGCCCGACATTCTCGCGCAGATCCGCGCCACACCGGCCCTTCAACCAGCCAGAGCGGTGCGTGACAGCGGCATTCGTGCGGTGTTGCTGACTGACGCGCAGATCGACCATGTCACCGGCCTGCTGATGTTGCGTGAGGCGGAGTCGCCTGTCCCGCTCTATTGCAGCGCGCCCGTATGGGACGAACTGCACACGGGGTTTCCGGTGGTGACAGTGTTGTCCCACTATGCCGGCCTGGCATGGCGGCCGCTGGAACTCGGCGAATGGGAAATGTGGTTTGCCATTCCCGGTTTGGAAGGGGTGGACTTCAGCGTCCTGGCCCTCGACAGCAAAGCGCCGCCGTATTCGGCGCGACGTGCGTCTGCCGCTCCCGGCGACAATATCGGCCTGCTGGCACGCGACCTGGCCAGCGGCAGGCAACTATTGTACGCGCCGGGACTGGGGCGCATCGACGCGCGGGTGGCTGCGGCGATGCGCCGCGCCGACTGTCTGTTGGTGGATGGTACTTTCTGGACGGAGCATGAGATGACCGGTCCCGGCTTGCCCGCACGGTCTGCTGCATCCATGGGGCACCTGCCACTCGATGGCCCCGGCGGCATGATCGAGATACTGGACGCTATGCCTGCTGGCCGCAAGATTGTGATCCATATTAACAATACGAATCCGATCCTTGACGAAACGTCCGCGCAGCGCGGCATGCTGGAACGCCGCGCCATTGAAGTGGCATACGACGGCATGGAAATCATCTTATGATGTCCACGTTGCTGCCGCCCTTCGCCGCCGAGGTGCCTTGGGATCCGGTGACCTTTAAGGCGCGCTTGATGGACAAGGAGGCGCGCTACCACATCCACCATCCATTCAATGTCCGGATGCATGAAGGCGTTCTGAGCCCCGAGCAGATTCGCGGCTGGGTTGCCAACCGTTTTTATTACCAGCTCAATATTCCGCAAAAGGATGCTGCCATCGTCGCAAACTGTGATGACCGCGAGGTGCGCCGACTGTGGACGCAGCGCATCCTGGACCACGACGGTGGCAGTGGTGCGGAGGGGGGCATCGAGGCATGGACTCGTCTGGGCGAGGCGGTCGGTATCAGCCGGGAGGAACTGTGGTCGCTGCGTCAGGTGGTTCCGGGCGTGCGCTTCGCAGTGGACGCCTATGTGAACTTCGCGCGCCGTACCAGTTGGCAGGAGGGCATATGCGCATCGTTGACAGAAATGTTTGCCCCGAAAATTCACCGCGATCGTTTGGCGGGGTGGCCGCGCCACTATCCGTGGATCGAGGCGAATGGACTTGACTATTTTCGGCGCCGTATTGCGCTGGCGGAGCGCGATGTCGAACACGGTTTGCAAGTGACCCTCGCGCATTTTGTCACGCGCGCCGGCCAGGAACGCGCGCTCGACATCTTGCAGTTCAAGTTGGATATTCTGTGGTCGATGATGGACGTCATCGATACCACCTACGGCTGATCGCCAAGGAGCGTGCTAATGCAAACCCTGATTGAGCGCCCCCGGCTGGCGCGCATGTTCCGCCTGCAATGGGAACCTGTTCAACAAGCCCATGTGCTGCTATACCCGGAGGGAATGGTCAAACTAAACCTTAGCGCGGCGGAAATTCTTCTGCGCTGTGACGGCATCCATGCCGTGGCGCAGATAGTGACGCAGCTGGAGATGGCATTTTCCACCCAGGGCTTGGAGGCCGAGGTGTACGCCTTTATCGTTGACGCGCGCGAGCGGGGCTGGCTTGTCTGAGCGCGCCCCCCCCCTATGGTTGCTCGCGGAGTTGACCTATCGTTGTCCGCTTCACTGCGTATTTTGCTACAACCCGGTCGACTACGCGGCGCGGCCGCAGGAGCTTACTACGGCGCAATGGATCGACGTGCTGCGTCAGGGACGACAACTAGGCGCGGCTCAACTGGGCTTTTCCGGTGGCGAGCCCCTGATGCGCGATGATCTCGCGCTATTAGTGGCCGAAGGGCACCGACTTGGCTACTACACCAACCTGATCACATCGGGGGTTGGTCTGAACGAGGCCCGCCTGGTGGCACTAAAGGAAGCCGGTCTCGACCACATTCAACTGTCGTTTCAGGATTCGAGCAGGGAAATGAATGACTTTCTGAGCAGCACCAAAACGTTCGGGCTCAAGTTGAAGGTGGCCGAGCTGATCAAGCGCTACGATTATCCGATGGTGCTCAATGTGGTGCTGCATCGGTACAATCTTGACCATGTAGAACGCATCATCGAGATGGCGCTGGCGATGGGCGTAGACTATTTGGAGCTAGCTAACACGCAGTATTACGGCTGGGGCTTGCTCAACCGTGCACAGCTGATGCCAACGCTTGCTCAGCTGCGCAAGGCAGAATCGGTGGTCGAAGCTTGGCGCGCCAAGGTGGGCGCGCGCCTCCGTATCCTGTTTGTCGTGCCGGATTATTTCGAGGAACGTCCCAAGGCCTGCATGAATGGCTGGGGCGCCGTGTTTCTGGCGGTAGCCGCCGATGGCGCCGCGCTGCCATGCCATGCTGCGCGCACCATACCGGATATGGTTTTCCCCAACGTAACTCAGTCCGGCCTGCGCGATATCTGGTATGACAGCGAGGCCTTCAACCGTTTTCGCGGCGACGCGTGGATGAAGGAGCCGTGCCAAAGCTGTCCTGAGAAGGAGCGCGATTTCGGGGGGTGCCGCTGTCAGGCGCTGGCGTTAACCGGCGCTGCAGAAAATGCCGACCCGGCGTGCGCGAAGTCTCCGCACCACGTCGAGTTGCGGGCGATTGTGCGTGCGGCTCACGCCACACAGGGGGCATCGCAGCCGATGGTGTTCCGCAGCGATGCCAATTCGCGCAAACTGTCGCGCCGCTAGCTGGGGCCGTCCAACCTCAGGCGGTGCCGGTTGCCACTTCGCTTCGGATCCAGGTGAGGAAATGCATGATGTTGACATCGTCCAAACGCTCTTCCGGATAAACGAGGTAGTAAGCATAGTCGACTGCCAAGGCCAGGCTGAAAGGGCGGACCAGCTTGCCTTCGGCCAGATCCGATTCGACCCAGCGTTTCTTCGCCAGCGCCACGCCCAAACCGTCCGTTGCCGCGTCGAGCACCAGGTGGCTGGGCCAGAACGACGGGCCGCGACTGGAATCAATGTCCGCGACGCCGGCCAAGTGCAGCCAGTCCTTCCAGGTCGGATTGTCGACATCCCGGTACCGACTTTCGTCGTGTAACAAGGTGTGGAATTTTAGATCCTCCGGCCGCAGCAGTGGATGCGATCCGGCCAGCAAAATCGGACTGCACACCGGAAACACTTCGACATCGAGGCACAGTTCGGAACGCGTGCCCGGGTACTTTCCCTTGCCATAGCGGATGGCAAGGTCGTACCGATCGCGCGAGAAATCAATAGGATGGTTCGAGGTCGATACCTCGAGATCCAGGTTCGGATGCGCCTTGATGAAGCGCTCCATCCGTGGAATGAGCCACTTCACGGCAAAGGTTGGCGGAACGTTGACCTTCAACGTGGATGGATGGACACGATGATGCAATTGATGGGTAGCTTCGGCGAGTTGCTTGAACGCCTGCCGCACGCCGGGCAAATAGGTCTTGCCAGCGTCGGTCAACTGCAGCGACTTTGGCAGACGGGTAAAAAGCGCGACCCCCAAGTTTTCCTCGAGCGTCTTGACCTGGTGGCTGACGGCCGCAGCCGTGACGAACAACTCTTGAGCCGCGCGCGTGAAACTCAGGTGCCTTGCTGCGACCTCGAAGGCGCGCAAAGGATTCAGTGGCGGCATTTTACGTGACATATCGTTTCTCATTGTGCAGGAGGTCTTGGCGCTACGCCTTAAGGCATTAGTATAAGGGCATCGGAATGTGTCGTTTTGCATGACAATTTCTTGTCTACCACCGCAATTTTTCTAGCTTGCCTATTTATGCGGAAGGCGATAGGCTGCGGCGTCCGGGACGCTGATTTGGTATGGTGCGCGGGATGCCGCCGACTGCCCGACTTCATGGGTGTGTCGGTATAACCTTGCATATGACGCAAAGGTCCTTGCCAGTTTTTGCATATTATCAGCAGGCAGCTATGTGGATACAGTGTCGTTGAGTAGTTCTACTCATCACACTGGAGAATCTATGAAACACCTATTGCAACCGGGCCGCATCGGCCACCTTACCCTCCGCAATAGCGTTGCGATGGCGCCCTTGACGCGCTCGCGCGCTGGCGCTGGCGGCGTGCCGACTGCGCTCAATGCGCTCTACTATGCCCAACGCGCCAGCGCCGGCTTGATTATTACCGAGGCGACCAATGTGTCGCCGATGTCGGCTGCGTTCGAACTGGCGCCCGGGATCTATACCGAAGAGCAGGTACAGGGGTGGAAGCCGGTCGCGGCGGGTGTACGCGCGGCCGGAGGGACGATGTTCATGCAGCTCTGGCATAGCGGTCGAGTAAGCTCATACGCCTTGCTGAACGGTCGGGCGCCGCTGTCGCCGTCCGGCATTAACGACGATATCGAACGACTGCAGGTTTACGGTGAAATGAGCAATGGGTACTACACGCGCATCGCCGCCTCCCCGTCGCGCGAAATGACCCCAGAAGACATTGCGCAGGTGATCGATGAATTCCGCAGCGGGGCCGCTAACGCCATGCGTGCCGGAATGCACGGGGTTGAGCTGCATGCGGCCAATGGCTATTTAATCCAGCAATTCCTGTCGCCGCAAGTTAACCAGCGAGGCGACGAGTTTGGCGGATGCGTGGAAAACCGCGCCCGCCTGTTGCGCAAGATATTGGAGGCCGTATTGGAGTCGGTTCCCGCCGAGCGTATCGGCGTGCGCCTTTCTCCCTTTGCGCTTTACAACAGCGCAGGTGATCCGCACGCCGATGACACGTATGGCTATGTCGCGGAGATGTTGCAGCAGTTTGGTATTGCCTATGTGCACGCGGCTGATTCGAACGCCTGGGGCGGGCAGGGCAATATGTCCGGGATTCTTGCGATACTGCGCCCTCGCTTCACGGGAACGATAATCGCGAATGCCGGCCTGACGCCGGAAACGGGTGAACACTTGCTGGCGGCGGGCGGCGCCGACATGGTCGCGTTTGGCCGCCAGTTCGTGGCAAATCCAGATCTCGTCGAACGCATCGGCCGCGATGGCCCGTTCAATGAGCCCGACCCCTTCACCTTCTATGGCGGAGCGGAAAAAGGCTACACGGACTATCCAAAGCTCGCTGCCGCTTAACTACCGCTGCGCCCAGTCCTTGCAAGGCATCACCCTATCGTTGCTGGTGGGGTGAACGGCCTCGTGCGGGCGCCAGCCAGCACGTGGCCGTCTCACAGAGACAGGGGGGGGGGGCGGGACATGGTGCCGGCTGGCGCTTGCGATCGCAGGCCGGTACGATAGGTAGCCGTCCGCCCACGCCAGTCACACCGCGCAATAGCGCTCTTGCATCGCGGCGTCGGCCAGCAGTAGGGCGGCGCTGCCGGTGTGCACAACTGCACCCTGGTCGAGTATATACGCGCGGTCGGCGATGTGCAGTGCCAGTTCGACGTTCTGCTCGACCAGCACGATGGTCTTTCCGGCGCGTTTCAGTGCCGAAAACAATTCGAACATTTCGTCGACCAGGATCGGCATGATGCCTTCGGACGGCTCGTCGAGCAGGATGAGATCGGGGTCTGAGGCGAGCGCTCGGGCGATCGCCAGCATCTGCTGCTCACCGCCGGACATGGTCAGTGCCACCTGGTGCAAGCGCTCCTTCAGGCGCGGAAAAGTCTCGGCAAGCTGTTCGACGACCTGCTTCTCGTGTGCCTTTTTCGGCGACGCCAGGATGCCGAGCCGGATGTTTTCCAGCACCGTCAAGCCCGGCACGATGCGTCGTTCCTCCGGCACATACGCCATCCCCATGCCGAAGCGCGCGTGGGTGGGCAGTCCGATCAGCTCGGTCCCCTTGAACACGATGCTGCCGCTGGTTTTTGCCAGCATTCCCATGATGCTCTTGATCGAGGTGGTCTTGCCGGCGCCGTTGCGTCCGAGCAGCGCGATGATCTCGCCTTGTTTCACGTCGAGGTCGATTCCCTGCAGCACATGGCCGGGGCCGTACCAGGCGTTCAACTTGCTGATGGTTAACATGGTTGTCCTTTCAATCGTTTCAATGGTGGCCCAGGTAGACGCGCTTGACGAGGTCGTTGGCGCGGATCTGGTCCGGCGTGCCTACGGCGAGCAACTCGCCATGGTGCAGCACCACGATATGGTCGCTGATACCCATTACCATTTTCATCTTGTGCTCGACCAGAATGACGGTGCGCTCCGAGGCCAGGCGGACGATCAGGTCCATCATGGACCTGGTCTCTTCGGGGCTCATGCCGGCGGTGGGCTCATCCATGAGAAGCAATTGGGGATCCGTTGCCAGAGCAATGGCGATTTCCAGCGCGCGCTGCTGGCCGTGTGCCAACTCGCAGGCGCGTCGCGCGCTATGGGCGGCTAGCCCCACCAGCGCGAGCAGGGCCTGCGCCTTGGCGTCCAGATCAAGCGCGCTGCGCCGGCTCCAGATGTCGAAACGGGCCAGTGGCGCTTGCAATGGCACGCGGACGTTTTCAAGCGCGCTAAACTGAGGGAACACATTGGTGATCTGGAACGATTTGGCGATTCCGAGGTGCGCGAACTCGTGCGAGCGTGCCCCGCTGATGTCCTTGCCACGGAAAATCACCTTGCCGCTGGACGGCGGAAAGCTGCCCGACAAGACGTTGAAAAAGGTGCTCTTGCCGGCGCCGTTGGGGCCGATGATCGAGGTGAGCTTGCCGCGCTCGAAGTCGATCGACACGTCGTTGAGTGCCAGGAACGGGCCGAAGCGCCGGGTAAGCGCCTCGGTGCGCAGGATGATGTCATTGGACATTGCATTTCTCCAGGAGGGTACCCCACACGCCTTTGGGGAAGAACAGCACGAAGCCCATGAAGACCACGCCGACGTACAATTGCCAATGTTCGGTCCACAGTGAGAACAGGTCTTGCACCAGTAAAAACAACAGCGCGCCGACAAAGGGGCCGAAAAAAGTACCCATGCCACCGAGCAGGCAGATCATGACCACCAACCCCGAAGTTTCGTAGTTGAGCGATTCGATAGCAACACTCGACAGGTGAATGGCGCTGAGTGCGCCGGCCAAGCCGCAGATAGCACCCGAGAGCACGAAGGCGAGCAGCTTGGTGCGCTCGACATCGAAGCCGCAGGCCCTGACTCGCGATTCATTCTCGCGGACTGCCTCGACCACGCCGCCAAATGGAGAGGCGAGGAAGCGCGATACGAGCCCAAACGCCAGCGCCGCGAAGCACAGGAAGAAATAGTATTTCGTGTGTGGGTCGAGCAGGCTGATATGCAGCGCCGCCGGGCCCACCTGGTCGAGGTTGACGCCGCGCAGGCCGTTCTCGCCCCCGGACAGAGGCAGCTGGTAGACAGCAAAGTACACGCACTGCGACAGGGCTAGTGTGACCATCGCAAAATAGATGCCGCGGGTTCGGATTGCAAGCACGCCAATGGCCAGCGCCACCAAGGCCGCCAGAACAACCGCCGCTGGGATGGCCAGCCACCAACGCAGCTGGAAGTGGGCGATCAGGATACCTGCAGTGTAACCGCCGACGCCGAGGAAGGCGGCGTGGCCAAACGAAAGCATGCCCATGTAGCCGAACAAGAAATTAAAGCCAAGTGCGAATACGGCATAGATCAGGATGGTGCTGGCTACCGAAGGATTCGGCATCAGCCACGGAAATACCAGCAGCACGCCGATGGTGGCCAGAACGCGATGGTGCGCAAGCAGCGCGATGATGGCGGCCGGGTGGCGCGCAGGCATCGCTAAGACAGAGGTGTTCATTGGATTCTCCCGATCAGTTCATCAAGCCCGCGCGGCCAAACAGGCCTTGCGGACGCACCAGCAGTACGAGAGCCATAATGACAAACATCGACACCTTGGCGGCCTCAGGAAAAAACAGCACGGCCAAGCTTTCGACCACGCCCACGAGCAATCCCGCGGCAACTGCGCCGACCAGGGAGCCCATGCCGCCGACGACGGTGACGACAAAGGCGACAATCAGCACAGGGGCACCCATTTCAGGGGAGATGCCCTGCATCGGTGCAGCCAGAAAGCCGCCCAGACCGGCGATGCCGGTGCCGAGCCCGAAGACCAGCAACCAGACACGCCCGACGTCGATACCGAGGATGCGTACGATATGGGGATCGCGTGCTCCGGCCCGCACGATCAGTCCGAACGAGGTCTTTTCAATGAAAAACCAAAGTCCGCCCAGTACCAGTGCCGTGACGCCGATTACGAACAGCCGGTACAGCGGAAACTGGCCGACGCCGATGTCGGCGGAGCCTTGCAGCAGCGCCGGCGTATCGAACGGGAAGCCTTGCTTGCCGAACCCGATGCGTACCAGTTCCACCATCACGTAGGCCAGGCCGAACGTCAGCAGCAAAGGATAGTCGAGGCCTCGCCCGTAAAGAGGTCTCACCAGCACCCGTTCGGCCAGCATGCCCAACGTTCCGGTTGCCAGCGGCACGAAGACCAGGCACACCCAGAAGTTGGGGAGAACCCGGTACACGCTGAAACCGGCGTAGGCGCCGACCATGAAAAAGGCGCCGTGGGCAAAATTGACGACCGTGAGCATGCCGAAAATGAGCGACAGGCCAACCGCCAGAAGCACGTAGATCGCGCCCAGCGCGAGGCCGGTAAACAGCTGCAGGCCGAGCAGCTCGAAGGTAATGCCATCCATGGGAATCTCCAAGTTCCGAGTTTATTTGTGGCCGAGTTCTGCGCAGGATCGCAGCATGCCGGTCGATCCTGGCACGATCTGCAACACCTTGAACACGTCAGCCGGATTTTTGCCGGAAGTGCTGTTCGAACCGATCACCAGCACCGATTGCACCGATTGGTGGTCGCAACTGCGGTAGTACTGGGCGCCCTTGTAGGTGTCGTACTTCAGCGCGGCGAGCGCGTCGACCACTTTCTCCGTCTCGGCGCTGCCAGCCGCCTTGACCGCATCGAGCAACGATTTCACGGCCGAGTAAGCGACGGAGCCGTAGTCGGACGGCTCGACAGTGCCGTTCGCAGCCCGGTAACTCGTGTTGAAGCGCTTCGCGCTCGGCGTGCTGGTTTCGATGCCCCAGAAGTAGGAGCTGCCGCCGACAACGCCCTCGTATACCTGGGGGCCGGCAGCTAGGCGAGAGGTGTAGGTCAGCACCGGGGTGACAAATGCCATCGATTTCTTCATGCCGAAGTCACCCGCTTGGCGAATCGAGATCTGATTGTCGCGACCGAAGTTGTTAAACACGATGACGTCCGGCTTCAACGCCTGCAACCGAGGCAGGAAGGTGGAGTAGTCCGCGGCGCCGAGCGGATGCTTCAACTCGCCGACGACCTGTGCGCCAACTTCCTGGGCAACCCGGGTGAAGCCACGGGTCATCTCATGTCCATAAGCATAGTCGGCGGTAAGAAAGGCGATGCGCATCCCCTTCTTGAAGACGTAGCGGCCAACCGCCTGGGTGGTCATTTGCGGATTGAGCGCCTCGTGGAAAGTGTATCGCGAGAAATCCGCCGCCTCGTTGATGGCGTCGGACTGGCTGATGGAGATATAGAGCACCTTGCGTTGGCGCGTGACGTTGTTGATCGCCAGCTGCGTCGAAGCGGACAGCGCTCCGACGATAAAATTGACGTGGTCCTTTTCGATCAGTTCGAGTGCGCGGGCGGCGGCTTCGCCCGGATTGAGCTTGTCATCGCGCACCAGCAGTTCGGCCTTGCGCCCGGCGAGCCCGCCTGCGTCATTGAACTCCTTGATGGCCAGTTCGGCGTTGCGAACCTGATCCTTGGCTTCGGCGCCGTACGGGCCGGTCAACGGTACTGGTAGGCCGATCTTGATCGTTCCAACTGGTGCTTGCGCAAGGGCTCCAGGGGCGGCAAGGATGCTGGCCAGCGCGGTTGCCAGCCACAACGCCGCATTGTGCGTGGGGATGCGGATTTTCATGTTTGTCTCCAGGGTGTGGCGGTTGAGAGGGGGGGCGGCGCCTCGGCATATCCTGGGCGTCTCTTATTTATCACTTGATTAGTATTGTTGTCTGAACTCTGTTTGTCAAGCGATAAATGTGGCAGTGCGCAGGCGCATTTATTTCCTTGATATTTATCGAATGATCATTTATATTTGGTGCTCCCCCCCCCCACACACCCGACAAGGAAGAGACCATGAGCATACGAAAACTGGGCCACTATTCGATTCGCACCGGCGATCTCGAGGCGTCGCGCCGCTTCTACACGGACGTCCTCGACCTGAAGGAGGGCTTCCGGCCACCGTTCAAGTTCCCCGGCATCTGGTTCTACCTGGGCGGCGACGAAGACGATTTCGGCGTCGTGCACATTATCGGCATCGACGCCAACGATCCGCAGGGCTTGACGGACTATCTGGGCGACAAGGACGAAGCGAGTTTGTTTGGCACAGGCGCCGTCGACCACGTCGCCTTTCTCGCCAGTGGCTTGGCCGCCATGCGGGCAAAGCTTGCGCGGCAAGGCGTGCCGTTCACGGAGCGCAGCGTGCCCTCACTTGGCCTGCACCAGGTGTTTATCACCGATCCGAGCGGCGTCACCATCGAAATGAACTATCCGCATGACGAGGCGCCCAATCCGGCCGCCGTTTGAGAAATGAAATGGAGGAGACCATCATGAAAAGTGCATTGATTATAGGCGGCTCGCTGGGCGGGCTTTTTGCGGCCAACTTGCTGCACCGGGCCGGCTGGAATGTGCAGGTGTGCGAGCGGGTGACGGATGAGCTTTCCGAACGCGGGGCAGGCATCGTCACGCACGCTGAACTATTCGAGGTGCTGGCGGAGATCGGCATCGAGGATGCCGACATCGGCATCGAAGTGCCCGGGCGGGTCACCCTGGCGCGCGATGGTTCGGTCTTGGGCGAGCAGCCGTACCCGCAAGTCCTCACTGCGTGGGGACGGGTATATTCGCTGCTGCGCGCCGCGCTGCCCGCTCATTGCTACCACAGCGGCAAGCAGCTGGTCGCGCTGCGGCAGGACGACGTCGGCGTGTGCGCGGTGTTTGCCGATGGCAGCGAGCTCGAAGCCGACCTGTTGGTTGCGGCCGACGGCATCCGCTCGACGGTGCGCCAGCAGCTGGCGGCCGAGGTGAAACCGAAATACGCGGGCTATGTGGCGTGGCGCGGCCTGGTCGAGGAAAACCTGTTATCTCAAGCCACCCATGATGCGCTGTGCGGCAACTTCGCATTTTGCCTGCCGCCGCGCGAGCAGATGCTGGGCTACCCGGTGGCCGGCGCCTTCAATGCGATGTCAACCGGACGGCGCCGCTACAACTTCGTCTGGTACCGGCCGGCCGACGACGCGGAAGTCCGTCGCCTGTCGACTGACGCCAGCGGCAAGGTGCACGACAACGGCATCCCGCCGCCGCTCATCGCGCCGGCGATCGTCGCCGAGATCCGTAGCGTGGCCGCTCAGTCACTCGCCCCCCAGTTTGCGGAAGTGGTCGCGAAGACTGTGCAGCCATTCTTTCAGCCGATCTTCGACCTTGAATCCCCCCAGCTGGTATTTGGCCGGGTTATCTTGCTGGGCGATGCAGCCTTTGTCGCGCGGCCGCACTGCGGAATGGGGGTAACCAAGGCGGCTGGCGATGCGCTTGCCCTGACGCGCTCGCTCGTGCGCTATCCGCTTGCTGAAGCGCTGGCGCAGTATGCCGCCGAACGGGGGGGCTTCGGCGTGCGCATCGTGCAGCATGCCCGCGATTTGGGCGCGTACATGCAAGCGCAGTTGTCGTCCGCCGGGGAGATCCGAATGGCCGAGCGCTACCGCACGCCCGAGGCGGTGATGCGCGAGACTGCTGTTCCACCGAGGTTTTGATTTGCCTCCGCCCTTATTTGTCAAACGATAAATGATTGTCTATACTGTTGCGATTCCTTTGTCAGGCGCAATTCATGAAAATTTCAACTGAGAGTAAGACATCGGTCGACAAAAATGTGGCAGTGTCGAATCCGCGAAAGGCTGTTGCTGGGGCTCGCGCAGTGAAAGCGGTGGCGAAAAAGGCGTCTGGCGCGGCAGTGACGTCCGGCAGCGTGGCAAAGGCGCGCTCAGTTGCCCCGGCGCCGGCCCCCGTGCATGTCGTGGGAACCCGGCGCCTAGCGCCCGAGGAGCGCGAGCAGCAAATCGTGGAGAAGGCGACAAGGTATTTCGCGACGCACGGCTTCTCCGCCAGTACGCGTGACCTGGCCAAAGAAATTGGCGTCACCCAGCCGCTGCTGTACCGCTACTTTCCGAACAAGGAAGCGCTGGTTGACCGGGTATTCCACGAAGTGTATCTGTCGCGCTGGAATCCGGACTGGGAGGATTTGCTAAAGGACCGCCATCGTCCGTTGGGCGAGCGCCTGCAGCAGTTTTACCTGGAATACGCCCATATGATTTTGAAGGTCGAATGGATTCGCATTTTCATCTTCGCCGGACTGACGCGCGAAGGAATTAACAAGCGTTACTTGACGCGGCTGCGCGAGCGTATCTTTAACGTCGTGCTGGCGGAACTGCGCCATGAATTGAAGCTGCCCGAGCCGAACACCCAGGAGTATGAAGACGAGATCGAATTTATCTGGGGGCTGCACGCGGCGATCTTCTACCTTGGGGTGCGGAAATGGGTGTATGGGCTGCCGGTGCCCAAGGATCTGGACCGCGTGATCAAGCTGAAGTTGAACGCCTTCCTGGCCAGCGCCCCGTCGGTATTGCGCAGCATACGCACCTGATCGGGCAGCGCCGCTGGCGGGCACCCGAGGTGCCACGTCAGCCGGATGGCGCGACTTGGCGCCGCGCCACCTACCTTTCTCAATCTCCGTTCCGGTGTCGACCCTCCCTTGTTAATAATAGATCGATCATTTGCGGGTGTGGACATTCCGCGTTGCGCTGCCCGATCGATAACCTGAAATGAGACAGCGGCGCTGTTTCTTCTGAAATCTCGGAATCTTGTCTTTCCTGATTTAAATGATCGGTAGATAATTAGTGGTCAGTTAAAAAATCACGGAGACGAAATGAAACACAATATCAAGAGAAGTGTTCTGGTTGCCGCAATGGGGCTGTCGTGCGGGCAGGCGTTGTCGGCCTACGGGCAAAACTCGACCCAATTGTATGGGGTGATCGACCTGTGGGCGGGCGGATCCAAAACCAGCGGCTCGGGGCCATCGGTCACCGGCGTTAATAGCGGCGGTATGCAGACTTCGTTTTGGGGCGTCGGTGGCAGGGAAGACCTGGGCGGCGGCTTAAAAACCATTTATGTCGTCGAAGGCTATCTACAAGTCGACACCGGCGCCGCCGGCCGCTCCGCCACGGATGCCATGTTTGCCCGCAACGCCTACGTCGGCCTGAGCGGCGCCTACGGCGAGATCAAGCTGGGCCGTCTGCTCAATCCCTTGTTCGTGGCCACGGCGCTGAGCAACCCTTTCGGCGGCTCGATCCGCTTTGCGCCGTTGCTGGGGCAGATCTGGTCGGTGCCAATGGGCCGCGCCGTCGCCGGCGACACTAGTTGGGACAACACCATTGCCTACACCACGCCGGCCGTCAACGGCTTCAAGATGTCCGGCTATGTCGGCGTGGGCGAGACCACCTTTGGCATGGGAACTAAAAATGTCAACGCTACATTAAGCTACAGCAGCGGCGCCATGTACCTGACGGCCACGGCGCAGGAGGTGAAGGTCGGCCCGGGCTTGGCAAAAATCGGCACCTCCGGCCAGCGCACCTATTTTGCCGGCGGCGCCTATGACCTGAACGTGGTGAAGGTGTACGCTTCTTACTCCACGGCCGATAGCTGGCAGCCTGATAAAAAATCGAGGACCGCGCAACTCGGTGCAGCGCTTCCCGTGGGGGCGGGAAGCTTTTTGCTGTCGTGGGCGCGGACCGCGAATGAGGCGCCCGGCATCGCCGACGCCAGGCGCGATACCGGCGCCGTGGGCTACGAATACCACCTGTCCAAACGCACTGATTTGTACGCTGTTGCGCAATATGACAAGCTCGACATCATGAACGGCGCAAGCACGTTCGGGATCGGCATGCGCCACAAGTTCTGATCGTAGCAAGGTGATGTGGAATGGCACTTGCGCCGTGGTTTGCTATCGTTCACCCACGCCGTTGAAACGACGTAACAGCTCAGTCAGTTGCATAAGGTCCGCATCGCTCCAGCCCTCAATGCGTCGGTAAAATTCAGCGCCCTTGCGCAAGGTCGCCTCCTCGGCCTTCCTGTGTCCGGCCTTGGTGAGGGCGAGCAGCACACTGCGTCCATCGGTTTGATTGGGCATCGCCTCCACGATGCCCAGACCTATCAGTTGCTTGGTCAAGCGGGTGGTTGCGCTGCGATCCATTGCCATCGCTTGGGCGACCTGGCTGACCTTTGCCGGCCCAAACGCACGCAGCCATTGCATGATGCGGTAGGCGGCAACGCCAAGGTCCGCATGAACGCGTATGGCGGCGTCCCCGGTCAAGGCCCGCCCGGATCCGAACAGCGCGTTGATCTGGGCTCCAAGAGCAAGGACCAGCTGGTCGTGACTAATTTCGGGAGACTTTGTCGCAGTCTCTGGCTTTGGCATGCGGCTTCAACCTCAAGTGTGAGTTCAACAGCGATCATTTTCGCACAAGGGAAAAAAACATTCGACAAGGCGGTAAAAATAGTGGATATTAATCCACTATATTCTTTTCCAAGCCACCTATGAACTCTCTTCCAACCATCGTCATCACTGGAGCGACCAGCGGCATCGGATTGCTGACGGCCATACGGCTGGCCAGGCAAGGCGCCCATCTCGTGCTGACCGCACGCAACAAAGCCAAGGCGGCCATGGCGCTTGCGGCCATCGAAAACGCCGCGCCCGGCACGCCGGTCGATGTCCATTACGCGGACTTTACCCGGTTAACAGAAGTGGCCGCGGTCGCGCTCGAGATAAGCGCCGGATACCCACGGATCGACGCACTGGTCAACAACGCCGGCCTTCACGCATTTGAGCAGCGTGTTACCGATGATGGCTTTGCGGAAATGGTGAGTGTCAATTATCTGGCGCCCTGGCTATTGACGAACATACTCAGGGAGCGTTTGGTTCAGTCCGCGCCTTCCCGCATTGTCATTGTCGGTTCGGAAGCGTCGCGGCGCAGCGGCGGCTTGGTTCCATCCCGTGACCTGATTGAGATCGGAAAGTTCAGCAGCTTGGGCTCGTCACGGGTCTACGGCAAGACCAAACTGATGGACATCATGTTTTCCATGGAGCTGGCGCGGCAATTGAGCGGAACAGGCGTTACCGCAAATTGCATTGATCCGGGATTCAATGTCACAGAATTGGGACGCGAACTCAGCTTCGCCGCGCCTCTCCAAACGATACTTAACTGGTTCGACATCGGCGATCCTCAGTGTGGCGCCGACATCTTGCAAAAGCTGGTCAGCGATCCGCATTTCGCCGAAGTATCCGGCGGATATTTTTCGGTCAAAGACGCCAAGGCATTGATCCCGGTTGCGCCAGGCGCCGACACTGAAGCGCAGAGGGAACTATGGCGAATCACTTCGGACCTGCTGGACGGCTATTGGTGACAGCGGCAATCCCCGGCGCACCCGCGGCGTTCGCCGCGGGTGCGTGGATTACTTGAGATCTAAAAGTTTGCGGGCGTTGTCACCCATGATGGCCGCCTTCTCGGCATCCGAAAGTGCCGCCGTGTCCATCACGTGTGCGACCGGCTGGGCGCTCCACGGGAAGGGGTGGTCGGAACCGAGCACTACCTGGCTCGCACCGACCTGTCGCACCAGCCGCTCCAGCGCTTCAGGCGTAAAGACCAGCGAATCGAAATAGATCTGCTGGACGTATTCACTCGGCTTTTTCTTGAGCGCCGGTCCGTGCTTGCAGGCGCCCGGGTTAACGAAGCATCCGTGGTCCATGCGGTCGGCTTGGGCGAGGAAGTAGCCGCCGCCGTGCGCCGCGCAGATTTTCAGGCGCGGGAACTTATCCAGCACGCCTTCGAACACGATGTGTTGGAGTGCGATCGTCGTCTCGAGCGGATAACCGATAATGTTCGGCAGCCAGCCGCTGCCGCCGAAGCGCTTGGCCAGCTCCGGCGTGCCGGTCGGGTGAATGAACAAGGTTGCGCCCAGTTCCTGGGCCTTTGCCCATACCGGGTGAAATCGCGCATCGGCGAACTCCATCCCGGCCACGCTGCCGCCAATGGCCGCGCCGCGCAGCCCAAGCCTGGTCACCGCGTACTCAAGTTCGCGTACCGCCAGGTCCGGGTGCTGCAACGACAGCGAGGCGAAGGCGGCAAAGCGTTCCGGCCTTGACGCGCACACCTCCGCAAGTTTTTCGTTCTGCAGTTGTACGATGCGTGCGGACAACTTGGGTGGCTGGTCATACCAGAAGGGATTGATGCTGAGTACTTCCATGTCGACGTCCATCGCGTCCATGGCGGCGATGCGCTCGTCGATGACGATCATGCATTCCTGGCCGCCCTGCATGCTTCGCGGATAGAGCGAAAACACGTCCATGCCCATCAGTTCGAGCGCCTGCGGGATTACGCAGTGCGCATGCACGTCGATGGTCTTGACGCGCTGGCCAGCGATGGCCAATCGGTTGCGGCGGATGACGGTCGGCGCCGCTGCCATCGCCGGGCGCTGCCGATCGAGTACCCCGCAGCCGACCAGAATGATGCCGCCGATCGCGTGTGCGCCTCTTGTGAGTAGTTCCCTGCGTTTGTTCATGCCCTGTCCCCTGTGTGTTGTTATGGGCTTTAATGATAGATCGATAAATAAAAAATTGGTAGTTATTTTCGGCGCGGTTGGCGTAAAACGACAGGTTTTACTGATCGGTTGATTAATGGTTTTGTGGATCGAGCGCGCTTTCAAGCAGCTCAACGAACGCGCGGATCTTTGCGGAGCCGCGCCGGTTGGCCTGGTAGATCGCCAGCAGGCCGACGTCCATCGCACCCGGGTTGGCGCGGTATCCGGCCAGGACTGGCATTAGCGCGCCGGATGCGAGCGCATCATTCACCAGCCACGTCGGCAGCATGGCCACGCCCATGCCGCCGATGGCCACCTGCTTGAGCACATCCGCGTTGTTGATGTTCAGGGTTCCGCGCACCTGTACCTCGTCGATGGCGCCGTTTTCGCGCGACTGCAGACGCCACGGCGAGCGCGTGGCGTCATATGCGAACTGAAGGCAGTTGTGGTCGGCCAGGTCTGCCGGCACCGATGGCGTGCCATGCATGGCCAGGTAGCCTGGACTGGCGCAGATGACCCTTTCGTGCGCACCCAGCCGGCGCACGATCAGGTTGGCATTTTGTTCGATGGAGCCGATGCGGATCGCCAGGTCGATCGATTCATCGACTAGGTTCGACACCGCATCGCTTAGCTGGATATCCAGTTCGAGGCGCGGGTAGCGCAGCGCCATTTGCGGCAGCAGAGGCGCGATATGGTGGGTGCAGAAGGTCACCGGCGCTGCGATGCGCAGCACGCCGTGCAGTTCGCCATCGGCAGCTACCGCGCCGGCTTCGTCATCGGCGGTTTCAAGTTCGGTGAGGATGCGCTGGGCATGGTCGTAATACCGCCGGCCGCCCTCGGTCAGCGTCACACTGCGGGTGGAGCGGTTTAGCAGGACGGCGCCGAGGCGCCGTTCGAGGCTGTCGATCAGCCGCGTAACGGACGAGGTGGCAAGGCCGAGCTGACGTGCCGCGGAGGAAAAGCCGCCACTTGCGGCGACGGCGCGAAATGCGGTGAGTTCGGAGAATCTGTCCATCGTCGATTGTTGCGCTTGGCGCAATGCAGTTAAGTCTGTTGATCATATTATCATTTATGTGCCGTGGCGCTACAGTCTATCCATTCCACTTTCACGACTCAGGAGCACATCATGACCGCCATGCACCATCCAGCACAAACTGCCGTTGAATACGGAAACGACCGTATGACCATCGCGCCACTCAGTACCGGCTTTGGCGCCGTGATCGACGGCGTCCGCCTCGATGTCACTGGAGTGCAGCTGGCAGCCCAATTACAGGCGGCGCTGCTCGAGCACGGCCTTCTGGTCATCCGCGGGCAGCACTTGACGCCGGAACAGCATGTTCAGGCATCGACCCTGTTCGGCGAGCTCGAAACGTTCCCCCATGCGCCGGGCCAGATTGCCGGACTGCCGCAGGTATTCCGTCTGGCTAGCCGCGTCAATGAAGGCCATCGCGATGTCGGCCGTTACTGGCACTCGGATGGCTCCTTCCGTGCCAATCCGACCCCGATCTCGATCTGGCATTCGATCGCGGTGCCCGAGCAGGGCGGTGACACCCTCTTCACCGACCTGCGCGAGGCGTACCGCGTGCTGTCGGAGGAGGAGAAGGGCATGGCGCGCGAGGTGCGGACCTTTCACCGCAACGGCGTGCAGCACGCGCTGGTAAAGGAGCATCCGCACACCGGCGAGCCGGCGCTCTACATCAATGTGGCGCTGACGGCGGCGATCGCCAACATGGGGGCAGGCGAGGCCGCCGAGTTGATCAGACACCTGGACACGCATCTGTCGCGTCCCGGCGCCGTGTATCGCCACGAATGGCGACCGGGCGATGTCGTGGTGGCGGACAATTTGCGCGTCGCCCACCAGGCGACCGTGACGACGCCGGAATTTCGCCGTGTGCTCGACCGCACGACCATCGCCGCAGGGACCGCGTTCACCCAAGTGCGCGCCGCCAATGACGTGCCAGAACTCGCAGACGCTTAATCAAAATCACTCTAAAAGGAATCAAAATGGACTACTCCAACCGTCAGGCCCCGGACATCGCGCCCGGTTTGGTGCTGTTGCTCGCGCTGGCCGCCGGCGCCATCGTGGCCAATCTGTACTACGCGCAGACCCTGGTCGGTCCGATCGCCCGGTCCACCGGATTGTCGACCGAAAGCGCGGGCCTGATCGTGACATTGACGCAGATCGGCTACACCATCGGCCTGTTGTTCATCGTGCCGTTGGGCGACCTGCTGGAAAACCGGCGCCTGATCGTCAGCGGCCTGCTGTTTACTGCCGTCGCGCTGGTCGTGGCAGCGTTCAGCACCAGCGCCTGGGCGTTCCTGGCGGCGGCACTGGCGATCGGCCTGGGTGCTGTGGTGGCGCAGATCCTGGTGCCGTTCGCCGCGCACCTGTCGAAGGAGGCGACGCGCGGCCACACCGTCGGCAAGGTCGTCAGCGGCCTGCTGCTGGGGATCATGCTTGCGCGGCCGGCGGCCAGCCTGATCGCCGACCACGCCAGCTGGCACGTCGTGTTTGGTGGTGCTGCGGTCCTGATGGTGTTGCTGGCGGCGGTCTTACGCGCCAAGCTGCCAGAGCGCGTGCCGAGCTCGCCGCTGCCTTACGCTAAGCTGATCGGTTCACTGTGGCAGCTATTCGCCGAAACGCCGTTGTTACGCCGCCGCGCCGCCTACCACGCCGGCTTGTTTGGCGCCTTCAGCCTGTTCTGGACGGTCACGCCGTTGATGTTGGCGGGACCGCAGTTCCACATGTCGCAGACCGGCATCGCGATTTTCGCCCTGGTTGGAATGGCGGGCGCGGTCGCTTCGCCGGTGGCGGGCAAGCTGGCCGATGGAGGCCACACGCTGATCGCGACGGCTGCGGCGCTTTTGCTCGGAATGGTCAGTTTCGCATTGCCGATGTTCGCGCCGCACTCGACGACGCTGGCGCTTGGACTGCTGGTGGTAGCGTCGATTGTGCTCGACATGGGGGTGGCGGCCAATCTCGTCCTGGGGCAGCGCGCCATTTTCAGTCTGGGCGCCGAAGTGCGCAGCCGCCTGAACGGCCTGTATTTCGCCACCTTCTTTGCCGGCGGCGCCGCCGGTTCCGCCCTGGGCGGCTGGGTGTATGCGCTGTACGGCTGGCATGCCGCTCTGCTGGCCGGCATGGCCTTCCCTGGGTTGGCGCTGCTGTATTGGGTGACCGAATTCATCCAACATCAGCGCCAGCCGGCCAGCGCCACTTAGGCCTTCAGCGGCGGTGACAGCAGCGGCAGCGCAAATCGCCGCTGGCCGCTGGCCTGCGCCAGCGCGTTTGCCAGCGCCGCCGCCATCGGTCCTTGTGCCGCCTCGGCTACGCCCAAAAATGCTTCGCCCGGCTGATCGATCAGCGTGATGTCGAGCCGTTCAGGCACCCCGGAGAAGCGCATGATCGGATAGCTGCTCCAGTCGATGCTGGCGATGCCCCGTGCGCCGTAGCGCAGTTGTTCGAACAGGGTCCAGCTGGCTGACTGGATGATACCTCCTTCGAGCTGATTGCGCACGCCGTCCGGGTTGACGATCTGGCCGCAGTCCGATGCCGCCGCCACGCGCAGGATGCGCACACTGCCGGTGTCGCGGTCCCACTGCAGTTCAACGGCGATGGCCACATATGCCATCAGATTTTTGTATTGCGCAAAACCAAAGCCGTGGCCACGGCCGGCCTTGCCCGGCGCGCGGCCCCAGTCGAACAGACTGGCTGCGCTGCGGATGACCGCCTGGGCGCGAGGCTGCTCTTGCAGATGGCGCAGGCGGAACTGCACCGGGTCGGCCTGCGCGAGCGCTGCAAGTTGGTCCATCGTGCTCTCTATCGACACCACGTTCAGGTGCGCGCCGAGCGAGCGCATCGCTGAGCTGCGCAGCGGCGTCACCGGCAAGAAATGGTTGACAATATGCTGGTTCGGAATCTCGTACAACGGTATGCCATTGCGGTCACCGCCACCTTCGGGTTGTGGCATCGGCTTCGACGGCGACGGCGCAAACGGTCGGGCGAGCAGCCAGGCAGGTACCAGCTTGCCTGCATTGCCCGGACGTTCGTTGTGCGAACCGCTCCAGACCTGATAGTGCCAGTAGCTGATGGCGCCGGACGGATCGAGCGCGGCGCGCACGCTCGTCATCATCGCAGGCGAAAACGGCTCCCACAGATTTTCCTGGTCGCGCATCAGCTGCACGCGTACTGGCCGTCCCGGCGTGGCGCACGCCAGCAGGGCTGCATCGGCCGCGACATCGTCGGCACCGTTCTGGCCGTAGCATCCCGAGCCTTCGGTGTGGATGCATCGCACCGCATCGGGCTGCATGCCAGTCAATTCCGCCAGCGCCATGCGCAGCGGGAACACGCCCTGGGTATGAGTCCATACGGTCAGCACGCCCTTGTCCAGATGGGCCACCGCGCATGACGGCCCGATCGAGCCGTGCATGACATATTGCTTAGTGTAGGATGCCTGCACCGTGCGCAAACCGGTCGTCACGGCGCTGCCGCGGTCGGCGATGACGATGTCCTGCGCTGGCAGTTGCCGAAGATGCGCGTGTATGGCCGACGGCTCGGGCAGCGCGGCGCCGCCTTCCCAGTGCGCCGACGCGTCTAGCGCGTGCATCGCCTGAATGGCGCACCACTCGTCGTCGGCGAGCACGGCGAGGTAGTTGCCATCCCTGAATGCCCGCACCACGCCGCGCATCCGCTGCGCCGGGCCGATGTCGACCGCGACAAGCCGCGCACCCGGACGGGGTGGACGCACCACACGCGCATGCAGCATGCCGGGAAGACGCATGTCCTGCACGTAGGCCGCGCCGCCGCTGACTTTAGCCGGGATGTCGAGCCGCGGCACCGGCTTGCCGATCAGGCGATAGGTAGCGGGCGCACGTAGCACTGAGGTCGCGCTGGCCGGCCGGTGCAGCTTGATGCCGGCCACCGCAGCGCCATAATCCATGTTGCGTCCATCCGCCGCGACCACGCGGCCGGTGCGCAAAAAGACCGCATCCGGTGCGACCCGCCACTGCGCAGCCGCACCTTCGCGCAGCAGGGCCGCCACCTGTGCCGACGCGTGCAGCAGCGCCGTGCCGCTGTCGGCGATGGTATGGCTGCCGGCGGTGTAGCCTTCGTTCGGCGTGATGCCGGTATCGCCGGCGATGAAACGCAGCGCCGTCGGCGCCAGTTCGAGCTGTTCGGCGGCGATCTGGATCAGGGCGGTGCGCACGCCAGTGCCCAGTTCGACCTTGCCGCTGCACACGGTGACAGCGCCATCGGCCGCTATGCGGATCCAGGCATCGAGCATCGGCGTGCTTTTCAGGCTGCCCGGCAGCTTGGGATTGGTGACCGAGGGCAGGCCCATGGCGTTGAACTCTGCGCGCGCCGCCGGCGGCACCAGCGAAAAGCCGAACACCAAGGCGCCGCCCCTGATCAGCGTGCGGCGCGTGCGATTGAAAGGCGCGCTCATGCCGCACCAGCCTTGTTGTGCGCCACTTCCCGAATCGCGGCGATGATGCGCGTGTGGGTGCCGCAGCGGCATAGGCTGGGCTCCATATGGGCGCGAATCTGCTCGTCGCTGGGATGCGCAATTTTTTCCAGCAGCGCCTGCCCGCGCATGATCATGCCTGCGATGCAGTAACCGCATTGCGCCGCCTGGTGCTTGATGAAGGCCGCTTGCAGCGCGCCCGGAGCGCTGGCTGTGCCCAGGCTTTCCACCGTGCGTACTGAACGGCCCCTGAGCGCCGCCAGCGGCGTCACGCAGGAGAACACCGCCTGGCCGTCGAGGATGACAGTGCAGGCGCCGCACTGTCCCATGCCACAGCCGAACTTGGCGCCATTGAGCTGAAGTTCGTTGCGCAGCACGTACAGCAGTGGGGTGGTGGGATCGGACTGCAGCTGGCGCGTGCGGCCGTTGATGACGACTTCTATACTCATTGCGGGGCCTCTTGGCGTAGATGCGCGGTTGTTTCGGAAACGCCGGACCACGACGGCTGTGCCGCGAGGTCGCTGCGAACATAGGCGGCCAGGCTGGCGACCTGCCCGTCACTCAGCACTGCGGCATAAGGCGGCATGCGGGCGCCGTCGACGCCATGCAGTACGGTCAGAATGAAGTTCGACGGGTCCGCCCCCAACACCGCGCTGCTACGCGCCAGCGAAGGCCGTTGGGCGAGGCGCATCATCGGCGCCGGCGCGCCGTGGCAGCCGGCGCAGGAGGCGGCGAACAAGGCGGCGCCGTCGCCGCGCGAAACGGGTGGTGCAGCGATGGAAGTCGTGGTGGCAGGTTGCGTTTGAATCGTCATCAGATAGCGCGCCATCGCCTTGGTATCGACTTCGTTGGTCTCCGCCAGATGTTCGGTGATCGCTTGCATCGGCCCTTTGGCCGCGCCATGCGACAACGATAGTCCCGTCCGCAGGTAGGTCGCCAGTTCCGCCTCGGTCCACGGTGCGTTGCCATGCGTCAGCGTGGTGAGCGCGGGCGCGTGCCAGCCGTCCACCGTGCCCCCTCCGAATGCCGGCTTGCGCTCGCCGCCGATCGGATCGAGGCCGCTGTGACATGAGGCGCAGTGGCCCAGCGTATCGACCAGATAGCGGCCGCGGGCGATTTGGCCGGTATCGGCGGGTACCGCGCTTTGGCCGGACGTCAGATTGAGCAGGTTCCAGAAGGCCAGCAGCGGGCGGAAATTGAGCGGGAACATCAGATCGTTCGCCGGCGGGATGGACTGTACTGGCGTGCGGGACATCAAAAATCCGTAGGCGAGTGCGATATCGTTGTCCGACATGCGCGTGTAATGCACATATGGGAACGCCGGATAGAGCAGGTGCCCGTCGCGCGAGACGCCACGGCGCAGCGCGCGTTGAAACGCTTCCAGCGGCCAGTTGCCGATGCCGGTCGTGGGATCAGGGGTGATATTGGTGGCGTAGATGGTGCCGAATGGCGTTTTCAGCGCTAACCCGCCGGCATAGGGCGCGCCGCCTTGGGCGGTGTGGCACACCATGCAATCGCCCAGCGCAACAATACGTGCGCCGTCTCTGTGGGAGTCCTGCCCGCCGGGGGCAGGCACCATTTGCAGTGGCGCGATCGCCGCTTCACGGGTCCAGGCGTACAGCCCGCCCAGCATCAGAACCGCCGCGCCGGACGCCACGATTAACTTGTTTCTCATCAAACCCGCCTTTCACGAAGACGCGCATCAGCTCGCCTAAAGTAATCAATCGATAAATTGTGAGCCACCGGCTGCGGTCTTGTCAAGCACGCCTTCACGAATCCGGCATCTGTCGCGTTGACACGGCGGCTGCGCGGCAAATAAAGAGGCTGCTCCTCGGCAGCTGGCGCACTTGATTTTATTGATCACATGATTAATTATAGGGCGATTGCGCGGCCAGGAGAAGCCCTTCCGCAAGTGGCCATCGACAATTCCGGCGCGGGGCGCCGCGCTCCGGATTGTCGCTACATGGCCGCCCGCAACATGGCCGCGTAGTCCTGTGCGCTCGCCAGCACCGGGTTGGTCTTGTGGCAGTGGTCGGCCATCGCGCCGGCGATGATCTGCGGATAGATCGCTTCAGACACGCCCAGTTCTGCCAGGCCGGACGGCATGCCGAGGCGCCGATTCATCGCTTCGATGGCCGGTACGATGTCGCTGGCCTGCCCCAGTCCCATGGCGGCGGCCATGCGTTCGAGCTTGTGCTCTTCGCGCATCGATGGCGCATCGCGGTTGAACTCGATCACGGCTGGCAGCAGAAGCGCATTCAGGGTGCCGTGGTGCAGACGCGGATTGATCCCGCCCAGTGCGTGGCTCAGACTGTGCACGCACCCCAGGCCTTTTTGGAACGCCAGCGCACCTTGCATCGAAGCGCTCATCATGTTCAGCCGCGCAGCGCGGTTGCTGCCGTCGTGGGTTGCCGTCTCGATGTGCGCCCAGGCGCGGCGCAGGCCGTCCAGTGCGATGCCATCCGCTGGCGGATTGAAGGCTGCGGACATGAACGTCTCCATGCAGTGCGCGATAGCGTCCATGCCGGTGGCGGCGGTCAGCCTAGGCGGCAGACCGAGCGTCAATTCAGGGTCGCAGATGGCAGCGCGCGGCACCAGGAAGGGCGACAGCACGCCAAGCTTGCGACCATCGTCGACAATGACGACGGCGCCGCGCCCGACTTCGCTGCCGGTGCCCGCTGTGGTCGGGATCGCAATCACGGGCGCGGTGGCGCTGGTAATACGGACCACGCCGCCTTCGATCGCCGCATAGTCTTTCAGGGGGCCGGGGTGGGTCGCGCACACTGCAACCGCCTTCGCCAGGTCGATCGCCGAACCACCGCCGACGGCGATGATGCCGTCGCAACCGTGCAGCAGGTACAAGGTTACGGCCTGGCGGATGGCGCCTTCGTTCGGATTAGGTGGGGTGCCGTCGTAGATCGCGGCCAAGTTTTGCGCCGGCAGGTGTGCGGTGACGCGGTCGAGCAGGCCGGCTGCGCGAACGCCGGCGTCTGTGACGATCAGGGGCGCTCGGATCCCGATGCGATCGCATTCTTGTTGAATCAGCGCGACCGAGCCGAACTCGAACTGAACTTGCGTTATGTAGTTAATCAGGGCCATGGTGCTCTTTCTAAATTGAGGGACGTAGTTTCACTTTGTCGATGCGACATCGCATGTCGTGCTATGGAAAGTGGCCTAGTGTAGGAAGTGGCGGGCGCGGCAACAAGCGACATTTACTTGTGCTGGGGATGAGAAAAACTTCATCCGACCCGCTTCGGGCGGGCGGCCTTCTGCCTCAGTTTTTCTTGCACCGTAGCTTAGAAATTGTCGTTTGATTCAAGCTGCTGCGCCACATAGACTGCCACTTCAGACTGTTTCTGCAGTCCTAATGTGAGAGAGGTGTCCAATGAGTGGTTCAGTATTGGTTGAAATCGACGGCGCGGTGGCGACCGTCACGTTGTGCAATCCGGAAAAGATGAATGCGCTTAATCTCGCCATGTGGTGCGAGTTGGCGGCTGCGATGACGGCGCTGTCGGCGCAGGATACGCTGCGCTGCGTGGTGCTGCGCGGCGCAGGCGAAGAGGCCTTTGCCGCGGGCGCCGACGTCGTCGAATTTGCGTCCCTGCGCTCGACGCCCGAGCAGGCCCGCCATTACGGCGCGGTGACGCAGGCTGCGATGGCGGCGATCGCAGCCTGCCGCCATCCGACCGTGGCAATGATTCATGGCGTGTGCGTGGGCGGCGGCCTGGAGATCGCTTCGGTGTGCGACTTGCGCATTTGCGGCGACAGCAGCCGCTTCGGCGTGCCGGTCAACAAGCTGGGCCTGGTGATGTCCTACGGGGAACTAAAGGCGCTGGTTGATCTCGCCGGTCCTGCGGTGACACGCGAGATCTTGCTCGAAGGAGGCGTGTTCGGCGCGCAGGAGGCATTCACCAAGGGACTGGTGACGCGTGTCGTGGCCGATGCCGAGGTGGGTGCCGAAGTTGCGCGCACCGTCCGGCGTGTCGCCGCAGGCGCACCGCTGGTGGCGCGCTGGCACAAGCAATTCCTTCGGCGCCTTGAGGATCCGCGTCCGTGGGACGCGCTCGAGCTCGACGAAAGCAATGCCTGCTTCGCCACCGAGGATTACCGCATCGGCTACGCGGCATTTGCCGCCAAGGCCATACCAACTTTTATAGGGAAATGACAATGGGTCCGCTTACAGGAATGAAGGTGATCGAACTGGCGCACATCATGTCTGGTCCGCTCTGCGGCATGATGCTGGCCGACATGGGGGCCGAGGTGATCAAAGTGGAGAAGGTGCCGGACGGCGACGATTCGCGCCGCTTCTCGCCGATCCTGGCGTCGGGCGAGTCGGCCTCGTTCATGATCGTCAACCGGAATAAGCGCGGAATCGGCCTCAACCTCAAGACCGAGGGGGGGCGCAAGGTGCTGGAAAAACTGTTGTCGACGGCTGACGTGGTCACCGAGAACTACCGCAACGGCACCATGGAGAAGTTTGGCCTTGGCTACGAGACCCTCAAGGTGCTCAATCCACGCCTGATCTATTGCTCGGTGTCGGGTTTCGGCCGCACCGGCCCGTTCGCCGATAAGGGCGGATTCGATCTGATCGCGCAGGGCATGAGTGGACTGATGAGCATGACTGGCCAGGAGGGCGGCGAGCCGATCAAGGCCGGCTCGCCGGTGGCCGATATCAATTCCGGCATCCTGGCCGCGCTCGGCATCGCGGCCGCCTACGTGGAGCAGCAGCGCACCGGCCTCGGCCAGGTGGTCGACACCTCCCTGTTTGAAGCGGGGCTGCAGCAGATGTATTGGCCGGCTGCCAACTATTTCGCCGACGGCACCGTGCTGCGCAAGATGGGTTCGGCCAATTCGACCAGTGCCCCCTACCAAGTGTTCCGCTCGCGCGACGGCTGGATCAACATCGGCGCCGCCAACCAGTCCAACTATGAGCGTTTGCTCGACGTCCTGGCGGCGCCCGAACTGGCGGCCGACCCGCGCTTCACCACCAATGCGGACCGCTTGGCCAACCGGGAGCAGCTGGTCGAACTGCTGAACGGGCACCTGGCGCAGCGCAGCACAGCCGAGTGGACGGCCGCGTTTGACCGGGTCGGCTTGCCGGCCGGCCCGGTGCTGGAAATTCCGGACGTGCTGGCCCATCCGCAAACGCTGGCGCGCGGCATGATTGTCGAGACCGACCATCCGCTCGAAGGCAAGACTAAAGGATTGGGCCTGCCCATTCGTTTTTCCGGCTTGGCCGAACGCCGCTCGTTGCCGGCGCCGCTTCTGGGCGAGCACACCTTGGAAGTGCTCGGCGAGATCGGCTTTAGCGTCAGCGAAATCTGCGCCCTGGTCGATCAGCGTGCGGTGTTTGCCGCCAGTTGAGTTTTAGCAGGCCGTTCGACGACGCTGGAACTCAGACGGGCGGTCCAGCCGGATGGGTCAGTCGTCGGGCGCGGCGTGCGACCGCGCCACTTCGGCGCGGATCCAGTTGACAAAGCTGGCGATGCGCAGGTCGGTCACCCGTTCTTCCGGATAGACCACGTAGTACGCGAATTCGAGTGGGATGCTCAGCGCGAAAGGACGCACCAGGCGTCCTTCGGCGAGGTCGGCTTCGACCCAGCTTTTCTTGGCCAGTGCGACGCCGAGGCCGTCGATGGCCGCGTCGATGGCCAAGTGGCTGGGCCAGAACGACGGCCCGCGTGTCGGGTCTATGCCTTCCACGCCGGCCACCTGCAGCCAACTCGCCCAATCGGGATTGCTGACATCGGTGTAGCGGCTGTCGTCATGCACCAAGGTATGGTGCTTCAAGTCCTGAGGTACGCGCAGAGGATGCGAGCCGTTCATCAAGGCCGGGCTGCACACTGGGAACACCTCGACCGACAGGCATCGCTCGGAATGCATGCCTTGGTATTCGCCGCGGCCGTAACGGATCGCCAGGTCGAACTGCTCACGGGTGAAATCGAGCGGCTGAATCGAAGTCGAAATCTTCAGGTCGATCTCGGGATGGGCCTTCATGAAGCGGTCCATCCGCGGGATCAGCCATTTGACCGCGAACGTGGGCGGCAGGTTCACCTTCAGCACCGAAGGATGGCCGCGCAGGTGCAGCTGGTGCGTCGCTTCGGCCAGCTGGCGGAATGCTTGCTGGACCCCGGGCAGGTAGGCGCGGCCAGCCTCGGTCAGCTGCAGCAGCTTGGGTTGGCGTACAAACAGCGGGAGGCCCAGGCTATCTTCCAGCGTTTTGATCTGGTGGCTGACTGCCGCCGCCGTCACGCACAGTTCCTCGGCGGCGCGCGCAAAGCTCAGGTGACGTGCGGCGACCTCGAATGTGAGCAGGGGATTGAGCGGAGGAATTTTACGTGTCATCGTGGTGCTCGGCAGGGCTATGATCGGGGGCGTCATCGGCGCTTTCCGGACGGCTCCGTCGGTGACATCGGCCGGCAAGATTTTCTTGGCCTGTGCCTAACAAATTGTCGTTTGCCGGGAGCGGAGGGGAGCGCTAGACTTTTCTTGTGCTGGCGTGGTCGCGGTATCGCGCATCATTCTACCGTACCCGTCCGCACCGCATCAATTCTTTCACACATCCGGCACGGCGCCTGCAGGGCGCCGTGCCGACACATCAAGGCCATTATGACACTTAGCAAACTGAACGTTGGCGACCACGCGAGCAGCACCGTGCTGGTCGACGCAGCCAGATGCATCGACTTCCTCGGCGACCAGCTGCGCATCTACGCGACCCCGGAACTGGTGCGCGACATCGAATTGGCCTGCTTGAACTTTTTGACTCCCCACCTCGCACCGGGCGAGGCGTCGGTGGGCACCGACGTCCAGATCAGGCACGGCGGCGCCACGCTGTTGGGCATGCAGGTGAAGATCACAGCCACGGTGGCGCACATCGACCGGCGCAGTATAGGCTTCAGCGTAGTCGCCACCGATGGCGTCGAGGAGATTTGCCGCGGCAGCCATGCACGCTTCATCGTCGACATCGACAAGCTGCGGGGCAGGGTGGCGGACAAGGCCGCTCAGGTGCGGCTGGCGGCGCTCGCCTGAGGCCCGCGACCATGCCGAACCAACACCAGAGCAATCCACGGGACGCCGGCCAGGCCGTCGGCGCCGCGCCAGGCGAAGATGCGCGGGCGCGCTTCCTGCGCACCGGCGCAGAGAGTGACCTGCCGATCGTCGATGCCCACCATCACCTCTTCGACGTCGCGGCCAACTACTATCCATGGCTGCGCGATGAGCCGCGCATTCCCTTCCGTTACGGTGACTATGGCGCGATTTGCACCGACTTTCTGCCGGCCCACTACCGCCTGGCCAGCACCGGCCACCTGGTGGTCAAGCGGGTCCTGATCGAAGGCGAGTGGGATCCGGCCGATCCATTGGGGGAGGTGGCGTGGGTCGAGCGCATCGCCGCCGCGCAGGGCATGCCCGACGCGATGGCCGCGCAAGCCTGGCTGGACCGCGACGACATCGACGTGGTGCTGGCCGCGCACGGCCGCGCCGCCATGGTGCGCAGCGTCCGCCACAAGCCGCGCGCCCTGTCGCGCGTCGATTACCACCCGCATTTCTGCGCACCCGGATCCATGCGTGATGCGCGCTGGCGCGAGGGCTATGCGAAGTTGGCCCGGCACGACCTGATGTTCGAGCTGCAGGTGTTCTGGTGGCATCTGCCCGAGGCGGCCGAACTGGCGCGCGACTTTCCGGCGACGACCATCATCGTCAACCACTGTGGCTTGCCGTCGGACCGCAGTGAGCAGGGGCTGGCCGGGTGGCGCGCCGCGCTGGCGATGCTTGCGCGTGAGCCGAACGTGCTGCTGAAGATATCCGGCATCTGCGTTCCAGGACAACGCTGGACCGCCGCGCTCAACGGCGCAGTGGTGCGCGATGCGATCAGCATTTTCGGCGTTGAACGCTGCTGCTTTGCAAGCAATTTCCCGGTCGACGGGCTGGTGTCGACCATGGACGAGATATTTTCGGGTTTTAAGGAAATCACCCGCTACCTGGCGCCGGACGACCGCCTGAAGCTGTTTCACGACAATGCAGTGCGGCTCTATCGCTTGTAAGGCGCCTGCTTCAACCAACAAGGAACAACACATGCAACAGAATTTCATCGACGGCGCCTGGGTGGACGGCGCCAACGAACAGGCCAACATCAACCCTTCCGACACGACCGACGTCATTGGCCTGTACGCCCGGGCTGACGGCGCGCAGGCGCGCGTGGCCATCGGCGCAGCCTCCCAGGCCGCGCGCGGCTGGGCGCTGTCGACACCCCAGGTACGCGCCGACGCGCTCGACAAGATCGGCAGTGAGATCCTGGCGCGCAAGGGTGAACTGGGCACGCTGTTGTCGCGTGAGGAAGGCAAGACCCTGGCCGAGGGTATCGGCGAGGTGGCGCGCGCCGGCGCTATCTTCAAGTTCTTCGCGCAAGAGGCGCTGCGCCAGCGCGGCGACAAGCTGGCGTCGGTGCGCAGTGGCGTCGATGTTGAGGTCACGCGCGAGCCGGTCGGGGTGGTCGGCATCGTCGCGCCGTGGAATTTCCCGATCGCCATTCCCGCCTGGAAGATCGCCCCCGCGCTCGCCTTCGGCAACACCGTCGTGCTCAAGCCGGCCGACCTGGTGCCGGGCAGCGCCTGGGCGCTGGCTGAAATCATCAGCCGTTCCGGCCTGCCCGACGGTGTCTTCAACCTGGTGATGGGGCGCGGCAGCGACGTCGGACAGGCCCTGCTCGATGACCGGCGGGTCGATGCGATCAGCTTCACCGGCTCGGTCGGCACCGGCGCCAAGGTGGCGCAGGCGGCGATCGGCAGGATGGCGAAAGTGCAGATCGAAATGGGCGGAAAGAACCCGCTGGTGGTGCTCAATGATGCCGACCTGCAGACGGCGGTGCATTGTGCGCTGCAGGGTTCATTTTTTTCGACCGGGCAGCGTTGTACCGCATCCAGCCGCTTGATTGTCGAGAAAGGCATCTACCCCGCGTTTGTCGCCGCGCTCCTGGAGCATTTGCAGTCGTTGAAAGTGGACCACGCGCTCAAGGCGGGCACCGATCTGGGGCCGGTGGTCGACGCGCGCCAGTTCGAGCAAGACCTCGACTACATCCGCATCGGCTGCGAGGAGGGCGCGCACCTCGCTTTCGGCGGCACCGCTGTGCGGCGCGACACACACGGCTTCTATCTGGCGCCGGCCTTGTTCACCGATTGCAGCAATGATATGCGCATCAGCCGCGAAGAAATCTTCGGGCCGATCGTGTCGACCATCCCGGCCGACAATTACGAGCACGCGCTGGCGCTGGCCAACGATACCGAATTCGGCCTGTCGAGCGGGATCTGCACCAGTTCCCTCAAGTACGCGACCCACTTCAAGCGCCACGCCGATGTGGGCATGGTCATGGTCAACGTGCCGACCGCGGGAGTGGACTACCACGTGCCGTTCGGGGGGCGCAAGCGCTCCAGCTACGGCGCGCGCGAACAGGGCACGTATGCGGCTGAATTCTTCACCTCGGTCAAGACGGCGTACACAGGATACTGAGCAGCGCGGTGGTGCCGGCCGGTTCGCCGTGAGCGGTCACATAGGCCGGGCTGGCGAACACTCGGTTGTTGCACCGCGTCGGGTGCTGCGGCATTCTTTACATGCCATCAAGTATTTTTTGCGAATGCGCTACTTTTTGAGAAGGAATCGGGCGCGCATACTGATCGTATTGGTTCGTCAGTGTGTTTTTTTTCTTCCTATAGGAGTTTTGCATGAGTATTCCCTTATTTGGCGCCGGTACGTTTCGCTTGCAAGGACAGACCGTTATCGACTCGGTGCGCAACGCGCTGGAGGTCGGCTATCGCGCGATCGACACGGCACAAATCTACGAGAATGAAGCCGAAATTGGAATGGCGATCGCTTCTTCCGGTGTGCCGCGCAAGGAACTGTTTATCACCACAAAGATCTGGGTGGCAAATTACGCCAAGGACAAGTTGATTCCCAGTCTCAAAGAAAGCCTCGTCAAGCTGCGCACGGATCACGTCGATCTGACCCTGATCCATTGGCCGGCGCCCGGTAACGGCGTGTCCGTTGAAGAGTACATGGGCGCGCTGGCTGAAGCGAAGCAACAGGGCCTGACAGCGCAGATCGGCATCTCCAATTTCAATATAGCGACGGCGTCTCAGGCCATTGACCTGTTGGGCGCCGACGCCATCGCCACCAACCAGATCGAGCTGAGCCCTTATCTGCAGAACCGCGCGTTGGTGGAATTCCTGCGGCAGCAACGCATTCACGTCACCTCGTACATGACCCTGGCCTACGGCAAGGTCCTGCGGGATCCGGCCATCATCGCGATCGCCGCCCGTCATGGCGCCACGCCCGCGCAAGTGGCGCTGGCGTGGGCTATGCAGCTCGGCTACTCAGTCATCCCATCCTCGACCAGCCGTGCAAACTTGGCCAGCAACCTGCTCGCCCAGCAACTGCGTTTGGGAGAAGAGGACATGGCGCAGATCGCGGCGCTCGAGCGAAACGGCCGAGAAGTCAGTCCGGAAAGCCTGGCGCCCGTTTGGGATTGACGCTTTCAGGGTATGCGTCAACGGCGTTAGAACCGGGTCGACAGGCTCATGCCGATCGAACGCGGGCTCACCCGGTAGCCGTTCGACACCGCCAGGATATTCGGGTGCTGGATGATGCGGCTTTCGTCCAGCAGGTTCTTCATGAAGACGGTGATATCGGCCCATTCCAGCCCGATCCCTGCGCTGGCGTCGAGCGTGTGGTAGGCGGGGCGGAAGTAATCCGGATTGCCGGGGTCCAGGCTGCCATGGCTGGACCCCACCCAGTGCGCCGCCGCGCGCACGAAGCCGTTGTTCACGTCGCTGACGGCAAAGTTGTACTGCGCGGTCAGGGCGGCATTAAATTTCGGCACGCCGTAGATCTGCGCCCCGGCGGTGGCGCCGACGATGCCGCCGCGCTCCAGGCCGACATTGTCCGACAGCGTGGCGTGGGTGTAGCCGCCCGAGAGGCCCAGCAGGACGCCGGCCATGGGCTTGCCCTTGATCTCGATCTCCATCCCCTTGCTGGTGGCCGTGCCGACATTGGCGGTGTAGCCAAAGCCACAGCCGGGCAAGCTGACGAATTGCTGGATGTCGTCCCAGCTCACATAAAACACGCTGGCGTTGACGGACAAGCGGTTGCCGAGCAGGCGCGATTTGCTGCCCGCCTCGTAGCTCCACAGGCTGTCGGCGCCGTAGGCCGTGGGCGCGTCCGTCAAGCCCAGTTTTTGCAGGTCGCCCCGGCAGATCCCCGGCGGCACGAAGCCATTGCCGCCACCGAGGCGAAAGCCTTTGCTGGCACTGGCATAGACGGTGTTGGTCGGGTCGACTTCCCAGGTCAGCGCGAACTTCGGTGTCGACGCCGTGACGATGACTTCGGGCTCGGTCCGGTGCTGGCCGTTTGCAAAGAACAAGTCGTTCTGCTGCAGCAGCGTGCTGTCGGCCCGCATGTAGCGCATGCCCAGCGTGGCGTGCAGCGTGGGAAGGAAATAGTAATTCAGTTCGCCGAACACCGACTTCTCGCGCGTCTGGTAATGGTGCGATCCGGTGTAGGTATTATCGCCGGGGAAGCCGGAGGGTACGGCGCCGGTCAGCACGGTGGGATCGGAGGGACTCACGCCATAGGCCTTGAAGGCGGCGTTGACGCCGAAGATGGGATCGTTTTCCGTGTTACTGGTGCGCAGGTTGGCGCCATACAGTCCGGCCACCCAGGTGACCGGCGAGACGGCCGGCTGGTACGGCTTCGACGCCAGCCGCAGCTCCTGCGACACCTGGTAGACGCGCGCGTTGTTGAGTGAGACCGAGGGCAAGGCGGCGATGGCCGCGCCCAGTCCCGCCGGCGCGGCGTCGGTCAGGAAGATGGGCAGGAACTGGCTGTTGTACGCGGTGGCGTCACGCGTCGTGTCGAACTTGCGCTGGAAATAGCTGGATACCGCCGTCAGGTCGGCGAAGCCCAGGTTGTAGCCGACGGTCAGGCTGGGCACCAGCAGGTGGTCGATGCCCGGCTCGCGCATCAACTTGTTGGTGGCGTAGCCTGGCAGCGCGGTGAGGAAGGCGTTGACGTCGTGGCTGTAAACACGCTGGTAGAACAGCGCCGGCATGAGCGTCAGGTCGGCATTGGGTTTCCACAGCAGCGCCGCGCGCATGGCTTCGTCGTCGACGCCGTTGATGCGGTTGGCGACCACGCCGCCGCCGGCGTTGAGCTGCTTGATGTAGCCGCTGTCATAGCCCTTCTGCACACCGAAGCGCAGCCCCAGTTCATTCTCGACCAGCGGCAGGTTGGCCACCACGTTGGCGCTGTAGTTCAGCGAGCCGCCCTTGGTGGAGGACACTTCGCTGTAGGTGGAAAACTCGCGTTGCTTCAGGTCGGGCTGGTTGGAAATGAACTTGATGGTGCCGCCCATTGAGCTGCCGCCATACAGCGTGCCTTGCGGTCCCCGCAGCACTTCGACTCGGTCGATATCGAACAGCTTCGGTTCGCTCGCGCCGATGCCGGAGGCGTTACTGACCGTCATCGACACATCGTCCATGTAGATCCCGACCGTGGCCGAACCGGCGGCGGAGCTGATGCCGCGTATCTCGATGTTCGACATGCCGGCGGTGCCGTCGGCGCCGGAGAAGGAAATGTTCGGCAGCGCGCGCGTCAGGTCGGCGTAGTCGGTGACGTGCTGCGCCGCCAGTTCGGCGCCGCCCAGCGTCGACACCGACAGGGCGACCTTGTTGGGATCTTCCTTGCGCTTCTGCGCCGTGATCACCACCGTGTCGAGCTGTTCGTTCGTTGGCGCCTTTGCCTGCTCGGCTTCCGCCGCGCCGGCGGGCGGCAGGGCCACCGCCGCCATCGCATACAGCGATGCGATCACGGTGCTGAGTTTCGTCTTTTCCATAGCCATATCTCTCGTAGTCTTGTCGTCGTGTCGGTAGGAGTTGAAGCTGTGCGTGCCTCGCTTGAACCGGTCAAGGAGGTGTTTGAATACTAAGTCACTATCGTTGGCGGATGTACGCGGCCGGCGCCGGCGCGGGCCGAATTATTCCTAACGGGGTAGGCGCGCCGGCGCGACTGTCGCATTTGCATGGGCGCGTCAGGTATTATCCCCAAGGGGGGATGGCGGCCGCACTGGTTCCCCGCCTAGAGTCCCGCTGTGCCGCCGCTGCCGGCCGGTGATCGGAAGGCGGTCGGGCGGTACGTGACGGTCCCTCCATCCATGCCTTCGGGCGAAAGGAATTACCCATGCCGCAAACGTCCCCCTTGCTGAAACGTTGTTGCAACATCGGCCTGCTGCTATCCGGCCTGCTGGGCGGCCAGCTGCAGGCCGCGACCTTGATCGTCGGCGCGCAACTGGTCGACGGCACCGGCGCGCCGGCGCGCACGGCATCGGTACGCATCGATGGCGCGCGCATTGTCGCCGTCGGCGCGCTGAAACGCCTGCCTGGCGACCGGGTCGTCGATGCGCGCGGCCTGGTGCTGGCGCCGGGTTTCATCGATACGCACAGCCATCACGACGAGGGCAATTTCAAGGAGCGGGCGATGACGCCGCTGCTGCTGCAAGGGGTCACCACCATCGTGGTCGGCGTCGACGGCTTTAACACCGCCACCGCGCAATTGCTCGCCAAGCAGTATGCGGCAGCCCCCACCAGCGTGAACGTCGCCAGCTATACCGGCCATGGCTATTTGCGCGGCGCGGTGATGGGACAGAACTTCAAGCGCGCCGCCAGCAGCGCTGAAACCGCGCGCATGCAGACCATGCTGGCGGCTGACCTGGCGCAAGGCTCGCTGGGCCTGTCGACCGGCCTCGAATACGATCCCGCCATCTACTCCACGCACGAGGAAGTGATGGCCCTGGCGCGCACCGCCGCTAGCGCGGGCGGACGCTATATCAGCCATATGCGCAGCGAGGACGTACGGTTCGATGCCGCCCTCGACGAGTTGCTGGAGATCGGCCGGGTGACCGGCATCCCGGTCCAGATCTCGCACTTGAAGCTGGCGATCATAGACCGCTGGGGCCAGGCGCCCGAGGTGCTGCGCAAGCTGGACCGGGCGCGCGCGCGGGGCGTCCAGGTCAGCGCGGATGTCTATCCCTACGAGGCATGGAACTCGACGCTGTCCGTGCTGCTGCCGGAGCGCGATTTCAACGACCGCGCGGCCGCCCGCTTCGCGCTGACCAAACTCAGTACGCCCGAAGGCATGCTGATATCGAGCTACGCGCCGGATCCGGCACTGGTCGGAAAAACCATCGCCACCATTGCCGCGGCGCGCAAGGAAGACGCCGCCGACACCTATCTGAGCCTGATACGCCAGGCCGAGGAGTATCGCGCCCGCCATCCGGAAGTGGAAGACGTGGAAGGCGTCATCGGCACTTCGATGTCGGCGGACGACGTGGCGGCCTTCATCGCATGGCCGCAGGCGAATATCTGCTCGGACGGCGCGCTGCATGGCTTGCATCCGCGCGGCGTGGGCAGCTTCGCCAAGGTTCTCAGGATGTATGTGCGGGAGCGGCACCTGCTGACGCTGGAAGAAGCGGTCCGCAAGATGACCTCCTTGCCGGCCGATCACATGGGCTTCCGCGACCGCGGCCGCATCGCGGCGGGCGCGTATGCCGACCTGGTGCTGTTCGATCCGGCGCGCATCACCGACCGCGCCACGTACACGCAGCCGGAAGCGCCGGCTGAAGGCGTGGACAGTGTGTGGGTCAATGGCGTGCAGGTGCTGGAGCACGCCACGCCGACACAGGCCTATGCCGGCAAATTCCTCAAGCGCGCCGGCAACAAGCCCGCCATCCCGCCCCGCGGTTGAAGCCCGCGCGTCCCGCCTTATTCCGTCGAACCGGATGATGCGGGACGCGGCGTGCGCCGGTCCTCCATCGGCCGCGCCGGAAAGGGCGGCGACCCGTGGCGCAACGAGGTGCCGTGCTTGCCGACGTAGGGCGAGGTCATGGCCCGCAGCAGCGAACCGTAGCCCATGGCGAAACGCAGGCGCTGGCCGATGCGCGGCGGGCCTGGCATGGCCGTCAGGTCGACCACCAGGTGGTCGCTCGATGCGCCCACCACGCGTACGCCGGCGTCGAGCGAGACCAGGCTGTCGGGATGCACGTCCTGCTGGCCGATATCGAGGATGCCGCGCAGGCGTTCGCCGTCGTCGCTGAAATGGGGCCGCGTGCCGAAGGCATCGACGCCGCGCTCGCCGATCGGCATGGACGGCTTCTTCTTCAACTCAATCAGTTCGCACGACAGCGTGAAGGCGTCGCGCCGCAGCGCGCTCCAGGGCCGCTCGAAGAAGGTGTCGCGCCCGCCCTGCAGGATCGCCTCGCCGATCCGCAGGTGGTTCACGCCGGGCGGCATGCCGCCGGCCAGCAGCAGCGGCAGCGCGCCGGAATTGCCGGCCGAGACCAACGGCAGCGCCAGGCCGAAACGCGCCCGCACCGCTTCCGCGTGGGCCACCAGCTGCGCCATGTTGTACTGCGTTGGTAGCACGCCGCCCAGGCAATTGAGATTGGTCCCCAGGCCGATCAGCTGCACGCCGGGCAGGCGCACGATGGCGCCCACCGTCAGCATCAGGTCGGACGGCCATATGCCTTCGCGCAGGTCGCCCAAGTCCAGCATCAGCACGATACGGTGCACGACGCCGGCACGCCTGGCCGCGTCGGCCAGCGCGCGGATCACCCGCAGTTCCGAATTGAGGCTGATGTCGGCGAGGCGCACCACGTCGTCCACCTCGGACAGCGCCGGCACGCGTAGCAGCATCATGCTGGCGTTGATGCCCGCCTCGCGCAGCCGCGCGATGTTGTCCAGGCGAGATTCGCCCAGGCAGGCGACGCCGCCGCGCAGCATCGCCTGCGCGATCTCCGGCATGCCGCAGGTGCCCTTGGTGACGCCGGCGACGGCGATGCCGTGCGCCGCGCAACGCGCCGTGACGATGCGCGCGTTGGCCTCCACAGCCGCCAGGTCAATCGCGACGCTCGGACCCGCCATGGCGCGCCTCCAGTTGCGAATGGTCGATGCTGTAGAAAAAATAGAACGCCAGCGCGAGCGCCAGCCACGCACCGAACAGCAAGAAGGTCATGCGCGGCAGGCCCGCGATCAGGTACAGGCAGGCCGCCACGCTCAGAATCGGCGTCAGCGGAAACAGCGGCACCGTGAAGCCGCGGGCGATTCCGGGACGGGTGCGGCGCAATATCATCACCCCGGCCGAGACCACGCCGAACGCCACCAGCGTGCCCATGCTGGTCAGGTCGGTCAGCACGTCCAGCGGCACCAGCGCGGCGACGCCGGCCACCAGGCCGCAGACGATGACGGTGTTCCGCACCGGTACGTGCGTGCGCGGGTGCACGCGGGCAAACACGCGCGGCAGCATCCCGTCGCGCGCCATCGCGTACAGGATGCGGGTCTGCCCGTACAGCGCCACCAGGGTCACGCTGAAGATGGAGACGATGGCACCCAGCGACAGCACCACCGCGGGCCACGCCGCGCCCGTGATGCGGCGCAGGATCTGCACCAGCCCCGCCTCGTTGCCGCTGAACCGCGTGTAGGGCTGCGTGCCGACGCCCACCAGCGCCACCAGCATGTACAGGGTGGTGACGATGGCTAGCGACAGGAAGATGGCCAGCGGCAGGTTGCGGCGCGGGTTGCGCACCTCCTCGCTGGCAGTGGAGATGGCGTCGATGCCGATGTACGAGAAGAAGATGCCGGAGGCGGCGGCGCTGGCGCCGGACATCCCCATCGGCATGAACGGATGCAGGTTGGCCGCCCTGAAGGCGGTCAGCCCGATGGCGATAAACATCAGTAGCACGGCGATCTTCAGCATGACCATGATGGCATTGGCACGCGCCGATTCCGCCGCGCCGCGCATCAGGAGGACGGCGCACATCAGCACCAGCACCATCGCCGGCAGGTTGCACACGCCGCCATTGACGCCAGGCGGATTGGCGATGGCCGCCGGCATGCGGGCGCCGAACACGTCGAAGGCCAGTTCGTTCAGGTACTGGCCCCAGCCCACCGCGATGGCCGATGCCGACACGCCGTATTCAAGCAGCAGGCACCAGCCCACCAGGTAGGCCACCAGCTCGCCCATGGTGGCATAGGTATAGGAATACGAGGAGCCGGAGGCGGGGATGGTGGACGCCAGCTCGGCATAGCAAAGCGCTGTCAGGCCGGCGGTGGCGCCGGCGATCAGGAAGGACAGGATCACCGCCGGCCCGGCCTTGGGCACCGCCTCGCCGAGGATGACGAAGATGCCGGTGCCGATGGTCGCGCCCACGCCCAGCATGGTGAGCTGGAACAGGCCGATCGAGCGTTCCAGGCCGATTCCGCCGGCATGCGCGGCGATCGGTTTGGTGCGCAGCATCCGCCACAGCAGCGTGGCGGGGCGCAGCGAGGTTGCCGGAATCATGCTCAGTATCCGCTGTTTGCAGGGTTCAGCTTCAAGGCGGGACGCAGGGTGGCGGCGACGCCGTCGGCGATGGCGGCCGGATTGGCCTGGGCCAGGTTGGTCAGCACGATGACCGACAGGTCGGCGTCGACGAAGCGCGAGTACTGCGTCTTGAATCCCTGCCAGGCGCCGCTGTGCTGGTGCAGCGCCTGGCCGTTGCGCCGCTCGATGAACCACGCAAAGCCATACGGGTAGGTGGCGCCGCTGTTCAGCGTCACCGGGGTGAAGACCTGCTTCCAGCTCGCCGGCTTGAGGATCGCGCCCGAGCGCACGCCGGCGTCCCACGCCACCAGGTCCAGGACGGTGAGGTAGAGCGCGCCGTCGGCGGTCGTATTCAGGGACGGCGACACCCACTCCTGGTTCTTGATGCCGCCGCTGGCCAGCGTGTAGCCGGCGGCGCGATGGGGGACAATGTCCGCTTCGCTGATGATGCGCGCGGTCTTCATGCCCAGTGGCTTGAAGACCCGTTCGGCAAGCACGTCGCCGTAGAACGATCCGGATACTTTGCGCACAATGATGCCCAGCAGGACGTAGCCGGTATTGCTGTAGTTCCAGCTGCTCCCGGCCGGGAAATCCAGCACGCCCGCATAGGCGAAGCGCGCCAGCTCTTCCTCGCTGTAGTCCTTGCGGGTGTCGATTTTTCCTTCGTAGTCGGGTATGCCGCTGGTGTGCGTCAGCAGGTGGCGCACCGTGATGCCCTGCCAGCTCGCGGGCGCGTCCGGGAAGAATTTCGTCAGCGGGTCGGACAGCGCAAGCCTGCCGTCTTCGACCTGCAGCATCACCGCCACGGCGGTGAACTGCTTACCCAGGGAGCCGGACTGGAAGATCGTCTCCGGCCCCACCGCGACCTGGTGTTCCAGATTGGCCAGGCCATAGCCGCGCACCAGCACGGGCACCCCCTTGTCGATGACGGCAACGGCGGCACCGGGCACCTGTTGCCGCGCCATCTCCGTCGCGACAAAGCGATCGACAGGGCCGTTCAAACTGTCCTGCGCCCTGCCATCGCAGAGCACCAGCGACAGGGCGCACAGTATCAGCCGGGCAGCGACGGCACACCGCAAGCGCAGCGTGGACAGGGTGATTGTGTAGGGCATCGGGGACCTCGGAACGGTTTCGGTTGTCGGCTATTGCGGGATCGCGAACAGCAGGCGCATCGCACTGCGCTTGTCGGTACAATAGATTTCGCCACCGTAGCTGACCATTCCCCCTTGGGGGTATAGTTGCGGTATCGGTTCAATCGATTCATTAGCGAGAGCACAAGGGACATGGCAGAGCAGCGACATTCGGGCGGCTTGTACAATTTCGACGCTTCGGTGGTGGCCGACGTCATTCGCGGCATCGGCACGCCCGAGCTGTTCCCGCAGGTCATGCGCATGCTGGCCGGCGCGTGCGGCGCGCGCTCCGGCGGCGCCATGGTGTTCCACCGTTCGCACGCGCCGCACCGCTTGTTTCACTGGGTCGACCTGACGACGCGCAGCGTGCCCGAAGACGCCTACCTGAACGGCCCGTATGTGCTCGATCCGCACTACCGCCTGTTCCTCGACGGCTGCCCCAGCGGCTGCTACTGGCTGCAGGAGATCGCCCCCGACAACTTCCGCGAGTCCGATTATTTCAAGGCGTTTTATTCGCGCATCGGCGTGTGCGATTCGATGGATGTGCTGTGGCGCATCGACGAGGACAGCGCGCTATCGTTCTTCATCGAGCGCGGACACGAACAGGGCTTGTTCGAGCCGGCCGACGTGGCGGTGGTCAGCGCCCTGCTGCCCATCGTCGACGCGGCCTGCCGCCGCCACCAGGAGCACAGCGCATGGGACGGACGCGACCAGGGGCGCGACCTGACCCACCTCAAGCTGGAATGCGCACTGGAACACTTCGGCAAGTCGGTGTTGAGCCGCCGCGAGCACCAGGTGCTGGTATTGACGCTGCGCGGCTATTCAGCCGCGATGGCGGGCGAGAAGCTGTTCACCAGCGAGGGCACGGTGAAGATCCACCGCAAGAACATCCACCGCAAGCTCGATATCGGCTCGCAGGCGGAACTGTTTGCGCTGTTCGTGCGGTGCATTCCCTACGCCGATCCGCACAGCGCCACCGATCCGCTGCTGGCCTACGAGAGTCGCCCGTCGACCGACCGCGCGGTACAGGCGGCCATGCTGCAGCCGTCGTCGGGGTTGACGGCGATGGCCACGGCCAGCCCGCCGATCCCGGGCAAGCCTCGGGGTAATTAAGATGTTCGCCGAGGAGCGCCTAAAAGCCGAGATCGTTATGGAGGCTCCGCCAAAAAAGTGGTGAAGCCATCTCGCCGACGTGAGATGGCGCAGCACCACGTACAGGCAGGTCGCATGAGTGTCAAGATCGCTTGCCTGGCTTTCGGCATCAACAAAACAGAAGCTTGCCTTGGCCGCCTAACCTCTACTTTCAGCGCGCTCTAAAAGTGGGGGCCACCGTCGGATGCGCATCAAACGCCGCTCCAATGAAAATTCGCAGGGGAGTACGGAGTCAGTACGGAGTACGTGAGGACTTTTCGGGAGCCGGCGGGAGCCATCTATCGGCGGCGTTCCCTATGAGGGCTGTCTTCGGAGCGCTCCCAAAGTCTCGCCCGAGAGCATTCACACTGCAGGGGTCGCAAGTTCGAAACTTGCACTTCCCACCAGAATTTATTAAGGAAATCAAAGGCTTGCGCTGATCTGGTGCAGGCCTTTTTTTCTTTCGGGCTTCGAAGGTAAGGGAAAAGTACGAGTCCCGAATATTTTGCTTGATTGTATTCTTCCGGAAATTGTGGGCAATGCAGTAGCTTGTTCGGCCCTGCTTCAAAGTGGCTATTGTTAACGCTTTTTGTTTCCGAGTAGCCGCCGGGCTGCTGCAATACGTCTGGCAGACACCGTCTCCGCCAAATCAAAAAAAGGAGCTCCAGTGATGGGACTCCTTTTTTTTGATTTGCATCATTCCCCATAGGAGCCCGCCCGATTCTTGTCCGGTGGCGTCGCGCCCAGCTTCGAAAATGAACGAGGTCAAATCCACTGGTCTTGAATCATATTGACGAACGTTCTCCTCTTCGCCTCAGTGCGCGTTGCAGAGCCTTGCTTACAACCTCAGGCTGTTCAAATACCATCTTGGGTGAGAGCGCATTGACGGCGGATTTAATAAACGACTCGGATTCATGAAACACAAATTCGTATTCGTTATCGATGGTAATCATGTGATAGCTCTGCCCAAGAAAGACCAGTTTTTTTCGTTTCGCGCTGATGTTCTCCATCAGCCAATCGGCGTTGCGTGGACTAACTGTTTCATCTTCTGTGGCATGAATGATCAAGGTCGAGCAGGTCACCAGATCGACGCTCCGGCGCACATGCACAACCAGCTCGTCCGCTTGATTGACATGGTCAAATCCTATGTAGGCCCCGCCTGCCTCCGAGGTCTCGCTCGACAGGATGGCTTTTTTTATCCGCGATCGCATCTCGGGATTTTTAACGCCGTAAGGCTCCCGTTCGCGGTACTTATAATTTTTAGCCCACGAAAAATAACGGGCGATGGACAAGAACGAACGATACCAAGGGATGGCCCAACCGTCATACGCAATCGCGGTCGACAGCAGCACCAAGGCGGCGATGCCATCCTCCTCTGCCGCGACGGCCAGCGCCAACGTCGCCCCCATGGAAATGCCGATAATCGAGACGGTCTGGTGGATTTCCGACAGGCGGCGATACTCGCGGCGCATTTCATCGATCCATTCACGCCACGTAGTACATGGTTGACCATAGCAGAACCCTGTAATATTTGGCTCATACGTCACGAGGCCATTATTGGCCAGGTATTTGCCCAACCGGGCGACCTCAAGGGAGCTGCTGGCAAGCCCGTGTAGCAGCATGACCACATGGCCAGCCCGATGACGATCAGTTTCAATTGGAGTGAAAGACATGTATTACCTAAACAAAAATGCAAAAAAATGGACCACGGGGACACCTGTTTTTCGGCTGGGTATCGGCTTGCTGCTGACCCTGGCAGCCCTCGTTATCCGAAAACTTCTACACCCGTTGATTGAACCGCATGTGCCGTTTCTCTTTTTTGTTATTGCCAGCATCATCACGGAGTTTTTCTTTGGCATTATCGCGGCGTTTGTGAGCTTGATGCTCGGGATGTCACTCGGCCTGTATTTTTTTATAGAGCCCTACGGCACGCTATCGATACCGACGGGCGACGATTTCATCGCCATGGCCAGTAACGTCATCATAGCAATAATCGCCATCATTTTGCTTGAGTATCTACGCCGTTCGCAGTACTCGACAAAGCTGATGCTGAATGTCGTTAACTCACAGCGTCGGTCCCTGATGGAGGTTTACAACCAGCTATTGTTCCAACAACGTAAAAGCCATGCGTTTGTCAAGGAAGTCACGTCCTCGTTCGGCGCGATGGATCGCATCCTGTTGCTCGTGCCATTAGGGCATCCGCCATATCGGATGCCCGCGTGGCATCGGATTACTGGTGGAGAAGATGGAGAGGACAAGAATTTGGAATGGCACACCATGATCCATCCCGACGAGGACGCGATGATGCAACATGAGATTGAGCATGCGGAGTCTTTGCCGGTCGGCAGCAAGAAATCGCTTCGTTTTCGCGTTAAAACTGCCCTCAATGACTATCATTGGATTGACGGTGTCCTGTGGACTATCCACTATCGCCAACACTGGCGGATGACCGTGCTGGCGGCAAATAACTGTCCGGCCGGCGCCTAACGTATCCGTAATAAAGTGCTCATCTTGTCGTAAGTTTATGGCCGCTAGAATTCGGGCTCTTCAGTTTTCGACTTCACGAGGCACTTTTGAAATCAGTCCACGCACTTCTGGCGATGCCGCTATGGCTAGCCCTGGCCGGCTGCGCCGCCTATTCGAATGCGCCGGTCGATTGGCAGCACGGCGCCAAGCGCGGCTGGGTGGCGGAATTCTATGACGCCAACACGCCGTCTGATCGTATCCCCGCCTGCCTGGCCGGCATGTCGCCCGCCGAACTGACCCAACACCACTACGTGCGGCTGAGCTACCACCATGTGCGCGCGATGCATACCGAGGTGGCCGAGCTGCCGTCCGGCGTCAGCGTGCAGATGGGCGAAATGGTCGAGCTGTGGCCGGCCGACTGCGCCAAGGGTGCGTTGTCGCGCATTACCCGCGTCATGCCTGCGGTGCCCTGAGCGCGGCGACCGATCGTTCCCTTCCGGATGTACAGATGAATCCATTGATTTCATGGCGTGCGCGCGCCTGCGTGGCCGTGTGGCTGATGCTGGCCGGCGCCGGCGTCCACGCCGAAGTGCTGACGCTGACGCAGGCGATCGCCCGCGCGAGCGAGCACAACAACGATACCCGCCTGGCCGCGCTGGCGGTGGAGGGCGCGCAGGCCGCCGGCCTGAGCGCCGCGGCGCCGCCCAATCCCACGCTGACGCTGCAGAGCTTCAACATCAATCGCGGCCTCGGGGTCGGCAGCGGCAAGCTGCGCGACAAGACGGTCGACAGCGCCGTGCGCATCGACCAGCTGATCGAACGCGGCGGCAAGCGCGAGCTGCGCGTCGCCAATGCCGGCCATCTGGAGCGCGCCGCCCGCGACGACCTGCGCGACAGCCAGCGCCAGTTGCGCCTGCAGGTCAGCCTGGCTTATTACGACTGGCAGGCCGCCACCGCGCGCCTGGCCGTGCTGCGCGACAGCGCCGCGCTGTCCGACACCACGGTGGGGGCCGCCAGACGGCGCCTGAAGGCCGGCGACCTGGCCGCCGCCGACGTCGCGCGCGCCACGGTCGACGCCTTGCGCGCGCGTAACGACGCGCAGCAGGCCGAGACCGACGTCGCGGCCGCGCGCATCGCCCTGATGTCGCTGCTCGGCGAACCCGAACGTGCCGATGTCGAGGCGGAGCCGGCCGCGCCGCTGGCCGCGCCGGCCAGCGCGCTGCCGGATGACGCCGCGCTGGCCCGCCGCCCGGATGTCCAGGCCGCGCAAGACCGGCTGGAGGCCGCGCGCGCGGCGCGCAAGCTGGCGCTGGCCCAGCGCAGCAGCGACGTCACGCTCGGCGTCCAGTTCGAACACTATCCGGCCAGCGCCGCCAACCCCCAGGGCAGCGGCAACAGCTACGGTGTCGCGCTACAGATTCCGCTGCAATGGCGCTACGCCTACCAGGGCGAGATCCGCGCGGCCGAGGTGGCGCTGGACAGTGCCGCCGAAAATCTCGACAAGGCCAGGCGCCAGGCGCGTGCGGAGCTGCTGCTGGGCGCCGAGCAGGCGCGCGGCGCGTGGCTGCGGCTGCGCCGCAGCGAGGACGAACTGCTGCCTGCCGCGCGGCAGTCTGCCGCCGCCGCCGAATACGCGTTCAACCGGGGCGCGATGGGCATCATGGATGTGCTGGACGTGCGCCGCAGCGAACGCGCGGCCCAGCTCGACACGCTGGCCGCCCGCAACGATTACGCCAAATCCCTGGCGGCCTGGCGCGCCGCCCTCACTGAAAGTGCTTTGCCATGACGATCCACCTGACCCTGCGCAAGCTGGTTGCCGCGCTGCTGCTGGGCGGCGCACTGGCCGCCTCCCTGCATTTTGTCTATGCCTCGCAAGAGCGGGCGGCGCCCGCCGCGCCGGCGCCGTCGCCATCCGGCCTGGTGCGTTTCGACGCCGGCGCGCCGCAGCTGTCGGCGCTGAAGATCAGCGTGGCCGCCCTGGCGCCGCTGCCGGTGTCGGAACCGGTCAACGGCCGCCTGGCCTACGACGACAACCTGACTGCCCGTATCAGCTCGCCCATCGCCGGCCGCGTCACCGCGCTGCACGGCGAGCTGGGCGAACCGGTGCGCGCCGGCGCCGTGCTGGCAGTGATCGACGCGCCCGACCTGGGCACGGCGCAAGCGGACTGGACCAAGGCGCGCGCCGACGAGCAGCGCAAGCGCCTGGCGCTGGAACGCGCGCGCGACCTGCTGCAGGCCGGCGTGCTGCCGCGCAAGGACGAGGAGGCGGCCGACGCCGACTTCCAGCAAGCCCGCGCGGAAACCCTGCGCGCCGCCGCCCGCTTGCGCAATCTGCACGCCGATGGCGGCGGTGCCGAGGGCAGCTTCAGCCTGCGCAGCCCGGTGGCCGGCGTGATCGCCGAGCGCCAGATCAATCCCGGCCTGGAGGTGCGCCCGGACCTGGCCGCACCGCTGTTCGTGGTGACCGATCTGCACCGTCTGTGGCTGCTGGTCGACCTGCCCGAGCGCAACGCCGCCGCGGTGCACGCTGGGCAGGCGGTGGACCTCGAGACCGATGCCTATCCCGGCCGCCGCTTCGCCGCCGTGGTGCAGCGGGTCGGCCTGACGCTGGACCCGGCCACGCGCCGCATCCAGGTGCGCTGCGCGGTGGACAACGCCGACCTGGCGCTCAAGCCGGAGATGTTCGCGCGCGTGAGCTTCGAGACCGACCGCCGCGGCGCCAGCGCCGTGCCGCTGCCGAACACCAGCCTGTTCATGGAGGGCATGTATGAATCGGTGTTCGTCGAGACCAGCCCGAATTCCTTCGCCAAGCGCCGCGTGCACGTGGCGCTGCGCGGCCACCAGGACAGCTACATCGACAGCGGCCTGCGAGCCGGCGAACGGGTCGTGACCGAGGGCGCCTTCCTGCTCAATGCGGAGGCCGGCGACCATGCTCGCTAAGCTGATCGACTTCGCGCTCAAGCAGCGCGTGTTCGTGCTGATCCTGACGCTGGCCCTGCTGGGCTTTGGCTACCGCGCCTTCAGCAACCTGCCGATCGAAGCCTTCCCCGACGTGCAGGACGTGCAGGTGCAGATCGTGACCCAGTATCCGGGCCAGGCGCCGGAGGAGGTCGAGCGCGCCGTGACCCTGCCGATCGAGCGCGAGATGAGTGGCGTGCCGCAGCAGACACAGCTGCGTTCGGTGACCATCGGCGCGCTGTCGGTGGTCACGCTGACCTTTGCCGATGGCACCGACGATTACTTCGCCCGCCAGCAGGTGCTGGAAAAACTGGGCAACGTCAGCCTGCCGCCGGGCGTGCAGCCGTCGCTGGCGCCGCTGACCACGGCGGTCGGCGAGATCTACCGCTACATCGTCGAGGCCCCGGCCGGCATGCCGATGAACGAGGTGCGCGCGCTGCAGGACTGGGTGATCCGGCCCAAGCTGCGCATCGTCTCCGGCGTGGCCGACGTGGTCAGCTTCGGCGGCACCGTCAAGCAGTACCAGGTGCTGGTCGAGCCGGCTGCGTTGCGGCGCTACGGCGTGACGATCGACCAGGTCAGCGCGGCGCTGGCGGCCAACAGCGCCAACGTCGGCGGCGGCACGGTGCGGCGCGGCGACGAGGGCTTGAGCGTGCGCGGCATCGGCATCGTCGCCAGCCTGGACGACATCGGCCGCATCATCGTCAGCGCGCGCGGCGGCAAGACCGTGCTGGTGTCGGACCTGGGCACGGTGCAGACCGGGTCGCAGCCGCGCTCCGGCGTGGTGGCCTACAACGGCAACGACAACGTGGTCGAGGGCATCGTCCAGATGAGCAAGGGCAGCAACGCCGCCAAGGTGGTCGGCGAGCTCAAGCTGGAGGTCGAGCGCATCAACCAGTCGCTGCCGAAGGGCGTGCGGCTCAAGATGATCTACGACCGCACCGAGCTGATCAACCACACCGTGCGCACCGTCGGCGAAAACCTGCTGGTCGGCGCGGCGCTGGTGATCGCCATCCTGATCGTCTTCCTCGGCAACTGGCGGGCGGCGCTGATCGTCGCCACCGTGATCCCGCTGTCGCTGCTGTGCGCCTTCATCATGCTGGACGCGCGCGGCATTCCGGCCAACCTGATCTCGCTCGGCGCGGTGGACTTCGGCATCATCATCGACAGTGCTGTGGTGCTGGTGGAAGCGCTGATGGTGCGCCTGGCGCTGCATGACCAGCAGGCGGCCAGCGGCCTGGCGCCGGCCGCCTGGCGCAAGCGCACGCTCAAGCAAACCGTGGTCGAGCTGGGCCATCCCATCCTGTTCGCCAAGGCCATCATCATCGTCGCCTTCATCCCGATCTACACCTTCCAGCGGGTCGAGGGCAAGATCTTCTCGCCGGTGGCGTTCACGCTCAGCTTCGCCATGCTGGGCGCGATCGTGCTGACCATGACGCTGGTGCCCACGCTGCTGGCCTGGACCATCCGCCGCCATCCGATGGAGGAGCGCCACAGCGCCTGGATGCAGCGCGCCACCGAGCTGTACCGCAGGGCGCTGACGGCGGCCCAGCGCCACCAGGGCTGGGTGATGGCGGGCTCCGGCACGCTGCTGCTGGCCACGCTGGCGCTGGCGCCGCTGCTGGGCAGCGAGTTCCTGCCCAAGCTGGACGAGGGCAATATCTGGCTGACCGTCAGCCTGCCCACCTCGGCCGCGCTGGAAAAGACCGAGCAGGTCGAGCGCCAGGTGCGCGCCATCCTGCGCAGCTATCCGGAGGTGGGCGACGTGATCTCGCACGTGGGCCGGCCGGACGACGGCACCGATCCGAAAGGGCCGAACAACATGGAGATCCTGGCCGACCTGCGGCCGCGCGCGCAATGGCGCTTCGCCGACAAGGACAGCCTGATCGCCGACATTTCCGCGCACATCCGCCGGCTGCCGGGCGTGCCGACCAACTTCTCGCAGGTGATCGAGGACAACGTGGAGGAGGCGCTGTCCGGTGTCAAGGGCGAGATCGCCGTCAAGATCGCCGGTCCCGACCTGGAGGTGCTGACGCAGAAGAGCGAGCAGGTGGCGGCCATCCTCAGCCGCATTCCCGGCGCGGCCGACGTGGCGGCCGTGCGCATCGGCGGCCAGAGCGAGCTAGACGTGGTGATCGACCGCGAGCGCATCGCCCGGCTCGGCATCAACATCGCCGACGTGAACACCGCGCTGCAGGCGGCGCTGGCGGGCAACGCCGTCAACACCTTCTTCGAGGGCGACCGCCGCTTCGACATCATCGTCGGCCTCAAGCCGGAATATCGCGCGGCGGTGGATGACATTGCGGCGCTGCCGGTGCCCTTGCCGGGCGGCGCCGGCACCGTGCCGCTCGGTTCGGTCGCGCGCATCGGCCTGCGTCAGGGCGCGGCGCGCATCAGCCGAGAGGGCGGTTCGCGCAACGCCTCGGTCAAGGCCAACCTGCTGGGCCGCGACCAGGGCAGTTTTGTGGCCGAGGCGCAGCAGCTGGTGGCGCAGCAGGTGAGCCTGCCCCCGGGCTACACCTTGAGCTGGGGCGGACAGTTCGAGAACCAGCAGCGCGCCGTCAAGCGGCTGGCGGTGATCGTGCCGATCACCGTGCTGCTGATCTTCTCGCTGCTGTTCTGGGCGTTCCGTTCGGTGCGGCGGGCCTTGCTGGTGCTGGCTATCGTGCCGTTCGCGCTGATCGGCGGCATTGGCGGACTTGCGCTGGCCGGCCTGCATTTTTCGGTGTCGGCGGCGGTGGGCTTTATCGCTGTGGCGGGCATCTCGGTGCAGAACGGCGTGATCATGGTCGAACAGATCATCGAGATCGCGCGCGGCAACGCGTCGCTGGCCGAGAGCGCGGTGCAGGGCGCGCTGGCGCGCTTGCGGCCGATCCTGATGACGGCCTTGATGGCGGGCCTGGGCTTGCTGCCGGCGGCGTTGTCGCATGGGATCGGCTCGGAGACCCAGCGGCCATTCGCGGTGGTGATCGTCGGCGGCATCGTCTCGGCGACGTTCTTCACCTTGCTGCTGCTGCCGCTGGCGTTTCCATATTTTAGCGATCGTGCCGAAACCGACTGAAGGCAGGGGCACGATCCGGTCTGCCGCCTCGCGTGACACCCGAGGCGGGCCGACTAACTTATCGCTCCCAGTGGCCTCGTGACCATTCCCACTCGTTGTGATGCCAACGCCAGTGCCCAGGAACCCAATAGTGGGCAGGGCTTGGTGCAACGGTGATTTGTTCAACGATGGTAGCTGGCATTTGGCGGGCGGAGCCCTGATACCAATGCCCCGGTTGCCACTGCCAGCCGTGGTCATGCCAAGCCCAATGGCCTTGAATCCAGGCATATCCGGATGCAGGCGGCGGCGGAATCACTTCTTGGACAGGTGCTGGAACCTGGCGAACGATTGTGGGCTGATCATGTACCACCACACGCTCTTTGACGACGGTTGTGCAACCGCTCAAGGCGATGGTGACGGCCGCCGCATAAATCAATTTCTTAGTCATTTTCAATATCCTCGCTTCTTAGGTTTGTTGTGAAAAATTTTCGCAATTTTTGAAGTCGAGTCAATGTCATTACTGGCCAACGGATTGGTTATGTTTTGCGATTTCGTTGCCGACATACCCACCACCAACAGCGCCTGCGATGGCTGCCAGCGTGCGGCCGTTGCCGCCACCGACATGACTGCCCACAAGGCCGCCGACCAAGGCGCCAATACCGATGCCAAGCGGGCTGTTTTGAGCGACCGGAGCAGGCTGCTGCTGATAAGCCGGTGCTGGTCGGTAGTCCCGGGCTTGCTCAGTTTGGGCCAGCTGGGTGCGGTCGCCATCATAGACGGTTGGGCTGCGATGAGCATGTTCGTGGCGGATGACCGTTTTATATCGAACAACCTCGCGCACGACGGGCTCTGGCGTGGACTGCTGTACAACCGGAGCGTTACCATTGTTCGCCATTCCCGCTGCAGGAATAGTCGCGACCGCGCCATGAGAGTTAGGCAGAAGCCCTGCAATCGCGGCGGCCCCGACCAGGCTGACCAACGTTAGCGAAACAGCGGCGGCGGCCATCAGTGGATGGATGCGATTCGAGGTAGCAGTAGTTTCCATGTTCATTCTCCGGTATGGCGCTGACGTCGCGCTGATAGACATATAACGGCTGAACTAACGAATGGGACGTATGGAAGCTGTATCCGGAGTAAGCGAATGTAACTAGGAAACGGTAGAAGACTTCGCCTGACTTAATCCGCTCTTCAGTTGGCTGTGGAAACGGCGGGCCGCACGAGGTGGCATTAGTGCGGCAACACGAATACCATCTTCGTGTGCTGCTGGCTGTGACAGCGCGGCGTGCAGCGCCGGGCAACAATCTCACGCGCAAGCTACCGGCGCCGCGATGCGGGGAACTGCTTGCCGTTGGGCCAGCGCGCGTACCGCCAGGTTCGCCTGCTCCACTTCGTTGGCATACAAGCCGGTGGCCAGGGCAAGCGTGGCAGAGTCGGCGCGGTCCGGATGACCGCTTCGATAAGGCGGTTGAGGGTCATATTCGACCAGCAATTGCAGCGCCTTACCAAATTGTTCGCCGCACAACTGACCTGCCAGCGTCAGCGCGAAATCCATGCCTGCGGTGACGCCGCCGCCCGTCAGACGGTTGCGGTCGGCCACGACGCGCTGGTCGACGGGGATCGCTCCGAGCTCCAACAGAAGCGGACGTACCGCCCAGTGGGAGGTGGCACGGTACCCATGCAGCAGTCCTGCCGCTGCCAGCAGCAGGGCGCCTGTGCAGACACTGGTGACCCAAGCCGCCTGTGCGCCCCGGTCAGCGAGGAAAGCAATCACTTCAGCATCGCCCAGCAGCGGCCAAGTGGCGGCCTTGCTGCCGCCCACAAATAGGACATCCAGACGCTGCGGACAGTCTGCCAGGGTGGTGGTCGGCACGATCGCCAAACCGCTGTCGGACTCCACCGGGTCCAGGTTTTTCCACAACAGGTGGACGCGGGCATTGGGCAGGCTGGCAAACACCAGTTGTGGCGCGACCATGTCGAGGGCAGTCATGCCGGGGTAGATCAGCATGCCAATGTTGAGAGGGCGGTTGGTAGGGGCGACGGTCATGGTGGACTCCTTGATATATGAGAGAGACTCCACTATAAGTAAGGTAGATGCGTCTGTTTGGACATCATTGGGGCGAATTCTGCCACAATATGGTTTTATCCTTGTGTACGTCCATGTCCACTTTAAAAAAGAATAATCCGCGCCGTATCGTGTTCGTCGCCGTTGGGCCGGTCGAAGAAGTCGATTTGTTTGGGCCGGTCACGGCATTTCATGGCGCAAACCGCTGCCAGTCGTTGCAGCAATACTATCGTGTCGAGATCGTTTGCGGCGGTGCGGGCGCGGAGGTGGCAGGGCATTCTGGAATGTCGCTGATGAGTTCGGGTTCTTGTTTTGCACTGCAGGGACCGATAGATACCTTGGTCGTCGTTAGCGGTCGCAGCGCGGAACAGCCGCATGCGCCCGAATTGCTGGCCTGGCTGAAAGGCGTAGCGCCGCATGTGCGCCGCGTGGTGTCGATCTGCACGGGAGCCTTCGTGCTGGCCCAGTCCGGACTGCTCGATGGCAGGCGCGCGACGACCCACTGGGACTACGCCGCCAGACTGGCCGAGCGGTTCCCGTCGATCGACGTGGCGGCCGACGCCATCTGGCTGCGAGATGGCAAGGTGTACACCTCCGCCGGCGTGACCGCTGGAATCGACCTCGCGCTGGCATTGATCGAACAGGATGTCGGCGGAGAGGTTGCGCTTGAGGTGGCGCGGGGCTTGGTTGTGTTCCTGCACCGCCCAGGTGGGCAGGCGCAATTTAGTGTGGCGATCGCGCAGCGGCAGGCGGCCTTGCCGACACTGCGCGAGTTGCAGGGATGGTTGGCCGAGCATCTGGCCGAGGACTTGAATGTTGAGCTGTTGGCGGAGCGAATGGCGATGAGTCCGCGTCATTTCGCTCGTGTCTTTAAGCGCGAGCTGGGCGTTACACCGGCCATCTATGTGCAAAATTTGCGGCTCGAGCAGGCGCGCTGCATGTTGGAGAAAAATCAGCACAGCATGAAACAGATCGCAGCGCTGTGCGGATTTTCCGGAGTGCAGCTGATGCGCCGGGCCTTGAAGAACGCTTTCGGCGTCACACCGGGCCAATACCGGGCTCGGTTTCATGATGGTGAAGGCAATCATGCCGGCCCGGTCATTTTGGGCTGATACGCCCGGCAGGGTCACTTCAGGAACTGCACCAGCTTCGGCACCACTTCCGCGGTCGCTTCCTCCATCAGCCAATGTCCGCTGTTTTTGATGACGACGCCTTCCACATGGGTGTCGACCAGGCGGGCTTGCTGGATCAGGAATTCGCCCGAGGCCTTTTCGCCGGTGAGCACCAGCATCGGCATCGTCAGCGGCGTTTTCATGTAGCCTTCGAAATCGACGGCATCCTGCGGGAAGGCCCGGAACACCTCGAACCCTGCGCGCATGTGGCCGGGTTGCGCGTATTCGGCCGTGTAGAATTTGCGGTCGGCTTCACTCAGGGACTTCGTTTTATCGGCGGCGAAGTCGTTCCAGAAATGCTCGAAGTAGGTGCGCTCCCGGCCTTTGACCAGCGCCAGCGGGGTCTCGCCATAGAAATGGAAGTGCCACAAATCGCGCAGCAGCCACACATCCTTCCAATTGCCGACGCCCGGCAGGAAGGCGTCCATCAGCACGATCTTGCTGACTTCCTTGGGATACTGAGCCGCATAGGCGTAAGCGACCATGAGGCCGATATCGTGCCCGACGATCTTGGCCGACTTGATGCCCAGGCTGGCCGCCAGGGCATGCACATCCTGAGCCATCACGGATTTCGTGTAGGGGCCGGCAGGCAGCCCGGACTGGCCGAAGCCGCGCAGGTCCGGCGCGATCACCAGGTGGTCTTTCGACAGCTGGGCCATCAGCGGCAGCCACATGTGGCTCGATTCCGTATAGCCGTGCATGAGGATGATCGGATCGCCTTTCCCCGCGCTCAGGTAGTGCAGGCGCACGCCGTTGGCCTCGACAAAATTACTCTTGGGTGCTTCGGCGTGTGCCGGCCCGACGGCCGCACAAAACAGCAGTAAGCCAATCTGCAGCAACTTGGTGATATTCCCTGACATGGTGTTCTCCTGTGGTTGAATCGATGGAATCTGCATGGCCTTCATCAGAAGGCGCTCTTGACGACGCCGCCGTCCACGCGCAGCGCCGCGCCGGTGGTCGCCGAGGCGAGCGGGCTGGCCACGTAGGCCACCAGCGAGGCCACTTCCTGCGGCGTGCCGAAGCGTTTGATCAGCGAAGTCGGCCGCACGTGATCGAAGAACTCCGCCTCGATCTGTTCGAAGCTCTTGTCGCTGGCGCGCGCCATGTCCGCGACGAAGTCGCCGACGCCGCGCGATTTCGTCGGGCCCGGCAGCACGCTGTTGACCGTGATCGCCGTGCCGGCGACCGCTTCCGCCAGCCCGCGCGAGACGGCCAGTTGCGCGGTCTTGGTCATGCCGTAGTGGATCATCTCGGTGGGGATCTGCACCGCGCTCTCGCTGGAGATGAAGATGATGCGGCCCCAGTTCACCCGCTTCATCTCGGGCAGCACCAGCCGCGCGAGGCGGATGCCGCTCAGGACGTTGACGTCGAAAAAGCGCAGCCAGTCTTCGTCGGGAATATCCTCGAAAGCCTTGGGCTCGAAGATGCCGAGGTTGTTGACCAGGATGCTGATGCCCGGATGCCGGCGGACCACTTCCTTGGCCGCGTCGGCCTGGCTAAGATCGCCGGCAAATCCGATGACCGTGCCTTGTGTCTCCGCGCGCATGCGCTCCACTGCCTCGTCGACGCTGGCCTGGGTCCTGCCGTTGACGATTACGCTGGCGCCTTCCTTGGCCAGCGTGGAGGCGATCGCGTAGCCGATGCCGGCCGTGCTCCCGCTGACCAGCGCCAGCTTGCCGTTGAGTTGTAAGTCCATGTCGATTCTCCTTGCGAATGGGGGATGGGGTGATGCAAAGAGAATATCTGGACGCGGTGAGCAGACATACACCCTATCGGGTAGATATCTTCTATACAATCCTCAACATTGAAAGTTGCGAAACTATAATTAGTACTTTATCGGCATGATCATCACGCAATTACCTGGCTATTGCCGCGCAGTCCTGGCTTGCTGCGTGCTGCTTTGCGGCGGCGCCTGGCCGGCGGCCGGCCGCGCGAACGGTGTTGCGCCGCCCGCTATCAATCTGCATCACACCAGCTGGAGCGCGCGCGACGGTGCGCCGGAGCTGATACTGTCGATAACGCAGACCAGCGACGGCTGGTTGTGGCTGGGCGGACCGGGCGGCTTGTATCGCTACGATGGCGTGCAGTTCGAGCAGTTCGCGCCGGCCAACGCGGCTTTGCCGACCAAAAACGTCAGCCTGGTGAACGCGGTGGCGGGTGGCGGACTGTGGGTAGGCTATCGCACCGGCGGCGCCAGCTTTATACAGCAAGGACGGACACGCAATTACGGTGTGCAGGACGGCTTGCCGGACCGCGCCGTCTGGGGATTGGAACAGGATGGCGGCGGCCGCATGTGGGCGGCCACCTCGCAGGGCATGTTCTACCTGGAGCGCGACCGCTGGCAGAAGCCGGCCAGTTCGTGGGGCGTGGCTGATGGCCGGTACAAAACGCTGATGCGCGACCGGCACGGCGTGCTGTGGGCGCAGGGCGATGCCGGCGTGTTTTCCCTCCAGCCGGGCGAGACGCGCTTTGCCAAGGCTGCCGTCGATAGCGGAACCGGCGTACTGTTCGAACTCCCCGATGGCAACGTGGTGAGCTGGGATGCGCTGCATGGCCGGCTCCATCTGCTGACCGGCGCCAAGCGGAATACCGTGTACCGGCAATGGGGCGAGCTGGGCGATCCCGGCAGCGTGCTGATCGATCGCCATGGCGACCTCTGGGTGGGGCAACTGGAAGGGCTCGAATACCGCACCGCGCGCGGCACCGCGCTGGCGGCGCCGCGACAGGGCTTGAGCGGGCGCGCCGTCGGCGCCATCTTCGAGGACCAGGAGGGCGATATCTGGACCTCGACCTCAAGTGGGATCGACCGGTTTCGCCATCGGCGCGCGACCAGGCTGGATCTTCCGGAAGCGGCCATCGGCGGCGCACTGCTTGCCGCCGATGACGGCGGCGTCTGGGTCGGCAGCTATCACGTCGCCGCCAGCGCGACCGGCCAGGTGACCGCCAAGCCGCTGTGGACGCAGACCGGCGGCGTCTGGGACAACATCCTGACCAGCCTGGTCCGCACCAGCGATGGCGCGATCTGGGGAGCCGGCTACGGGAACTTGCGGCGGATCCAGGGCAAAGACACCCGGCTGGTGGACCTGCCCGCCGCGACTGCCGGGGTGAGGGTGCAGGCGCTGCTGGCGGACCAGGACGACAGCGTGCTGGTGGCGCTGTTCCAGCATGGCTTGTACCGGCGCGGGCCGCAGGGGCAGTGGCAAAAAATCGGCGACGAGGGCGAAGTCAATGTGATGGCCCGCTCGGACGCCACCGGACTGTGGATCGGCTACCATCCCGGCCTGCTGGTCCATGCGCAAGGCGCCGCGTGGCGCCGCTACGGCCCGGCCGAGGGGCTGGCGCTGGGCACATTGATGGCGCTGCATCTGCGCGGCCAGCACGTCTGGGCAGGCGGCGAAAAAGGCCTGGCCCTGCTGGGCGCGGACCGCTTCACCCGGCTCAGCGGCGTTGACGGCGAGACCTTCGACGGCATCTCCGGCATCGTCGAACTGGCCAATGGCGATCTGTGGCTGAACGCCTTTTCCGGCCTGTTCCGCGTTCCCAGCGCCGAGGTGGCCAAGTTCGAGCAGCAGCGCGATTACCGTGTGCGCTACGAGCGGCTGGACCAGCTGGACGGCCTGGAGGGCAGCGCTCCCTACCTCAATCCCACGCCGTCGCTGGTGCTGGCGTCCGACGCGCGCCTGTGGGTCGCGCGTTCCACCGGTGTGTTCCTGCTGAATCCCGCCGAGCCGCTGCCGCCCACGCCCAGGCTGCCGGTCGTCATCAAGACGCTCGGGCCGCCCGGCGAAGGCCAGGCGCTGCGCCAGCCGATTCGCTTTGCGCCGGGCCGTTCCGCGCTGCAGGTCGACTACACCGTTCCCGCGCTGGCGATCCCGGAACGCCTGCGCTTCCGCTACCGCCTGCAGGAGGTGGACGCGGCGTGGCAGGAGGCGGGCGCGCGCCGCAGCGCCTTTTACAGCAACCTCGCGCCCGGCGATTACCACTTCAGCGTCGCCGCGACCGACTACAACGGCCAGTGGTCCGACGCCGTCACCACGGTGGAGTTCTCGATCGCCCCGCTTGCCACGCAGACCTGGTGGTTCAAGGCGCTGTGCGTACTGAGCCTGCTCTCGGTCGCCTACCTCGTGTATCGATGGCGCATCGCGCGCCTGGGCCGGCAGATGGCCGTCCGCCTGCAGGAGCGCATCAACGAGCGCGAGCGGATCGCCAGGGAGTTGCACGACACGCTGCTGCAATCGGTGCAGGCGCTGGTGTTGCACGTGCATGCCGCCTTGATGAAATTGCCGGCGCGGGATGCGGCGCGGCTGCAGATCGAAACCGCGCTGCGGCAGGCCGACGAGGTGCTCGACGAGGGACGCGAGCGGATCCGCGACCTGCGCGGCGAGGACGCCGGCAAGCTGAGCTTTGCCGACGCGGTGCTGGCGGCGGCCGCGCGCCTGCGGCATGGCGACGCCGAGCCGGTCCGCCTGGTGGTTTCCGGCACCGTTCGCCAGCTCGACGCGACCATCTACGACGAGGCGCTGGCGATCCTCACCGAGGCGCTGGCGAACGCCTGCAAGCACGCCGGCGCTTGCAGGATAGAAGTTCAACTGCACTACGGCCGGCGTGGATTCCGCTGTATCCTGAGCGACAATGGCGCCGGCATCCCCGCCGACGTGCTCAGCGACGGCGGCCGCCGCAACCATTGGGGCATGCGCGGGATGTACGAGCGCGCGGCCAGGATCAGCGCCAGCCTGGCGGTGCGCAGCTGCGAAGGCAGCGGCACCGCGTGGCAGCTGGACGTTCCGGCCGCGCTCGCATATACCCGATAGTGTGATGCGCGGCGCCGCCGCAGGTGGTACGTTCGCGCGACAATTACAGGAGCATAGTCATGGAGAATGGCCTGATCAGCGTCATGATCGCCGACGATCATCCCCTGATGCGCAGCGGGATCGCGGCGGTGCTGTCGTCCAATCCCCGCTTCGCGGTGGTGGCCGAGGCGGAGGACGGCGATACCGCCGTCGAACAGTATCAGCGTTGGCGTCCGGACGTCACGTTGATGGACCTGCAGATGCCCGGGCTGAACGGCATCGAGGCGACCAGCGCGATTCGCCGCATCGATCCCGAGGCGCGCATCATCATCCTCACCACGTTCGGCGGCGACGTGCAGGTGGCGCGCGGGCTCAAGGCCGGCGCGACCGGCTACGTGCTCAAGAACCTGGCCCGCACCGCGCTCAGCGACTACATCGTTTCAGTGCATGCGGGCCGCAGGCTGTTGCCGCCGCCGGTGGCGGCCAGCCTGGCGAACAGCTTCCAGCTCGACGCGCTGAGCAAGCGTGAGATCGAAGTGCTGCGCCTGGTGGGGGAGGGCAATTCGAACCAGCGCGTGGCCGACCAGCTGGGCCTGAGCGAGGACACCATCAAGGCCCACATGAAAGCCATCCTGCAGAAGCTCGATGCGCGTGACCGCACCCACGCGGTGACGATCGCCGTGCGGCGCGGCTACTGGGAAAACTGAGGAGGGTTCAATACACGATAGGGCGAACTGCACACCGACTTATGGCGGAGCGACCGGCACGATATCCCGTGCCTATACTGCATTTTTGCCATCAAGTGAAAGGAAGGTATCGCCATGAACACCCAATGCCGCTTGTTATTGAGTCTTCTCTTCGCGTCTGGCGCCGCCCACGCGGCGCCGTCCATCCAGTCGGCCGGCAAGCTCAGTTTCGGCGACGCGCAGACGCTGTTTGTCGCCGACTGGAAGGGCGCCCGCATCTTTGCGCTGCAGGTGCCGGCGCCCACGGCTGCGGCCGGCAAGCCGTTCAACCTGAGGGACGTGCAGGCGCCGATCGCCAAGGCGCTTGGCGTGGCGCCGGCGGCGCTGCGCTTCGAGGACCTGGCCGTGCAGCCGGACAGCGAGCTGGCCTACGTGGCGCTGACCGTGCGCGGCGCCCAGGGGCAGGGCAAGCCGGCCATCGTCAGCATCGACGCGGCGGGCAAGGTCAAGCGGCTCGATCTGGCCAAGGCTTCGGACTCGGCCGCGATCACCGATGCGCCGACGGCCGACGTTACGTTCTGGCGCGACCTGCCGCAGCAGACGCTGACCGTGACCGATATGCGCTACTACCAGAACAAGCTGTATGTGGCGGGGCTGTCGAACCGCAGCTTCGCCTCGACCTTGCGGGTGTACGACTATCCGTTCAGCGGCAAGGCCAGCGCGACCACGGTCGAGATGTACCATCCGGTGCACAACCAGATCGAGACCCGCGCGCCCATCCGCAGCATGACGGTGATGACGCTCGGCGGCGAGCCGACGCTGGTGGCGGCCTATACCTGCACGCCGCTGGTGACCATCCCGCTCAAGGATTTGAAGGACGGCGCGCATATCGCCGCCCGGACGGTGGGGGAGCTGGGCTGGGGCAGCGCGCCCAACGGCCTGGTGAGTTTCAAGGTGGGCGATGCGGAATATGCCTTGCTGGTCAATTCCAGCCGCTCGGCCGACCTCCTGAGCGCCACCGATCTTGCGGGCGCCGCCGCCGCGCCGGGCTTGAATACGCCGATCGAATGGCCGGCCAAGCCCTATCTCGGCGTCAAGGCGACCATGGCGCCGCTGTCGGCGGTGATGCGGATCGATAACCTGAATCCGCAATTGCTGCTGGCTTTGCGCCGCTCGGAGGCTGGTGGCGAGATGCAGCTGGTGTCGATACCCAAGGGCGGCTACCTGCGTCTGAGCGACTTCGTCAACGAGTACGACTTCCCCGACTACCGTTATCCGGACGGCGATAAATTCCGCGACTTCCACAAATATGCGCGCACCATCGAGGGCTATCCTGAACTGGCCCGCTAGCGCGGCCTTGCTGGCCCTGGTGCTGGCGCCGCGGCTGGCGCTGGCCGGCGCCAGCGTGACGCCCTCGGGGCCGGACGTGGCCGAAAACCTGCTGCGCATCGAGCTGCACTTCGACCGGCCATTGACGGCGCCGCTGGACATGGCCCATGTCGCCTTGCTCGACAGCGCCGGCGCGCCCATCCGCGACGCCTTCCTCGACCTGCCGCTGGCCGACCGCAGCGGCACGAAGACCACGCTGCTGCTGCATCCAGGCCGCATCAAGCGCGGGGTCGGGCCCAATGTGGCGCTGGGGCCGGCCCTGCGCAGCGGTGACTCGGTGACGCTGCGCATCGACGATCCGCAACTTGGGCGGCCGCTGGAGCAGCACTGGCTGGTGAGGGCGCCGCTGCGCCAGCGCATCGATCCGCAGCAATGGACGGTGCGGACGCCCAGGCGTGGTGGCCGGCGGCCGCTGCGGGTCGTCCTTCCCGCCGCGCTGGATGGCGCCGCCGCGGAACAGATAGCCGTGCAGGGCCCGGACGGGTTGCGTGTGCCCGGCACCGCCACGCTCGTCGCGGGCGAGCGGGAATGGCGTTTCACGCCGGCGCGCAGCTGGCGTCCCGGGGCCTACCTGCTGCGCATCCATCCACAGCTGGAGGACCCGCAGGGGAATCGCCTGTGTTCGGCGTTCGAGGAGGGCGCGCAAAGCGCCCAGCGGTGCGAGGCTGAAGGCAAGCTGGCCTTTGCGATCGATTGATCCAGAAATCCACTGCGGCGAGACATGCAATTCGAAAGCTCGGCCCGAGATTGCTTTCGATTGGCTTTTTCGCCACAGTTATCTGCGTAAAAGGTGGGCAAACTTGCTAAAAAAAGAAATCTTGCTTTGTGGCTAAGCTGAGTTGTGAGAAATTACTTTCATGTCAGACATTTCCAGTCATGACAACCGTTTTTGGCAAATTTTACGTAAATTTAACAGCGGTCCATAAGAAAATCTTTCAGGGGGAGTAATCTTGCAAAGCCACATGAAACTGAAGCCCAGCACTATCGCGATCGCGTTAGCGCTGGCTTACGCACCCACCCTTCATGCCCAGCAAGCCACGGGCAAGGAAATTGAAACTGTCTACATCACCGGTTCGAACCTGAAGCGGGTCGGTAAGGAAGGCGAATCGCCAGTCCAGGTCATCACCGCTGCCGATATCAAAATCAGCGGCGCCGCCACGGTCGCCGAACTGATGCGCACCGTGCCGTCGATGGGCACCGACAACAACTACGACACCAACGACGGCGGCTTCTCGCGCGGCGTTTCGACCGCCTCGCTGCGCGGCCTGTCGTCGACGTCGACCCTGATCCTGCTGAACGGCCGCCGCATGACGCCGTCGGCCTATGCCGACCCGAACGACGGCAATTCCACGCTGTATGACTTGAACAGTATTCCGCTGTCGGCACTGGACCGCGTCGAGATCCTGAAGGATGGCGCTTCCGCCGTCTACGGCTCCGACGCAATCGGTGGCGTGATCAACTTCATCACCAAGAGCAATTACGAAGGCCTGCAGCTGGGCGTCCGTGCCGGCGCCAATGACGACCGCCGCTTCGGCAAACGCGGCGCCAGCGCGTTCTGGGGCAAGGGCGATATCGACAAGGACGGCTACAACGTGTTTGTCGCCGCCGACATCTCCAAGCGCGACCGTGTCCGGCGCTCCGACGCGACCGATATCGAAGTCGATCAATACAAGCTGCTGAACGGCCGCTTCGCCACCAACTACGGCAGCACCGTATCGAGCCACGCGTCGTTCTACCGCGAATCGTCGCCAGGGTCGGGCAACTTCGGCGTGTCGCAAGCGAACGCCGCCACCCGTCTGGTAACCCGTATCGACTGCGACCCGTCGCAGCAGCTGGTCGGCAGCCGCGCCATGGGCTTGTCCAAGTCCAGCGTGTTCATCGGCCGCACCTTCTGCAACTACGACGCCACGCAGTTCCTGGAAGGGCAAAGCGCCGGTAACGACGGCAACATCATGAGCCGCGGCGTGCTCAAGCTCGGCGCCAACACGCGCGCCTTCGCCGAGGTGGCGTTCAGCCGCACCGAGCGCAACTACACCGGCGCGCCGATCACGCTGGGTCAATCGCCGGTGACCAACTTCACGGCGACCGGTGTCGCCGATCCATTCCAGGCGATCCTGCCGATCGGCCATCCGGACAATCCGTTCCCGAATGCGCGCGCCTCGGTTGGCTACCGCTTTGAAAACCTGCGCGGTGGCACACAGAACATCAACAAGGGCGTTCGCGCGCTGGTTGGACTGGAAGGCACCTGGAGCGGCTGGGACTGGAACACCGGCCTGCTGTGGAATCAGTCGACCAAGGATGACATCACCTACGGCCGCCTGTACCTGCCTACGCTGCGCAAGCTGAACACCGGCACGTCGCTGGCCGCGCTGGCCGCCGATCCGACCTTGTCGCACGACGTCGCCAGCGACAACAAGGCCTCGATCCTGCAGTGGGATGCCAAGGCCAACACGGAGTTCGGCAGCTTGCCAGGCGGCCCTATGGCGCTGGCGTTCGGCGCCGAGGTGCGTCGCGAGAAGATCAACCTGAATCCTGATCCGCTGGTCGCTTCCGGCCAGATCTTCGGATTGGCGAACACGGTCATTGACGGCCAGCGCGACGTCAAGTCGGCGTTCGTCGAGCTGCGCACGCCGTTGCTGAAGAATCTGGAATTCGACTTTGCCGGCCGTCTCGACAAATACCCGGGCATCAAGACCAACTTCGTGCCCAAGGTTGGCGGCAAATGGACGGTGAGCGACTCGGTCGCCTTGCGCGGCACCTATGCGCGTGGTTTCCGCGCACCTGGCCTGACCCAGGTGACGCCGGGCGGCGCGCAGTTCTTCTTGAGCAATCTCTACGATCCGCGTCGTTGCGAAACCGATGAAAGCACACCGAAGCCGGGCGCTACCGAGGTCGATTGCAACAAGTCGGCGGCTGGTACCGGCGGCGCCAATCCTAACCTGGTGCCGGAAAAAGCCAAGAGCTACTCGCTGGGCCTGATTGTCTCGCCAACCAGCAATATCGACGTGGTGATCGATATGTGGCGCATCCGCAAAACCGGTGAAGTGATCCTCGGCTCGGCTTTCGACGCGCTGAAGAACGAAGACCAGGTTCCAGGCAACATCGTTCGCGATCCGAATCCGGTTAACTGGGTCACCGACGCCAACGGCAAGCCGGTTCCGAACACCGGTCCGTTGCTGATGGTTCGTGAGCCATGGATTAACCAGGGTGCGAGCGAAGTGCGCGGTATCGACCTTGAACTGCGTCATCGCTTGAATATGGGCGGCTGGGGTTCGTTGAGCAGCAAACTGAGCTCGACTTACACCTCGCACTATTCGATCGCTGCCAAGGATGGCGACATCGAACACAACCTGGCAGGCAGCAATGCCGGTATCACCGACTGGGCGATCAGCAGCAGTCTGGACATCCCACGCTGGAAGAGCACCTTGTCGACCTCGTGGACCCTGGGCGACCACGCTGTGTCCGCCACCGTCAATTATATTGGTCCGGTATCGCTGCTGCGCCGCTATGATGGCAAGGACACGTTCGCCCAGCCGTTCTGCCACTACGGAACGCCGAAGCCAACCGATGCCGAGCCAGACCGCGACGCAACTGTGCCGCTGTACGAGAACGCCTTCCCGGACTGCGCGGTCAACAGCTGGACCACGGTGGGCGTGGGTTACACCTACACCGGCTTCAAGAACCTGTCGCTCAGCCTGAATATTCAGAATCTGTTCGACAAGAAGGCGCCATACGATCCACGTTACGGCGTGAGCACCGCAGCGTCCCCGCTGCAAGGCTACAACGAAGGTCTGCATAACAACCAGGGCCGTTACTTCACCTTCAGCGCGAACTACACGTTCTATTAATCGCTGAGCGGGACTGAGGTACGCAAAGACCAGGCACGCTGTGCCTGGTCTTTTTTTATGCGCTTAAACCGGGCAGTTCAACATCCACTGAACGCCGAACTGGTCGGTCAGCTTGCCGTAGTAGTCGCCCCAGACCTGCATCGCCAGCGGCGTGGTGACGGTGCCGCCTTCGGCCAGGCGCGTGAAGAGCTGCTCGGTCTGGTTGGGGTCGTTCATCTGCAAGATGTGCGCGGAGCCTCGCATCGGTTCCGCGTCCTCGTTGTCGGACGCATAGAACAGGACGCCAGATCCTTCGAACTGCGCGTGCATGATCTTGTTGCGCATGGCCTCGTTGGGCAGCGGCATGCCATTGACGCCAAAGCGCAGCACCTCGGTCACCTGGCCGAGTCCGCAGCGGGTGTAAAAGTCCAGCGCCTGCTCGCAGGTCGTGGTGAAGAAGAGGTAATTGGCAAGTCTCATCATGCCGCCTCAGGCTGGGCTTGCGCCGCGGCGCTCTTCGGACGGGAAGCCATGTGCCTCGCGCACGCGCGCCTGCGCCGCCAGCAAGCTTTCAAAGTATTCCGATCGTTCTGGCGCGCCACCTACGACGTGATTGATCTCGCGTATGCCGATGGTCTGGCCGCTCGCGCCCCAGCTGCCGTTCGGCACCTCGTGCACAAATATCCAGTCGCCGGCGCGGTGCGGGAAGCTGCCGTCCACATCCAGGGTGTTCGCTATAATCCGATTGATGGTTTCATGTAATGCCGTCTTGTCCGCCTGCGTACAGGCGCCCACCGGAAAGGCGATATCGAACAGGAAGCGGCCGCCTTTGGGTGGATTCGTGTCGGGCTTGCCGCCGACGTACCATGAGGTCTTCGGATCGACCTCGTCAAACAGCACGTAAGCCAGCGAGCGGCCGGCGGGCGTATCGGCTCCCACCTCGGCGATCAGGATGGCGGAGGTCAGTTCTTCGGCCAGTTGCGCTTTTTGTGCTTCAGTGAAGGCGCCGCGCTGGTGGGTGATTCTGAGTAGTGGCATGATGAATATTCTCCTGGAGTTAGTTGAAAAGCAACTTCACATTACATTACGATCGTAACACTGTCAATTATTATGTTGCGGTCGTCATATAAAGGGTTTCAAATGGTTCGATACACGCAGGGACACAAGGAAGAGAGCCGCGCGCGGATAGTCGACGCGGCCGGCAGGGGCTTCAGAAGCCATGGCTACGGCGGCATCGGCGTCGACGGCCTGGCGCGCGAGGCCGGCGTCACGCACGGCGGCTTTTACGGACACTTCAGCTCCAAGGCGGAGGCGTTCAAGGCGGCGGTCGTGTCCGGTTTGCAGTCGCTGCGAGCCGGGGTCGAGGCGGTGCGCGCGGAGCAGGGCAAGCACTGGATAGGCGCGTTTGTGGCGTTCTATATGGGACCGAAGCGCACCTGCACCCTGGCGGACGCCTGCACTCTGCCCAGCCTGTCGGCCGAGATCGAACGGTCGGACCCGGCCATTCGCGAGGCCTATCAAGCCGAGTTGCAAGGCGTGATGGAGTCCATCGCTGCGGGGCTGCCGGGGGGCAGCGACAGCGAGCGCACCGCGCAGGCGTGGGTGCTGCTGTCGCTGCTGGCGGGAGGCGTCACGCTGGCGCGCGCGGTGCCCGATCCGGCGATTGCGGAACAGATCGCCACGGCGGTCCAGCGCGCAGCGACGATGTTGGCCGAGGGAAAATAGAGAAATCCCATGATCCACATCATTCTTTAATCCATGGTGTTACCCCGACAATATGCACTGTTGATCAATGACAACTGCATAGATGGGAGAACAGATGGATAGCAAGGAAAACGGCGTCGATAACGGTGCCGAGCAAAGTGGACGCAGGGGTTTCCTGAGCAAGAGCGCGGCGCTGGGCCTGGCGGGCGTGACGCTCGGCCTGGCCGCATGCAAGGAAGAGGCTGCCAAGGGCGGCGCGGCCGCTCCGCAGAAGGAAGGCGCGAGCAAGGAAATCGCCCCCGGCCAGTTGGACGAATACTACGCATTCATCAGCGCCGGCCATGGCGGCGAGGCGCGCGTGCTGGGCCTGCCATCGGGCCGCACGCTCAAGCGCATTCCGGTCTTCAACACCGACTGCATGGTCGGCTGGGGCGTGACCAATGAGTCGAAGGCGATCATGGGCACCAAGGCCGACGGCTCGCTCAAATACACCACCGGCGACACCCACCACGTCCACGGCAGCTACAAGGACGGCACCTACGACGGACGCTGGCTGTTCGTCAACGACAAGATCCACTCGCGCCTGGCGCGCATCCGTATGGATACGATGGAGTGCGACAAAATCGTCGAACTGCCGAACGTGATGGGCTTCCACGGCCTGTTCACCGACAAGTGCGATCCGGTCGACACCAAGATCAACTACACTACGCGCGTCTTCTGCGGCGGCGAATTCCACATCCCGCTGCCCAACGACGGCCGCGACCTCGACGATCCAAGCAAATGGGGCACGCTGTTCAGCTGCGTCAACGCCGAGACCATGGAACTGAAGTGGCAGTGCCGCATCGATGGCAACAACGACCTGGTCGCCACCAGCTACGACGGCAAGCTGGCCGCCTCCAATCAGTACAACACCGAGAACGCCGCCGACCTGAACGGCATGATGTCGGCCGAGCGCGACGCCTGCGTGTTCTTCAACATCGAGCGTATCGAAGCGCTGGTCAAGGCCGGCAAGTTCACCACCATCGGCGGCTCGAAAGTGCCGGTGGTCGATGGCCGCAAGGCAGCCAACGGCGATCCGAAAACCGCCGTGACCTGCTACGTCCCGGTCGGCAAGAATCCGCACGGCGTCAACGCCAGCCCGGACGGCAAGTACTTCGTCTGCTCGGGCAAGTTGTCGCCGACCGCAACCGTGATCGAACTGAAGCGCGTGCTGGCCTGGTTCAATGGCGAGCTCAAGGAACCACGCGACGCCGTCGTGGCGGAACCGGAAATCGGCTTGGGCCCGTTGCACACCGCCTTCGACGGCAAGGGCAACGCCTACACCTCGCTGTTCCTCGACAGCCAGTGCGTCAAGTGGAACGTCGACGCCGCCATCGCGCAATTCAAGGGCGACAAGACGGCCAAGGTCATCATCGAGAAGATGGACGTGCACTACCAGCCCGGCCACAACTACTCGTCGATGGGCGAGACCAAGGAAGCCGACGGCAAATACCTCAACTCGGGTAACAAGTTCTCCAAGGACCGCTTCCTGCCGGTCGGCCCGCTGCATCCTGAAACGGAACAGCTGATCGACATCAGCGGCGCCAAGATGCACCTGGTGGCCGATCACACGGCGTACTCGGAACCGCACGACGGCATCATCGTGCGCCGCGACGTGGTCAAGACGCGCCAGATCTACAACATGGACGACTTCCCGAACGCGGTCAAGCCGGAAAACGCCGGCATCGAACGCCATGGCAACAAGGTCCATGTGCGCCTGATGTCGCAGGCGCCGGCGTACAGCATGCCGATCATCAAGGTGAAGAAGGGCGACGAAGTCACGCTGACGCTGACCAACCACGACAAGGTGGAAGACCTGACGCACGGCTGCGCGCTGCCGACCTATAACATCAACTTCATCGTCAATCCGCAAGAGACGAAGTCGGTGACGTTCAAGGCCGACCATGCCGGCGCCTTCTGGCTGTACTGCACGCACTTCTGCCACGCGCTGCACCTGGAAATGCGCAGCCGCTTCCTGGTAGAAGCCTGACGGCGGTGAGTGTTGCCGCGCCGCGCGCTGTTGCGCGTGGCGCGGCCTCCTGAGACTATGATTCCCAATACATTCTTTATTCGCATCCTGCTGGCGCTGGTCGTCGCCTTGCTGTGCGGCGCGCCCGCCGGCGCGGCGGTCTATGACGCCGAATTGTCGCAAGGCCTGCTGCACGGCCCCGACCTGTGCGCCAACGTGGCCTGCGCCGACGTCATGCCCGAAGCCACGCGCTTCTCGCAACGCATGGGCTCGCCCCAGTATGTCCAAGCCTTCCGCACCAAGCCCGGCAGCGCTGAACAGCTGATCGGCTATATCTTCCTGTCGACCGACGTGGTCGATATTCCCGCCTACTCCGGCAAACCCGTGGTCACGCTGATCGGCATGGACGTGCACGGCATCATCACCGGCGTGCGCGTGCTCAAGCATTCTGAGCCGATCCTGCTGGCCGGCATACCCGAGTCCGCGCTGCTCGATTTCATCCATCAATATGTCGGCCGCCGTGGCGACGCCAAGCTGGAAATCGGCCGTGGCGGCGACGGCAGCGCGGGCCTGGACGCCATCAGCGGCGCCACCGTCACTGCGATCGCCGAGAACCAGGTGATCTCGCGCAGCGCCTACGAGATCGGCCGCCAGGTCGGCATCTTCACCACCGCCGCGCGGCCGCCGGCACGCTTTACGCCCATCGACGAGCGCCTGAACTGGCGCAAGCTGGCCGACGAGGGCGCCGTCACGCACCTGCTGATTCCGGCTGCCGAGGTGGGTGTGGATCCCGCCGCCGGCCCGTACCTGGACCTGTATTTCGGCTACCTGAACACCCCCAGCATCGGCAACAGCCTGCTGGGCGAGGGCGCCTACAAGCGCCTGATGCAGAGCCTGGGGCCGGACGAACACGCCATCTTCATCATCGGCGAAGGCCAGACCTCGTTCAAGGGCTCGGGCTTCGTGCGCGGCGGCATCTACGACCGCATCCAGGTGCGCCAGGAGGCACAGACCTTCACCTTCCGCGACACCGACTACCTGAACCTGTACCACCTGCAACCGGCCGACGTGCCGGCGTTCACGGAATCGGCGATCTTCATCGTGCGCTCGTCCGGCTTCAACCCGGCGTGGCCGTGGACGCTCGGCGTGCTGGCCAACAAGCGCGACGCGGCCGGCGTCAAGACCTTCGCCCGCTTCGACCAGCAGTACTGGCTGCCCGCGCGCTACCTCGAAGGCGGCCACCCCGAGGTCGTGGTCGCGCGTCCCGCCTGGCAGGCGATCTGGCTCGGCCGCGTGCCGCAGATCGTGCTGTTCGTCGCGCTGCTGGCCGTCACCGCCGTGCTGTACGCTATGCGCGACCGCCTGGTGCGCGCCTCCACCCGCCGCCACAAACCGTGGATCAGCCGGCCGCGCCTGGTGCTGTGGATGTTCAGCGTCGGCTTTGTCGGCTTCTACCTGAAGGCGCAGCCCAGCGTGACGCAGGTGATGACCTGGGTGCATTCGCTGCTGCACCAATGGAAGTGGGAGTTGTTCCTGTCCGACCCGTTCATCTTCCTGTTCTGGTGGTTCATGATCATCACCGTGCTGGTGTGGGGACGCGGCCTGTTCTGCGGCTGGCTTTGCCCGTTCGGTTCGCTGCAACACCTGGCGCTCAAGCTGGGCAGCGTGATCGGACTCAAGCGTTGGCAGGGGCTGCTGCCCAAGCGCCTGCATGACCGCCTCAAGTGGGTCAAGTACGTGATCTTCTTTGTCTTGCTGGGTGTATCGCTGTGGTCGATGGAAACGGCCGAGCGGCTGGCCGAAATCGAACCGTTCAAGACCACCTTCCTGGTCGGCGTGTGGAACCGCACGTGGCCGTTCTGGATCTTCATTGGCGGCATCGTCGGCGTCTCGATGTTCAGCGAACGGCCGTATTGCAAGTACCTGTGCCCGCTGGGCGCAGGGCTTGCATTGCCTAGCCGCCTGCGGATGTTCGGCCTGAAGCGCAAGTCCGAATGCGAAACCTGCCACGCCTGCGCGGCCGGCTGCGGCTCGCACGCGATCGACGCCAAGGGACGCATCGATCAGACCGAATGCATGTTGTGCCTGGACTGCATGGTGATGTACTACGACGACCACGCCTGCCCGCCGCTGGTGAAGGAACGCAAGCAGCGCACGGCCAAGGGCCAGGCGCTGACTCGGATCGGCGCGGACGGATATTTCGTTTCGCTGGAAAGCCTGCGCGGCAGCTTGCGCGATGTCTCGGCCTCCGCCAAGGAGCAGCCGTGAACGGCGGCGGAAGGCCCAGGCCTGCATTTGCGCTGGCGGCGATGATGCTGGCCGCCAGCCTGGCGCTGTGCGCCGGCGCGGACGCGGCGGTGCTGCGGGTGCGTTCCGGCGAGTCGATCGCGGCGGCCATCGCGCAGGCCAAGCCGGGCGACACGGTGCGCGTGGAGGCGGGCCGCTACGTCGAACACCTGCGCATCGACAAGCCGCTGACGCTGCAAGGCGAAGGCCATCCCGTCATCAGCGGCGCCGGCAGCGGCGACGTGATCCGCGTCAGCGCGGCCGGCGTCACGTTGGCCGGCCTCGTCGTGCGCGACAGCGGCATCGACCTGACCGCGCAGAACGCCGGCATCTACGTGCTGCCGGGCAGCCACCGCGTGACCATCGCCGACTGCCAACTGGCCGCCAACCTGTTCGGCATCTGGCTGGAACGCTCGGACGACGCGCAACTGCTGCGCAATGTGGTGACCGGCCGCGCCGACCTGCAATCGGCCGCGCGCGGCAACGGCATCCAGGTGTACGACACGCGCGGCGCGCAGGTCATCGCCAACCAGATCAGCGACACGCGCGACGGCATCTACGTCGACGTCTCGCGCGACGCGCTGTTTCGCGGCAACCGCATCCACCACGTGCGCTACGGCACGCACTACATGAACACCAACCACAGCACCTGGGAAGGCAACGAGGTCTACCAGAACCGCGCCGGCCTGGCGCTGATGGAGGTGCGCGACCTGATCGTGCGCCACAACATCGCCTGGGGCAACGCCGATCACGGCATCATGCTGCGCACCATCCAGGACTCGGTTATCGAGGACAACGTGGTGGCCGGCAACGACCGCGGCTTCTTCATCTACGACGCCGAATACAACATCGTGCGGCGCAACCTGGTGGTCAACAACCGCACCGGCGTGCACCTGTCGGCCGGCTCGTCCAACAACCAAGTCGACAACAACGACTTCATCGGCAACGAGGAACAGGTGCGCTTCGTGGCCGCCCAGGACGTGCAATGGGGCCGCACCGCCGGCAACTACTGGAGCAACTACGGCGGCTGGGACCAGAACGCCGACGGCATCGGCGACCTGCCGTACGAGGCCAACGACGTGGTCGACCGCCTCGGCTGGCAGTACCCGCTGATGAAACTGCTCAGCGTCAGCCCCGCGCTGCAGACGCTGCGTTTCGTCGCGCGCCAGTTCCCGCTGCTGCGGGCGCCGAGCGTGGTCGACCAGCATCCGCGCATGCGGCCCGCCTCCCTTGATTGGAAAAAATGGCATGACATCTACCCACGTTGAACCCGGCGGCGCAGCCGTGTCGCTGGCCGGCGTCGGACAGCGCTTCGGCGCGGTGACGGCGCTGCATGAAGTAACGCTCGACATCGCGCGCGGCGAAATGTTCGGCCTGATCGGCCACAACGGCGCCGGCAAGAGCACCTTGTTCAAACTGATGCTGGGGCTGATCACGCCCAGCAGCGGCACGCTGCACGTGCTCGGCCAGCCCACCGGCGCGCCGGCGTTCCGCCAGGCGCGGCGCCGCATCGGCTACCTGCCGGAGAACTTCGTCACCTACGACAACCTCAGCGGCAGGGAAGTGCTGCACCTGTTCGCCGACCTGAAGCGGGTGCCACGTACCGCCTGCCCGGCGCTGCTGGAACAGGTCGGCCTGGCCGGCGCCGCCGACCGTCCGGTGCACGGCTATTCGAAAGGCATGCGGCAACGCTTGGGCCTGGCGCAAGCGTTGCTGGGCGAGCCGGACCTGATCTTTCTCGACGAGCCGACCAACGGCCTCGACCCGCAAGGCATCGCCGACTTCTACGCCATCCTGCGCGCGGTGCGGGCGCGTGGCGCCACCATCGTCATCACCTCGCACATCCTGGCCGAGATCCAGGACCGGGTGGACCGGCTGGTGATCATGCACGGCGGGCGCATCGCCGCGCAGGGCACGCTGGCCCAGCTGCGCAGCGGCATGGCGCTGCGGCTGGGCGTGGTGGCGACCATCGCAGAACCGGACCAGGCGGCGGCACTGGTCGCTTTTGCCGCAGTTGCCGCGCTGCCGGGCGACGGCTCCGGCGCGCCGACGCTGGAACGCGAAGGCACGCGCTTCGACGTGCGCTGCGCCGCCGCCGACAAGCTGGCGGTGCTGGCCGCGTTGCTGCCGCACGCGCGCGACATCGCGCTGCACGAGCCCACGCTGGAACAGGTCTTCCTCGGTTATGGAGGTGCGTATGCCGGCTCCCATTGAATGGCGCCAGGTGTGGATCATCGCCGCCAAGGAATGGCGCGACCGCCTGCGCAACCGCTGGGTGCTGGCGGTGGCCGCAGTGTTCGCCGTGTTCGCGCTGGCGATCGCCTACTTCGGCGCGGTGCAGCAAGGGCAGGTGGGTTTCCACGGCGTCGACGCCACCATCGCCAGCTTGGCCAGCCTGGTCATTTACCTGGTGCCGCTGATCGCGCTGCTGCTGGGCTACGACGCCATCGTCGGCGAGCGCGAGCGCGGGGCGCTGGAGCTGCTGCTGTCGATGCCGATCAGCCGGCTCGAAGTCCTGTGCGGCAAATACCTCGGCCTGGCGGCGGCGCTGACCACCGCCACCGCGCTTGGCTTCGGCGTCGGCCTGCTGCCGCTGTCGTCCGAGCTGACGGTGGGCGAGGGCGAACGCTACGCGCTGTTCGTCGCCAGCGCGGTGCTGATGGGGATGGCCTTCCTGAGCGTCGCCGTGCTGGTGTCCGTGATCGCCCGCGACCGCGTGCGCGCCAGCGGCGCCGCGCTGGCCTTGTGGTTTTTCTTTGTTTTGGTGTTCGACTTGCTGCTGATGGGCGCCCTGGTCTTGAGCCAGGGCGGCCTGAGCAGCGGAGCGTTTGCCGCTCTGCTGATGCTCAACCCCGCCGATGTGTTCCGGCTGCTGAACGTCTTCAGTTCGGACCAGGCACAGGGCATGTATGGCCTGGCCACCGTCATGCCGCCGGCCTGGACCCAGCCGGCGGTGCTGTTGGCGGTGATGCTGGGCTGGATTGTCGTGCCGTTCTATTTTGCTCACAGGAGATTTCGATGAAGCTTACCTATCGCCCGCGCTGGCGTTCATGGCTGGTCGCCGCCGCGTTGGCCGGTTGCGGCCAGATCGCCCCCTTGCCGCAAGCTCAGGAACCCAGCGCGGACACCGCTTGCGCGCTGGACGGCATGTTGTTGCAGGACTACGCCGGCGCCAAGGGACAGATCCGCTATGCCGACGGCAAGACCGACTATTTTTGCGATGTGATGGAACTTCTGAGCGCGATGCTGGCGCCGGAGCAGCATCGCAGCGCCAACGCGCAGTACGTGCAGGACATGGGCGCGGCCGACTGGCAGCACCCGCAAGGCAACTGGATCGCCGCGCGCGACGCGGTGTATGTGGTCGGCAGTCGCGCCCGTGGCTCGATGGGCCCGACCATCGTGCCGTTCGCCCGGCAGACCGACGCCGCCTCGTTCGCCAAGCGCGACGGCGGCCAGGTGCTGCGCTTCGCCGATCTCCGCGCGTCGATGCTGAGCGCGTCCCGCGCGGCCGCCGCGCACGCAGACATGGCGCATTGACGGCGCTCTCGATCCGGCCGGAGTCGGCCGGGATTTACGTCAGCGCGGCGCGCCGCGCTGGTTCAACCACCCGCAACAAAGAGGTTTAAAAATGAAAGCAATCCATATCTTCGCCGCGCTGCTGATCGGCGGCGCCGCTACTGCCGCCACCGCTGCCGCCGCCCCGGCCGACAGCGCCAAGGCCGAGAAGATCTACAAGGCGACCTGCATGGCTTGCCACGGCGCTGGCGTGCTCGGCGCGCCGAAGTTCGGCGACAAGGCGGCCTGGGGACCGCGCGTCGCCAAGGGCAAGCCTGCGCTGTACACCAACGCCCTCAACGGCTTCAAGATGATGCCGCCGCGCGGTGGCAATCCGGCCTTGAAGGACGACGAGGTCAAGGCCGTGGTCGATTACATGATCGCAAAGAGTAACTAACCGGTGGGGCGCCTTCCACGGCGCCCCGTCATCGGAGAAAAGCATGTTGTGGAATTTTGTCAGGCGCGCCGCCGTGCTGGCGGCCGCGTTGTGGCTAGCGGCGGGCTGTGCGCGGCAGGAGCAGCGTTATGTCACCCAGGGCCATGTATTCGGTACCACGGTGGAGGTGACGGTCTACGGCGGCACGCGCCAGCACGCCGATGCGGCGGCAGCCAAGGTGTTGTCGGAGTTCGACCGCTTGCACCGCAAGCTGCACGCGTGGGAGCCGAGCATGCTCACCGGCCTGAACGCGAGCATCGAGCGCGGCGAGCCGTTCCAGGGTGACGAGGAAATGGTCAGCCTGCTCAAATCGGCGACCAAACTGTCGGCCAGATCGGACCAGTTGTTCAACCCGGCCATCGGCCATTTGATACGGCTGTGGGGATTCCAGAGCAGCGATATCTGCGCCCACGCGCCAAGCGCCGAGGAGGTGCGGCGCTGGGTCGATGCGCGGCCCAGCTTGAGCGACCTGCGCTACGACGGCACCACGATTTCCAGCGTCAATCCGGCCGTGATGATCGACCTGGGCGGCTACGCCAAAGGCTACGCGCTCGACCGCGCCGCCGCCATCCTGCGCGCCGAACATGTGCAGGCGGCGCTGGTCAACATCGGCGGCAATGTGCTGGCGCTCGGCCAGCCGGGCGATCGTCCGTGGCAGGTCGGCATCCGCGATCCGCGCGGCACCGGCACGCTGGCCATGGTGACGCTGCACGACAACGAGGCCATCGGCACCAGCGGCGACTACGAGCGCTACTTCATGAAGGATGGCAAGCGCCGTCCGCACATCATCGATCCGCGCACCGGCTATCCGATCGACCTGGTAGCGTCGGTCACCATCATCACCTCGGGCGGCAGCGATGTCGGCCTGCGCTCGGATGGCAACTCGAAGCCGCTGTTCATCACCGGGCCGACCGGCTGGGAGGCCATGTCGCGCCGCCTCGGCCTGAACGAGGTGATGATGGTCGACACCACGCGCCGCGTGCTGCTGACGCCGGCGATGCGCAGCCGCCTGGAAGGATCTTGATCGGGCGCCGGCATGAAGGTATTATCGATGAGGCAATAACCGCGCATGACGCGCTGTTTGCCCATCTTTAGGAGCCCTACATGAAACGTGTCACCGGCATAGGCGGTGTGTTCTTCAAGTCACCGGACCCGAAGGCCCTTTCCGAATGGTACCGGGTCCACCTCGGCGTGGATATCGGGCCGTGGGGCGGCGCGGCGTTCGACTGGTCCGGGCCGGATAATCCGGGCGGCAAGGGCACCACGGCGTGGAACGTCTTCAAGGCCGACACCGATTATTTCGCGCCGAGCACGTCGAATTTCATGATCAACTACCGGGTGGCCGACCTGCACGGCCTGCTGGCCGCGCTGCGCGAAGAAGGCTGCCGCGTCGAGGACAAGGTCGACGATTCGGAGTACGGCAAATTCGGCTGGGTGCTGGACCTGGACGGCAACAAGGTCGAGCTGTGGGAGCCGCCTGAAGGCCAGTGACCACCCGCCGCCTCAGCGCACGTGCGAGGGCGGACAACCGTAGCGCTCCCTGAAGCGCGACGAGAAGCGCGCATGCGCCTGATAGCCGCAGGCCTCGGCCACCATCGGGATGCTCCAGCCGGTGGTTTGCAGCAGCGCCATCGCGTGATGCATGCGGACCTCCAGCAGCAGCGCGTCGAAGCGCAGCTTGCGGGCCGCCAGGCGCCGCCGCAGCGTGGCCTCGCTCATCGCCAGCTCGCGCCCCGCGAGGGCTGCGGTCCACGGCCGGGCCGGGGCCTCGCTCAGCAGGCTCGTCAGCAGGTCGCCGACGTCCTGGCTGGCGGGGCGCGCGAACCAGATGCCGCGATCGGCCAGCGCCAGCAGCAGGCCGACCAGGCGGTGCATCATCATCCGCTCGCTGACGCCGTCCGCTTCGATGCCCCGCACGCAGTGGTTCAAGGTATCGGCCAGGTCGCCGTCCAGCGGCACCGGGCTGCACCAGTCCACCGGCGGCGCGGCCGCTTCCTCCTGCTCGCAGCGCTTGTAAAATTCCCGTATCACTTCCGGCCCGATGGCGATCAGCTGCGAGGCAAACCGTTGCTCCGGACCGCCCGGCAGTTTTTGCAGGTCCGCGCAAGCGTTTTTGGCCACGGCCAGCAGTGGCGACGGCCCGTCCAGCAGCATGGAGGTTTCGCCATTGTCGAGGCTCAGGCTGCCCGACTTGACCAGCAGGATGGTCGCCTCCATGAAGCGGAAACGGCTGGCGCGCTGCGGCTGCCGCAGGCTGGGCTGCGCCAACGTGCACAGGCCGCGGCGCACCACCGGCACGCCGGATGGCAGCGCCCACTGGCCATTGCCGATCGTCACAGCAGCTTGGGGTTGAGCGTGTAGGTGGCGGTCAGGCGCGCTTCGGCCAGCACGTGGCCGGCGATGGCGGCGCGCACGCTTTGGCCGTCCAGCGCCATGTCCTTCGGCAGCGACGGGATGTCGAGCGCGTACAGCGTGAAGACGTAGTGGTGCAGCAGCGCGTCGTTCCACGGCGGGCAGGGACCGTCGTAGCCATAATAGTCGCCGCTCATTTGCGCGTCACCGGCGAACCAGCTGGTGTAGTCGTTGACGCCGTGCCGCATGCCGCCGGGCGCCGCCGGGCCAGCCTTGCCGTGCGGCGTGACGCCGTCGCTGTGGCTGCCGGCGGCGATTTCGCGGGTGGCGGCCGGGATGTCGAGCAGCAGCCAGTGGAAGAAGTCGACGCGCGGCAGGGAGGCCGGCACTTCGCGGCCTTCCTGGTTGACGTCGTCGCCCCGGCTGGGTACGTCCGGGTCATGGCAGATTAGTGCGAACGATAGCGTGCCGGCTGGAGCGTCGTCCCAAGTCAGGTGCGGGTTGCGGTTGCCGGACAGGGCGATATGGGTGCCGGGCGCGATCACCGCGAAGGCGAACTCGCCGGGGATGGGCTGTTGGTCGGAAAAGCTGTTGCTGGTCAGTTTCATGGTGGGCCATTTCCTTAGAAGGGTTGTCGATGATGAAATTATAGAGGCCAACGGACGCCCGTTCCTTACCGATCCAGTCAAAAATCGCGCATATCCAATCAATTTGATGGGATTGGAGCTGTGACCGCCGCCACGGATGCTTTTGCGGAAAATTGATTTGAATCAAATCTTTTATTGATATGGATCAGTATCCTTAAGGAAACTATCTTGTATCGAGGCTACTCATGACCCACCACCAGAGACCACGAGCCACGTCACGCGCGGATGGCGCGCGTTGCGATTTTTCCTGCATCACATCGGAGGGGGCGTTGTCGGCGGCGCTGCGGCCGGCCGAGCCGGGGCCGGACGGGGCCTGCCTGGACGCCGCCTGCGCCGTGTTCGACGCGCTGCCCGAGCAGATCGCCGTGCTGGCCAAGGATGGGACGGTGTTGGCGGTCAACACCGCCTGGCGCCAGACCTGCCAGGTGCGACCGCTGCCGGGGCAGGCGATGCTGACGCCGGACATCGGCAGCGACTACCTGGCCGCCTGCCGCGACGCCGATGGCCTGGAGGAGGACGGCGGCATCAAGGCCGAGGCCGGCGTCGGCGCGGTGCTGACGGGGCGCAGCCGGCATTTCCAGATGGAGTATCCCAGCCATACGGCGGCCCGGCAGCGCTGGTTCCGCATGACGGTGTCGCCGATGGCGCACAACTGGCAGGGCGCGCTGGTGGTGCACGAGGACATCACCGAACGCCACGTGGCCGACACCGACCTGCGCATCGCCGCCATCGCCTTCGAATCGTCCGAGGGCCTGATGGTGACCGACAGCCGCGGTGTGATCCTCAAGGTCAACCGGGCCTTCACCCGCATCACCGGCTACACGGTGGCGGAGGCGGTGGGCCGCACGCCGCGCATGCTCAGCTCGGGCCGCCACGACGCCGAATTCTACCGGGGCATGTGGGCCGCGATCGCCGAGCACGGCAGTTGGGCCGGCGAGATCTGGAACCGCCGCAAGAACGGCGAGGTCTATCCCGAGCACCTGAGCATCGCGGCGGTGCGCGACCAGGAGGGCCACGTCAGCAACTACGTCGCGGGGCTGAGCGACATCACGCTGAGCAAGGCCGCCAGCGACGCCATCCGCACGCTGGCGTTCTACGATCCGCTGACCCGTCTGCCCAACCGCCGCATGCTGCTCGAGCGCCTGCGCCAGGTGCTGGACGCGGGCAAGCTGCACGACCGCTACGGCGCGCTGATGTTCATCGACCTCGACAACTTCAAGACGCTCAACGACACGCTGGGCCACAACATCGGCGACCTGCTGCTGCAACAGGTCGGCGCGCGCCTGCAGGCCTGCCTGCGCCAGGGCGACACGGTGGCACGTCTGGGCGGCGACGAATTCGTGGTGCTGCTGGAGGGCCTGGGTTGCGACGAGCCGGGCGCGATCTCGCATGCCGAGGCGGTGGGCGGAAAAATCCTGGGCGAGCTGAACCGGCCCTACACGCTGGGCGCGCACCAGTGCCACAGCACGCCGAGCATGGGCGTGACGATGTTCCACGACGGCTGGCCGGCGCAGCCGGAGGAGTTGCTGATGCAGGCCGACATCGCCATGTACCAGGCCAAGCAGACCGGCCGCAACGGCATGCGCTTCTTCGACCAGAAAATGCAGGACAGCATCAGCAGCCGGGCGCGGCTGGAGGAAGCGCTGCGCCACGCCATCCTCGAGCAGCAGTTCGAGCTGTACTACCAGGTCCAGGTCGACGGGCAGGGCAGGGCCATCGGCGCCGAGGCGCTGATCCGCTGGCGCCTGGCCGACCGCAGCTTCATGGCGCCGGACAGCTTCATCCCGGTGGCCGAGGAAACCGGCCTGATCGTGCCGATCGGGCAGTGGGTGATGGAGACCGCCTGCGCCCAGCTGCGCCAGTGGCGGGACGAGCCGGGCATGGCGCACCTGGTGATGGCGGTCAACGTCAGCGCCGCGCAATTCCACCAGCGCGATTTCTGCGAGCAGGTGCGGGCCACGCTGGAGCGCCACGGCATCGATCCGGCGCTGCTCAAGCTGGAGCTGACCGAGGGCATGCTGCTGGAGAATATCGAGGAGACCATCAACATCATGCAGCAGCTGCGCCACCTCGGCGTGCGCTTCTCGCTGGACGATTTCGGCACCGGCTACTCGTCGCTGCAGTACCTGAAGCGCTTGCCGCTGAGCCAGCTGAAGATCGACCGCTCCTTCGTGCGCGACCTGGCCAGCGACAGCAGCGACCAGGCCATCGTGCTGACCATCATCGCCATTTCCCGCAGCCTGGGCCTCGACGTCATCGCCGAGGGCGTGGAAACCGCCGAGCAGGCGGCGCTGCTGGAGCAATCGGGCTGCCACCGCTACCAGGGCTATCTGTACGGACGCCCGCTGCCGGCCGACCAGTTCCGCGCGTGGCTGGCCAAGTATGCCCGCGTGGAGGAGCGCGCGGCGCTCCAGTGAGGCAGCCCCGGATTATTTGATCTGCATCATGGATTTGGCCGCGCCAACCGCCCATAGTCATGGCTGGCGGCGCAGCCTGCGCCTGCCCGAACCACAAAGAGGCATATCATGGAAGATACCGGCTGGACCCCGGACATGGCGCTGGGCATACCGCTGTTCGACGAGGCGCACGAGGCGCTGGCCGAGCAGATCAAGACACTCATGCACAGCAAGGACGAAGACTTCGCCGCCGGCCTGGAACAATTGGTGGACTGCCTGGACGCCGATTTCCGCCACGAGGAAACGCTGATGGAGGCGATCGATTATCCCGCGCTGCACAGCCACCGCGAACAGCACGCGCGCGTGCTGAGCAAGCTGAATCAACTGAACCTGGCGGACCTGAAAAGCTGCCGTACCGCCGTCGGGCTGGTGCTGCCGTGGTTCCACGCCCACCTGGCCACGGCCGACACGGCGCTGGCCATCGCGCTGCAGATGAGCGGACTCGATCTCGACGAGGCGGCGGCCAAGGCCCACTGACGGTTCGCCGTGCTCAGGGCCGGTGCACGGCGCGGCGGCCCAGCACCACGTGCAGCACGAACAGCAGCGCGGCGGCCAGGCCGATGGCCCAGTGGATCGCCGACCACGCGGGACGGTCGCTCTCGCCGGCGAGATAGTACAGCCCGAAGCCGCTGGCGGTCAGCAGCGCCATCGCGCCTATCATGCCCCAGCCGGTGCGCAGGTTGCGGCCGGCCTTGAGCGCGCGGCGGATGTGCGCGTTCATCAGGCTGCCGATGAAGAACAGCATCGCCATCGCGGCGGCGCCATGCAGCTTCATCGACCACGGCTCCAATGGATTGACGGTTTCGCCGAACTGGCCGACAGGACGGAAGAAGTAGCGCGCCAGCAGCCATGCGGCGCCGCTCAGCAGCAGCGCGGCGAAGCTGGCGTAGATGCAGCGGCGGTGCCAGCGCTCGACGCGCAGGTTGATGTGGGGACGGTGACGGTGTGTATGCATCGGCTAGATTATAAACGCTGCCGCATGCAATCCGGCCAACGCGGGGTGGCGCGCGTCGCCGCTGGCCAGCACCACCTTGGTCAGCGCGTCGGCGATGTCGCAGCGCGGCGCCCGCACCGACACGCTGGCGGGCGTCACCAGCGGCTCGCCGCTGCGGCCATCCACCAGCGCGCTCACTTGCCGGCCGCCGTGGCGGCGCGCGGAAAAATAGGACGCCGATGTCGCCAGCGCTTCGTTGCGCAGCACCAGCTGGGCGCCGACGCGCTGCGGCGCCTGCGGATCGCGCACGGCCACCGGCCAGTCACGCTCGCCGAAGGCGCGCAGGTCGCCGCCGGCGTTGACGCAACCGCTGGCGACGCCCGCGCGCTGCAAGGACTCGACCGCGAGATCGACCGCGTAACCCTTGGCGACGCCGCCCACGTCCACCCATCCCGGCGCCAGCTTGCACACCATCGGCGATTGCTCGCAGCGGTACACGGCCAGCGCCGGCTGGTACGGCGGGGATTCGCCCGTGCCGGGGCGCGGCAGGCATTGCCAGTCCACCAGGCGCGGCGCGCAGGCGATGTTGAACAGGCCGTGCGACAGCTCCGTCATGCGCGCCGCCAGTTGCAGCACCCGCCACGTGTGCGGGTGCAGTTCCAGCAGCTCGCCCGGCGCCGCGACGTTCAGGCGCGAGACGTCGCTGGCGGCGTCGTGAAAACTCATCAGGCGATGCACCAGCGCGATCTCGGCGAAGGCTTGCGTGATCGCCTGCGATTCCGCCTGCGATTCCGCCTGCGGATCGCCGTCCGCCGTGATATCGACCAGGGTGCCCAGCCAAGGCTGGGCGCGGCGCATCATTTTTTCAGCGCCACCTGGGCCACGGCGGCGATGCGCCGCACGCCGTCGGTCAGGTGGGTGCAGGAGAGGGTGGCGCCGCTGATGTTGGCGATGCCGTCGCCCACCGCCAGCCCGCCCGTGCGCGCGGACTTGCCGACGAACTGGTGGCGCCAGGCCGGCAGGCGGATCTCGCCGCCGTGGCTCTCACGGTAGGTCAGGATCTCGATCTGGCGCACCGTGGCGTCGGGATTGAGGCCGACCGCGTACGAGATCAGCTCGAACTTGCCGATCACGTCGTCGAGCACCATGTAGCCCAGCAGCTGGTCGCCGCTGTAGGCGCCGACCACGCGCCAGTTGACCGAGCGCGCCGCGAGGCCCGCCAGCTTCTCGACCTGCTGCATCTGCGGCAGCGACAGCGCCAGGTCCTGCTGGCGGAAGGCGGTCGCCTCCGGGAACATCAGCTTCTGCGCCTGTTCCGCGTTCAGGTACTGCGCCGCGAAGGCCGGCGCGCCGGCGGCGCATGCCGCCAGGGGGATCAAGTGGCGGTAGCGCATATCAGTACGAGAAGCCCATGCCCAGATTCAGGCGGTCGCGCGACTTGTCCTCCTTGAACTTCTGGTAGTCCGCTTTCAGCACCACGCCTTCGCCGACCTTCAGGTTGGCGCCGACGGTGGTGACTTTTTCGTCAGGCGAGGCGGCCACGCCCAGGCCCTGCGGCACGGCGGCGTAGCTCTTGGCGGTGTTGAACTGCTCGTAGCGCACGAAGGGGCTGAGCGTGTAGTCGCCCACTTCCATCAGGCGGTAGGCGGCCTGCGTGTACCAGCCGGCAAAGCTCTTCGGCACCGGCGTCGGATTGCCGACCAGGGTTTCGTTGAGCGCCTCGGTGTTGCTGATCTGGCCGCGCGCGTACAGCGCCGACAGGTCCCAGCGGCCCGGCGTGTAGCGGGTGTGCAGGTCGACCATGGTGATGCGCGCGTCGTTGGCGGTGAAGCCGTCGGCCTTGTGGCCGGCCTTGCCGGTGAAGACGGAGCCGCCCACCAGCAGGCCGGGCACGCCGCGCCAGTTCAGCGCCGCGTGCACGCTCAGGTCGCGCGACTTGGCCTGCTGGCCTTCCTGGTGGATGGAGCCCAGCGGCGATTCGCGGCCGTCGCTGCCGGCGGCGTCCCACTTGCCCAGGTCGAAGCCGGTGGTGATGCCGGTGTCCCAGGTCAGGCCGCCGGCGGTGTCGCCGGACAGGCTCACGCCCACTTCACGCCAGGTCGACGGGATGATCGCCGTCTCGACGAAGTTGCGCTCGACGCCGTAGTAGGCGGTCGGTTCGTGGTTGGTGTTCAGCAGGCCCATTGGAATCAGGTACAGGCCGACCTTGCTGCGCAAGCCGTTGCCGAATTCGCGCTCGACGTACAGCTGTTCGACTTCGCTCTCGCCCTTGTCGTCGGCCGAGACCACGGCGTGCTCCCATTCGAATTCGGCCACCATCTTGGTCTTCTGGTCGAAGCGGTGCTCGACGCCGATCACGGCGCGGCGCACGTCGGCCTGCGCGCCGCTGGCGTTCTTGGTCGGACGGTTGTAGTTGATTTCACCGTAGGCGCCGAAGATGGTCGATGGCGCGGAGGCTGCAACGGCGGGCTCCGTTGCCGGTGCCGCCATCACGGGAGCCGCTGCGGGAGCTGGTGCTGGCGCCGCTGCGGCGATGGCTTGCTGGCGTTGTTCGACCGCTTCGGTTTTCTTGACGCTGGCTTTCAGTTCGGCCTTCAGCTGTTCCAGCTCGGCGGCCATTTTTTCGATGCGGGCCATCAGTTCGGCCTCGCCCGCCGTGGCGGCGAGCGGCGCGGCGAGGAAGGCGGCGGCGAGGGCGGTGGCGATCAGGTGTTTATTCATGTCAGGTCTCGATGATTAAGGTTTGGATTTGTAGCCGTCGGTCAGCGTGCCAAGGAAGGCCACGACGTCGTCGATCTCGCTGGGCGACAGCGCCGGCGCCATGCCGGGCTGGCGGTTGTAGGGGACTTCGGTGGTGTTGACGTTCTTGCGGTACTCCGGCGGCAGGTCGTTAAACTTCTGCACCACGCCGTCGGCGCCGGTCGGATACCACTCTTCAGGATTGGTGTCGCGCCGCACGTAGAACGCCACCACGTCCTTCAGGTTGTCGAAGGCGCCGTTGTGGAAGAAGGTCTGGCGCGTGGCCACGTTGCGCAGCGTTGGCACCTTGAAGGCGCCGCACAAGTCGGTGCGCGCGGTCAGGTCGGTGCGGTCGGGGCCACACAGGCCAAGGTCGAAGTAGGCCGGATCGGCGGTCGCCGCCAGCTTCTTATTGCGCGGCACGCCGAGGTTATCGAAGGTGAAGTCGGTGAAGAGCGGCGGAGCGCCATTTGCTCCGCGCGCGCTGGTATGGCAGCCGATGCAGTTGCCTTTGGCCGGATCGTTGAACAGCGCCAGGCCGCGCAGCTCCTGGTCGGACAGCTTCACTTTACCGGCCAGGAACTGGTCGTACTTGGAATCGAAGGGATGGAATTCCGGCGCCTCCAGCTGGAACGCCTGCAGCGCGAAGGTCATGCGGCTGAAGGCCTGCTCGGCGTTGTCGAGGATCGCGGCGCCGAACTGCGCGCGGAACTGTTCGACGTATGGCGCCTTTTTCAGCTTGTCGACCACATCCTGCTTGCTGGCGTTGGCCATTTCGTGCGGCGCCACGAAGGGACGTTCGGCTTGTTCCGCCAGGCTTTGTGCGCGGCCGTCGCGGTCGATGCCGCCGGTCGGCGTGCCGTCCTTGGCGAAGAAGAAGGCCGGGTTCTGGTTCAGGTAGCGCAGCGACGGCGCGGCGCGGAAGCCCTGCACGTCGCCGTTGGCGCCGCCCAGTTGCGCGGACAGGTTGTTGGTCGGGCCGTGGGCGTTGTCCGGGCTGTGGCAGGTCGCGCACGACTGCTTGCCGGAGGCGGACAGCGACTGGTCCTTGAAAATCAACTCGCCCAATTTGGCGGCCTGGCTGAGGCCCGCTTCAACCACGCGCGGCGTCGGCGACGGGGCGGCGGTGGAAGAAGAGCCGCCGCCACCGCTGCACGCCGCCAGGCTGGCCAGCAGCAGCGCTGCGGGAAGACGGAGGGCGCGGGAATATGGTGTACGCATGCGTTTTTTAGCTAAATGGGAATGACAACAATTCGCATTATCGCCGATGCGTTGGTTTTATGCCAATCCGGCGAAGGCGGTTGTGGTTTTTTCCTCTGGGATATTCATGTTGTTGTCACATTACCTTCTTAAACTTTCCTCTTTTCACATCCCGCAAACTGGAAAGTCCCATGAAGAATCCGAAGCAGCACTTGATCTTGTCGACTATTTCGACTCACGTTCTGGCCGCGCTGGCCCTGATGTCCGGCGGCGCGCAGGCGCAAACCGTGGCGCCTTCCAGCGACGACGTGCCGGTATCGAATACCGCGCTGGATTCGGAAGCGATCAAGAGCCGCGTGGTGATCACCGGCTCCAACGCCGCCAACCGCGCGCCGGTGCAGGCGTCGCTGCAGGCCACCCAGCCGCAGTCCATCATCACCGCGACCTTCATTGAGCAGGCGGTCACGCCGCTGGCGGACTTCAACGCCGTCGCCCGCATCGCGCCCAGCGTCGGCTCGGGGCTGTCGTCGAACGGCCCTGGGCTGGGCGAATCGAAGGTCACGCTGCGCGGCTTCCAGGACGGCGAGTACAACATCACCTACGACGGCATCCCGTTCGGCGATACCAACAATCCTACGCACCATTCGACGTCCTACTTCCCGGCCCGTATCATCGGCGGCATGGTGATCGAGCGCGGGCCGGGCAACGCCAGCAACCTGGGGCAGGCCACCTTCGGCGGTTCGATCAATTTGTTCTCGAAAGAGCTGTCGACCGAATTCCGCTTTTCGCCTTACGCCACTTACGGCTCCTGGAACACGAAGATTCTCGGCGCGGAGATCGACTCCGGCCAGCTGGAGCAGTTCGGCGACGCGCGCATGATGTTCAACGCCTCGCGCCTGACCAGCGACGGCTACCAAAGCTACAGCAGCGTCAAGGAAGACAACTACCAGTTCAAGCTTCAGAAGCCGATCGGCAAGGACACCATGCTGACGGTGTTCTCGACCTATAACAAGATCCACAGCTATGTGCCGGACAAGGCGGGCGTCACGCTGAACCAGGTCGCGCTGTACGGTAAAAACTACTCGCTCAACAACGACAAGACCAGCCAGAACTACTTCGGCTACAACTACAACGACAAGCGCACCGACTTCGAATACATCCGCCTGCAATCGAACCTGGATGGCGGCTGGGCGATCGACAACACGCTGTACACCTACGCCTACGACAACAACACCTTCTCCGGCCAGGACGCCAGCGGCGCCACCGCCAACGGCACCAAGGCCGGTGCGGCCGGCAACAAGAACGTCCCAGGATACAACAAGCTCAATTCCTACCGCGTCAACGGCGACATCTTCAAGCTGACCAAGCGCCTGGAAGCTGGCCTGCTGCGCACCGGCATCTGGCTGGAGAACTCAGACACGGAGCGCCACACCTTCGACCTGGATTGGACGCTGAACGTCCCCAACCCGAAAGAGGCGACCGCGCCGAAGGACGTCTCGTACAACCAGAACTCGTCGTGGAAGCAGTATCAACCCTTCGTCGAATTCGAATGGGCGGTGGCGCCGCAGTGGACGGTGACGCCGGGGATCAAGTACGTCAACTTCAAGCGCTCGCTGGACGCGGTGGTCAACCAGGGCACGCGCATCGCGACCAAGGCCGACCAGACCTACGATACCACCTTGCCGTTCCTGACCGCGAACTACGCCGTCAACAAGGAGTGGTCGGCCTACGCCCAGGTGGCGCGCGGCTTCCTGGTGCCGGACCTATCGATGTTCTACGTGAATAACCCGAACCTGAGCACGCCGAAACCACAGACCTCCACCAACTACCAGCTGGGCACCGTGCACCAATCGGGCCGCCTGACCTTCGACGCGGACGTCTACTACATCGATTTCAATAACAAGATCGCTTCGAGCGGCACCGGCAATGACCTGGTCTACTACAACCAGGGCGGCGTGGTCTACAAGGGCATCGAGGGAGCGGCGACCGTGTACGTCGGCAGCGGCTTCTCGCTGCACGCCAACGGCTCGGTCAACAAGGCCGAGGCCAAGGACACCGGCCTGCAGATCGCCAAGGTGCCGAAATCGACCGCCGCACTGGGCCTGCTGTACAAGGACCATGGCCTGTATGGCTCGCTGATCGCCAAGACCAACGGCAGCCAGTACGCCAAGGACGGCGAGCCGGCCGCCTACCAAATCGGCGCCTACACCGTGACCGACTTCACCGCCGGCTACCGCTGGCACGTGGGAGGCGGCGTGGTCAAGACGCTCAAGCTGCAGGTGGGCGTCAACAATGTCTTCAACAAGCAGGACGCGACCTCGATCTCGGCCAGCAGCAAGGGCGCGGCCTTCGACCAGTACACCTTCGTGCCGGAGCGCAGCTGGACCGTCTCGCTCAATGCCGACTTCTAAGGAGGCTGGCATGCGCATCTCCACGATGCTGTGCTGCGCGGCGCTGGTGCTGCAGCAGGGCGCCGCGCTGGCCGCCAAGCCCGATCCGGTGGTGATGTCGTTCGCCACCGTGGGCGACTCGCGCGCCGATCCGGCCAGCGCCGAAACGGCGCAGGACAAGGTCTACCTGCAGAACACGCGGGCGCTGTCGCGCATCCTGCGCGAGATTCAGGCGGCGCGGCCGAAAGCCTTGTTCTTCAACGGCGACATGATCATGGGCTACACCGCCGACAAGGCGGAGATAGCGCGTCAGTACGCCTACTGGCGCGGCATGACGGCGGGCCTGATGGAGAGCGGCACCTACGTGGTGCCGGTGACGGGCAACCACGAGATGCAGTTCAAGCTCACCGATGCCGCCGGCAAGGTCACCAAGACCGCCCGACTGGAAAACGAGGAGCTGTGGCGCGAAAGCATGGGCGACCTGATACTGGACACGGCCCGCTGGAAAGCCGTCACCGGCATCGAGGCCACCGCCTTCGACGCCGCCAACGCGCCGGCGGTGGACGGGCCGGATGGCAACCGCACCAGCCAGTCGCAGCTCACGTTCTCCTTCGACGCCGGCGGCAGCCATTTCGCGGTGATCGACACCGACCCTGTAGGCAACGACGGCCACGGCCCGGCCCACTGGCTGGCCGAGGACTTCCGCCAGGCCAAGGCGCGTGGCGCCAGGCGCTTCTTCGTGTTCGGCCACAAGCCGGCCTACACCTACTACTTCAAGGATGGCGTGGAAGAAGACGGCATGGACATCTATCCCGACAACGCCAAAGCGTTCTGGCAAGTGATGGAGGAATACGGCGGCGCATATTTCTGTGGCCACCAGCACATCTTCAACGCGCAGCAGCCGGCGCACGCCAGCGGCGGCAAGGCATGGCAGGTGATGGTCGGCTCGGGCGGCTCGCCGTTCAGCGCCAAACCGGGAGACAGCGGCAACCCGCAGGACAGGACCTACGCGTGGGCCCTGGTGCGGGTGCGCGCGAGCGGCAAGGTGCGCATCGAGGTGCATGGCTTCGATGAACACTACGGCAAAACGCGGCGATTGAAAACCATCGACTTCTGAATGAGGCCGCCGTCAAATTAGTGACGATCCTGCAACGTAGCGCTACAATGGGCTGATCGCAGCCACCGCCGCCAGCCAGCGGGCCTATCGTGTTACGCATGCCGATTCGGGTTTATGTACTCAGTGCGATGCTGTCCTTGCTGTCGACGGCGGGGGATGGCTTGGCCGCCACCGAAATCCGCACGGCGGCGCAGCAGGGTACCGAACCCAAATTCCAGAGCGCCGGAGCAGAGAATGGCCGCGTGGTCGGCATCTGCATCGACATCATGCGCGCCATCGAAAGACTGGATCCCGGCCTGAAGTTCACCGGCGACCAGGTCTGGCAGCCTTTGCCCCGGATTTACTCCTCGCTCGACCGTGGCGTGCAGGATGCATCCTGCGGGCTGTCGCACTCGCCGGAGCGGGACCGGAAATACCTGTTCGTCGGGCCGGCGCTGTTCACCATCCGCTACTACCTGGTGGCGCGCATCGACGATCCGGCGGTGATCGCCAGCTGGGACGACCTGCGCAGGCTGGAGCCTGACAACGTGGTGCTGGCCAATCGCGGTTTCGCCGCGGTGGGGGTGCTGGAGCAGGCAGGCGTTACCCAGATCGACGCCGGCGCCGGCGATCCGAAACTCAATCTGCAAAAGCTGCTGGCCCACCGGGGACGCTTTTACTTCCACCGGACGCCCGGCCTGGTGGCGGTGCTGGAGCGCGCCGGCGTGAGCGCCAAGGTCCGGATACTGCCGACGGTGATGGCCACCAGTCCCTTGTACTTCATGGTCTCGCGGCGGTTCGACCCGGCGCTGGTCGAACGCCTGCGCGCCGCCTTGCACACGCTGGAGAAAAGCGGGGAGCTGGAACGGATCGCTAGGGCTTGGGAGTAGCCGAGGCCAGCCCGGCGATCAAGTGCAGCAGGGCCTCGACATCGACCGGCTTGACGAAGTAGTGGTCGAAGCCCGCCTCGCTGGCCTGGTCGCGGTCCTCGCGGCTGCCGTAGCCGGTCACCGCCACCAGCGTCGATCCGGCTGTCTGCGGCAATGCGCGCAGGCCGCGCGCCAGCTCGTTGCCGCTGATGTCGGGCAGGCCGATATCGAGCAGGCACAGTTCCGGCGCCAGGCGCTGCGCGATCTCCAGCGCTTCCAGCGCGGTGTGCGCGACCACCACCTCGTGGCCCGAGGCGTCGAGCAGCAGCTGCAGCGTTTGCGCGGCATCGACGTTGTCGTCCACCACCAGCACCCGCAGCCGTTTGCCGCCGCCATTCGCCGTCCGCGTTGGCGTGGCCGGTGCATGCTGTCCCGGCCCGCCGGGCAGGGTGATGGTGAAGGTGCTGCCTTGCATTTCACCCGCGCTGTCGGCGGCGACGCTGCCGCCATGCAGCTCCACCAGCGATTTGACCAGCGCCAGTCCCAGTCCCAGCCCGCCCTGCGAGCGGTCCGGATTGCGGTCGGCCTGGGCGAACAGCTCGAACACGCGGCCGCGCAGCTCCGGCGCCATGCCGATGCCAGAATCGCTGACCATCAGCCGCACCACGCCCGGCCCTTCGCGCACCGCCAGTTTGACGCTGCCGCCCACCGGCGTGTACTTGGCGGCGTTGTTGAGGACATTGACCAGCACCTGCACCAGCCGTTTATGGTCGCCGTCGATGAGCAGCGGCGTGTCGGGCAGCGACAGCTCGAAGTGCTGCTGCTTGGCCTGGAACAGGGGCTCCGCCTGCTCGACGGCGTCGGCCACGACATCGGCCACGTTCAGCGGCGCGCGCGTGAGCGTCACCAGCCCGCGCGTGACGCGCGAGACGTCGAGCAGGTCGTCGACCAGGCGCGTCATGTGGTGCACCTGGCGCACGATGATGCCGGCCGTGCGCGAGACGGCCGCCTCGGTGGCGTGGCCGCTTTGCAGCAGCTGCGCGCCGGCGCTGATCGGCGCCAGCGGGTTGCGCAGCTCGTGCGCCAGCATCGCCAGGAATTCGTCCTTGCGCTGGTCGGCCAGGCGCAGCTGGCGCTCGGCGCTCAGGTGCTGCTGCTCCTTGGCCTGCAGCGCCTCGGCCATCGCGTCCAGCGCGCGCGCCAGTTCGGAGATCTCCTCGTTGCCGTAGACGATGCCGCTGCGCGCGCCCAGCGAGCCGGAGGCGATGTTGTTGGCGGTGGTGGCCAGGCGCTTGACCCGGCGCAGCACCAGCACGTCGCCGACGAACCATGCGGCCAGCAGCGCCAGTAGAACGGTGACGGCCAGCGCCGCCATGTCCATCAGCTGGTCGCGGCGGGCCACGGCGGTGATGTCGGCGGCCGGGATGCCGATGGTGACGGTGTAGTCGGACAGGCCGTTGTTGCCGACGCGGGCGAAGCGATGCAGCCGCTCGACGCCATCGGGGCCGGTCAGCAGCACCGGCTTGCCCGGCTCGCCGGACATGGCGGTGCGCATCTCGGGCCACACCGTCTGGCCGTACCACTGTTCGGGACTGGGCTTGCGCGAAATGATCTTGCCCTCGGAATCGGCGGTGAGCAGCAGCGACCCAGGCGGCAGCTTGATGTCGGCGACGAAGCGATCGAGCTTGGTCAGGTCCAGCGCGGCGAACACCACCGCCTTGACCTGGTCGTTCTCGCCCATCAGCGGGTAGGTGAGGTTGACGGTGTGCTTGCGGATCACGCGGCCGAACACGTAGCCGCCGGCGACGAAGCGGCGCAGGTGCACGGCGCGGCGGAAGTGCGCGCGGTCGGCCAGGTTGACCGGCGCGTCCGACGGGATCGCGCTGCAGGTGACGTCGCCGTTCAGCTGGATCAGCCCGAGGTTGGCGTAGTCCGGATTCTGGCGCTGGATGTTGGACAGCAGGCGGCTGCAATGGGCCTGGTCGCCGTTCAGGTCGGGGATGCTGGCCAGGTCGCGCAGGATCTGGCGCGCGCCTTCGATGGACTGCGCCTCGTTGGCGGCGGCCAGGTTGGTCAGGCGCTGCAGGTTCTCTTCCGCCACTTCGATCGCGTGTTCGCGTTCGCGCACGCCGCTGACGAGGGTCATCACCGCGATCGGCGCGATCGCCAGTGCCACCAGCAGGATCAGGCGGCTGCGCAGGCTATTGAGTTGAAAGAGAAGAAATGCCATGCTCGGTGCTTACCGGCTCCGATAGCGTGCGTTGCCAAAGCGGATGATCGCCTGGACGCCGCGCCGCAGCGTGGCGATGTCATCTGAAATATAGCCGATGCGGATGAAGCCCGGCGCACCCAAGGCTTCGCCCGGCATCAGCGCCACCGAATACTCGCTCAGCAGCTGTTCGGCGAACTGGTTGCTGTCCGTGGTCAGCGCCGAGATGTCGCCCCACAGGTAGGGGCCGGAGGCCGGGCAATGCATGGTCAGCCACGGCAGGCCGTGCACCAGGTCCAGCACCAGGTTGCGGCGCTGGCGGTAGTCGGCCAGCATCGCGACCGGCTCGCCCGATTCGAAGGCCGCGGCCAGCGCCAGCTGGATCAGCATCGGCGCGGCGGCGGTGATCGGGCCCTGCAGCGTTTCCATCGCGGTGACCACGTGGGCCGGCGCCACCGCGAAGCCGGCGCGCCAGCCCATCATCGCGTAGCTTTGCGAGGCGGAATACAGGGTGACGATGCCGATGTCCTGCCAGTCCGGGCGCGCGGCCAGGCTGATGTGGGCGCCCTCGAAGATCAGCTTTTCGTAGCTCTCGTCGACGATGGCGCGGGTGCCGGTGCGCTTGAGCCAGGCGGCGATGCGGTCGATTTCTTCGCCGCTGAGCACGCCACCGGTGGGGTTGTGCGGGTTGTTGATGATCAGGATTTTGGCCGGCGGCAGGCTGGCCAGGAAGCCGGCGGTGATGGTGGCGGGCAGGTCGACCAGCACCGGCACCAGTCCCAGCAGCTTGCAGGTGGCGACGTAGGCCGGCCAGTGCGGCTTGAAGATGATCACGGCGTCGCCCGGATCGGCCATCACGTACAGCGCCTGGTACAGGGCCTGCTTGGCGCCGTTGGTGACGATGATCTCGTCCGCGCCGGCGGCGATGCCGTTCTCGCGCACGACCTTGGCGGCCAGGCGGGCGCGGATGCCGGCGTCGCCGCCGACCGTGGTGTAGGGCAGCGCTTGCTGCGACAGGGCGTCGCGCGTGGCCTGCAGCACGGATTCCGGCGCCGGGAAATGGGAAATTGCGATGGAGAAGTCGATGACATCCTCGCCACGCGCTTTCATCGCGTCGACGCGCCCGTGCATGGCGGTGGTCGCCAGCGGCCTGGAGCGGGCAATCCGTTGTGAAAGTTCCATATTAATGTCTCTATGGCAAATTTTTTGATTTGCCATTCTACTTCAGATAGAGAAGTCGGTACGCACGCATGGCGCCGCTATTTGCTGAATGGTATTCTCGTAGGATTTACCAACGAGTGTACATCGGAATATTATGCGGCTGATAACAAATAAACTGGTCCCGGCGCTCGCGCTGGCCTGCGTGGCCACCGGCGCGGCCCAAGCGGAAGACGTGATACGGATCGGCCACGTGGCGGCCACGACGGGCGCCATCGCCCACCTGGGCAAGGACAATGAAAACGGCGCCCGCATGGCGGTGGACGAGCTCAACGCCAAGGGCGTGGTGATCGGCGGGAAAAAGTACAAGATCGTGCTGCAGGCCGAGGACGACGCCGCCGATCCGAAGCAGGGCACGGTGGTGGCGCAGAAGCTGGTCGATGCCGGGGTCAACGGCGTGATCGGCCATGAGACCTCGGGCACGACGATCCCGGCCTCGCGCATTTATCATGACGCCGGCATACCGCAGATCTCGCCGTCGGCCAGCAATCCGCAGTACACGCGGCAGCACTTCAACACCGCCTTCCGCAACATCGCCAACGACGAGCAGCTGGGCGCCGCGCTGGCGCGTTATGCGATGCAGAGCGTCAAGGCCAAGCGCATCGCCGTCATCGACGACCGCACCGCCTACGGCAAGGGGCTGGTCGATGAATTCGTCAAGAACATCAAGCGGGGCGGGGCGGCTTCGGGCACCAGTGTGGTGTCTACGCAGTTCACCAACGACAAGGCCACCGACTTCAGCGCCATCCTCACCGCCATCAAGGCGACCAAGCCGGACATGGTGTTCTTCGGCGGCATGGACGCGGTGGCCGGGCCGATGCTGCGGCAGATGAAGCAGCTGGCGATCCCGATCAAGTTCATGGGCGGCGACGGCATGTGTTCGGATTCGGTGCCGCGCCTGGCGGGCGACGCCATGAGCGACGGCCAGGTGATCTGCGCCGAGGCCGGCGGGGTCGAGCCGTCGCAGGAGAAAGGCATGGCCGATTTCCGCGTCGCGTACAAGAAGAAGTTCGGCATCGACGTGCAGACCTACTCGCCGTACACCTACGACGCGCTGATGACAATGGTGGAGGCGATGCAAAAAGCCGGCTCGCCGGATCCGGCCAAGTATCTGCCGGCGCTGGCCAAGATCACGCACAAAGGCGTCACCGGCAACATCACCTTCGACCAGCGCGGTGACGTGCTGGACGGTGTGCTAACCATTTACACCTTCCGCAACGCCAAACGCGAAAAACTCGCCGTAGTTAAATAAAGCAATTTGGGGTCAAGTCTGACATTCGGACACGAGCTCTGCCGTAGAGGCCTTCTACAGCAGAGCTCGTGTCCGAATGCCAGACTTGACCCCAATTTTGTGTGCGGATATCTGACTTGGCCCCGATTTTATTTGGCGGGTTCAGCCTTCGGATGGGCCGCGGCCGGGGCCGCCTGGGCCGGGGCCTTGCGGCGGGCCGAAGCGTGGTTCGGCGTGGTTGTCGGCTGCGGTCGCCGGGCCGCCCAGGCGGTACGACAGGCCCAGGTAGAACACCCGGCCGTCGAAGCGGCGCGTGCTGGTCTCGCGCAGCGTGGCGCTGTTGATGACGGTTTCCATCTTGTTGGTCTTGAACAGGTCGGTAACCGTGCCGACCAGGCTCAGGCGTGGCGTCACGGCCTGGCGCACGCTCAGGTTGAAGGTGTGGTTCGGCGAGCGGTAGCCCTGGCCGGACAGCGTCTTGCCCTGCATTTGCAAGGCCATCTGCACTTGCGTGGCGGCGCTGTAGGCGTAGTTCAATCGCACGCGGCCGCTCAGCGAGTTGGCGCTGCGCGTGACCAGCGCGCCGCTGTCGTCCTGCGTGGTCTGCTGGCTGCGCGCCAGGTTGCCGCTGGAGTTGAGCGTCAGCGACGGCGTCAGCTTGCCGCTGACCGTGAACTCCAGCCCGCTTGAATGGCTGCCTTCGCCGTTCTGGCGCGTGGTCAGCAGCACGTTGTTGGCGATGAAGGTGCGGTAGTCGACGATGGCGTCGGTGTCCTTGCGGTAGTAGCCGCGCAGATTGGTCTCCAGTGCGCCGAACTTGGTTTCGTAGCCCACTTCGAACGAGTCGGTCTTGGTCGGCTTGAGCATCGGATTGCCGGACGAGACGTTGAACTCGTCGCGGTACACCACGTAGGGATTGAGGTCGTTGGCGTTCGGCCGGCGGATGCGGCGCGCGTAGGCGAAGCGCATGTTGGCAGTCTCGGTCGCCTTGTAGGTGGCGAAGAAGCTCGGGATCAGGTTGGTGTAGTTGTTCTTGGCCTCGACCCCGCTGGTGATCTGGTGGATGTCCATGTCGGTGTACTCGGTGCGCAGGCCTGCCAGCGCGCCCCAGCGGTCATTCAGCTTGAGCTGGTAGGAGCCGTACAGCGCGACCACGGTCTCCTCCAGGTCGAAGCGGTTGCTGCGCGCCGGGTTGACCATGGCTACCGAGGTCAGCGGGTTGATGTCGGTGTACAGCGTGTCGAAGTTGTTCTTGTTGGTGGCGACCTTGTAGCCCGCCTTGAGGCTGCCGCCGCCCAGCGGACGTTCGTAGTCGCCGGTGAAGTCGACGATGTGGGTGCTGTTGTCGTTGCGCTGGTTGGCGCGCGTGTTGGGGAAACCACCGGCCGCGTAGTCGTTGGCGTAGGCGCTGTTGCTGTCGTTCTCGGAGGCCGACACGCGCAGGTCGATCTTCAGCGTCTCGTTGGGCAACGCGCCCTTGTGGTCGTAGCGTCCGCCCCAGCTGAAGTTCTTGGCGTCGCCGTCGCGCGCGGTGGTGCGCACGTAGTCGGTGGCGGGGAAGCCGGCGGTGGCGCCGTTGACGTAGTGGTCGATGCCGCGCTGGTCGTTGCCGCGTCCCATGTAGTTCGCGCTGGCGGTCAGCGTGTCGTTCTGGTCCAGGTTGTAGCTGACGGTGCCGTTGACGCCGCCCATGTCGTTCAGGCCGGCGCCGGACGAGGTCTGGCTGCTGTGCACGAAGGCGCCGGTGGCCGGGTCGAGCCGGTCGCGGCTGACCACGGCGGTGGAATTGCGGCCGTCGTGGCGCACGTTGACGCCGCCCTGAAAGCCCCACGGCCCCTCGTTGTAGCTGCCGGATGCGGCGCTGTTGTAGCGGCCGGCGTAACCGGCGTTGGCGTTGACGTTGGCGAAGCCGCCCGGCTTGCGGTTGCGGCGCATTACCAGGTTGAGAATGGGACCGCCGCCGGCCTCGTTGCCGAACTGCGCGCCGGGGTTGTTGATCACCTCGACCGATTCGATATCGTCGGCGTTCATCGCCTGCAGCGTGGCGCCGCGGTTGTCGCCCTGCAGCATGGCGGATGGCTTGCCGTCGACCAGGATCTGCACATTGGTGCTGCCGCGCAGCGTGACCGTGCCGTCCGGATCCACCGCCACCGAGGGCACGTTGTTGAGCGCGTCGGCGGCGGTGCCGTTGGTGCTGCTGATGTCGGACTTGACGTCATACACCTGGCGGTCGATGCGGTTGGTCGGCCGCTCGCCGGCCACCGTGACCGACGGCACCACCGGCGCCGCTTCCTTCGGCTTGGCCGAGGTGGTGGGCTTGGCCGCCGGTTTGGCGGGCGCGGCCTGGTCCTGGGCGAGGGCGGTCAGCGGGGCGGCGAGGCAGGCGGTCAGGAATATCTTGTGCATGGTGAATCGGGCCGGTGCGATGGCGCCGTCGAGTTCGTCGTTTAAAGGGTTGCTATTTTAGTTGGAACTCAAGCGGCAATAATTGCTATTTACAATACTTTACTTGGCACCGGGAGGAGCGGCTAAAATAGCGCCTCACACAGGAGAATCCCATGGCACGCGGCACCGCCCACATCGGCAAGGACAGTTACCAGACCACCATAGAAGTCAGCGGCCACAAGCTGGTCGGCGACGAGCCGGAGCGCAACGGCGGCCACGACGCGGGCCCGGCGCCGTACGATTTCGTGCTGGCCGGTCTGGGCGCATGCACCGCGATCACGCTGCGCATGTACGCCGACCGCAAGCAGTGGCCGATGGACGCGGTTGACGTCGCCCTGCAGCTGACCCGCGACGACCACGGCGCGATGATGGTCAAGCGCACGCTGTCCTTCACCGGCGCGCTGGATGCCGAACAAAAATCCCGCATGGCCGAAATCGCCGAGAAAACGCCGGTGACGTTGACACTGAAGGCCGGCATGGTGATCGACACGACTGTCAACTGAGTGTCCGCTTTGCCCCGCACCTGACTTATATCAGAGCGCGCGGCGCTGAACGTTCAAGAATGTGCTTGAACTTCAGCGAGCGTGACATGAAGCAGACTCCTCTTGGCTCGGCAATACTTCGGCTGTTTGGCGACCTGGGCGAGCGCCTGGCGGAGCGTTATGTCCCTGCGGATGCGGTCAGGGCATATTTGTTCGGTGGTTGCGCTGTTCATCAGTACGCTTCCGCTCGCGTTACGAGTGATGTGGATGTGGAGTTTGACTATCAGCTTTTACACAGAGGCGATCTTGATCTTGCGCTTCGGGAGTTGCCTTTTCTGGAGTATGACGATCCCGAGCACGGTTCGTCGCAGCTGGTGTATGACCGTAGATTCAACACCACGCTTTGCCCACTACACGAAGACTATCGGGAGCGGGCCAGAAGACTGGATGATGGCTTCGCGCCGGACTCGCCCTTGTCGGTTTGGATCCTTTGCCCGGAAGACCTGGCGATAACCAAACTTGGGCGCCTCGCTCCCCTGGATATAGATGACATCCTTCTTTTGCTGGAACAACATGGCGCTTCCGTGGAGCGATTTGAACAATTTGCGAGAGAGGCGATTCGCTATTATGTTGGTCCTGACTTAAGCAGCCATATCGACTATATTAAGAAGAAGTGGTGGACGAGGTGACGTGATGATGCTGAATCGCGAAGAGTTTGAGAAGGCGCTGGCAGTATTGTGCAGCGATGGCTTGGCGCGGATGGATCCCGAGCTGTTGCTTAGGGTTGCTGTTACGGTTTGGTATACCTCGTTGATTCCTGACCTGGGCAAAGTCCCGGAAGCGTTCCGTGCGGATATTGGATATTTACTGGACCGGTTGTCGAGGTTTAACATCATGTCCAAGCAGCGCAAATTAGATTTGCTCGCATCATTGGAGCCGTACAGGCCGGCTTCACCTCCAGTCACCGACAGTCAATGCAAAGACGTTCGCGCAATCGAATGGGGCGCCTCCGCCGATCTGATGCCGTTCGTCGAGGAACTGCTTCCCTACCAAACACGCCATTACGCCGCGACCATCTGAGCGGCAATCTTCCCCACCCAACATCCGGCGACCACGCCGGATTTTTTTCGCCGGCGCGGGAACTGACCCGCCGTGCAGCGGTCTAATCAAGGCAAGTTGAGCCGTGCCACTGAGGTTTTCCGATTCGACCTTCTCTTCATGGGGATAGATATGGACTTGATTAAACGCTGGGCGGGGCTGCTTGCAGTCGCCGCTGGTTGTACCGTTTCCGCATCCGCCGCGCCGTTGCTGAACGAGGGCTTCAACGACATTTCCACCCTGGCCGCCAACGGCTGGGTGTTCGTGAACAACAGCTCGCCGCCCGGCAGCACCGCGTGGTTCCAGGGCGTCCCCACCGTGTTTCCCGCGGCAACCGGCGCGGCCGATTCCTATATCGCCGCCAACCTCAACAACGCCACGTTCGGCGGCGCCGTCAGCAACTGGCTGCTGACGCCGCAGCTGGCCTTGTCCAACGGCGAGTCGCTGAACTTCTCCCTGCGCCTGCTCGGCGAAGGCTTCCTCGACACGGTCGAAGTCTACCTCAGCACCAACGGCGCCAGCACCGGCCTGGGCGGCTTTAATCTGCTAAGCGCGTTCGACTCGACCACGGACACCGGCTGGCTCGACCACTCCCTGCTGGTCGGCGGCCTGACGGGGCCGTCCACGGGGCGCTTTGCCTTCCGCTACGTCGTCGACGACACCAGCGTCAACGGCGACTACATCGGCATCGACAACGTCAACGTGAACGCGGCGGCGATACCCACGCCCGGCACCGTCGCGCTCATCGTGCTCGGCCTGTGCGCGCTGGCTGGCGTGTCCCGCAAACGCAAGCCCGTCAGTTGGCTGGCGTTGTCCGGCCTGGCCTTGATGGGAACGACAGTGCGGGCGTTGCCCGAGGATGGTGTGATGACTTTCCCTCACGTGAACGTGGTCACGCAGCAGGCCGCATCGCAGCCGGCGGCGGGACGGGATGCTGGCGGACTCAAGGCCTACAAGGACCCGGTCACCGGCAAGCTGGGCAATCCCACGCCCGAGCAGTCCGCCGCGCTGGATGCGGCCATCCGGGCCAGCGCAGCGGGGCCCAAGGCGCGCGCCGCCGCGCCCAGGATGATCCACCCGCCACACGGCGGCGTCGGCATGGTGCTGGACAACTCGCAAACACCATACTCGGTCGTGCCGCATGCCAAAGGAGAACAAAAATGAAACGCGCCGTGACAGCCTTCATCGCGGCGGTAGCTCTGCTGTGGTCGTCCCTGGCCTTGGCGGCCGCGACCATCACCATCGTCAACGGCGACCCCGACGGCGTCGGCTTCAACGACGCCACGCCCGTGGCCCCGGTCGGCGGCAACGCCGGCACCACACTGGGTGCGCAGCGCCTGAACGCCTTCCAGGCCGCCGCCAGCAAATGGGGCAGCACGTTGACCAGCACGGTGCCAATCCGCATCCTCGCCACTTGGGAGGCGCTGCCGTGCAACGACGGCGGCGCGGTGCTAGGCGCGGCTGGCGCGCTCGAAGTCTTCTCGGACTTCGCTGGCGCGCCGGTGGCCAACGCCTGGTTCAGCAAGGCCGAAACCAACAAGTATCTCGGCACCGATGCCGATCCCTACTCGCCCGACATCCGCGCCCGCTTCAACGTCAACCTGGGGCAGCCGGGCTGTTTCACCGGCGTGCCGTTCTATCTCGGGCTGGACAACAATCACGGCCCGCTGGTCGACCTGGTGACGGTACTGGAACATGAATTCGCCCATGGTTTCGGCTTCCAGACCTACACCGACCCGGAAACCGGCGAACAGCTGGCCGGTATCCCCAGCATCTGGGACTACTTCCTGCTCGACACCAGCACCGGCAAGCTGTGGAAGGACATGAGCGATGATGAAAGAGTGGCATCGGCCGTCAAGTCCGGCAAGCTGGCGTGGAACGGCGCCATCGTCAACCAGGCCGCGCGCACGGTGCTCCAGCAGGGAACGCCGGTGCTGACGGTGCTGGCGCCGTCCAGGATCGCCGGCATCATCCAGGTCGGCACGGCCAGCTTCGGGCCGCCGCTGGCCAGCCCCGGCGTGACCGGCGAGGTGATGCCGGTGGTCGATGCGCCGCCCGGCCAGGGCCTGGCCTGCGATCCGCTATCGCCCGCCAATGCGCTCGCCGTCAGGGGCCGCATCGCGCTGATCGATCGTGGCACCTGCACCTTCGTGGTCAAGGTCAAGCACGCGCAGGATGCCGGCGCCATCGGCGTCATCATCGCCGACAACACGGCCGGCGCGCCGCCGCCCGGCCTGGGCGGCACCGACACCAGCATCGTGATCCCGGCGGTACGCATCACGCTGGACGATGGCCAGCGGCTCAAGTCCGCGCTGGCGACGCGTTCGCGCACGCACTCCGGCGTGTTTGCCAACCTCGGGGTGAACCTGGCGATACGGGCCGGCACCGATGCGGCCGGCCGCGTGCTGATGTACGCGCCCGATCCCATCCAGCCCGGATCGTCGGTGTCACACTACGATGTCAGCGCGTTCCCGAACCAGCTGATGGAGCCGTCCATCAACGGCGACCTGACGCACGAGGTGACGCCGCCGCGTGACTTGACCTTCCCGCTGCTCAGGGATATCGGCTGGTAGAAAGTTAGTTGTTGATGGGCGCGCTGGTGACGTAGTCGACGATCAGGTCCGCCGCTTCGTCGGGGATGGTCAGGAAGCGCGCCCCGTTGCGGTAGCGGCCGTGCGTGCCGATCAAGGCGCTGTGCAGCACCGTCAGCGTGACCTTGTTCTGGACCGGGCTGCCGGGGAAACTGAAGGTCATTACATAACTGGTGTCGAGCGGCAGCGCACGGTCGCTAAGGAACGCCACGCCCATGCGGGAGATGTCGATGATCTGGGTGACGGCGGGGTTTTGGCCGTCCATGTCGCTGATGTGCGCGTCAACCTGCAGCAATCGGCGTACATGTTCTCGTCTAGGGTCCATCAATTCATGCCATGAAAAAACGACAGTATGACAGATTTGAACGCCTGCGATTGCGAGCCGGGGTGCGCTGTCGTACATACCAAGGGCACGCCGCTGGCTAATCTGTCCGGACCGGGGATATCCCGTTGAACGGAGAGATGATGGCAAGCCCACAAACCAAGCAAAAACGTCAGGTTGCCGAGGTGCTGCGCAAGGTGTTCGGCATGCAGGCGCTGCGCGATGGCCAGCGCCAGGTGATCGACAGCGTGTTGGCCGGACGCGATACCTTGGCCGTCATGCCGACCGGCAGCGGCAAGTCGCTGTGCTACCAGCTGCCGGCCTGTCTGCTCGATGGCGCGACGGTGGTGGTGTCACCGCTGATATCGCTGATGAAGGACCAGGCCGAGAAGCTGGAGGAGGGCGGCATCGCCAGCGCGGCGCAGATCAACAGCAGCCTGTCGCGCGGCGACGAACAGGCCGCGCTGGAGGCGATCGCGCGCGCGGGCAAGGACGTGATCTTCTGCACCCCGGAGCGGCTCGCCACGCCCGATTTCCTGGCGCTGCTCAAGCGCGGCGGCGTTTCGCTGGCGGTGATCGACGAGGCGCACTGCATTTCGCAGTGGGGCCACGATTTCCGTCCGGCCTACCTGGAGATAGGCGCGGCGCTCGACGCGCTGGGCAGCCCGCAAGTGCTGGCGTTGACCGCCACCGCCACCGATGAAGTGATCGCCGATATCCGCCAGCAGCTTGGCCGCCCGCGCATGGAGGTCATCAACACCGGCATCTACCGGGCCAACCTGCGCTACCGCGTGCGCCAGGTGACCAACCCGGAGGAGCAGTACGCGACCGCGCTGCAACTGGTGCGCGACAGCGCCGGCGTCGGCATCATCTATGCCGCCACCGTGAAGGCCGCCGAGGAAATGCACGCGCTGCTGCGGGAGGCCGGCGAGAGCGTCGTGCTCTATCACGGCAAACTGCGCGCCGCCGAACGCAGCGACAACCAGAACCTGTTCATGGGCGGCGAACGGCGCGTGATGGTGGCGACCAACGCCTTCGGCATGGGCATCGACAAGCCCGACACGCGCTTCGTCATCCATCTGCAGGTGCCGGCCAACCTGGAGGCCTACTATCAGGAGTCCGGCCGCGCCGGCCGCGATGGGCTCGACGCCGATTGCACGCTGTTGTACCACCATGCGGACAAGCGCCTGCAGCAGTACTTCCTGAGCAAGCACTATCCGTCCGCCGGCGAGGTGAAGGCCGTCTACGAGGCCGCCGTGGCGCTGGGCCAGGCTTCGTTCAACGAGGTGGAGTTGAAGTCTTTGCTGGAGCAGATGCCGGCCGGGCAGCTGAAGGTCTGCCTGAAGATGCTCAAGGACGGCAAGCTATTGAAGCGCAACCGCAAGCTGGCCTATGTGCTGACGGGCGGTACGCCCAGAGCCGTGGACTTCGAAGCGATGGCGCAGGTCTACGCCGACAAGCATGAACGCGACCGCGAGGGCCTGGAACAGATGGTGTCCTACGCGCAGAGCGGCTACTGCCGGTGGAAGCTGCTGCTGGACTATTTCGGCGACCGTCCGCCGGACTTCGAACGCTGCTGCCGTTGCGACAACTGCCTGTCGCCGCCGACTATCCAGGACAGTCCGCAGCAGGCCGGAGCTGATGCTGCGCCGGCGCCGGACGGCGGATACACGCCAGTGCCAGCAGCGCCGCCAGCAACAGCAGTGCTGCCGATATCCCCATAGCCAGCCGCATGCCGGTGAGGGCACGGTGGTCGGCCGCGACCAGCGCCCCGAAGATCGCCACGCCCAGCGCGCCGCCCACCTGGCGCGCCGTGTTCAGCACAGCGGACGCCGTGCCGGCCTGGCCGCGCGCCACGCCGGACAATATCGACGTGGTCATCGCCGGCACGCCCAGGCCCATGCCGGCCGGGATCAGCGCCAGTCCGGGCAGCATTTGCAGGAAGGTGGCGTCGTTCGATATGCCCCACCAGCCCAGCAGCGCGTAGCCGCTGGCGCCGATGGCTGCGCCCAGCACCATCGGCGTGCGCAGTCCGGTGCGTGGCGCCATCCATCCGCTCACGATGTTGGACAGGATGAAGGTGGCCGTCAGCGGCAGGAACACCAGCCCCGCATGCAGCACACTGAAGCCGCGCACTTTTTGCAGGTAGAAGCTGAGCACAAAGATCACGCCGTAGTAAGAAAAATTCATCAGCACGCCGAACAGCACCGCGCCGGAGAAGGGCGCGCTGCGGAATAGCCCCAGCGGCAGCATGGGCGAGCGGCTGCGCGTCTCGACGGCGATGAACAGCGCCCCGGCCACCACGGCCGCCGCCAGGCCGGCGCGCACCATCCAGTGCGACCAGCCCAGCGCCTCGAATTCGATCACGGCGCCGATCAAACCGGTCAGCGCGACGACCGCCAGCAGTTGCCCGGCCAGGTCCAGCGAACGATGCGGATCGCGCCCGGCCAGCGCCGGCACCACGCGCCGCGTGAGCCAGAAGCCGGCCACGCAGATCGGCACATTGACCCAGAAGATGCTGCGCCAGCCGGCCAGCGATAACAATAAGCCGCCCAGCACCGGCCCGGCCGCGATCGACAGACCGCCGGAGGCGGTCCACCAGGCGATGGCTTTGGCCAGCTTGGCCTTGTCGTCGGCATAGGTGGCGTTGAGGATGGCGAGTGAACTGGGCACCAGCAGCGCCGCGCCCACGCCTTGCAGCGCGCGGGCGAGATTGAGGGCGGTGGCATTGGGCGCCATCGCACAGGCCAGCGACGCTGCCGTGAACAGCGCGAATCCGGTCAGGAAGGTGCGGCGCGACCCGAATTTGTCGCCCAGCGCGCCGGCGGAGAGCAGGAACACGGCGAAGCCCAGCGTGTAGGCGTCCACCACCCACTGCAGGGCCGCCACGTCCGCGCCGAGTTCGCGGCCGATCTGCGGCAGCGCGACGTTGACGATCGTGACGTCCAGCTGGACGATGATGAAGGCGAAGCTGCAAGCGAGCAGGATGGCGCGGTCGGTTTTCATGCCTGAACTATAGGACGGTTTGACTATTTAAAAAAATGAATAATAATGAAGCCATCTATCTCATTTTAAGAATCAACCATGGAACTCTCCGCCCTGCGTATTTTCAAGGCTGTGGCCGAGGAGGGCAGCGTCACGCTGGCCGCCTCGCGGCTGAACCGCGTGCAGTCCAACGTGTCGGCGCGCTTGACGCAGCTGGAGGAATCGCTGGGCGTGCCGCTGTTCCATCGCTCCGGACGCAAGCTGCAGATTACCGTGGAGGGCACGCGCTTGCTGGCCTACGCCGACCGCCTGCTGCAACTGGCCGACGAAGCGCAGGCCGCCGTGCAGCCGGGCCACAGTCCGTCCGGCCAGTTGCGCATCGGGTCGATGGAGACCACCGCCGCCGCGCGCCTGCCGCAGGTGCTGGCCGCCTTCAACCGCAAGCATCCGCATGTGGACCTGCTCCTGGACACCGCGCCCACCGACCAGCTGTTGGACGGCGTGTTGAAGCACCGGCTGGACGTGGCGCTGGTGGCCGGCCCGGTGCCGCACGCCGAGCTGGCGCAGCTGCCGGTATTTGAAGAGGAGCTGGTGCTGATCACCTGCCACGGCCATCCGCCGGTGGCGTCGCCACGGGATCTGGCGCGCCGCAACCTGCTGGTGTTCCGTAGCGGCTGTACCTACAGGCGCCGTTTGGAAGCATGGTTCGCGGAGGGAGATGTGGCGCCGGCACGCGTGTCGGAATTCGGCACCTTCGAGGCCATCCTTGGCTGCGTGGCCGCAGGCATGGGCGTGGCGCTGATGCCCAGGGAATTGCTCAACCAGCGCAAGCTGTCCAGGACCATACGCCAGCACGAACTGCCGCCGGACATCGCGCATGTCGAAACGCTGCTGGTCTGGCGCAAGGACGTGCTGCACCATCCGGCCCGCAGCGCTTTCGCGGAGAGCCTGGCCTAGTGGACTGTAACGGAAGAAACGATAGTGCCTGCCACGCGGAGCGCCACGCATGGCGGCGTTGCAAATGCTCGCAATAGCTCGCTATTGCTGCGCTTTGCGCCTTGCCCTGCGCGCCGCCCGCGTGTCCTGCACTACCGTTTCTTCCGTTACAGTCCACTAGCGGCGCGCCACCTTCTCGACCAGGAAGTCGACAAAGGCGCGCACCCGCAGCGACAGGTGGCGCGCGTGCGGATACAGCAGGTAGAAGGGCCGCGAGGTGCCGCCATGTTGCGGTAGCAGTTCGACCAGGTCGCCGCGCGCCAGGTCCTGCTCGATGATGAAGCGGTAGGTGTGCACCAGTCCCGCGCCCGCGCGCGCCAGCGTGACGGTGCCCAGTATGTCCTCCGTGCAGCCCAAGCCGCCGTTGGTGTATAGGTCGATCGCCGCGCCATCCTGCATGAACTCCCACGGAATCCGCTTGCCGGTGCTGGGCAGTTCGAACTGGATGCATTCGTGCTTGTCCAGATCCTCCAGCTTGCGCGGCTTGCCGTGACGTTTCAGGTAGGCCGGCGAGGCGGCCAGCACCAGCTCCGCATCCTCCAGTTTGCGCGCGATGAGGTTGGAGTCGGCCGGTGCGCGCCCGCGTATCGCCAGGTCGTAGCCATCGTCGGCGAAGTCGATGTTGCGGTTGCTGATGTGGATATCGAGCGTCACCTCCGGATACTTCCTGCGGAACTCGCCCATCAACGGCAGCAGGCGGTAATGCGCGTACGGCGTCGGCGCGCTGATGCGCAGCACGCCGGCCGGCTTGGCCTGCGCACCCGTGACCTGGCGCTCGGCGTCCGTCAGTTGCGAGAGCGCCTGCCGGCATTGCTCGAAGTAGATGCGGCCGCCGTCCGTCAAGCGGATCTGGCGCGTGGTACGCACGAACAGGCGCACGCCCAGCCGCTCCTCCAGCCGGGCGATGGAGCGGCTGACCGCCGCCGGTGTCACGCTGGCCGCCGTGGCGGCGGCGGTAAAACTGCCCAATTCCGCCGCAAAGCAAAACAGCTCGATGCTGCCCAGCAGGACGTCGTCGAAATAGCGTTTCATGGCGGCCTTATTGATTACATGATGTATCAATTATCTTGCATCCCGGTGCATTTATCAACGCCGGAGTCATAAGTATAGTGATCTGCATGGCGTCGTTGAACGCCACAACCAGAACCTGAAGGAGTCCCACCATGAAAACAGTCATCGTCACCGGCGCATCGAGCGGCATCGGCTTCGCCATCGCGGAAGCTTATCTGAAACGCGGCTACAACGTGGTCGGCAACGCCCGCACGCTGGACCGCCTGCAAACGGCCGCCGCGCAATGGGGCAATCCGGCGAACTTCCTGCCCGTGGCCGGCGATATCGCCGATCCAGCCACCGCCACCGAGTTGTTCGCCCGCGCCGTCGCCGCTTTCGGCAAGGTCGATGTGTTGATCAATAACGCCGGCATCTTCATCTCCAAGCCTTTCGCCGACTACACGCAGGAAGAAGTGAAGTCCATCGTCGACACCAACTTGATGGGATTTTTCTACCCATCGCAGGAAGCGGCGCGGCACATGAGCGCCAACCGTTCCGGCCATATCGTCACCATCACCGCCAGTCTGGCGTTGCAACCGACCGCCAAGGTGCCGGCGCTGCTGCCCATCCTGATCAAGGGCGGCCTGAACAGCGCCACTCGCGCCCTGGCGCTGGAGCTGGCCGCGTCCAACGTCAAGGTCAATGCGGTGGCGCCCGGCATTATCGATACGCCGCTGCACGGCAAGGACGAGGGCACCCGGACCTTCCTGAAGGCGTTGTCGCCGAGCGGTGAAATTGGCGGCGTGCGGGATGTGGTGGAGGCGGTGCTGTACCTGACCGAATCGGGCTTCACCAGCGGCGTCGTGTTGCCGGTCGACGGCGGCACAACCGCCGGCACCTGGTAAGGAGGCGCGCGATGCCCTACGTGAATGTCCGCGTGACCAATGAAGGCGTAACGGTGGCCCAGAAACTGGAGCTGATCGAAGGCGTCACCGACTTGCTCAGCCGCGTGTTGAACAAGGATCCGGCCACCACCGTTGTCATTATCGATGAAGTGGAAACCGACAACTGGGGCCTGAACCGAGAGAGCATCACCATGCGCAGGCGGCGTCCCAAGTCGGCCGTGTGAGCGGAGCTTGATTACGCTCACCCGGAGTGGATTTTCGAGAGATTGTGGCGGCTAAAACGGGTCCAAAATGGACCCGCCACCTTCGACGAAAGGTCCATGATGCATGCCTCCGTTTCCCCCGCAGTCAAGGGCGCCGCTCCGGCTTCATCGCGCGGCGTTCTCCAGCGTAAATGTTCGTGCGAAGCAGCCGGTACCAGCTGCGCGCGCTGCGAGGGATCGCGGCCTCCGGTGCAGCGCAAGCCCAGCGGCCCGCCGGCCGGGCCGGGCGTGCCGCCGGCGGTCGACCGCGTGCTGGCCTCACCCGGCCGCGCGCTCGATCCGCCTAGCCGGGCGACGATGGAGCGCGGCTTCGGGCGTGACTTTTCCCATGTCCGCATCCACAGCGGCGAGGCGGCGGCCGAGTCGGCGCGCGCTGTGCGGGCGCATGCGTACACGGTGGGCGACCATATCGTGCTTGGCGGTGGCGTCGGTTCCTTGCATGGTGGCAGTGGCCGCGATCTTCTCGCGCACGAGCTGGCGCATGTGGTGCAGCAATCGGGTGGCGGCAGTGGCGATGGCGATCCAGCGGCGCTGGAGCAGGAGGCCGACCGTGCCGCGCAATCGATCGGCGGCGGCGTGCCGTTCGAGGTGCGGGGCAGCGCCGCGCCGTCCGTGCAGCGGATGCCCGAGGGTGGCACCAGCGAATTTCTGAAGCAGAAGGCCATCGAAGGCGCCTTGTCCGCCCTTGGCCTGAACTCCACGGCCTTGAAGTTGGTGGGGGCCGGCATCGGCGGCGCCATCGAGGGGTTCCGCACCCAGTGGACCGACGGCGGCACCGGCCAGCGCTTGGGCAAGCATCTGTCGGAGTTTTCGCTGAGCGATGTGCCAGCCTTGTTGAGCGGCTATGTCCAGGGCGTGATCCAGGGCGTGGTCAGTCCGATTACCGATCTGTTCTCCTTGTTTGTGCTGATGGAGCAGGGCCGGGACTTTGCCGCCAAACTGGCGGAGAGCGCGCTGTTCGGCAAGAGCGGCCAGCAGGCCGAGCTGGATGCGATCCTGCAATCGATAGCCGAGCTTGTCGCACCGATGCGGGACGTGGTGAGGGAAATGAAGAGCCATCCGCTGGCCACGCTGAAGTCGCTGCTGGAGTTCGCCTCATCGCAAGGCCCGATGATAAGCAAGATGGAGGACATGGCCACCAACGCCGGCCTGAGCGGCGGCAAGGCCATCGCCAAGTCGCTGGAGGAGCCTTGGGAGAAGAAGGAGAAGAAGGAAGAGCCCAAGTTCAGCATGTGGAAGCAGCCGGCGCAGTGGGCCAATCAGAAGCTGGAGCAGGCGGGCGAGGCTTTGCTGTCGGGGCCTTGGGGGCGGGTCGGCAATAAGGCGGGCTATGCGCTTGGTTTCGCGGTGGTGCAGATTGTGTTGCTGGTGTTCTCGGATGGTATCGGTAATTTCATTGCGTCCATCGGCCGTGGCATGAGCACCATCGCCAAGGCCGGCACCTTGCTGGGCAAGACGCTGGAAGGCGTGGGCAAGTTTGTGCAGGCGGCCGGCGCCGGGATTCGCGCGGTGGAAGAGGCGGTGGCTGCGGTGATTGGCTTCCTGTCCAAGCCGCTTTTGCCGGTGCTGGAGCCGTTGATGAAACCGTTCAGCAAGGTCATGGATCGGCTGTCGAAGTTCCTGCGCAAGCTGTTTGGCGTGGCGGAGAAGGAGTCCGCTCATTTGGCCGCCACCGCCGTCGCCAAGACCGAAGGCGCGCTGGCCCACACGCCCACGCCGCCCACGACGCCGCACGCGCCCGGGGCCGCACCGGCGCCGCCACACGCGCCCGCAGCCGCGCCCAAACCGGCGCCGCACGCGCCCGCAGCCGCGACCAAGCCGGCGCCGCACGCGGCTGACGTCCACGCCGGGAAAGCCGCGTCGCCACCCGATGCCGGCGCGGCCAAGGTGGCGCATGTGGACGCAGCTCCTGCGCCCAAGCCGCATGCGGATGCACCACCGGCGGCGACGCCGCATGCCGACACCCCGTCGGCCGCCACGCCGCATGCCAACACTCCGCCGGCCGCCACGCCGCATGCCAACACTCCGCCGGCCGCCACGCCACACGCCGACACGCCTCCAGCCGCCACGCCCAAGTCGGCCGACAAGCCACATGCCGATGCCGATGCTGCGGTCCGGCCCAAGCCCGGCCCCGTCGACGGCCGCGGCAAGATCATGGCGGACGAACCGGTGGACGGCCATCACCTGCGCGTGCGCGAAGGCGGCGAAATCGAGTTGTGCAGCCCGGAGCCGTGCCCGCTGCTGGAGAATATCTACGGCGACATCATCGGCGGCAGCGTGCCGATGAAGGCGGAGATGAAGGCGATCCAGGGGCTGCGCAAATCCAATCCCAAGCTGGCGGCAAAGCGCTCGGCCGCGCTGAAGAAACAGCTCGACGCCATCGCCAGCAAGCACGCGCCGGACCAGAAGGCGCTGGACAAGGAGTACGAAGGGTTCATGGATTGGGTCCGCGAGGAAGGCGGCGATCCATCCCAAATGGTGAAGCGCCGCCCCGGCAAGACCTCCGGCTCGACCGCACCGGCAGGCGATCCGCTGGCGCAGGACATCGGCTTCGACATCGACGAGATCAAGCCGGTGGGCGGCAAGTTCGACCTGCAAGGCAAGCCGGTGCCGTTCGACGAACGCATGAAGGCCGCCACCTCGCTGGAGAACCGCGAGATCAAGGACTCGCTGACCAACCAGCGCACCAAGGGCGTGCGCCGCGACCCGCGTGACGCCGCGCGCCTGGCGCAGGAGCCGGAAGTGGTGTCGCTGAAGCCCGGTTCCGGCGGCAAAAAAGCCGCCGGCAATGAACACCTGGCGTTCTTCGACCGGCGCCTGGACGAAATCGAAGAGTTCCGCGTGGTGCACGACAAGGTGCTGCGCAAAGTGCAGCAGGAGCCCGGCTTGACGCCGGGCGAAGTGAAGGAGAGGCTGAACGCCGGCATACGGGAAGAGTTCAAGCACCCGACCACGCCGGAGGGCGAGATCATCGCCGGCGCCATCGAGCGCGGCGGCTTCGGCTACGTGGAAGTGACCGCGCCGAACGGCAAGAAGATGACGGTGCTGCGCGCGTTGACCGAGCAGGAGCTGACCAGTCGTGGCTACGTGTTCAGCAAGCGGGGCGGCTGGACCAAGGCCAGGTGATGCGCCGTCATTCTCCTTGCGCGGCGATGGACAGCGGCGCACCCTCCGCCAATTGCTCCAGCGCCGCGCGGCTCTGCACCACAAAGCCGCGCTGGCCCAGCGATATCCAGCCGTTGCGTTTCAGAGCGCTGAGCGTGCGGCTGACCGTGGCCGGCGTCAGGCCCAGGTAGTCGCTGATGTCCTGGCGCGACATCGGCAGCGGCGAGTGCATCTCCTGCGAAGGCGCTTGCGGCGCCGGCCCCGCGCGCTGCAGCAGGAACATCACGATGCGCTGGCAGGCGCCGGCGCTGCGCAGGATGGCGGCCGCCAGCTGCTGGCGGTCGATCTCGCGGCTCAGCATCGCGCTGAACAGGTCGCAGCTATAGGGTTCCTCGTCCATCAACTCGGCCAGGTGGCGATACTCCACCACGTCGACCTGGCAGTCGGTCAGCGCCACCGCGGACGCGTGCCGGAACTGCTCGCCGATGGTGTCGACGCCCAGCCAGTCGCCGGGGCGCGCAAACTCGATAATGCGCTGCATGCCGTCGTCGCAAGTCTGGTACAGCTTCAGGTGGCCGCCGCGTACGAAGTGCAGTGCGCCGCCCACTTCATCCCCCTGGCGGAACAGCTGCTCGCCGCGTCCCAGCGACAACTGGGTGCCGAGCGCCCACTGGGTCAGCTCCAACGATGTCATGACGCCACCAGCGCTGGAGATGCCGCTTGGCCGAGCGCCAGATGGTGCAGCGCGTCCATGTCCAGCAGCTTGATATCGCGCCGGCGCAGCTCGAACAAGGCGCGCTTCTTGAACAGCAGGAGCAGGCGGCTGACGCATTCGGCGGTCACACCCAGGTAGCTGGCGATATCGCAGCGCGACATCGGCAGGCGGAACTGCTCGGGCATGTGGCCGTAGTCGGCGCGCCGCTGCGACAGCGACAGCAGCAGGTCGGCCATGCGCTGCTCGGCGTGGGTATTGCGCAGCATGAGGGCGGCGCGCTGTTCGCGGCGGATCTCGCGGCTCAGCAGGGCGTGCAAGCTGGCGCGCATCACGGGGCGGCGGCGGCCTTCGAAGGCATGCCGGTTCCAGTTGATGCTGCACACCTCACTGTCCTCCAAAGCGATGACGGTGTTGGCGTGCGCCCGCCGGTCCAGCGCGTCCAGGCCGAGGAAGTCCGGCGCCAGCGCGAAGCCGATGATTTGTTCCGGCCCCTTGGTCGCTGCCCGCAGCACCTTGAAGCTGCCCGAACGGATGTTGAAGATATGATCGCTGACCGCGTCGCCCGCGTGATAAAGGGCGGCGTGGCGCTCGATGCGGATGCGCTGGCTGGCGTCGCGGTTGCCCGCCGCCGCACCAACACACATCATGCGGTGTTCACACTCGCTGCAATTGTTGCGCTCGATTGAGGTGCTCATGTTTTCCTACTTCTACTTTTTGTACGATGAGATCATGGTAGAGATGTGTAACTGGCGTTTCCTTGATCCAGATCAATTAATTTCTTGATTAGGATCAGTAACCTTCCCTTACTTGATGGCTAGTACCAAAGGCACTACATGACTCTTACCTCGAGCGCGCGCGCACCGGCGCAGATCGCCGCTCTCAATACCGATGCGGCGTTGCGCCTCGCCGCGACCGTGTTCGAAGCCGCGCAGGGCATGATGGTGACCGACGCGCGCGGCCGCATCATGCGGGTCAACCAGGCCTTCGTGCGCATCACCGGCTACAGCGCGGAGGAGGTGGTGGGACAGACGCCCAACCTGCTGAGCTCCGGCCGGCACGTGCCCGGCTTCTACGCGTCGATGTGGGCCGCCATCGTCCGCGATGGAAAATGGGAGGGGGAGATCTGGAACCGCCGCAAGAACGGCGAGGTCTATCCCGAGCACCTGAGCATCACCGCCGTCTACGACGAGGATGGCAAGATCACCAACTACGTCGCGTCGCTGACCGACATCACCCTGAGCAAAGCGGCCAACGATGAAATCCGCAGCCTGGCCTTCTACGATCCGCTGACGCAGCTGCCGAACCGCCGGCTGCTGCTGGATCGCTTGCGGCAGGTGCTCGCTGCCAGCAGTCACCACGACCGCTATTGCGCGCTGATGTTCATTGACTTGGATAACTTCAAGACCCTGAACGACACGCTGGGCCACAACGTTGGCGACCAGCTGTTGTTGCAGGTGGCCGAGCGCCTGCAATCGAGCCTGCGCAAGGGCGACACCGTGGCGCGCCTGGGCGGCGATGAATTCGTGGTGCTGGTGGAGGGCCTGAGCAGCGGCGCGGAGGAGGCGGCCGGCGAGATCGAATCGCTGGGCGCCAAGATCCTGGCGGCGTTGAACCGGCCCTACGAACTGGGGAACCACAACTGCCGCAGCACGCCGAGCATCGGCGCAACCTTGTTCCACAACGGCCAGCCGCCGCAGCCTGACGATTTGCTGATGCAGGCCGATATCGCCATGTATCAGGCCAAGCAGGCGGGCCGCAACGGCATGCGCTTCTTCGACCGCCAGATGCAGGACCGCATCAGCGAGCGGGCGAAATTGGAAAACGATTTGCGGCACGCGATGGAGCGCCATCAGTTCGCGCTGCACTACCAGGTGCAGGTGGATGCGCACGGCAAGGCGCGCGGCGCCGAGGCGCTGCTGCGCTGGCGGCGCGCGGATGGCACGTGGGTGCCGCCCGCGAGCTTCATTCCGCTGGCCGAGGAGACCGGCCTGATACTGTCGATAGGCCGCTGGGTGCTGAACGCGGCCTGCGCGCAGATCAAGGAATGGCAGGAGGTGCCCGGGATGGAGCAGCTGATCCTGGCGATCAACGTCAGCGCGCAGCAGTTCCGCCAGCCGGAGTTCGGCGACGTGGTGCGCGCGGCGGTGGAGCACCATGGCATCGATCCGCGCTTGCTGAAGCTGGAGCTGACCGAGGGCGTGCTGCTGGAGAAGATCGAGGAGACCATCTCCTGCATGCACGCGCTGCGGGCCATCGGCGTGCGTTTCGCGCTGGACGATTTCGGCACCGGCTACTCGTCGCTGCAGTATCTGAAACGCCTGCCGCTGAACCAGCTGAAGATAGACCAGTCCTTCGTGCGCGACCTGGCCAGCGACAGCAGCGACCAGGTGATCGTGAGGACCATCATCGCGATGGCGCGCAGCCTGCAGCTGGACGTGATCGCCGAGGGCGTCGAGACGGAAGCGCAGCGCGCGCTGCTGGAGGAACTGGGCTGCCGCCGCTATCAGGGCTATCTGTACAGCCGTCCGGTGCCCGAGCCGCAGCTGCGCGCCCTGATCACGGGATGACTTCGAACAGCAGCAGCTGCGTGACCTGGTTCTTGCCGAAGTTATCGTCGGAGATCAGCACCAGGCTGGCGTGGCCGTTGGCCAGCATGGGGCCGAAGGACATGCCTTCCAGGTTGTCCACGATGGGCCGCTTGAGCTGGTTCACATCGAGCACCAGCCGCTTGCGTACCGCTTGATAGCTGGCGCCCTGCAGCGCCGGCAGGTGTTGGATGTCGGACGCGCCTTCCGTGTCGATTTCGAACAGGCGCACGTAATCCTTGTATTTGCCATCCGCGCCTTGCACGCCGGAGCGCTCCATCGCCAGCAGCCGCGTGTCGCTCAATGCGACGATCTCCGAAACGCCGTTGTCTGCGTACTTGCCCTTGCCCGGCGCGGCAGGGATGGCGCTGAGCGGATAGGCGAACTGCCCCAGCACCTTGCCGTCGCGGGCAAAATGGGTGATGCGGTTGACCGCGCCCTGTTCGGGAGTCGGCGCCTCGCCGTCCTGGTACATCGGGCCTTCCATCGACACCCACAGCGTGCGGCCATCCGGCGCGAAGCTCAATCCTTCGAAACTCAGGTTGTTGCGCGGCCCGGCCTTGTGGTCGGCCGAGACGCTGAACAAGGCCGGCAGCGGCATCGTCGAGAGATAGCGCCCGTCAGGTGTGGCGTGGCGCACGAAGGGATCGAGCCCCAGGCCGACGTCGCCCTCGCTGGCGTACCATAGGCTGCCGTCATGCGGATCGACGCGGATGGTCTCCAGGTCCGGCACGACTCCGCCGCGAACCTTGTAGTCTTCCTTGGATGGATAGGTGCTGCCATCCGGCTGCAGCAGGGACGTTACGCTGGTCAGTTCGACGGACTTGAATGTCTGTTCGTCGTAGGCCAGGCGCGCGCGGTAGAAGCGGGCGGGGTTGTTGGCGGAGCGGTCGTCGCTGATGATCACCCATTCGCCGCTGGCCGTGTCGTAGTCGATGCCGGACACGCCGCCGACCATGGTGTCCTTGAATTGCAGACGCCAGGGCAGCCGCTGTTCGCCGATGAAGCGCAGGCTTGCTATCGATGTTGGCGGTGCCTTGGTTGCGCTCAGCGGAGCGCAGGCGGCGAGGAAAAGAGAGCAGGCGATGAGCGATGCGGCGAGGCGCCGCATCGGGAAGAAAATATTCTTGTTCATCGCCGCAGTATAACGCGGCGGACGCGCTTAGAGAATCAAGCCAGTGTCTCGGCGGGTCCGAAGAACTCGTAGTAGGTCTGCGATTGCGGCACGCCCAGTTCCAGCAGGTGCGACTTGATCGCCTTCATGAACGGCGTCGGGCCGAGGAAGTAGGCTTCGACGTCGCGCGTCTCCGGCATCCAGGCTTTCAGGCGCTGCTGGTCGATGTAGCCGGTGGCGTGCGGCTGCGGGCCGCTGTCGTTGGCCGCTTCGTAGCAGTAGAAACGCTGAAGCTGCGGGTGCTGCGCCGCCAGCGCGTCGATGTGGTCGCGGAAGGCGTGCACGTTGGCGTGGCGCGCAGCGTGGATGAAGTGGATGCGGCGGCCGGTGGTCAGCGCTTCCGTTAGCATGGCCAGCGTTGGCGTGATGCCGACGCCGCCGCTGATCAGCACCAGCGGCTTGTCGCTGTCGGCCAGCGTGAACTCGCCGGCCGGCGGCACCAGTTTCAGGCTGTCGCCGACACCGACATGGTCGTGCAGATAGTTGGACACCGCGCCGCCCGGCTCGCGCTTGACGCTGATGCGGTAGGTGCTGCCATTGCTCACTGCGGACAGCGAATACTGGCGGCGCTGCTCCTCGCCGTTCACGTCGACTATCAGGCCGATGTACTGGCCCGGCGCATGCGCCACCACCTTGCCGCCGTCGGCCGGCTGCAGGACGAAGGAGGTGACTTCATCGCTTTCCGCCGTCTTCGACACGACCTTGAATTCGCGCGTGCCGCTCCAACCGCCTTCCGCCGCCGCGTTCTTGTCGTAGATGCTTTGCTCGGCGCCGGCCAGGATGTCGGCCAGCTGTCCGTAGGCCGCGCCCCATGCGTCGATCACCGCGTCGGTGGCGACTTCCGCACCCAGCACTTCGCGGATCGCCTTCAGCAGCGAGGCGCCCACCATCGGATAGTGTTCGCGCTGGATCTGCAACGAAACGTGCTTGTTGATGATGGTCGATACCAGCGGACCCAGTTGCTCGAGCCGGTCGATATTCTTCGCGTACATCAGCACCGCGTTGGCGAGCGCGCGCTGCTGGTTGCCGTCCACCTGGTTGGCCTGATTGAAGAACGGCTTCACCTGCGGGAAGTCGCGGAACAGCGTCATGTAGAAATGACGGGTCAGGGTCTCGCCGCCTTGTTCGAGAATGGGGACGGTGGCGCTGATGATGGCTTTTTGTTCGGTGCTGAGCATTTTGCTGTCCATGTGTGGTTTCGACGTAAAGAAGTATATCACATGAATCTTTAAATGTCGGCGCAGACGCGACCGAAAACAGGCCGCGCCTGCGAGGTGCCGGATTACAGATCGAACTTCAGTTCCGCCACGTAGGTACGTTGCGGGTAAGGATGGAAGTTCCAGTACTTGTAGTTGTTGAGGTTATCGACGCCCACCGCCACGCTCCACTGCCGGTTGATGCGGTAGTGCGCGCGCACGTCGGTGGTGAAGTATTTGCTCGCGCCCATGTAGGCGAAGCCGTTGGGGTCCGTGTTATCGAGCGTCGAATACTGGCTGCCGCTGTAGCGCGCGGCGAGCGTCAGCGCCAGCTGGTCGCTCACGGCGTAGGTGGCCACGCCGGTGGCGCGCCATTCCGGAATGCGCGGCTGCCACTTGCCGACGCTGGCCTGGAACTTGTCGTTGCGGTCTATCTTCGAATCGGTCCAGGTGACGCTGGAGTTCAGCGTCAGGCCGCGCACCCAGACGTCGTCCGCCGTGTAGGCCACTTCCAGGCCCTTGGTGTTGATGCGGTCGACGTTCTGCACGGTGCTGACCACGGAGCCGGCCAGCGTATTGGTCTGCGAGTACAGCGCGTCCTGGGTGCGTTCGCCGAAGGCGGTCAGGCGCAGCAGGCCGGCGGCGAGGCGGCGCTCCGCCGTCAGCTCAGTGGTCCACGATTTTTCTGGCTTCAGGTTTGGATCGTTGTTGATCAAATCGCCCGCCGCGTTGATGCCGCCCTGGTAAAGCTCGGACACGGTCGGCATGCGCACCGCGCGGCCCAGCGAGGCTTTCAACACCCAGTCGTCATTGGCCTGATATGCCAGCGCGGCTTTCGGCGACACGAAGTTCTCGCTGCGCTCGGGATGCGCCGCGGTCGTGGCGCGGTTGGAGGTGGCGCCATCGTGGGCGGTCCAGCGCTCGAAGCGCACGCCCAGCACCGTCTTCCACAAGGACGCGAAGCGCCAGCAGTCCTGCGCATACAGGCTGTTGATTTCGGTCTTGCCGGTGAAGGCGGCGTTACGCTCGCCCGGCGCGCCATCGATCCAGTTGCTGGCGGCGTTCTCGATGCTGGCCAGCTTGTAGGCCTGCCGCTGGTAGCCGAATTCCGCGATGTGCTCCACGTTCGGACGCCATACGCCCTTGCCGGACAAGGTGTTCCAGCCGGTGCCGCCCTGGTTGACGATGCGTCCCGCGCCGCCGGACAGCGCGGCCGGCAGCGCCACGGTGGCGGCGCGCAGCACGTCCTTGTCGTAGTCGTACAGGCTGGCCGCGATCTCCCAGTCGAATACGCCCTTGGTGTTGGACTTGACGGTCAGGCCGTGCATGATGTGCTGGATGTCTTCGTTCGACAGGTTGAAGTCCGTCGGCGCCAGCGTGTAGCTGCGGCCCGCGATGTTGACGGCGCCGCTGTAGACCGGGTTGCCGGCGGCGTCGCGCAGGTAGGTCTGCGGACGGCCTTCCGAGTCGTTGCGCCACAGGCCGAAGGTGTAGGTGGCGCGCACCGTCGGCGAAATATCGTAGGCCAGCTTGGCCTTGAACTGGTCCTGCACGGTGTGGTACTGCGTGGCCGTGCCGAGGATGAGCCACGGGTTGTTGCTGCGGTCCAGGCCCGCGACCGCGCCGGTGACCGGGATGCCCGCGCTGCCTGGCTTGCCGGCGGACGATGCCTTGGTCGGGAAGGTCAGCGGCTGGCCGTCGCTGTCGGTGTGGCCGACGTCCACGTACCACGACCAGCCGCCCTGGCGGTCGCCCAGCGAGATGCTGGCTTGCTTGCCCTGGTAATTGTCGCTGGTGTTATACAGCTTGAACGGCTGGTGTGTCAGCGCCAGCTTGGCGTGGGCCTCGAACCTGGTTGGCATGCGGGTCATGTAGTCGACCACCGCGCCGACCGAGTTGCCGCCGTAGGCCGCGGAGAAGGGGCCGTACAGCACGTCGACGCGCTCGACCTGCTCGGGGCTGACCATGCCCCAGCGCGGCGCGAACGAAGCGCCGTTGCCCAGATAGTTGGACAGCAAAATACCGTCGGCGTACACCATCGAGCGCGCGCTGTTGCCGGTGCCCGATGCGCGGGTGGACAGCACGGCGTGGTTGTAGTCGCCGATGTAGCGCTTTCGCACCAGGAGGCTGGGCAGGTACTTCAGCGCGTCCTCGGCGTCGGTGGCGTTGATGGACTGCTCGATGTCGTGGTGCGTGATGCCCTCGATGGTGGTCGGGATCTGCGACGGCAGCGAGGTCGGACGGTTGCCGACGATGGTCACGGTGCCCAGCATGTGGATGGGCGCCTCTTCGGCGCAGGCGAGGGTGGAGAAGGCGGCAAGCAGCGCCAGCGCCATTGGCGTTATGGTCGTTTTCATGATGTTCCTGATGTGGGGGTGTTGGCCGCCGCCGCGGCATGGAGCGGCGGGTGGCGGCGGTTACGGCTGACGATTAGGAACGGGTGGGCGGTCCGCGCGGCTTGGCGGCGGTCCAGCTGTGCAGCGGACGCGGTGCGCTGTAGAACAGCGGCGGGTAGTAATCATGGCCGCCGATGACGGCGAAGCTGGTAGCGACTGGCGGCAGCAGCGCATAGGTGCCGCCGTGCGTGGCGCAATACGGGCAATGTTCCATCGCGTGGTCGGCGGCCGGGGTGGGGGATTTCTTGACGGTGTCGGTGGAGCAGATCTCGGCGTAGCCGAACGGCGAGGCAGGGCTCATCGCCTTGGAGATCGACGGCGCGAGCGCGCTGAACAGGACGGCCAGCAAGGCGATCCAGATGTGCAGCGTTCGACGGCGCGCGAAATTGAACATGGGCAAATTATAGCGCATCCAAAAATCCGCGTACTTTCATTTGAGAATGAGAAGTGTTATCATTTGCATTGTTGAAACGCACCTTCCTGCACACCATGCCGCTGACCGCCATTCCATACCAACGTTCTCTTATTGCCGTCGCCGTCGCCTTGCTGGCGGTTCCCACCCATGCGCAGGAGGCCGCCGGGCCGATCGAGTCGATCCAGGTCTCGGGCAGCTGGCTCGGCTCGGGCTTGCAGAACAGCGTCAAGAACTTCGCCGGCGCCCGCACCGTGATGAAGAAGGAAGACATCGACAACACCGGCGCCGCCGACATCGGCGATGTGATGCGCCGCATTCCTGGTGTGCAGGCCACCGACAATTCCGGCTCGGCCGGCAGCGCGATCTCGCTCAACATCGGCGTGCGCGGCCTGTCCGGGCGTTACTCGCCGCGTTCGACGATACTGCTGGACGGGATACCGCTGGCGGTGGCACCGTATGGCCAGCCGCAGCTGTCGTTCGCGCCGGTCAGCCTCAATAACATTGAATCGATCGACGTGGTGCGCGGCGGCGGCGCGGTGCGCTACGGCCCGCAAAACGTCGGCGGCATCATCAACTTCCGCAGCCGTTCGATCCCGGATGCGGCGGGCGTCAGCGGCGACGCCTCGTTCCGCTACAACGACTTCGGCCACGGCGGCCAGAACCGCCAGTACAGCGCCTTCGTCGGCACCCAGCAGGACAACGGCCTGGGCGTGGCGGTGCTGTACTCGGGCATGGCAGGCAGCGAGTGGCGCGCGGGCAGCAATGAAAAGGTCAACGACCTGGCGCTGAAGTTCCGCTACCAGCTGACGCCGCACAGCGAGCTGAATGCCAAGCTGTCCTACTACGAGGTCAACTCGCGTACGCCGGGCGGGCTGACCGTGGCGCAGTACAACGCCGATCCGTTCCAGAACACGCGGCCCACCGACTTCTGGAGCGGCGACCGCCGCAGCGCGGACGTCGGCTACCTGAACACCTTGTCGGCCACGCAGGAGTTCGAGGTCAAGGCCTATTACAGCGACAGCTTCCGTCAAAGCTCGCTGATCAACGCGGCCAAGACCCAGCTGACCTGGCAGCCGCGCAACTACGAGGTGCTGGGCCTGGAGCCGCGCTACACGCAACGCTTCGCCACCGGCGGCTTGACGCATGACGTCACCGTCGGCTACCGCTTCCTGCGCGAGCGCGGCGACGACAACAACTACATCCAGACCGTGTCCACCGGCGCCAGGGGCGCGATATCGACCTTCACCAACAGCACCGACGCGCACGCCGCCTACATCGACGACCGTATCGCCGTGGGCGCGTGGCGCATCACGCCTGGCCTGCGCTACGAGCACATCTCGTCCGAGCGCAATGACCTGAGTACCAAGTCGGTGTTCGAGAGCGACAACAACAAGGCGCTGCCGTCGCTGAACGTGGCCTATCTGCTGAACCGTTCGCTGACCGTGTTCGCCAACTACACGACCTCGTTCGGCCCCGTGCAGAACACGCAGCTCAATTCGCAGACTCCGGCCAATCCGCTCAAGCCGGAGCTGGCGAAGACCGCCGAGCTGGGCGCGCGCTGGAAGACCGGCGCGGCCAGCGCCGAAGTCACCGCCTTCAAGCTGAAGTTCGACAACCAGATCCTGCAGGTGCCCGGCACCACGCCGGCCGTGTTCCGCAACATCGGCGCCACCAATCACGACGGCATCGAGACGGCGGCCGACTACACCTTCGACGACGCCAGCGCGCTGGCCGGCCTGAACGTGTACGCGAACTACACCTACACCAAGGCGATCCAGGATTCGGGCGTATCGTCGGGGCTGGATGTGCCGTTCTACTCGCGCAACACGGACACGCTGGGCGCGCGCTACCGCGTCGGCGCTTGGGCGGCCAACCTGTCGACCACGCATCAAAGCAAGCAGTATTCGGACACCGCCAACACGGTGGCGGAGGCGGCCAACGGCAGCAACGGCATCGTGCCGGGCTTCCGCCTGTGGAATGCGCAATTGACCTGGAAGACCCCGGGCAAGCCGGGCTATGAGGTGATGGCCGGCGTCAACAACATCGCCGACCATCGCTACTACACCCGCAACGTCGACGGCAATGCCGGCCGCATGGTGGGCGCGCCGCGCACAGCCTACGTCCAGCTGCGCGCCAGGTTCTGAGGGAAGTTTAGTGCAGCACCCGCGATGGGGTTGGGGATGCGTGGTGCACGGTGAAGCCGGTGTAGTCCCGGACCATGAAGGGCGCGGCGGCCATCGCCTCGGCCTGGTCCAGTTTGCGCTGGACCAGCTTGTGCCAGGCGCCCGCCCAGCGGGCCGCCAGTTGCGACTCTTCCGCGGAACGCGCGCACAGCGTTCTCTCCACCGCGATTTTCTGTCTGTGCAGGGCGTAGGTGGCAGATATCAGAGTAGTCATGGTGGCGGCGAGACTGGCAAGGGTTAAGTAATATGCAGCCTCATTTTGCCCGGCTCGCCCGCGTTTGAATGTGCGCTAGTTCACCCACGACCGTGGGAATCTCAATTTAGATGCCTAAAAGATAGATTCTGTTGCGTTTTTACATCGTTTTTCGCCGCTAGGGCATGAAATCCTGATCCAGTAGTTGTTCGATGGAATAGGGCAGATTGTGCGGAAATACGTCTTCGTCGAGGCCGGTTTCCTCCGCCGCGCGGCGGCGGGCGATCGGATAACACTCGGCGGCATATTTCGGAACCAGTTTTCGCGTGCTGGGACTGGTCTTCAGCAATCGCGCAAGGCGGTAACGTTGCTCGATGAGCGTCGACCTCCATTTGTTTTGCGGATAGTCCTTTTGATACTGGCACTTGAGCAGGTGCATGATCAACACCGTCAGCCGGCTGTCCAGTTCGTGCTCATATTGCTTTTTCATGCCATCGAGCTCCGCGACCAGGTTGTCCACGTCCAGCTCGGCGAACCTGTGTTCCAGCAGCAGTTGGATTTGTGCGTCTATCCACAGCGCCAGATCCTCGTCATAGGTATGCATGTCGCACCTCCAGAGTCGTCAGGCTAATCCTATGCCGCTTCCCGCGTTTGATGCCACTCAATAGAAATACGGTGTCTTGCGCGTCCATTCATTGTTCTTGTAGCGCTTGTGCAGCAGCGTGAAGGCGCTCTTCGACAGCGTCTTGGCGTCGGCGTCCAGGCATCCGCCGCGCGTCGATTGCACCGTCACGTACAGCAGCCATGGCAGCTCCGGATCGGCCGGCACGGCGGTGGCGCGCTGCATGACGTAGTCGCCGATGTAGCCGGTGGCCGTCTTCAGGCCGGCGAGCTGCGCCAGCTCCTTGTCGCGCGCGGCGCTGTTGCCCAGCTCCGGCATCGGCAGCGTGTGCTCGGCGTCGATGTTCTCGCCGTAGCTGGCGCCTGCCTTGGCGGGCAGCTTGCACCACATGTCGGCCAGCGTCTCGTCCGGCGCGCGCATCTTGATCTCTGCGGTGGCGCCGCTGTACATCGGCGACAGGCCGTACTTCACGGCGTTCAGCAGCATCCAGTAGCGGTGCTCCGGCGTGCCCGCCAGCTTGCGGTACTTCTGCATGACAGGCGCCAGCACCGGCGCGTTCTGCTCGATTTGCTGGGCCGCGTTCAGCGCCGCCTCGTCCTGCCCCAGCAGGTCGGAGCGCATCCACGCGGCCACGGCGATCTGCGTGCGCAGCGGCTTGGACAGCTTGGTGTTCGCCGCCAGCGCCGACAGGTCGGCCACCGACAATCCGCTGTTCAGCCATCGCGTGCCATCCGCCGCGATGTCCACGCGGACTTTGTCGGCGCCGCCTTCCTCGCTGGCCTTGGCCTGTTCGCCGGTGTCGGGATCGAGATCGCGGCTGGCGGTGCGCAGCAGATAGTTGGCGGCGTCCGCCGGCGACGACGCCACCGCGAAGCGCTCCTGCAGGAACTGGTTGCGCGTGCTGCTCGAATTGCTGGCCGCCAGCGCGGGGCCGGTCAACACGGCGTCGCCAATCGAGCGCGCCTTGTCGGCCTGGTTGTTCAAGCGGTAGTGGCGGGCCAGCGCGTGGCGCATGGTCAGGTACTCGGGCGTGCCGGACGCCACCTGCTGCGCGGCCTTCTCCAGTTCCGGCGTCAGCTTCTCGGACAGCATGACGGCGGCCAGCAGCCACACGCGCGCCTGCGCTTTGTTGCCCTCCTTGGCGTAGCGGTTCCACAGGTCGATGGCGTGCGCGCGCTCCACCGCGCAGCTGCGCTTGGCGTTGTATTCCTCGCATTGCTGGAGGGTCTGCAGCCAGTCGATGAAACCGGCGCTGGCGCGCAGGGCGGGGCGGGTGTCGGGTTGGTCGGCGCCCGGTGCTTGCAGCAGGTCGTTGGCCAGCACGCGCCAGTCGCCCAGGTGATCGTCCTGGTACGGATTGGCGCGCGGGTCGTCCAGCAGCTTGCTCAGCTCCGCGAAGCGCAGCGTGGGCGTCAGCCGTACCTGCATGCTGCGCACGATGGCGCGTGTGGCCTCATGCAGCGACGCCAGCTCCGGATTGGCGAGGATGTGATCCGCGCTGGACTGGATCGCCGCCAGCTTCTTCTGCGCCGCCGCCAGGCGTGCCGCGGCGGCGGCCGGATTTTCGCGCTTGGCGTCGAGCCGCTCCTGCCACGCCGCCTGGTCGGCGTTCGGGCCCGGGACATACGTGGCGGCGCGCGCCTGCGAGCGCAGGCTCAGATACTCGCCCCACTGGCGCAGCGGATGCTTGTCGGTGGCGCCGATCTTGGCGTACAGGCTGGCGCTCAAGGCGTAGTTCTCGCCGTAGAAGGCGGCGGAGGCCAGTTGATACTGCTGCACCTGGCGCCAGTACAGCGCTTCCGTTGCGGGCAGTTCCACCGGTGCGGGGATCACGCGCTTGGTTTCATCGAAGCGGTTGCGTGGCGCATCCACATCGTCGCCGCAGAATTTGAAGACCTGCCGCTGCGTCGCCACCCATGCCTTGAGCCGCGCCGGCGTCGCATCGGAACGGCGCGCCAGGTCGTTCAGCGTGGTGGTGGCGAAGGTGTAGCCGCCGAGCGGACAATTCAGATAGCCGTTGGCCATGCTGTCGCCGTCCTTGGGCGCGGCGGGCGCCTGCTTCAGCGCGGCGTCGACGGCGGCCAGCCAGGCGCCATAGACCTTCTTGCCCTCGGTCGCATCGACCCAGCCGCCATTGCGGTTGCCGATGGCGCGCAGCAGGCCGCCCTGCGGATTGGGCACGGACTTCAAGCCGTCGGCACCCAGTTGCACGGTGCGCCAGGCGGTGTACAGGTACATGCGGTCGTAGCTGGGCAGCAGTACGCCAAGTTCGCCGGATTGATAGCGGTTCAGCGCGATATCCGGCCCGCTGCGGCTGACGTAGGGATCCCACGGGCCGCCACTGCTGGCGGCGGCGCTGGCGCAGGCCAGCAGCGCCGAGGCGATGACGAGTGGACGTAGAGGTTTGATCATGGCGAACTCCTTGAAAGCGGCGGCAGGTCCGCACCGTCGCGCTTCCACGCGTAGCGGTCGAACCAGTAGGTTTTGCGATAGCGCGCCGCCACCTGCGGCGCGAAGGGTTCTTGCGGCGAGAAGCCGGCGCTGCCCGCGCGGCAGCTGGCGTGCAGCGTGGCGGGCGATTGTTCGACGATGTCGCGCATGGTGGCGCTGTCCCGGCCCATGCGGAAGAACATCGGCACCACTTCGTCGGCGGCCAGTCCGTCCAGCCAAGCCGGCGCACGGCACCACCACGCCAGCGCGGTCACGCTCAACTTGATCTGCGGCGGCAGCGCGCCGCGCAGCTGCCGCACCAGCGAGCGATAGAACTCGCGCTGCGACGGCTTGGCTTCCATATCCAGCTGCACCCAGCCGGAGGTGCTGTCGGCGGCCGCGTCGAGCAGCGCGTGCACGATGATCGCGCGGCTGGCTTCAATATCCAACGGTGGGTTGACGGTGCTGACTTCGACGTGCAGCACCGGCGTGACCCGCGTGGCGGCGGGCATCGCGGGCTGGCGCATGCGCGGACGCGTGCGCACGGCGTCGCCGGTCAGCAGGATGTGGCGTTGCAGGACGGCCGCCTCGGTGGTGGACCACGATGGCAGCAGGGCTTCATCCCACAGCCAGGCGACTGCTTGCGCGCGGGAGGCGCAGGGGCAAAGCAGCAAGGCGCTGAGGACAAGGCGAAGAAAAAGGGAGGGCATCGGAAAACGGGGCGACAAGGTGCCCCATTTTACCGATGTTTATTATTTCCGCAAGATTGATTTATTTACCTTCGAGGGCGGCGATCGCGGCCATCACGCCCGCGCCGTAGGCCGGATCGGCCTTCGTGCAGTGATCGATGTGCCGTTGCTGTATCGCCTTCGATACGCCGTGGATGGCGCGCGCCGTGTTCTCGAACAGCAGCTGCTTCTTCTCGGCCGTCAGGAGGCGGAACAGATTACCGGGCTGCGAGTAGTAATCGGTGTCGACGCGATGGTCCCAGTGGCCGGCCGCGCCTTCCAGCGACAGCGGCGGTTCGGCGAACTGCGGCTGCTGCTGCCATTCGCCATGGCTGTTCGGCTCATACGAGGTGCTGGCGCCGTGGTTGCCGTCGGTGCGCATGGCGCCGTCGCGGTGGTAGCTGTGGAAGGGGCACTTCGGCGCGTTGACCGGAATCGCGTGATGGTTCACGCCCAGGCGGTAGCGGGCCGCGTCGCCATACGAGAACAGGCGCGATTGCAGCATGCGATCCGGCGAGAAGCTGATGCCGGGGACCACGTTGGCCGGCGAGAAGGCCGACTGCTCGACCTCCGCGAAGTAGTTCTCCGGATTGCGGTTCAGTTCCAGCACGCCGACGTCGATCAGCGGATAGTCCTTGTGCGGCCAGACCTTGGTCAGGTCGAACGGGTTGTACGGCACCTTGGACGCCTCGGCTTCCGGCATGATCTGCACCGCCAGCTTCCAGCGCGGGAAGTCCTTGTTCTCGATGGCGTCGAACAGGTCGCGTTGCGAGCTTTCGCGGTCGCGGCCCACCACTTCAGTCGCCTCGGCGTCGCTGAAGTTCTCGATGCCTTGCTGGCAGACGAAGTGGAACTTGACCCAGAAGCGCTCGTTCTTCGGGCTGATGAAGCTGAAGGTGTGGCTGCCGAAACCGTGCATGTTGCGGTAGCCTTTCGGGATGCCGCGATCGCTCATGACGATGGTGATCTGGTGCAGGGCTTCCGGCAGCAGGGTCCAGAAGTCCCAGTTGTTTTCGGCGCTGCGCAGATTGGTTTTCGGATCGCGCTTGACGGCGTGGTTCAGGTCCGGGAACTTGAGCGGATCGCGGAAGAAGAACACCGGCGTGTTGTTGCCGACCACGTCCCAGTTGCCTTGCTCGGTGTAGAACTTGACGGCGAAGCCGCGGATGTCGCGTTCCGCGTCGGCAGCGCCACGCTCGCCGGCCACGGTGGAGAAGCGCATGAAGATGTCGGTCTTCTTGCCGATCTCGGAGAACAGCGCCGCACGCGTGTACTGGCTGATGTCGTGGGTGACGGTGAAGGTGCCGAAGGCGCCCGAGCCCTTGGCGTGCATGCGGCGTTCCGGGATCACCTCGCGCGCTAAGTGGGCCAGCTTTTCAAGATGCCATACATCCTGCAGCAGCGCCGGGCCGCGCGGGCCTGCGGTCTGGATGTTTTGATTGTCGACGACCGGCGCGCCGGCTGCGGTGGTGAGGTTCTTCATGTCGTTCCTTCAGCGGTGTTGAGGGTGAATGGAAAACGCCAGCATAACCAAGCGCGGCTCGCCGCGCAGCTCCCATTAGGGAGAGTGCGCCGCAGGAAGACGCTGCATCTGAGCCAGCGCCAGGGTCGGGTACAACGGTGGACTGAGCACGCGCGCCACCGTGCGCGCCATCATGGCGCAGGCCATCAGGCTAAGCACCATCGCGTGGCCGTCCACCATCTCCATCACGATGATGAAGGAGGTCAGTGGCGCCTGGGTCGCCGCGGCCAGGAAGCCCACCATGCCCAGCGCGATCAAGGCGCTGGCCTGGGGATAGGCGAGCAACTGGGCGACGTCGTTGCCGAGCGCCGCGCCGATCGCCAGCGAGGGCGCGAAGATACCGGCCGGTACGCCGGACCACGCGGTCAGCCAGGTGGCGATGAATTTGAAGAAGAAAAAAATGGCGGGGCTGTGGCCGGAACCGTCGATCATCGCCCGCGTGTGGCTGTAGCCGCTGCCGTTGACGGCGCCGCCCGACAGCAGGCCGATGCCGGCGATGGCCAGGCCGCAGCCGGCGGCGAAGATCACCGGCCAGCGCAGCCGCATCCGGCTGAACCAGTCCGGCGAGGTTCCGCTCAGGGACGCCAGCAGCAGGCGCGAAAACAGGCCGCCCGCCAGGCCGCTCAGCAGCGTCACCAGCAGGCCTGGCAGCAGCAGCGACAAGTCGATGCCGGCGGCGTGGATCATGCCGAAGTAGGTGGCGTTGCCGTTGACCGAAACGGCCATCAGGCCGGCCAGCACAATGGCGGCCATCAGCAGGCCGCTGCTGCGTTGCTCCGGTGTGCGCGACAATTCCTCGATGGCGAACATGACGCCGGCCAGCGGCGTGTTGAAGGCCGCGGCGATGCCGGCCGCGCCGCCCGCCACCAGCAGCCCATGGGCGGTGACGGCGCTGCGCTCCGGCAGCCATCGGCGCGCCGCCAGCATCACGCCGGCCGCGACCTGCACCGACGGCCCCTCGCGGCCCAGCGACAAGCCGGCCAGGAAGCCGGCCGCCGTCAGCACCAGCTTGGCGATGCTGAGCTTGAGCGAGACGAATAAACCCAATTGGTGCGGGGCGACGCTGGGCTCCAGTCCCGCCATCACCTGCGGAATGCCGGAACCGGCGGCGCCGGGCACGTAGCGGCGCGTCAGCCAGACGATGACGGCGGTGGCCATCGGGGTCCACAGCAGGGGTGCCCACCATCGCCATGCGCACAGCGCCAGGAATTGTTCGAAGGCGTGCTCGGACAGCCAGGTAAAGCCGACCACCACCAGGCCGGCGAGGGCGGCGAAGGCCACCACCAGGCTGCGTGAACCCCAGACGCGCCAGTCGCTGAACTCCTTGCGGAAAGCGCGGCGGATATTGTGCTTGGTCTGCATATGCTGAAACCGGACGCCCAAGTAAAAACGCCCGGCTTGCGGCCGGGCGTTGAAGGGGATGCTTACTTGCTTGGGTAGACGATGTCTGCGCGGCGGTTCTGGGCGCGGGTGGCGTCGTCGCTGCCGGAGGCTTTTTCTTTACCGTAGCTGATGGCTTCCATCTGGCCGTCTTTCACGCCTTGTACTTTCAGGGCGGTGATCACGGCTTGAGCGCGCTTCTGGCCCAGGGCCAGGTTGTACTCGGCGCCGCCGCGTTCATCGGTGTTGCCTTCGACTTTGACCGACACGTTCGGGTTCGACGACAGGAACTTGCCGTGGTCGGCGACCAGGGCGTTGAACTCAGGCTTGACGGTGTATTTGTCGAAGTCGAAGAACACGCTGCGGTTCTTATAGATCGAGCTGTTCGGGTCCAGGTAGGCTGGCAGCGACACGGCGACTGGCGCGGCTACTGGAGCTGGTGCTGGTGCGGCTGGCGCAGCTTTGACTGGCTCAGGTGCCGGTGCCGGGGCGACGACTGGTGCAGGGGTGCTGCAAGCGCTCAGAACAGCCAGTGCGCAGGATGCCAGCAGGATTTTTTGTTGTGCTTTCATGGAATACTCCCGAAATAGTTCAATTGTTTTGGACTTGCATGGGGTGTGAGGCTTGGACACCAGCCGCGAGCGACATTATATAAGGGTTTCCCTCAGAAGTATTGGCTTGCTGCATTATTTTTTTATCCAAGGCGAGAAAGGGGTCAAATCCTTGCCCGCTTCCACGTACCAGGCGCGGCGCGTGATGTCGAACTGGGCGCCCAGCGCCTTGACCTGGTCCTTCTCGTGGTAGGTGGCGGTCAGGTACTGGCGCGTGGCCGATGTACCCGCCGAAGCAGCCGAAGCCGCCGGGCCTACCGGAGCCGCTGGCCTGGCCTGGTTGCGGGTGATGGCCGCCTCGGCCGCCGCCGCCGATTTCGTCAGCCGCATCTGCGCGATGAAGCCGCTGCGCAGCGCGGCGTCGGCCGGCGAGAGCAGCGTCAGGCGCGCGCGGGCGCGGGTGGCGCCGACGTAGAACAGGTTTTCCTCCTCGGCCTTGGGCTGGGTCGGGTGCGGGAATTCGTCGGCCTGCAGGAAGGGCAGGATCACGTGCTCGAACTCCTTGCCCTTGGCGTTGGCCACGCATTCGATCAGCACCGCCTTGCGGTCGCGCTTGCGGCGCACGAAGGCTTCGCGCGCGTTGAGCGCGGCCCAGAACTCGGCCAGCGTGTGGCCGGAGGCGGCCGCCGCGTCGAGCAGGCCTGCCACCGATTTGTTGACCACGCCCGCCTCGTACGGCCGCACGAAGATGCGGCGCGCGGTCGCCACCAGCTTGACGCGTTCGCACACCTCGGTCAGCACGGCCGCCGCCGGCGTGGCCGGATCGACTTCCGACAGCCACGCGATGGTTGCGATCACGGCCTGCTTGGTGGCCAGGCTGGCGACGTCGCGGTAGTTCGGCTCGTCGCCGTCGCGCTGCTCGTCGTCGATGTGGAACAGTTCTCCCAGCAGCGCCGGGTCCTTGATGATCTGCGCCTTGAAGTTGTCCATGCGCCGCGCCGAGAAGCGCATCTCGCTGAAGGCCACCATGGCGTCGACGATGGCCGTGCGCACCTGCTCCGATTTGACGGCGCTGAAATCCTTGAGCGCGATCGCCAGCAGGCCGCGCAGGAACAGGATCTCGTCGCGCTGCAGGTAGCCGGCCATGGCGGGCGTGCGGTAGTCGATGTCGGCCTCGATCAGCGCGTTCTCGATGGCCATCGACTGGTGGCGGTCGCGGATCAGGATGGCGCAGCCGTCGAGCGCGTGGCCGTCGGCCTTCCATTGGCGGATTGCGGCCACGGCCTGCTGCGCGCAGGCGGCGGCGCTGTCGTAGTGGGCGTGGCGGATTTCGGTGTGCAGCGGCAGGCTCGATTCGACCGGCTTCTGCTTGAACTCCGCCATCGCGTAGGCCAGGTGCGGGCCGTGGCGGTAGGTGTAGGTCAGCGGGTAGCGCACCAGCTTTGGATAGTTCTGGCCGAAGCGGCGGTTCAGGTATTCCTCGCTGGCGCCCAGCTTGGCGTGGATCACCTGGTCCTTGTCGCCGGCGCCGACGAAGAAGCACTGCGGCCGGGAGATCAGCGCGTCGAGGATCTGGAAGGCCGCCTCGTTCAGGTCGTGCAGCTCGTCGCACAGCACCAGCCGGTAGTCGGGGAAGTGCTCGGCCAGGCGCGCGCCCGCCTGCAGGTTGCAGGCCAGGTCGTAGGTGGCGTCGAACGGGCCGCGGAACACGGCGCCGGCGCCGCCGTCCAGGCGCAGGGTTTCGTATTCCACCGTGGTCAGGTAGTCGGTCAGCGGCACGCCCATCTGTTCGGCGATGTCTTCAAGGCCCATGTATTCGACGTCGGCGGCCAGCGCCATGGTCGCCTTCAATTGCAGCTGCACGTCGAGGAACTGGGCCAGCGCGATGCTGTGGGTTTGCAGGTCGAGGCCGTCCAGGCGGCCGGCATGGCGCTCGGCCACGCGGTCGATCGCGGCCAGCGCGTAGTCCTTCAGCTGGCGCGCCTCGGCGCATTGCCGCAGGCCGTCGCCGTCGATGCTGTCGAGCTGGAACGCGGCGAAGTCCTCGAAGGTCAGCACCGCGACGCGGCTGGCCAGGCTGCGCGGCACGCCGACATCGAGCAGGCGCTGGCGCATGACGTCGCGCGCTTCAGGCGTGAAGGTCAGCGCCAGGATCTGCTCGGGCGCCAGCTTGCGCGCCAGCGCCTCGCCGATGCGCAGCGCCAGGGTGGTGGTCTTGGCGGCGCCGGCGTTGGCGTCCACCAGCACCACCTTGTGCTGCGCCAGCTGGATGGCGGTCTGCTCGGGTGTGGGGATCAGGCCTTGCGGGGTGAAGCGGGGAGGGTTGGCATCGTTCATCCGCTACATTATAGCGACCGGCGCGCGGGTGCCGATGGCAGATGCCGTGTTCGTCGCCGTCGCGGGCGGCTTCGGGTGCAGGCGCGCGGTGGCGCCGTCGATGAACTGGGCGCTGAACAGGCGCCGTTCCACCAGCGTTTCGCGGCTGTCGATGACGGCGCACAGCAGGTTGGCTGCGGCGGCGGCCATCTTGGGCATGGGCTGGCGCAAGGTGGTCAGGTTGTAGCTCAGCCAGTTGGATGGTTCGACCGCGTCGAAGCCGGCCACCGACAATTGGCCCGGCACGTCGATGCCCAGTTCATGGCGGGCGCAGTCGAGGCAGCCGATGGCCATCACGTCACTGCCGCACAGAATCACGTCCGGGACGCCGCCCATTTCCTCGATCAGCGCCTTGAGGCCGGTGGCGCCGCTGTCGTAGTCGTACTCGCCCGGCACGATCACCGGCGGCGGCAGGCCCAGCTCGGCCAGCCGTTCGCAGGCGCCGCGGCGGCGCTCGCCGGCCACGGTGGTGTCGGTGGTGCCGCCGATGATGCCGAAGCGGCGGTGGCCGGCGGCGGCCAGGCGCGAGACCAGCGTGCGGCCCGCTTCCAGGTGGTCGCAGGTGACGGTGTTGACCGACTGGTTGCGCAGCGTGCGGTTGAACAGCACCAGCGGCATGCCGCGCCGTTCGAATTCGGCCACGTGTTCGTCGGACATGCGGGCGGCCACGATCACGCCGTCGACCTGGAATTGCCAGACGTCGTTGAGCACGCGGTCGACATCGGCCTCGCGCGCCAGCGGGAACAGCAGCACGCGCTTGCCCAGCGTGCTCAGTTGCTGGCTCAGCTCGGCCAGCAGTTCGGGGTAATAGAGGTTGGACTTATTAGTGATCAGCACCGCGACCATGTTGGAGCGACGCGTGATCAGGCTGCGGGCGGCGGCGTTGGGGATGTAGTCCAGCAGCGCGGCGGCCTTCATCACCCGCGCGTGGGTGGACTTGGATACGCTGGCGCCGGGCTTGAAGCAGCGCGACACGGCAGATTGCGACACGCCGGCCACAATGGCCACGTCGTACGAGGTGACGCGGCGGGCTTCACGGGCGATGTTGGCTTTGTGTTCAGTCGCGCAGACTTGGATGGTCGGCTTGGTTTTGGTCATCGTCTCTGGCCTGCAGGCTGCGGCTTGCTTATTTATTAGTGAAACCAGCATAATCAAAAACTTACCCAAAAGCAATAATAATCGTTTTTCTTTCAAGAAATATTCACCTAGGTGTGGCCTCCCTGCAATTTTTCCTGAAGGCTGGGGATTTCTGCTAAACTAACGCCCCTTTATTCACGTGAAGGGTCGACATGGCCAATGCTTGCGGCGTCGATTTTGGCACGTCAAATTCCACGGTGGGCTGGGTGCGTCCCGGACATCCGGTGATGTTGGAACTGGAAGAGGGCAAGACCACCTTGCCGTCGGTGGTTTTCTTCAACGCCGAGGACGAAGAAGTCACCTTCGGACGTGCAGCGCTGGCCGAATATCTGGCCGGCTACGAGGGGCGTTTGATGCGCTCCATGAAAAGTTTGCTCGGCACCAGCCTGATCGACGGCCAGACCGAGGTGGGCGGCCGCGCGCTGCCGTTCCGTACCTTGCTGTCGCAGTTCATCGGCGAGGTGAAGCGCCGCGCCGAGCAGTCGGCCGGGCGCCAGTTCACGTCGGCCGTGTTCGGCCGTCCGGTGCACTTCATCGACGACAGCAAGGAAAACGACCAACTGGCCGAGGACACGCTGGCCGAGGTGGCCCGTTCCGTCGGCTTCAAGGATATCGCCTTCCAGTTCGAGCCGATCGCCGCGGCGTTCGACTACGAGTCGCAGATCAGCCGCGAGGAGCTGGTGCTGATCGCCGACATCGGCGGCGGTACCTCGGACTTTTCGCTGGTGCGCCTGTCGCCCGAGCGCGCGAAGAAGACCGAGCGCCGCGACGACATCCTGGCCAACGGCGGTGTGCACATCGGCGGTACCGACTTCGATAAATACCTGAGCCTGTCGTCCGTGATGCCGCTGCTGGGCTACGGCAGCCGGCTGCGCAACAACAGCGAAGTCCCGTCCAGCTACTTCTTCAACCTGGCGACCTGGCACACCATCAACCAGGCCTACACCAAGAAGATGTGGACCCAATTGTCCGACCTGCTGCGCGATTCGGCCGAGCAGGAAAAGCTGGGCCGCCTGCAGAAGCTGATCGACCAGCGCGCCGGCCACTGGCTGGCGATGAAGTCGGAAGAGGGCAAGATCGCGCTGTCCGACGCGCCCAAGGTGACGCTGGAACTGGACCGCCTGTCGCCGGCCGTGACGCTGGAGCTGTGCCGCGAACAGTTCGACGACGCCATCGGCCATCTGGTCGGCTCGGTCGAGAGCACGGTGCTGAGCCTGCTGCGCGACGCCGGCGTGGCGCCGGCCGATGTGGACACGGTGTTCTTCACCGGCGGCTCCAGCGGCGTGCGCATGCTGCGCGAGCGCATCGGCGCACTGGTGCCGTCGGCCCGCAAGGTCGAGGGCGACCTGTTCGGCAGCATCGGCGCCGGCCTGGCGCTGGATGCCGTGCGCAAGTTCGGCTAAAAGTTCGGCTAAATAAAAGGACCACCATGCTCGACCAACCCATCGTCATGCTCGACTTCGAGACCACCGGCCTGTCGCCCGACATGGGCGACCGCATCACCGAGGTGGCGGCGTTGCGCATCGTCGGCGGCAAGGTGGTCGACCGCTATGTGTCGCTAATTAACTGCAATGTGCGCATACCGTCCTTCATCACCGGCCTGACCGGCATCACGCAGGCCATGGTCGACGGTGCGCCGCCGGTGTCGCGGGTGGTGCCGGAGCTGCTCGATTTCATCGGCGGCGACGCGCTGTCGGCCCACAACGCCAGCTTCGACGACAAGTTCCTGCGCGCCGAGGCGGCCCGGCTGGGCCTGACGCCCGGCCACCAGGCGCTGGTGTGTTCGCTGAAATTGTCGCGCCGCGTGTTCCCCAAGCTGCCGAGCTACAAGCTGGGCACGCTGTCGGACCAGCTGGGCATCCGCTTCAAGAGCGCGGCCCACCGGGCCGAGTCCGATGCGGAGGTGGCGGCCGAGGTGCTGATCCATATCGGCAAGCACATCGGCTCGACCTACGGCATCGCCGGCGTCGACACCTCCCTGCTGGTGGCGATCAACAAGCTGGCGGCCGCCAAGGTGCACGCCTTCCTCGAAAAACAAAAAGTGCGCTAAAAGTCTGTGGCTCGCATTACAATACCGGCACTGATGTATCGATAGTTGGTATTTTGTGAACATACGCCGCAACTTCTTCTATGTGCTGCTGTCGCTTCTGCTGGTGTTCTCCCAGCAGATGGGGTACTCGCACGCGCTGACGCACGCTTCGGCCGCGACCGGCGTGGCGCAGGCCGCCGCGCAGCCGGATGAGGATGCCAGCAGGATCACCAAGCTGGGGCTCGATCACAATTGCGCGCAGTGCTTGGCGTTCGCGCAGATCGCCTCCGCCGCCGATACCCATTTCTATTCCTTCCCGCTGGCCGCCAATACGTCGGTGGCCGTGGTCCGCACGCCGGCGCCGCTCGATTGCCAGCGCACCATCTGCGGCTTCCGATCGCGAGCGCCGCCCGTCCTGTCCTGATCGCACACACCTGGTCCGTCGCCACTGCCGCTTGAGCAGGGGCGCGGTCTATCGTAGCCATCCACAGGAAATCACATGTTGAAACACAGCGTACTCGCGGCCGCACTAAGCGCCGCCGTGGCGGCCCCGCAGGCCTATGCCGCAGATAAGAAAGAACAGAAGGAACTGGCCGCCATCCGCGCGGAAATCCGCGAAATGAAGGCGGCCTACGAGGCGCGCCTGCAGGCCATGGAACAGCGCCTGCAGCAGGCGCAATCGGACAGTGCCGCCGCCAAGGCGCAGCTCGCCACGATCAGCGGCGGCGCGCCGTCCGCCGGCGCGGGCTCGCCCGCAACGTCTGGCGCTGGCGCCCCGGCCGCCGCGGTCGCCACGTCCGCGACGCCGGCCACCACCGCGTCGGCCAGCGCGGTCGCCACGCCCGTCGCTCCGGCCGTGGCGGCCTACGTCGAGTCGCCCTCCGCGCCAGTCGCCACGGCATCCGCCGGTGGCGCCAACCCGGCCAGCAACCTGTTCAATCCGAACATCTCGATGATCCTGGGCGGCACGCTGCAAAACCTGAAGCAGGACCCGTCGCAGTACCGCCTGCAAGGCTTCGCGCCCAGCGGCGGCGAGGTCGGTCCCGGCAAGCGCGGCTTCAACCTCGGCGAATCCGAGCTGACCATGGCGGCCAACATCGATCCGCAATTCGCCGGCCAGCTGACCTTCTCGCTGAGCGGCGAGAACGAGGTCAGCGTCGAAGAAGCGTTCATCCAGACCCGTGCGATGGAGAACGGCCTGAACATCAAGGCCGGCCGCTTCCTGTCGGCCATCGGCTATCTGAACGGCCAGCACGCCCACACCTGGGACTTCGTCGACGCGCCGCTGGCGTACCAGGCCTTCCTCGGAGGCCAGTACAAGCCGGACGGCGTGCAGGCCAAGTGGCTGGCGCCGCTCGACCAGTTCCTGGAGATCGGCGCCGAGGCCGGCAGCGGCGCGGCTTTCCCCGGCAACGACCGCAACAAGAACGGCGCCGGCGCCGTCAGTGTATTCGCCCATATCGGCGACGATATCGGCGCATCGTCCAGCTACCGCGCGGGCCTGTCCTACCTGCACACCGCCGCCGAGAAGCGCGCCTACGAGGACGAGGGCCTGACCAACAACTTCAGCGGCAAGTCCAACACCTGGATCGCCGACGCGATCTATAAATGGGCGCCGAACGGCAACCCGACCAACACCAACTTCAAGCTGCAGGGCGAATACTTCCGCCGCAAGGAAACCGGTACGCTGAACTACGCGGTCGATACCGACGCGGCAGCCAGCGGCGATTATCGCAGCGTGCAGTCGGGCTGGTACCTGCAAGGGGTCTACCAGTTCATGCCGACCTGGCGCGCCGGCCTGCGCTACGACCGGCTGTCGTCCGGTTCGCCGCGCATCGGCCTGATCGACAGCGGCGCGCTGGCCTGGGCCAACCTGCCGATACTGCAAGCCTACAATCCAAAGCGCACCAGCTTCATGGTGGACTACAGCCCGTCCGAATTCTCGCGCCTGCGCCTGCAGCTGGCGCGCGACCAGTCCCGTCCCGGCGTGACCGACAACCAGATTTTCCTTCAATACATCATGAGCCTGGGCACGCACGCGGCCCACTCGTTCTAAGGAGCAGGCATGAAACGCACACTCAAACATTTGCTGATCGCCGCCGCCTGCGTGGCGGCCACCTCGGCCCACGCGGCCGTCAACGTGCTGGCCTGCGAGCCGGAATGGGAAGCGCTGACCACCGAGCTAGGCGGCGACAAGGTCAAGGTCTCCAGCGCCACCAACGCGCTGCAGGACCCGCACCGCATCGAGGCGCGGCCGAGCCTGATCGCGCGCACGCGCAACGCCAACCTGCTGGTGTGCACCGGACTGGAGCTGGAGGTGGGCTGGCTGCCGGTGCTGATCCAGCAATCGGGCAACAGCAAGATCGCCGCCGGCCAACCTGGCTACTTCGAAGCGGGCGCCTTCGTGCCACGCCTGGATGTGCCGGGCAAGGTCGACCGCAGCGAGGGCGATGTCCATGCCGCCGGCAATCCGCACATCCAGCAGAACCCGCATAACATCGCGCTGGTGTCCGTAGCGCTGGCCAAGCGCCTGGCCGAGCTGGACCCTGCCAACGCGGCCTACTACCAGGCGCGGCAGAAGGACTTCGCGGCGCGCTGGGATGCGGCCATGCTCAAGTGGGAGAAGCAGGCGGCGCCGCTGAAGGGTGTGGCCGTGGTCGAGCACCACAAGAACATGGAGTACCTGATGGGCTGGCTCGGCATGCATCAGGTCGGCACGCTGGAGCCCAAACCGGGCGTGGAGCCGAGCGCGGCCCACCTGGCCGAGCTGTTGTCGCAGTTGCAGCGCGCGCCGGCCAAGATGGTGATACGCGCCGCCTATCAGGATGGCCGCGCATCGCAGTGGCTGTCCGAACACGCCAAGATACCGGCCGTGGTGCTGCCGTTCTCGGTGGGCGGCGACGACAAGAGCAAGGACTTGTTCGGCTTGTTCGATTCGACTGTACAACGCCTGATGGATGCCAATAAATGAACGCAGAATCGCTCGACCTGATGATCATCGCGCCGGCGCTACTGGCCGGCCTGCTGGTGTTGCTGACCCACGTGCCGCTCGGCGCGCAGGTGCTCAAGCGCGGCATCGTGTTTATCGATCTGGCGATCGCGCAAATCGCCGCGCTGGGCGTGATCATCGCCGGCGCCGCCGAGCTCGATCCGCAGAGCTGGGCGGTGCAGGCCGCCGCCGCGGCCGCGGCCGTCTGCGGCGCGCTGTTGCTGACCTGGACCGAGAAGCGCTGGCCGGAAGTGCAGGAGGCGCAGATCGGCGTGATGTTCATCCTGGCCGCGACGGCGGGCCTGCTGCTGGTGGCCCACAATCCGCACGGCGGCGAGCATTTGCAGGACCTGCTCGCCGGGCAGATCCTGTGGGTGCGCTACGACCAGCTGCTGCTGCCGGCGGTCGGCACGGTGGTGATCTGCGGGCTGCTGTACTTCCTGCGTGAGCGCCTGAGCCGGCTGGGCTTCTACCTGATTTTCGCGCTGGCGGTGACGGCGTCGGTGCAACTGGTGGGCGTGTACCTGGTGTTCACCAGCCTGATCGTGCCGGGCCTGGCGGTGCGCCATTATGTCGGCAAGAAGCGGCTGGTGCTGGCCTATCTGATCGGCGCGGCAGGTTATGCCAGCGGGCTGGTGTTGTCCACGCTCTACGATTTGCCATCGGGCGCCCTGATCGTCTGGTGCCTGACGGTATTGGCGATTGTGGTGTACGCGTTCGGACCGAAACCCGACGGCACGCCCCGGGCCGCGCATCACTAAAAACGATAACATTTTATCATGGTCCATTTGAGCGCGGTCAAACTCTGGCCGGGACCGCGTTTTACACTTTAACCAACAATGTTGCGGTGTTGGCCAGAGGTGTACCATGAAGAATCAAAGCTCGGCACGGGCAGGTTACGACACCTTTTTATGGTACCGGGAGGCGGCTGAGCGCGGCAATCCCTACGCGCAGTTCAATCTGGCATTGGTCTATAAAAAAGGGCAGGATGTCGCGCGCGATGAAGTGCGCGCCTTCTACTGGATGCTCAAGGCGGCCCAGCAGGGCCTGGCGTTCGCGCAGAATCACCTGGGCGTGATGTACTACAACGGCCGCGGCGTCGCCAGCAACGACAAGGAAGCCGTGCGCTGGTTTCGCGCCGCCGCGCTGCAGGGCGAAGTCTCGGCCCAGCAAAACCTCGGGCAGATGTACAAGAAAGGCCGCGGCGTGGCGCGCAACGACGAGACCGCCGTATCGTGGTTCTACCGCGCCTCCGAGCAGGGCGTCGCCAGCGCGCAGACTCTGCTGGGCGAGGCCTACGTGCACGGCACTGGCGTGCGGCGCAACTATCCGCTGGCGCTGGCCTGGTTTCGCAAGGCGGCGCTGCAGAACGATGCCAGCGCCCAGCTCAATCTCGGTTTGATGTACAAGCACGGCCACGGCGTGGCGCGCAACGATGCGCAGGCGCTGGCGTGGTTCAAGCAGGCGGCGGCGCAGGAATGCGCGGTGGCCCAGCGACTGGTGGGGGTGGCCTACGCCGAGGGCCAGGGCGTGCCGGCCGATTCCTTGCGCGCCTACGCGTGGCTGGTGCGCGCGGCCGAGCAGGAGGACGCGGACGCGCAATTCAACCTCGGCATCATGCTGGCCAACGGCAAGGGCGTGGAGCGCGACGACGAGCTCGCCTTCACGTGGTATCGCCGCGCGGCCGAGTCCGGCCATATGCTGGCCCAGTACAACCTCGGCGGCATGTATGCGCGCGGACGCGGCGTGGCGCGCGACGATCAGCGGGCGCTGGAGTGGTATCGCATGGCGGCCGAGCAGGGCGCGCCCAGCGCCCAGTTCAACGTTGGCGTCATGTACGCCAACGGCCACGGCGTGGCCAAGGACGAGGCGCGCGCGGTGGCGTGGTACCGCTGCGCGGCCGAGCAGGGCGACGCCAGCGCGCAAAACAACCTGGGCGTGATGTACGCCAACGGCCTGGGCGTGGAGCGCGACGAGGAGGTGGCCGTCAGCTGGTACGGCAGGGCGGCCGAGCAGGGCCATGCGCTGGCCCAGTTCAACCTGGGCGGCATGTACGGCAGCGGACGCGGCGTGGCGCGCGACGACCAGAAGTCCTGCATGTGGCTGACCTTGGCGGCCGAGGCCGGCGAACTGGCCGCCGCCAGCAACCGCAAGAATGCCGAACTGGACCTGACGCCGCAGGCACGGGAGATGGCGGCCGCATCGGCCCAGCGCTGGCGCGCCGCGCATGCCACGCGCGCCCGGCCTGTGTGACCGGTTCAGGCCGTTTGCTGGCGGCGGTCCATGAACAGGCTGTTGCCGTGGATCTTCTTGGCCTGTTTCTTCGATTCCGCCGCGGCCGTGGCGATCTGATGGTGGGTGTGGTACTTGTGCGGATCGACCTTGATCGCGCCTATCGATAAGCTCATCAGCGAATAAAACACCTTCTTGCCCTGGCGGTCCTCGCTGAGGTAGCCGCCGCGCTCGCGGTCCTCGATGCTGTAGAAATCCTGCACGTGCCGGCCGAACTCCTGCAGGATGACGTTGCAGCGCGCCTCCCAATCCTCGCTCTGGAACAGCACCATGAAATCGTCGCCGCCGATGTGGCCGACGAAATCGCGGTCGGCGTCGGTGCGCTCGGCCAGCAGCTTGCCGGTCAGCTGGATCACGTCGTCGCCCCGGCGGTAGCCGTACACGTCGTTGAACGGCTTGAAATGGTCAAGGTCGAAATAGCAGACCCAGAAGCGCGCGCCGCTTTCCAGCAGCCGGTCGATGTGCTCGTTGATCGGCACATTGCCCGGCAACTGCGTCAGCGGATTGGCGTAGCGGGCGGCCGTGATCTGCATCTGCGTGATCTCGCGCATCAGGTCGTGGCCCGTGCCCATGCCCAGGTAGCGGCCCTGGTCGGTGATGATGAAGCCGTTGAACAGTTGATGGGCGTCGGCCTGCGCCATGCGGAAGCTCAGGTCCTGCAGGCTGGTGTCCTTGTCGGCGATCAGCGCCTGGCTGTCCATGAACTGCTTGCAGGACTTCTTGCCGTACAGCTCGCGCTGGTAGGGGCGGGCGAAGTGGTCGATCATGTCGAAGCGGCTGATCAGGCCCAGCGGCATACCGTCGTCCACCACCGGGATGATCAGCAGCTTGGGCTGGCGCACGAAGATCTCATACACTTCGTTGTTGCTCAGGCTGGACGGCACCGCCTCCACCTGATGCAGCAGCTTGGAGATGCTGGCGCCGTGCTTCTCGGCGCCGCGCTGCGGGTAGACCGCCACGCCGTTGCGCGCCAGCGCCTTGACCACCTCGGCCGGCGCCGTGCGCGCGGGCTGGGCGTGCGGCCGGCCCAGGTGGTAGCCCTGGCCGAAGGCGACGCCGACATCGCGCAGCACCAGCAGCTCGGCCTGGGTCTCGATGCCCTCGGCAATCACCAGCGTGTCGGACTTGTCGGCGATCTCCTGGATCGAACGCACGAACTGCAGCTTGACCGGATCGTGGTTGATGCCCTGGATGAAATGCATGTCGATCTTCACGTACTCGGGCCGCAGCTCCGACCACAGCCGCAGGCTGGAGAACCCTTCGCCCAGGTCGTCGATGGCGATCTGGAACCCCATGTTGCGGTAGTGGAGCACCGCGTCGCGCATCAGTTCGTAGTCGTAGGTCGGCTGGTTTTCGGTCAGTTCGATGATGACCCGGTCCGGGTTGATGCCGATCTGGTGGATGTATTCCAGCGTCTCGCCGTGGCGCGCGTCGCGCTGCAGCAGGCATTCCGGGCTGACATTGAGGAACAGCTTGCCCGGCAGGCCGAGCTCGGCAAAGCGCTCCAGCACCACGCGCCGGCACAGGTGTTCGACCTCGACCGTGAGACCGTTGGCGCGCGCCACCTTGAACAAGTTCATCGGCGCGTGCAGCGGGCTGTCGGACGGCCCCCGTATCAAGCCCTCGTAGGCGATGATCTCGCCGCTTTGCATGTGGATGATGGGCTGGAACAGCGCGCTGAGCTGGCGGCGCGTCAGGATGTCGAACAGATGGGCGCGCAGCACCGCCTCCTCATCTTCGCCCTTGGGCTGAAGATAGCTGATGTTGGAGCTGAGTACGGAGTTCACGATGAGCGCTGGCCAAGTCGGTTTAACGGCACGATATTAGTATCTTTTTGTGACCAGTTGATGACTAGTGGAAATATTTTGCTGGAAACTGCGAAAAACCGCTCCGTGGTTCTTTTTCCAGGCGCTACAATCGGAGCTCAACCTTAAAACCGAGACCAGGCCCGTTATGCTCCGTGAAGTCATCCGCCAGACCGTACTCCCCTTGATGCTGCTGAGCTCGGCCGGCGCGGGCGCCACCGGCGTCACCGTGCTGGTGCAGGACGCCGGCGGCAAGGCGCTGGCCGACACCGTGGTCTACGTGGAACCGGAAAGCGGCCAAGCCAGCGGCCGCGCGCCGGCCACGGCGGAGATCGAGCAGAAGGGCCTGAAATTCCTGCCGCTGGTCACCGTGGTCCAGACCGGCGCCAAGATCTTCTTCCCGAATAACGACAAGGTCCGGCACCACATTTATTCGTTCTCGCCGGCCCACAAGTTTGACCAGAAGCTGTATTCCGGCCAGTCGGCCACGCCGCAGGTCTTCGACAAGGCCGGCACGGTGGTCCTGGGCTGCAACATCCACGACAAGATGCTGGCCTACGTGAAGGTCGTCGACACGCCGTACTTCGCCAAGACCGACGCCACCGGCGCCGCCCACGTCGAGCTGCCGGGCGGCGGCAAGTACGTGGTCAAGGCCTGGCACTACAACACGGTCGGCGGCGCCACGCCGGAACAGCTGGTGACGGTGAAGGCGGGCGACGCGCCGGCCACCGCCGCCTTCAAGCTGCCGATGAAACCGACCGTGGCCGACGACGCCTCGTCGACCACACTTTAAGGGACGGCCCGAGCATGCGCATGCGCTTCCGCAGCCTGGAGAGCCGGATCGTCACACTGTTCCTGGTGCTGATCGTGGCCGTGCAGGTGATCGGCCTGCTGGTGATCCAGCGCGGCATCGACAACAACGCGCGGATGTCCATCAGCAGCGAGTTGGTGAACGGCGCCAAGGTGTTCCGCCGCCTGCTGGACCAGAACGCGCAGAACCTGCGCTTCGGCGCCCGCTTGCTGGCGCGCGACACCGCGTTCGTGGCCACCATCGGCAACAACGACGAGAACGACCGCAGCACCATCCTGTCGGCGCTGGACAACAGTGGCAAGCGCATACACGCCTCGCTGTCGATGCTGATCAGCGCCGAGCGCAAGATCAGCGTCGCCACCAACCTTGAGCAGGCGGCCGCGCTGGAGAAGCAGGTCGCCAGCATGCTCGATACCGCCGAATCCTCGGGCGGCGCCAACGGCATCGCCATCGTCGAGCACCGGCCCTACCAGATCGTGGTCATGCCCATCCTGGCGCCGACCACCATCGGCTGGATCGTGATGACCTTCCCGATCGACCGCCAGCTGGCCACCGACATGCGCGAAATCAGCGCGCTCGACACCACCGTGCTGACCCGCGACGCGCAGGGCAAGTGGCTGGCGGTCGGCTCGACCTTCAGCGGCGCCGTCGCGCAAACGGTGATCGACCAGATGCAGGCCATGGATGCCACGCCGGCCGGCCCGTTCGACCTGACGCTGGACGCCGGCAAGTACAGCGCGCGCCTGCTGGCGATCGGCCAGGACGGCGGGCAGACCGCCAACGTGCTGCTGGCCCGCTCGATCGACGAGGCCACCGCCGAATACAGCCGGCTGGAACGCTGGCTGATCGCGCTGACGCTGGGCGGAATCGTGATCTCGGCGCTGGCCATCGTCTTCACCGCCAAGCGCATCGCCCAGCCGATCAGCGAGCTGGCCGTCACCGCGCGGCGGCTGGAGCAGGGCGATTACAAGGGCCAGATCGACACCAGCCGCGAAGACGAAATCGGCGCGCTGGCCCATGCCTTCGATGCCATGCGCGAAGGGATCGCCAAGCGCGAACAGGAAATCCGCCGGCTGGCGTACTGGGACACGCTGACCAACCTGCCGAACCGCGCGCAGTTCGTGCTGCTGCTGAACGACGCGCTGGCCGATGCCGCCAGGCGCGAGGAAACCGTGTTCGTGCTGATGATGGACCTGGACCGCTTCAAGCATGTCAACGACGTGATGGGCCTCAGTTTCGGCGACGCCTTGCTGCGTCAGGTGGCCGGCCGTTTGCAGCTGCTGCTGGCCAACCGGCGCCAGTCGTCGGCGCAGGTGGCGCGCCTGGGCGGCGACGAATTCGCCGTGCTGCTGCCGGCCTCCGACCGCGACTCTGCGCTGCGCATGGCCGACGAGATCCTGCACGCGCTGGAGACGCCGCTGTCGCTGGAAGACCAGACGGTGGACATCGGCGCGGGCCTGGGTATCGCCGGCTATCCGGAACATGGCAGCGACGGCGAGACTTTACTGAGCATGGCCGAAGTGGCGATGTACGCGGCCAAGCAACGCAACGACGGGGCCGTGGTCTACGACGCGGCGATGGACAAGTCCAGCGAAAAGAGCCTGTCGCTGCTGACGGAACTGCGCAACGCCATCGAGCGCAACGAGTTCCGTCTGCATGTGCAGCCGAAGATCATGCTCGATACCGGCAAGGTGGTGGGCATGGAGGCGCTGGTGCGTTGGGTGCACCCTGAGCGCGGCAACGTGTTCCCCGACGAGTTCATTCCCTTCGCCGAGCAGACCGGCTTTATCCGCGTGCTGACGCGCTGGGTGATGGAGAAATCGGCGGAGCTGTGCCAGGAGCTTGCGTCCAAAGGCTATCCGCTGAAAATATCGGTCAACCTGTCCACGCGCGACCTGATGGACCAGGACCTGCCGGCCAAGTTTGCCGAGACGCTGGCGCGCCATAAGCTGGCTCCCGGCGCGTTCTGCCTGGAGATCACCGAGAGCGCCATCATGGACGATCCGGTGCGCGCCCAGCACACGCTGGAGCGCCTGAGCGCCATGGGCTTCGATTTGTCGATCGACGATTTCGGCACCGGCTATTCCTCGCTGGCCTATCTCAAGCGCCTGCCGGTGAATGAGCTGAAGATCGACAAGTCCTTTGTGCTGAACATGGAGAACGACATCGGCGACACCAAGATCGTCCGCTCGACCATCGACCTTGGCCACAACATGGGCCTGCGCGTGGTGGCCGAGGGCATCGAGAGCGAGGCCGTATGGCGCCTGCTGGCGGAGCTGGGATGCGACCAGGGGCAGGGCTACTTCATGAGCCGTCCCATCCCCGGCGACCAGTTGATCGCATGGATGGAGAAGTGGCAGGCGCCTAGCGCCATCGCGGCGCCCGTCCGCCACGAAATCGATATCGGCGGCTGATCCACTCCGCGCGTCCCATCCGGGATATTTGCGTTTCGGTGGGCGGAATCTGCGGTACGTCGCATAATCCGGGCACGCAAGCCGAGGCCTCCTTAAGCTGGCGCGATTCCATCTATTCCAGGAGGCCCCATGCAGCGTCTGTCCGCCGGTATTCTTGTTGTCGCCGCGCTTTGCGGTAGTGCCATCGCCGCCGAATCGCCCGGCCAGGAGTTCAAGCCTGGCGCGTTCAAGCTGCAACGCGGGCCGCAGAACGAGCTGCTGGTGCTGGGCACCGCGCATCTGTCGCAATTGCCGAAGTCCTTCGATCCGGCCAATCTGAGTGTGCTGATGGAACGCCTGGCGGGCTGGCAGCCCAAGGCCATCGCCATCGAAGCGCTGTCCGGGACGCAGTGCGCCTACCTGCGCAACTACCGCGAGCGCTACGACGACACGATCAAATCCTATTGCTGGGATCCGGCGCCGGCCGCCAGCGCCACAGGCTTGGACGTTCCCGCCGCGACCGCACAAGTGGATCGCATGCTGGCCACTTGGCCGGCGGCGCCGACGGCGGCACAGCGGCGCAAGCTGGCGTCGTTGTTCCTGGCGGCGGGCGAACCCGCTTCCGCAACGGTGCAATGGCTACGCCTGCCGGCCGACGAGCGCCACGCCGGCGACGGCCTGAATGACAAACTGGTGGAGCTCCTGAACAAGCTGCGGGAAAAGCGCAATGAAGACTATCAGATCGCCGCGCCGCTCGCTGCCCGCTGCGGACTTGAGCGCGTGTACCCGATGGATGACCACACCTCCGACTCCAACGTGGACGACGAAAAAGCCTACGGCGTGGCGATCATGAAGGCGTGGGACAACCCCGTCAACGCGGCCCGCCATCGCCAGGACGAGGCCTTGCACAGCGCGTTGACGACACCCGCCGGCGTGCTGGCGATGTATCGCGCCTACAATGCCGCCAGCGCCGCCGAACAGACATTCCACGGCGATTTCGGCGCGGCGCTGGAAGAGCCATCGCCCCAGCATTTCGGCCGTGGCTACGTCGCCTACTGGGAGACGCGCAATCTGCGCATGGCCTCCAACATCCGCGAGGCGATGAGCTATCGGCCCGGCAGCCGTACGCTGGTCATCGTCGGCGCGTCGCACAAAGGCTACCTGGAAGCGTACCTGAACCAGATGCACGACGTCCGCGTGATCAGCACCGACGCCATCCTGCGCGCCGAATAAACCACGCCGATAACGCTTTCCTATCATTGCTTATTTGTCACAAAGCAAGCTATGATTTACCACTGCACCCGTTGTAACGACGGGTGCCAATGAGCCTTGGCGGCGCCGCAGCCCGGTCAGCCGCTTCCGAATATTCTTCGATCTTACGGACTTTCGCATGAAGCATATGAAATGCGCTGCCTTGGCGGCCGCCGTCCTGCTGGCGCACAGCGCCTCCGCCCAAACCTGCGCCGTCTCCGGCCCCGGCATGAACTATCCCGTCACCCGCACCGTCGACCAGACCGACGACTACCACGGCGTCAAAGTGGCCGATCCATACCGCTGGCTGGAAGACGCCAACAGCGACGAGACCCACGCCTGGGTCGAAGCGCAGAACAAGCTGACGCAGGGCTACCTGTCGCAGATCCCGGGCCGCGACGCCATCAAGAGCCGCCTGACCAAGCTGTGGAACTTCGAGCGTTTCAGCGTGCCGTTCAAGGAAGGCGGCCGCTATTTCTACAGCCGTAACGACGGCCTGCAGAATCAGTCGGTGCTGTACACGATGAAGACGCTGGCCGACGTGCCGCGCATGCTGCTCGACCCGAACACCTTGGCCGCCGACGGCACCGTCGCACTGGCCGGCCTGGCGGTGAGCCCGAATGGCCGCTACCTGGCCTACAGCACCGCGGCTTCCGGCTCCGACTGGAACGAGATCAAGGTGCGCGACATCGACAGCGGCAAGGACATCGAGGACCGCATCCAGTGGGTCAAGTTCTCCAACACCGCGTGGCTGCACGACGGTTCCGGCTTCTTCTACAGCCGCTACGACGAGCCGAAGGAAGCGACCAAGCTGGCCGATGTGAACTACTTCCAGAAGCTGTACTTCCACAAGATCGGCACGCCGCAAAGCGCGGACACGCTGGTGTACGACCGCCCGGACCACAAGGACTGGGGCTTCGGCGCCGAGGTCACCGAGGACGGCCGCTTCCTGATCATCTCCGCCTCGCAAGGCACGGAGAACAAGAACCGCGTCTACTACAAGGACCTGTCGCGCAAGGACGCCAAGGTGGAGCCGCTGCTGGAGGACTTCGACGCCTCGTATAACTTCATCGGCAACGACGGCATGGTGTTCTGGTTCCGCACCGAGCGCGATGCGCCGCGCGGCCGCATCATCTCCATCGATACCCGCAAGCCGGGTGTGCTGAACTGGAAGCAGATCGTCCCCGAAAGCTCGAACACCATGGTGTCGGCGTCCATCGTCAACAACCAGCTGCTGGTGGACTACCTGAGCGACGCCCACAGCCTGGTCAAGGTGTTCGACCTTAAAGGCAAGCCGCTGCACGACCTGGAGCTGCCTGGCCTCGGCTCGGCGGGCGGTTTCGGCGGCAAGCGTGGAGATACGGAGACCTTCTATTCGTTCACCAGCTTCACCACGCCGACCACCATCTACCGCTACGACCTGAAGGCCAACAAGAGCAGCGTCTATCGCCAGGCCAAGGTGGACTTCGACCCGGCCGCGTTTGAAACGCGCCAGGAGTTCTTCACCAGCCGCGATGGCACCCGGGTGCCGATGTTCATCGTGTCGAAGAAGGGCCTGAAGCTCGACGGCAGCAATCCGACTTACCTGTACGGCTACGGCGGTTTCAATATCTCGCTGACGCCATCGTTCTCGGTCGCCAACCTGGCGTGGCTGGAAATGGGCGGGGTCTACGTGATGGCCAACCTGCGCGGCGGCGGCGAGTACGGCGAATCGTGGCACGCGGCCGGCACCAAGCTGCAAAAGCAGAACGTGTTCGATGACTTCATCGGCGCGGCAGAATGGCTGATCGCGCACAAGGTCACGTCGCCGGCCAAGCTGTCCATCGGCGGCGGCAGCAACGGCGGCCTGCTGGTCGGCGCGGCGATGACGCAGCGTCCCGAGTTGTTCGCCGCGGCGATCCCGCAGGTGGGCGTGCTGGATATGCTGCGCTTCCACAAATTCACCATCGGCTGGGCGTGGACTTCGGACTACGGCTCGTCCGACAACGCCGACGAGTTCAAGGCGCTGGTCAAGTATTCGCCGCTGCACAACCTGAAGAAGGGCACCTGCTACCCGGCGACCATGATCACCACCGCCGACCATGACGACCGTGTGGTGCCGGCGCACAGCTTCAAGTTCGCCGCCACCGCGCAGGCCGACCAGGCGGGCGGTGCGCCCATCCTGATCCGGATCGACAGCAAGGCGGGCCACGGCGCCGGCAAGCCGACCACCAAGCAGATCGAGGAAGTGGCGGACCGCTGGGGCTTTCTCAGCCGCGCGCTGAAGATGGACAGCGCTACGGAGGCCGTTAAAGCGGCGGGCCAGCAGTGAGGGGCGCGCCAGCCGCCGGACCGCTGCTGTTCGCCATTCTGATGTCTGGCGTGGCGCCGGGGCTGGCCATCGCCGCCGATAGTACGGCCGCCACCGCCGCATCGCAGCCGGCGGTCAAGAAGATCGTCGATGTCACGCGCGGCCTGCAATCGCAGCCGGGCTTCATCGACGTCTGGCGCGACACGGACAAGGGCAGGGTGCTGCTGTCCGTGTCGGTGCTGGAGCAGCCCTTTCTGTTATTGAGCTCCTTGCCCTATGCGCTTGGCTCGAACGACGTTGGTCTCGATCGCGGCCAGCCGGGCGAGATGCGCATGGTGCATTTCGAGAAGCACGGCGCCAGGTTGTTCCTGGTGCAGGAGAACACCAACTTCATCGCCGCCTCGGCGGACAAGGACGAACGCGCCGCCGTCGCCGAATCGTTCGCCAGCGGCGTGCTGTGGTCCGGCGACATCCTCGCCAGCGAAGGCGAACGGCATCTGATCGACTTCTCCAGCTTCCTGCTGGCGGACCGTCATGGCGTCGGCGCGCGGCTGGCGGCGGCCAAGCAGGGCGCGTATCAGGTGGACGCGACGCGCAGCGCGGTGCTGGCGGAGCAGGCCAAAGCCTTCCCCGACAACGTCGAACTGGAATCGCTGCTGACCTTCGCCGGGCCGGGACAAGCCGAATACGTGCGCCAAGTCTCGGCGGACGCCAGCAGCCTGTCGCTGCGCCAGCGTATCAGCATGGTACGCCTGCCCGCCATGACGTCGGCCGCCGGCAGCACCGCCACCGGCACCAGTGCCACCGCCGGCGGCTGGCATCCTCGCACCTATCATCCATATTCCGGCGGCTTCGACGCCAGCTACTACGACTTCGCCACGCCGCTCGCCAGCAGCATCGACGTGCACTGGCAGGTGCGCCACCGCCTTGAGAAAACCGATCCATCGGCGGCGGTCAGCACGGTCAAGAAGCCCATCGTCTACTACGTCGACCGTGGCGCGCCGGAGCCGGTGCGCTCGGCGCTGATCGCCGGCGCGTCGTGGTGGGCCAGCGCCTTCGAGAAGGCCGGCTTCAAGGACGCCTACCGCGTCGAGCTGCTGCCCGAAGGCGTGGACGCGATGGACATCCGCTACAACGTGATCCACTGGGTCCATCGCGCCACGCGCGGCTGGTCGTACGGGAACGCGCTGGCCGATCCGCGCACCGGCGAGATTATCCGTGGCGCCGTCACACTGGGTTCGCAGCGCGTGCGGCAGGACATCCTGATTGCCGAAAGCCTGCTCGCCCCATACGGCAAGAACGCCCCGGCCGACAAGCAGAAACTGGCCGAGGCCATGGCCTTGGCGCGCCTGCGCCAGCTGGCCGCGCACGAAGTCGGCCACACGCTGGGCTTCGCCCACAACTTCGCCGCCAGCCGCATGGGCAATGGCTCGGTGATGGATTACCCGCACCCCATCCTCAAGCTGGACGCCAACGGCAACGTCGATATCGCCGATGCCTACGGCGTCGGCGTCGGACCGTGGGACGACTACATCGTCAAATACATCTACGGCGACTTCGGCAGCGGCGCGCAGGAGCAGGCGGCTTTGGCCAAGCTGCGCGCCGACGCGCGCGCGGCCGGCATGCTGTACTCCAGCGACCAGGACGACCGCTCGCCCGGCTCCAGCCATCCCGACGGCCTGCTGTGGGACTTCGGCGCCGACTCGATCAAGACCTGGGACCAGCTGGGCGCCGTACGCCAGCGCGCGCTGCAAACCTTCTCGGCCGATGTGCTGCCCGATAGCCGCCAACTGGGCGAACTGGAAGCGCGGCTGGTGCCGGTTTACCTGCTGCAGCGCTATCAAGGCGAAGCGCTGGCGCGCCTGATCGGCGGCGGCGATTTCGATTACGCCAGCAGCGGCGACGTCAAGTCCGGCATCGCCAAGGCGGGCGTCAAGGCGGTCGACGCATCGGTGCAGCGCCAGGCCTTGAACCGCTTGGCGGATAGCCTGCGCGCCGAATATCTTGCGCTGCCGGCCAATGTGCTCGACATCCTGACGCCGCCGGCGATGGGCCATGAGCGCAGCCGCGAATACTTCGCCACCCGCATGGAGTCGGTGTTCGACGCCTTCTCGATCGCCGAGGCGGGTGCCGCGCAGACCGCCGGCTTCCTGCTCGATCCGGCCCGCATCAACCGCGTCGCCTGGCAGCACGCACGCGACGCGCAGCAGCCCGGCGTGCAGGAAGTGCTGTCGCTGCTGCTGCAAAAAACGTGGAAGCGCGAGCCGGTACCGGCCTCGCTGGCTGGCGGAGAAGCGGTGCAGCTGGCCGCCAACTGGGTGGTGATCGACGCCACCCTGAATCTGCTCGACGGCGGCAAGCTGCATCCGCAGGTCGACGCGGAGGTGCGCCAGTCCGCGCGCGAGCTGGCGCAATGGCTGCAGAAGAACCCCGGCAAAGGCGTCACCGCCGACAGCCGCAAGCAGGCCGCCGCACTGATCGCCGCCTATCTGGCCGATCCGCGCAGCGTCAAGTTACGCGCGTTGCCGGCAATTCCTCCCGGCGCCCCGATCTGAACCCAACTCCGTGCGCACCAAAATGACGCCTTATTTCGGTGCGCACGGACTTGGTGCGCCATCCTGCACAAAATAAAAACATCATAAAATCAACCACTTAAAATCTGCACCAAATTGGAACGAAAATTGCTTTTATCAGTGCTCGTTGTCAATTTTTGCATTATTTTGGGGAGAGATTTTGATGGATGGATACAAAGACGGCGCCAATGCATTGTTCATATTGCTAGGCGCCATCATGATTTTGGCCATGCATGCCGGCTTCGCGTTTTTGGAGCTGGGCACGGTGCGCAAGAAAAACCAGGTCAACGCACTGGTCAAGATCCTGGTGGATTTCGCGGTATCGACAATCGCCTATTTTTTCGTCGGTTACAGCATCGCCTATGGTGTCAACTTCTTCTCCTCGGCCGAGGTGCTGGCCGCCAAGAACGGCTATGAGCTGGTCAAATTCTTCTTCCTGCTGACATTCGCCGCCGCCATCCCGGCCATCATCTCGGGCGGCATCGCCGAGCGGGCGCGCTTCCATCCGCAGCTGATCGCCACCGCGCTGTTGGTCGGCCTGGTCTATCCCTTCTTCGAGGGCATCGTGTGGAACCATCGCTTCGGCGTGCAGGAATGGCTGGTGTCCGCGTTCGGCGCCGAGTTCCACGACTTCGCCGGTTCGGTGGTGGTGCACGCGGTCGGCGGCTGGATCGCGCTGCCGGCGGTGCTGCTGCTGGGCGCGCGCCGTGGACGCTACATGAAGAACGGCGCCATCGCCGCCCATCCGCCATCGTCGATTCCCTTCCTGGCGTTGGGCGCGTGGATCCTGACGGTGGGCTGGTTCGGCTTCAACGTCATGAGCGCGCAGGCGCTGGACAAGATGAACGGCCTGGTGGCGGTGAACTCGCTGATGGCGATGGTCGGCGGCACGCTGGTTGCGCTGCTGATGGGGAAGAACGATCCCGGCTTCGCCTACAACGGCCCATTGGCCGGCCTGGTGGCGGTATGCGCCGGCTCGGACCTGATGCACCCGTTGGGCGCACTGGCCACCGGCGCGATCGCCGGCGCGGTGTTTGTCTGGATGTTCACGCTGGCGCAAAACAAATGGAAGATCGACGACGTGCTGGGCGTGTGGCCGCTGCACGGCCTGTGCGGCGCCTGGGGCGGCATCGCGGCGGGGATCTTCGGCCAGAAGGCGCTGGGCGGCATCGGCGGCGTATCGTTTGCCGCGCAGCTGGGCGGCACCGTGCTGGGCGTGGCGATCGCGCTGGTGGGCGGCTTCGCCATCTACGGCGTACTGAAAGCCACGCTGGGCCTGCGCCTGGACCCGGAAGACGAGTTCCAGGGCGCCGACCTCGCCATCCACCGCATCAGCTCCACGCCGGAGCGCGAAGCCAACTGGTAGGTCAGGGGACCTGGCTTACCGTCCCGCGCCGCACCACATAGTCGCCGGCGGACGGCGCGCTGAAGTAAAGCGTGCCGGCATCCTGCTTGACTTCGTACTGCACCGGCGCGCCTCCGGCCTTGGCGGCGGTCCAGATGCCGGGGCTCAGGTCCGTTACCAGCACCTGCACCGGCAGGCTTGACGCCGTCAGGGTGAAGGTGGCGGAGTCGGTGAGTTCCTTGCTGTCTTTGGAGAACAGCACCGCGCGGTCTTGAATCTGTACGCCGGACAGCTTGTCGGAAGCGATCGAGGTGGTCGCCAACGGCGCGAGTCCACCGGTCGCGTCCATCACCTGCATGACGTTGAGGAAGGTATCCGTGGCGGCCTTGGCGGCGGGCGATACTTCAACGCGCCATGCGCCTGCTTCTTCCGTGTTTTTGACGTCGTTGGTGACGCGTATCGGATAATTGACGCCCTGGACCAGGTACTCTTTGCCAGGGCCGCCCACGGCGGTGATGAGCGCGTTGGCGCCCGCCGGCAGCAGTGTGCGATTGACGAGTTTCCCGTTGTAGCCTACCGCCGGGTCGACGCGCTTGATCGTCACGGTGTCGCCGCTGATCTCCGGCTGGGATTGACTATGCAGCAGCCACGTCTTGGTAAAGCTGTCGTTGTTCGACGTGATCTTGTCGAACACAATCAGGGCGGCGGGGTGTGCCGCATCTCCCAGGCTCAGGAAGACGAAGGAGCGCTTAACTTCGCTGACCTTGGCGGAGTAGGCATTGGTCAGGTCGCCCTTCAGATAGCTGTAGTCTGGCTTGATCGGGTCGGGCCCCGCATCGTGTTTCAGTACGCTCGCCACGACCGAGCTTTCCTTGAGGGGGTAGCCCAGCATGACGTCGGGCGGCACAATGCCCAGCAGCTCGGCTTGCGAGAATGATTCCTGCCGATTGTCCGGATTGACCCAGCGCTGCCCGCCGTCATTGGCTCTGTTCTGGAAGGCCTCAGCCGGATCGAAAATCAACAAGCTGTTGTGCGCGATCGTCCGCTTGTGATAATTCATGTCGTGGGTAGCGCCGTAGCCCTGCGCGCAGCTTGCCGGCGACGGAGGGCAGGTTTCCAGCTGCCCTTCGTAAATTCCGGATGCCGTGGCGAGCCCTCCCTTGTAGTAGATCTGGAATTGTCCGGCGTCCAGGTGTTGATGATTCCGGTATTGGACGCTGCCAATCTTCATGCTGGCGACCACCGCGCCCGATTTCATTTCCACGCCGTCAGTCCAACCGGTACGTGCGACCATCATGCCGTACGGCTCGGGAAAATACTTCGTCAACGGCAGCGACTTGTATCCTTGCTCGGCGAGTTGCGTATCGCGGAACAGCACATGCCAGATGTCGTCCAGTGCGGCGGAGCTGGGGTTGATCAGCTCCGCCCCTTTTTGCTGCAACACCATCTCGTGCTTGAGGATGGGATCGCTGTAATAGCTGGATGCCAGCAGGTAGGGCACCGGCTCCGACCAATACTGGCCGTACTGCATATAATTTGAGTGATAGACATCGCCATCGCGCATGAATTGCCCGTCCGGCCTGCGCATGTAGATCCAGTGATAGGGCGTCCATTGCTGCGCGGCGTCGAATATATGATCGCTGCCCATGCGGCGGAAGATCCAGGACGCGAACATGTCGCCGATATAGCGTACAGGTCCGTACGACACGCCCTGGTGATGGGCCTGCGCCGGATAGGTGTAATTGCGCGGCTCGATGTAATCGGCAAAGAAGCGGCCGGCCACCAGGCGATAAATCGCCGGTGCTTCGTCGTAGAAGGCGATGGCGGCGGCGAGCTGGTCGCGCATCAGCAGCGTTTCGCTGCCGTGGCCGGTGACCGAGCCTTCCTTGTTCGGCGGGAAGCCGATTTCCATTTTTGCGGCGACAGCGACAGTTTGATCGATGAAGTAATTGCGCTGGTCGGCGCTGAGCAGCGGGTAGCACCAGTCGTAGACGATGGCGGTGGTCAGGACGACATCGCCGCTTGGTCTGCCTTGATCGAGGAGGACCACGGAACCGAGGTATTCGGTCATCATCGCCACGGCCTCGGCGCCGCGAGCCGGATCGCCAAGCAGTGAATACAGGGCCTTTGCCCGGATCGTGGCAAGCAGCCCCGGGTTATGGTTGGAGGTTGCCGGCGGCACGGGAGGCGGTAACCTGCCGGTACTGGTGGACGCCGCGGCGGTGTCCAGCCGGAGCTTTATTTGCTGCAGTTCCGGGGAGGCGAATTGATTGCGTATCTGGCCGAGATCGGAGTCCCTGGCAAACAGGCGCGGGTGGCCTGCTGGCGGGGTGATCGGCGGCGGCGCGGGATTGGCGCCGAATCCGGTGGGCGTAAACGACGGCAGCGCCGTCACCAGGAGCCGGTCCACGCCGAAATTTGGTTTGGCTGGGATGAGCTTGATGGTCTGCTTGCCCTGCGCCAGAGAGCGGGATACTGGGTACCATTGCCAGTCACTTGAGTACCTGGGCATGTACAGCGGCGTGGTGATCGGGCCCGGCGTGATAACGCTTACGGCATCTGAATACTTGTCCGGGGCCAACACCCGTATCCAGATTTTGTAAGTGCCCGGATAAGGAATGTCCACCTCGTACGACAGTTCCTGTTGCCCTGATGCGGCAAGCATGTAGTTGTAGTTGTCGCCGGACGCGGCCGGGCTTTTGTGCGGCACCCACGATCCGTTCGCCGGGCTGGCTTCGGCCTCGATCATCGTGTCGATCGGAAAAGCCGCGTGTACGGGGACGCCGGCAGCGGCCAAGCCGATGCCGAGCAATGGAATGGAAAAACGACGGAATGGCATAGACCTGGCTCCTTGCAATATTTATCTATTAATAATTGCAAGGATGGTAACACCAAAGAGGCTAGCGGTGTATCACCACCAGCACCGCCTTCGCCTCGGTCTTGCCGACGTTGCGGATGATGTGCTGCTGGTCCCCCGGGTAGCGCGCCGTGCTGCCCAGCTTGACCTTCTTCTTGTCGGGTCCGACCTCCACCTCGACCGAGCCGTGCAGCAGCGTCAGGTGCTCCTGCGCGCCGGGATCGTGTCCCTGCGACGCGAGCTCGCCGCCCGGCGCCAGCGTCAGTTCATACCACTCATATTTGCTGGCCAGTTCCAACGGACCCAGTATGCGCAGCACGTAGCCGGCGTGATGGCCGGGCAGGGTGGGGATTTCGTGCGCGTCGATCACGCGGATGGTTTCCGTTTCCCGCTCGGCCGTCGCCAGCAGCTCGCCGATCTGCACGCCCAATGCATTGGCCAGCCGCCAGGTGATGGCGATGGTCGGATTGGCCTTTTCACGCTCGATCTGGGACAGCATCGACTTGGAGACGCCGGCAATGCGCGACAGATCCTCCAGCGTCAGGCCACGGGCCAGGCGTAGCCGCTGCAGGGCGGCGCCGACTTCTGGAGGTGCATTGGTCGAAACAGGTGTTTTCATTGTTTTATTCGGCAGATGGGCTAAATTTCAAGTGAATCATTGCGCGCGTGCGGCTTGCGCTGTTCACTGGTGTTCTGTAATATTCGATATATTGAATTCGAGTTCGACATAACGGATTTCTCATAACGTAGTGAAATCGTACCACAGACAGGAACCATCATGACCACTCCAGCAAAAAGCACCTTCTTCAGCGGCCTGCAGCAAAACCTCGACCAATTGCGCGAGCAGGGCCTCTATAAGCCAGAACGCGTACTGGCCTCGCGCCAAGGCGCGGAAGTGATGAGCGAAGACGGTCGAATGCTGATCAATATGTGCGCCAACAACTACCTGGGCCTGTCCGGCCAGGAGTGGGTGGTGCAGGCGTCCATCGCGGCGACTGAAAAATATGGTTATGGCCTGTCCTCGGTACGCTTCATCTGCGGCACGCAGACGGTGCACAAGCAGCTGGAGCAGGCGATCTCCAAATTCCTCGGCACCGAGGACACCATCCTGTACGCGGCCGCCTTCGACGCCAACGGCGGCGTGTTCGAGCCGCTGTTCGACGAGAACGACGCCATCATCTCGGACGCGCTGAATCACGCCTCCATCATCGACGGCATCCGCCTGTGCAAGGCCGCGCGCTTCCGCTATGCCCACAACGACATGGCCGACCTGGAAACCCAGCTGCTGGCCGCCGCCGGCAAGCGTCACAAGGTCATCGTCACCGACGGCGTGTTCTCGATGGACGGCACCATCGCCCAGCTGGACAAGATCTGCGACCTGGCCGACAAGTACGGCGCGCTGGTGATGATCGACGAATGCCACGCCTCCGGCTTCATGGGCAAGACCGGCCGCGGCACGCACGAGCACCACAACGTCATGGGCCGCATCGACATCATCACCGGCACCCTGGGCAAGGCCTTGGGCGGCGCGATGGGCGGCTTCACCTCGGCGCGCAAGGAAGTGATCGACATGCTGCGCCAGAAATCGCGTCCTTACCTGTTCTCGAACACGCTGGCGCCTTCGATCGCCGGCGCCTCGCTGGCCGTGCTGCAAAAGCTGTCGGAATCGACCGAGCTGCGCGACCGCCTGCACGAAAACACCGCGTTCTTCCGCAAGGAGATCGAGCGTATCGGCTTCACCATCAAGCCGGGTACGCACCCTGTAGTTCCTGTCATGTTGTTCGATGCGCCCGTCGCGCAGAAATTCGCGGCACGAATGTATGAGCTGGGCGTTCTGCTCAGCGGCTTCTTCTACCCCGTGGTCCCGATGGGCCAGGCGCGTGTGCGTGTCCAACTGTCGGCGGCCCACAGCCGCGAACAGCTGGAAACCGTGCTCAAAGCATTCGAACAGGCAGGCCGTGAACTTGGCCTGCTGAAGAACTAAACATGAAAATCGTCAGGAACAATAATATGAACACTCAAGAACGCATCCTCGTCATCGGCGCCAACGGCCAGATCGGCAGTGAACTGGTGGAGGCGCTGGCCGCCCAGCATGGCGCGCAAAACGTCATCGCCGCCGACATCAGCCCGACCAATCTTTACAACGCGGCACGCTACACCACGCTCAATGTGCTGGACAAGGTCGCGCTGTCGGCGCTGGTCACCGACGAGGGCATCACCCAGGTCTACCAGCTGGCGGCGATGCTGTCTGCCACCGGCGAAGCCGCGCCGCTGAAAGCCTGGACGCTGAACATGGATGGCCTGCTGAATATCCTGGAAGTGGCGCGCGAACGCGGCGCCATCGGCAAGCCGCTGCGCATCTTCTGGCCTTCGTCGATCGCCGCCTTCGGCCCGAACACCCCGGCCGTCAACACGCCGCAAACCACGGTGATGGACCCGACCACGATCTACGGCATCAGCAAGCTGGCCGGCGAGCGCCTGTGCGAGTACTACTTCATCAAGTACGGCGTCGACGTGCGTTCGATCCGCTACCCTGGCATCATCAGCTTCAAATCGCCACCGGGCGGCGGCACCACCGACTACGCCATCGCCATCTTCCACTCGGCGCTGCGCGGCGAGCGCTATGAATGCTTCCTGGGCCCGCAGACCACGCTGCCGATGATCTATATGCCCGATGCGATCCGCGCCACCATCGAGCTGATGGACGCGCCGAAGGAGCAAGTGAAGGTACGCTCGGCCTACAACGTGGCCGGCGTCTCGTTCAACCCGGAGCAGCTGGCCGCCGCGATCACGCGCGCGCTGCCGGACTTCAAGATCGGCTATAAACCGGACAGCCGCCAGGCCATCGCCGACACCTGGCCGCAAAGCCTGGACGACACCACCGCCAGCGCCGACTGGGGCTGGAAAGCCCGCATCGGCGTCGACGAGATGGTCGCCGACATGCTGGCCAACGTCGATGTCCATCTGGGCAAAGCGGCGTAATTCAACCGCCTATAAAACACACATAAAAAAGAGAGAGACAACTGATGGACATGAGCGTATTCGACCTGTTTAAGATCGGCATAGGGCCGTCGAGTTCCCACACCGTGGGACCGATGGTGGCGGCCCGCCGTTTTCTGCTCGATAGCGCTCCGCTGGACGACGTCACCGGCGTCACCGCCGAGCTGTATGGCTCGCTGGCGCTGACCGGCGTCGGCCACGCCACCGACAAGGCGGTGATCCTCGGCCTGATGGGCGAGACCCCGCAGGACGTGGTGCCCACCAGCGTCGACTCTCAACTCGCAAAAGCCGAAGAAATGGGCGAGCTTTTGTTGTTAGGCTCCCACAAGGTGCCGTTCAAGCGCGGCACAAACTTGATCTTCCACATGGCCGAGTCGCTGGCCGAGCACCCGAACGGCATGCGCTTCACGCTGACCCGCGCCGACGGCAGCACCTTCAGCAAGGTGTACTACTCGGTGGGCGGCGGCTTTATCAAAGAGGAAGGTGAGGCCCACCAGGCGGCGCCGATGGTGGGCAGCGCGCCCGCCGCCGCGATTCCCTTCGCCTTCGACACCATGGACCAGCTGCTGGCCCACGGCGAACGCACCGGCCTGACCATCCCGCAGATGCTGCGCGCGAACGAGAACGTCAAACGCACCGACGATGAGCTGAACGCCGGTATCGACAAGATCTGGCACGTCATGCGGGACTGCATCGCCCACGGCCTGGAGACGGCGGGCCAACTGCCGGGTGGCCTGCACGTCAAGCGCCGCGCCGCCAACCTGTGGAAGCAGGCCAGCGACGCCAAGGCGTCCGACAACCGTTCCAACGACCTGCCGCACGACGCGCTGCACCAGGTCAGCCTTTACGCGATGGCGGTCAATGAGGAAAACGCCGCCGGCGGGCGCGTGGTGACGGCGCCGACCAACGGCGCGGCCGGCATCATCCCGGCGGTGCTGCGCTACTACGCGGAAGACTGCAAGCCGAGCGACCCGGTCACCGGCGTGCGCAATTTCATGCTGACGGCTGCGGCCATCGGCATGCTGTGCAAGCGGAATGCGTCCATCTCGGGCGCGGAAATCGGCTGTCAGGGCGAGGTCGGCGTAGCGTGTGCTATGGCGGCGGCAGGCCTGGTGGCGGCGCTGGGCGGCACCAACAACCAGATCGAAAACGCGGCGGAAATCGGCATCGAGCACCACCTTGGCATGACCTGCGACCCGATCGGCGGCCTGGTGCAGATTCCCTGCATCGAGCGTAACGGCATGGGCGCGGTCAAGGCCATCACCGCCGCCTCGCTGGCCCTGAAGGGCGACGGCACCCACTTCGTCAGCCTGGACGAAGTGATCGAAACCATGCGCCAGACCGGCGCCGACATGCAGGCCAAGTACAAGGAAACCTCGCTGGGCGGCCTGGCGATCCACGTCATCACCGTCAACCACGCGGCCTGCTGATCAGAGATCCTTGGCGGCCATCTCCAGCGAGAGCTGTTGGAACGCCGCCGGCTGCACCGGTTTGCTGAGGTAGTAGCCCTGCATTTCATCGCATTGCTGCGCGCGCAGGAAGGCCAATTGCTCCGCCGTCTCCACGCCCTCGGCGATGGTCTTCAAACCGAGGCTGCGCGCCATGTTGATGATGGCGCTGACGATGGCCTTGTCCTCGGCGTCGGTGCTGATGTCGCGCACGAAGGACTGGTCGATCTTCAGCTTGTAGACCTTGAATTTCTTCAAGTGACTCAGCGACGAGAAGCCGGTGCCGAAATCGTCGATCGACATCCGCACGCCGCGCTCGTGCAGCTCGTTCATGATCGCGATCGCGCCCTGCGGATCATGCGCGGCCACCGCCTCCGTCAATTCCAGCTCCAGGTATTCCGGCGGCAGGCCTTCCTCGTCCAGTATCTGTGTAATGAGCGCGGGCAGTTCCCTGTTGCGGAACTGGATGGCCGACAGGTTGACCGCCATGACAATCGGCGGCAGCCCCAAGTCCAGCCAGACCCGCGCCTGGCGCACGGCCTGGCGCAACACCCAGGTGCCGATGGACTGTATCAAGCCACTTTCCTCAGCGGCCGGAATGAATTCTGCCGGCGACACCGTGCCAAGTTCCGGTGTGCTCCAGCGCAGCAGCGCTTCCGCGCCGACGATGCGCCGTTCGATCAGCGACATCTGCGGCTGGTAGACCACGTGCATCTGCTCGCGCTCCAGCGCATAGCGCAGCGCGTTGACCAGTTGCAGATGTCGCGCGGCCTTCTGCTGCATGGCGACGGTGAAGAAGCGCAGGCCGTGGCGGCCACTGTGCTTGACCTGGTACATGGCGGCGTCCGCCCGCTGCAGCAGGGTTTCCAGGTCGCTGCCGTCGGCCGGGTGCATCGCCACGCCTATCGATCCGGTCACCTTCAGGTCGTGCGGGCCGACGCGGAAGGGCTGGTCGATCAGGTCGAGCAGCTTGCTCGCCACGTCTGCCGCCTCGTCGGCCTGCACCCGCTGGAGTATGAAGATGAATTCATCGCCACCCAGGCGCGCCAGGATGTCCTGCGCGCGCAAGCCGCCGCGCAGGCGCTTGGCCAGCTCGCGCAGCAGGTCGTCGCCGATGCTGTGGCCCAGCGAGTCGTTGATGTCCTTGAAGTGGTCCAGGTCCAGCATTAGCACCGCCATCGGCTCCTGGTTGCGCTCCGCCATGGCCAGCGCGAGGCGCGCATGTTCCTGCAATTGCGCGCGGTTCGGCAGTCCTGTCAGGGGATCGTAGTGGGCGAGGTATTGTATGCGTTCGTCCGCCATCTTGCGGTCGGTGACGTCGCGGGTGATCCCCAGCAGCATTCGCTGGCCTGCGGCACCGTCCATCGGCGCGGCGTGCGTTTCCAGCCAGCGGGTGCTTCCTTGCAGGCCCTGTATCTTGAACTCCAGCCGCCCCGGTTCGCCGCCGATCACGCGTTGGTGCAGCGCCAGGAACGCTTCCCGGTAATCCGGCACGATCAGGTTCGCCGTGCCGTGCCGCTGCAATTGCTCCAGCGATTCCGCGCCCATGATCGCCAGTCCGGCGGCGTTGATCTCGACCATCTGGCCGCCGGCGTCGATCAGCATGATGCATTCGGGGTCTGTCTCGATGATGGTGCGCAGGTGCTGTTCGCTGGTGCGTAGCGATTCCTCGGCCTGTTTGCGGGCGGTTCGCTGATCGAAGTTCATCAGCGCGAATTCAACGTCCAGCTGCATCTCCAGCAGGAGTGCGCGCACCTCGTCGTCGAAGGCGTTAATGGTGTCGGCGTAGTGCGCGAATATGCCGACCACCCGGCCTTCGCGCCGCAGCGGTATCGCTGCCGACGCCCTCCAGTCGTAACGCGAGCCTACCTGGTGCCAGCTTGCCGTTTCCGGCGCGTTGACGAAATCCTGGCACCAATGCGGTTCGGCGCTGCGGAAAGCCAGGCCTATCGGGCCTCGTCCCTGCGGCTGGGCCGCGTCCAGCGATACTTGCAGGTTTGCCAGGTATTCTGTGCCGCTGCCGGCCGAGGCAACCGGTTTTACCTGCGCGGATTCATGATCGATCATGCCGATCCAGGCCATCTTCATGCCGCCGTGGGTGACGACCGCCTGGCAGATCTGTTCGAATAATTCAGCTTCGCTGCGGCAGCGGACGATGGCCTGGTTGCACAGGCTGAGCGCGGAGTACAGGCGGCTGACCCTCCGCATGCGTTCCAGCGCAGCCTCACGCTCGGCGTCCAGCCGCGCCAGGCTTTGCTGCGTATGCGCCAGCCACCCCCAGACGCTGTTGCGCGCCGTGGGCACGACCGCCAGCGGTTCGGCAAAGTCGCCCCGGCCGAGCCGCTCGATGCCGGCGCGCAGCTGGTCGACGCCGCAGCCCAGCGCCGCGTCCAGGCTACGCTTGGTGCGCCACAGGAGCAGCACCAGCAGCAGTGCGATGAGCGCGAACGAGGTGCGGGCGATATTGGCGTCGTGCGTCGCATCCGCCACGGCCTCGCTGGTGCGCAGGTCCACGCTGGCGTTGACTTTCCCGATCGGCCGCATGATGTCCGCCTTGGCGCGATGATAGGCCGCGTCATGCAGCATGGCCATGGCGCCTGGTAGTGCCTGTGGATCGCCACCGGCACGAATGGCTATGGCCGCGTGTTCGATGCCGGTCAGGCGATCGGAGTTCTGCTTGGCCTCGGCGAGCAGCGCGAGTTCCGCCGCGCTGAAGCCCGCAGCGCGCATCATTTCCAGCAGCGGGATGGCGGTGTCCGCAGCGCGCGGGCGCTGGCTCGGGTCCAGCACCAGGTCCCAATAGACGTTGTTGTAGTCCTGCGGGCGCGGGAGGCGGCCTTCACGAATTTCGATGATTTCCTGATAATGCTGCCGATAGCGTTCGTCGCCGGTGATCACATAGCTGCGCGCCATGCGGGTCAGGTCGTCGGACGACTGGCGCAGCTCGTCGACGATGTTATGGGACTGGTAGCGCAGCGCATTGGCGCGGTCGATGCGTTTTTCCGTCCACACGTAAACCGAAAAGGCCAGCGCGGCGAGCAGCAGGAACCCGAGGCAGAGCCACAAATAATAGGCAAAGCGGTGGGGCTGGCGATTGTCTGTCGGGCTCATTTCGTTAATTTTTTGAGAATGTGCCTCATAGTATAGGTTGCGGGGCGAGCGCAAGGCCAGCCCCCGCGCCCGGCGCCGATAACCATAAAACAACGCGAATTTCACGGGAACCGGCGCGGCGCACTATAATATCCGCTCGCTTTGTACCGTTCTGCCTTTTATCCGTCAGCTCAACCGGACTTTCTAATCTATGCAATACGTGTCTACCCGCGCCGCCGCATCGGCCGCTTCGTCTTCTTCCCAACAATTCTCCGACATCCTGCTGGGTGGCCTGGCAGCTGATGGTGGCCTGTTCCTGCCGACCGCCTACCCGCAAGTGACCGGCGCCGAACTCGATGCATGGCGCCAGCTGTCCTACGCCGACCTGGCCTACGAGATTCTGAAGAAGTTCGCGACCGATATTCCGGAAGCGGACCTGCGCGCGCTGACCGCCAAGACCTACACCAAGGAAGTCTACAAAAACGCCCGCAAAGGCGAAAAGGCCAGCCAGATCACGCCGCTGCGCGTGCTGGAAGAGGGCGCGAACGGCACCAAGCTGGTACTGCAGGCGTTGTCCAACGGCCCGACCCTGGCCTTCAAGGACATGGCGATGCAATTGCTGGGCAATCTGTTCGAATACACGCTGGCCAAGCACAACGCGCAACTGAACATCTTCGGCGCCACCTCCGGCGACACCGGCAGCGCCGCCGAATACGCGATGCGCGGCAAGAAGGGCATCCGCGTGTTCATGCTGTCGCCGCACAAGAAGATGAGCGCCTTCCAGACCGCGCAGATGTTCTCCCTGCAGGACCCGAACATCTTCAACATCGCCATCGAAGGCGTGTTCGACGACGCCCAGGACATGGTCAAGGCGGTCTCCAACGACCTGCCGTTCAAGGCCAAGCAGAAGATCGGCACCGTCAACTCGATCAACTGGGCGCGCGTGGTGGCGCAGGTGGTGTACTACTTCCGTGGCTACCTGTCGGCGACCACGTCGAACGACCAGAAGGTGTCCTTCACCGTCCCGTCGGGGAACTTCGGCAATATCTGCGCCGGCCACATCGCCCGCATGATGGGCCTCCCGATCGACAAACTGGTCGCCGCCACCAACGAAAACGACGTGCTCGATGAGTTCTTCCGCACCGGCGTGTACCGCGTGCGCAAGTCGTCCGAGACCTATCACACCAGCAGCCCGTCGATGGACATCTCCAAGGCGTCCAACTTCGAGCGCTTTATCTACGACCTGGTGGGCCGCGACGGCGATCGCACCCGCGCGCTGTTCCAGAAAGTGGAAACCCACGGCGGCTTCGACCTGTCCGGCAAGCCGGGCAGCGACGGCGACGAATTCAAGCTGGTGGCCAAGTACGGCTTCAAGTCCGGCAAGTCCACCCACGAGGACCGCCTGAACACGATCCGCGACGTGGCCGACGACTACGGCATCGTTATCGACACCCACACCGCCGACGGCATCAAGGTCGCGCGCGAGAACCTGGAACCCGGCGTGACGATGATCGTGCTGGAAACCGCGCTGGCCGCCAAGTTCAACGAAACCATCCTCGACGCGCTGGGCGAGGACGCCGAACGTCCGGAAGGCTTCGAGAACATCGAAGACCTGCCGCAGAAGTTCGTCGTCATGCCGCCGGACGTGGAGAAGATGAAGGCCTACATCGCCGCCAACACCGGCCTGTAACCATGAGCGACGAATCCAAGCCCAAGTTTCAACCCAAGCCGATGCTGGCGGTCGCCGAGGCGCTGACCCTGATGGCCGCCGCCGCGCGTCCCGTGGCCGACGTTGAAGTGGTATCGACGCTGTCGGCCAACGGCCGCGTGCTGGCGAAGGCGCAGGTGTCGGGCATGAACGTGCCGGGCATGGACAACACGCAGATGGACGGCTACGCGGTGCGCGCCGCCGATTGCGCCAGCGGCCGCGCGGCCCTGACGGTGTCGCAGCGTATCACGGCCGGCCACGTCGGCCAGCCTTTGCTGCCGGGGACTGCGGCGCGCATCTTCACCGGCGCGCTGATTCCGGAGGGCGCGGACGCGGTGGTCATGCAGGAGCAGTGCGAACTGGCCGGCAATGTGGTCACGATCCGCCACACGCCCAAGTCCGGCGAATGGATACGCCGCGCCGGCGAGGACATCACCAACGGCAGCATCATCCTGCCGGCCGGCACGCGCCTGCGCAGCCAGGAGCTGGGTCTGGCCGCATCGGTCGGCCTGGCCGAGCTGCCGGTCAAGCGCAGGCTCCGCGTGGCCGTGTTCTTCACCGGCGACGAACTGACGATGCCGGGCGAGCCGCTGGCGCCTGGCGCCATCTACAACTCCAACCGCTTCACGCTGCGCGCGCTGCTGGAAAACCTGGGCTGCGAGATCAGCGATTTCGGCATCGTGCCCGATTCGCTCGACGCCACCCGTTCGGTGCTGCGCGAGTGCGCGCAAGGACATGACCTGATCATCACCTCCGGCGGCGTTTCGGTCGGCGAGGAGGATCACATCAAGCCCGCCGTCGAGGCGGAGGGCAAGCTGAATATGTGGCAGATCGCCGTCAAGCCGGGCAAGCCGCTGGCGTTCGGCGAGGTGGGGCAGGCATTCTTTGTCGGCCTGCCGGGCAATCCGGTATCTAGCTTCATCACCTTCCTGATGTTCGTTCGCCCGTTCGTGCTGCGCCTGCAGGGCGTGACGGAAGCGCTGGCGCCGCGCGCGTTCACCATGCGCGCCGATTTCAACTGGCCGAAGGCGGACAAGCGCAATGAGTTCCTGCGCGCCCGCATCAACGCGGCCGGCGGCCTTGAACTGTTCACCAACCAGAGTTCCGGCGTGCTGACGTCGACCGTATGGGGCGATGGCGTCATCGACAATCCACCCGGCCAGGCCATCGCGGCCGGCGACGCCGTTCGATTTATACCGTTTAGCGAGTTAATGCACTGATGGCTGTCACCGTAAAATTTTTCGCCAGCGTGCGCGAGGCGCTGGGCACGTCGTCCGAGACGCTGGAGCTGCCGGCCGGCGTGAGTACCGTCGGCGCACTGCGCGCCCACCTGGCCGCACGCGGCGACGCCTGGCAGCAGGCGCTCGGCAACCCGGCATTGCGCATGGCCTGCAACCAGGTGATGTGCGGCGCCGACACGGCCGTGGCCGACGGCGCCGAAGTGGCGTTCTTCCCCCCGGTGACCGGCGGCTGAGGCCTGAGCCCTAGGGCTTTTTAGGCTTGGCGTTGGCGCCGCGCGCGGCGTCCAGGTTGTCGCACAAGGCGCAGGCCTGGGCGTTGCGGTAGCGGCGCCATGCCGCGTAGGTGAAAATGGCCGCAGCGAACAGCGCCCACACGGCGGCGCTCACGTAGTCTTCGCGTGCGGTCGAGCCCTTGAACCACTCCACCGCCGCCAGTATCACAAACAAGGGCACGGCGGCCTGCAAATAGCGTTTTACCCAAAAAGTGGCGCCCATCGTATCTCCTGTAACTTTGTCTCATATCGGACCGAATTCATGCAGTCTAGTTTGACACCTTTTCGTGTCGCCGTCATCGGCGGCGGTCCCGCCGGGCTGATGGCCGCCCAAACCCTGGCGCAGGGCGGGGCGCAGGTCGACGTCTATGACGCGATGCCCTCGGTCGGCCGCAAGTTCCTGCTGGCGGGGCGCGGCGGCATGAACATCACGCACGCCGAGCCGTATGCCGATTTCGTGACGCGCTACGGCAAGGGCGCGGCGCCGCTGCGCCCCATGCTCGACGCCTTCGGCCCGCAGGATGTGCGCGACTGGGTGCATGGCCTGGGCGTCGATACCTTCGTCGGCACCTCGGGCCGCGTATTCCCGACCGATATGAAGGCCGCGCCCCTGCTGCGCGCCTGGCTGCATCGGCTGCGCGAAAGCGGCGTGCAGTTCCACATGCGCCACCGCTGGCTGGGCTGGCGCGACGACGCGCTGGTGCTGAATACTCCCGGCGGTGAACTGGTGGTGCGCGCCGACGCTGTGGTGCTGGCCTTGGGCGGCGGCAGCTGGGCGAGACTGGGTTCGGATGGGGCGTGGGTGCCGCTGCTGGCCGCGCGCGGTGTGGGCGTGGCGCCGCTGGCGCCGGCCAACTGCGGTTTTGACGTGGACTGGAGCGAGCATTTCAGCAGCCGCCACGCGGGCGAGCCGCTGACCACCGTCGCCATCATCTCCACCGGCGCGGACGGCAAGGAATTCCGCAAGCAGGGGCAGTTCGTCGTCACCCAGGGCGGTGTGGAAGGCAGTTTGATCTACGCCTTGTCGGCCGCGTTGCGCGATCAGATCGACGCCGACGGCAGCACCACGATCTATCTCGACCTGCTGCCGGACCTGTCGCCCCAGCGGGTGGCGGACGAAGTGGCGCGGCCGCGCGGCGCGCGTTCGATGGCCAGCCATCTGCAAAGCCGCCTTGGCATCAAGGGCGTCAAGGCCGGCCTGCTGCGCGAGTGCCTGGGCAAGGAGCAGTATGCGGACGAGGACCAGCTGGCGCAGGCCATCAAGCGGCTGCCAGTGCGGCTGCTGCGGCCACGCCCGATCGACGAGGCGATCAGCAGCGCCGGCGGCGTGCGCTGGGATACGTTGGAGGGGACGATGTTGAAGTCGGCGCCGGGCGTGTTCGTGGCCGGCGAGATGGTGGACTGGGAAGCGCCCACCGGCGGCTATCTGCTGACGGCCTGCCTGGCCGGCGGCCAGGCGGCGGGACGCGATGTCCTGGCCTGGCTGAAGCGCCGCTGATTATTTCCTGATTATTCCCAGGTCACGTCGCCGGACCCGGTGCGGCTGACGTTGCGGTTGTCGGGATTGCCGAATACGCGGATATCGCCGCTGCCGCGCAGCGTCAGGTCCGCCGACTGCTTGGCGAACACCTGGCTGGTGCCGGAGCCCTTCAGGTTGACCATCACCTTTTCCGAAGCCAGGTGGCGTGCATCGAGGTCGCCGGAGCCGGTCAACTCCGCGTTCAGCGTCTTGCAGCTGCCGGAAGAGGTGATCTGGCCCGAGCCCACCATCTCCAGTTCCACATTCTCGCTGCTGCCCGCGTTCAGGTTCAGATGGCCGCTGCCATGGGCGCCGGCGGTCAGTTCGCGATAGCGGCCGGTGAAGTTCACATTGCCCGAGCCGTGCATCTGCAGTTCCAGCTTGTCGCCGTTGAAGCCTGTCACCTTGGTCTCGCCGCTGCTGCGCACCACCAGTTCCTCCAGCTGCGGCAGCACCAGTTCCACCTGCAGGCGATGGCGCGGATTGAGCAGCATGCCCTTGGTGCCGATGTGCAGGTCGCGGCCATCCTGGATGGTTTCGATATTGGCCAGCGAGCGCTGCTCGCCGCGTACCTTCAGCGATGCCACCGGACCCTGGATCAAAATCAGGTCGATCGGGCCGTTGAGTTCCACGGCGGTGGCCATGGCGTCGATCTTGCGGGTTTCGCTGCCCAGGGCGCGGCCGGCCGAACTGGTTGGGCTGGTGCTGCCGTAGGCCTTCAGCATGCTGTAGCTGATGGCGATCAGGACGAAGGACAGCAGCAACAGGCTGGCTCCGATTTTTAATAATGCGCGCATGGTCATGTCTCCTTAGCGTCCGCGAAGCAGGGACACGTTCATTGCGATATACCGTTTCAGGCCGATCATGGTGTAGCGGGTGACGACGATGCTGACCAGGCAAAGCCCGATCCCGCCCAGTATCAGGCCGAAGCCGATCAGCGACTGGCTGGTGCGCGCGCCGCTGTCGAAATCGGTGGTGATGCGCAGGTCGCCGGTGGCGACTGCCTCGGCGCGGTTCAGCAGGCGTCCGCTGCGGCTCAGGTTCTCGTCGCCGTTGGCGCTGTTGTCGGTGTTGTCCGGGTCCTTGTTGATCTGGACGCCCATGCTGTTGATGGCCATGCGCCAGCCCTGGACGTCCTGCTCTTCCTGGTCGGAGTCGAAATGCGAGTTGGTGAACTCCATCACATGGCGCAGCGGGCCTTCCAGCGCCAGCTCGTTCTGGCCCGACAGGCCGCTCGACACCAGCGCGATGCCGGCGATGTAGAAGGCGAAGGCCGAAACGTAGACGGCGCCCAGCAGCGAGGCATACACCATCGCCGGGATCACCATGAACAGGTTGAAGATGGCCAGGCCGATGAAGGACACCACCACGCGAGCCAGGTTGACCGGGGTTTTCTTTTGCTCGAAGGCGTTCAGGTGGACATTGGCGCGCAGCGTCATGGCGACCTTGCGCGGTTCGTCGAGTTCCTTGTAGACCTCTGCCTCGCTGCGGCCGGCCACCAGGCCGTCGATGAAGCGCTGCTCGTAGTAGGCCAGGGTCTTGGCCACCGTTTCCGGCGGCAGGCCCTGCATGGCCTGTTTGAGCGCGTCGAGGTATGCCTGCTTGTTCATGATATCAAATACCTAATGTTGCGCTGTTGTGTGCCATGGCCATCGCGCTGCTTGCCACCGGTGCGGTCTGCACGATGGCCACCGTGCTGGCCGCGACGAAGGCGACCAGGGCAAGGGTTTTGAGGCTGAGGGCGATGTTCATATTGATTCCAATGTTGGTCTTTTGTCGATGATGCTACTGTACGCAAGCGCCCGGCCGGACGCCATCGGCATGAGACAGGCTGCATAAATAGCGGGGCAGACGACAAAAACCGGGGACTAGATGGCGGCCCCCTTGAGCAGCGCGGCGGCGGCCACACCGCTGCGGACCGCCGATTCCAGCGTGGCCGGGTAGTCGCCGGCGGTGTAGTCGCCGGCGATGACCAGGCCGGGCAGGCCGCTGTCGTTGGCCGGGCGGGCCAGGCCGGGGGCGCAGGCGTAGGTGGCGCGCTTCTCGGTGATGACCTTGAACCACTTCGGCCGGCCCAGTTCCGGGCGCTGGAACACCGCCGCCAGCTGGACCGCCACCGCCTCGGCCAGCAGGTCCTGGCTTTGCGCGGCGGCGCTGCCGGAGGCGCTGATGACCACCGCCAGCAGGCCGGCCTGGCCGGCGTCGAGCTGGCCGCGGTCGAACACGAACTGGCCCCATTGATGGTTGTCCGGGTCGTCCAGCAGGGCGAAGAAGGGTAGTTCCAGCCGGGTCGCGGCGTCGTATTGCAGATAGCAGGTGGTGATGGCTTCGGGCTCGAACGCGGTCAGCTGGCTGCACAGGGCGGAAGTGTCGCAGTCCGGTATCCCGTGCAGCAGCGCGGCGGCCTGGCTGGCGCCGGTGGCCAGCACCACGCCGCTGAAATAGGTGCTCCAGTTGCCGCCGACGGCGGCGCCGCTGATGTCGAGCTGCCACAGGCGGCCTTCGATGGAGCGCAGCGCCTGCACCTTGGCGCCGGTGCGCACCGAGCCGCCGTGCGCCTCGATGTAGGCCGCCGCCGCCTCGGGCAGCAGGGCGGACAGGTCGGCGCGCGGCATCAGCATGTCCGAGGCGCTGCGTTTGGCGCCCAGGCTGTCGCGCAGCACGTTGAGGAAGACCTGGGCCGAGGCGCGTTCCGGCGGCGTGTTCAGCGCGGCCAGGCAGAGCGGGCGCCACATCAGTTGGATCAGGCGCGGGGTCTGGTCGAAGCGTTCCAGCAGCTCGGTCACGCTGCAATCGGTGTGCAGGGTCCAGCCCATCCAGCGCGCGGTGGTGGAGAAGCGCGCCAGGCTGAGTTTATCGGCGCGGCCCAGGCCTTTGGCGCGCAGCAGCGCCAGCGCCAGGTGCAGCGGCGCCGGCAGGCGCGGCGCGACGAAATCCATGCCGCCGCTGCCGGCCGGGTAGCGCATCTGCAGCGGCAGCGACAGCAAGGCCTGCTCGCGGTCGACGCCGGTCAGCTTCATCAGCCGCAGCGTTTCGCTGTAGGCGCCCAGCAGGATGTGCTGGCCGTTGTCCAGGTGGCGGTGATCGGTTTCGATGCGGCGCGCGCGGCCGCCCAGCGTGCGCGCGGCTTCCAGCTGCGTGACCTTGTAGCCGGCGCGCGCCAGTTCGACAGCCGCCGCGCAACCGGCCCAGCCGCCGCCAATCACCGCGACCGCGCGCGAAGTCAGGCCCGGTTCGACTTTGCCGGTGCGCTGGTCGACGCCGTCGTTAGCCACGAATGTAGGTCTTCCACGCCAGCCAGAGCTTGCGGATCGGCGTCAGCGAAATGCGCTGCGTGAGCACGTGGAAGCCGTCGGCCTGCACTTCGTCCAGCAGCGTGCGGTAGATGGCGGACATCATCAGGCCGGGGCGCTGGGCGCGCCGGTCTTCCTTCGGCAGCAGCGCGAAGGCTTCGTCGTAGACCTTCTGCGCGCGCGCGGCCTGGAAGGCCATCAGCTTTTCGAAGTTCTCGCTGTGGCGGGCGTTGAGCAGGTCGGCTGCGGTCACGTTGAACTGCTGCAGCTCGTTGATCGGCAGGTAGATGCGGCCCTTGCGCGCGTCCTCGCCGACGTCGCGGATGATGTTGGTCAGCTGGAAGGCGTGGCCCAGTTTTTCCGCGTACAGCAGCGTCTCCGGCTTGGTCGCGCCGAAGATGCTGGCCGACAGGATGCCGACCACGCTGGCCACGTGCCAGCAGTACTTGGTCAGCGCCGCGTAGTCGAGGTAGCGGGTCTGGTTCAGGTCCATCTCCATGCCGTCGATGATGGCCTGCAGGTGCTGCTGTTGCAGGTTGTACGGAATCAGGTGAGGCTGCAGCGCCAGCGTGACGGGGTGGCTCTGCTGGCCCTCGTACATGCTGGCGATTTCCTTGCGCCACCAGGCCAGTTTGATGCGGGCGACCGATTCGTCGGTGCACTCGTCGACGGTGTCATCCACTTCGCGGCAAAATGCATACAGGGCGGTGATTGCGCGGCGACGCTCCGGCGGCAGGAACAGGAAGCTGTAGTAGAAACTGGAGCCGCTCTGGGCGGTCTTTTGCTGGCAGTAGTCGTCGGGAGACATGGATAAAAAAGCAAGGATGACATCGAAGCCGCTATTCTATAGGTTTAGTGTAACAATGTGGGCTTATGTCAGCATGGAGGGGAGAGCATGATACGTATTCGTGAAATCGATCATTTGGTGCTGCGCGTGGTGGAGTTGTCGCGCATGCTGGACTTTTACTGCGGAGCGCTGGGCTGCACGATCGAGCGCCGGCAGGATGAAATCGGGCTGGTGCAATTGCGCGCCGGTGGCAGCCTGATCGACCTGGTGCCGATCGATGGCAAGCTGGGCCGCGTGGGTGGCGCCGCGCCGGGCGCCGAAGGGCGCAATATGGACCATTTCTGCCTGCGGGTGGAGCCTTTCGACGAGCCGGCCATCCGCGCGCACCTGCTGGCGCATGGGGTGAAGGCCGGGCAAGTGGAGTCGCGCTACGGCGCGGAGGGCGAGGGGCCGTCCATCTATCTGACCGACCCGGAAGGTAATGTTGTCGAGCTGAAAGGTGCACCTGGTCAACTGTGACGGCGGTTTTTTATCTTCGGGGATACAATATGTTACGTTTCCCTGGAGATGCCACGCATGTATCAGCAGTCAGCCGCCGCCATATTGCTTATTCCACTGTTGTGGGGCTGCGGCCGCGCGCCTGTCGCGGCCGATGTGCCGATGAAATCCGCCACCTACTACGAACAGCACCTGCAGGAGGCCTCGCAGGTGGCGACCCGCTGCAACCTGCTCAATGAACAGCAACAGCGCAAACTCAGCGCGCGTGACTACCAGGAGTGGCGCATTTCGAACGAATGGGCCAATTGCCATACCGCGATCTCGGTGACGGACGCGGTTGCGCTGCGCGACGCCTTGGTCAAGCCGCCGATTCAGTCGTCCGGCATGAGGGCGGCGCTATCGCCGTAGGCCGGCGCGGCGGCGTCCGGGCGGATCGGACAGCACCCGCACGATGACGCTGAACGGAATATTCCTACGCACCAAGAACTCCGACGCGAAGGCCCGCCCCCGGCTTTGCAGCAAGTTGACGCCCAATTCCACCACTTTCGATGTTTCCAAATCCGGTCGCGACGACCGATCTTCCATAATCATAATGCTACCTCTCCATTTTCTGGCAAGGTAACATAGGGAAGGAACATTGTGCAGCGGAAACGATCTAATCGTGCTCGGCTATTTTTTGCGGCAGAGTCGCGTCAAGCCGCCTTGAAAACAGCCTTCATCTGCTTCTTCATGCGCACCGCCGCCCAGAAAATGCCCAGCCAATCGCGCTTTGTGAGCTTGGGGCGGTGCAGGAAGACATCGTATTCGGCCGTCTCGATGGCGTCCAGGATGCGCAGGCCGCCTTGCACCACCATGCGCAGTTCGAAACCGATGCGTCCGTTCAGGCGCAGGGCCAGCGGGGCGCCGCTCAACATCAGCGCGCGGGCGCGGTCCACCTCGAACTTCATCATGGAGCGCCAGCGGGGGCGGGCGCTGGCGTGGTCGAGCGCCGCCGGCGAGATCGCGTAGCGGCTCAAATCCTCCAATGGGATGTAGATGCGCTCTTTATGGATGTCGATCGCCACATCTTGCAGGAAGTTGATCAGCTGCAGCGCGGTGCAGATGGCGTCGGAATCGCGGACGTTCTCTTCGTCGGCCTGGCCGTACAGGTGCAGCATCAGGAAGCCGACCGGATTGGCCGAGCGGGCGCAATAGTCCAGCAGCGCATCGAAGGTGGCGTAGCGGCTCACCAGCACGTCCTGCTTAAAGGCCGACAGCAGTTCGTACAGCGGCTTGAGCGGCAATTCGTACTGGCGCATCACTTGCGCCAGCCGCTCGAACATCGGGTCGTGCGGGGTGCCGCCGGCCTCGATCTGGGCCAGCGCGGCTTCATAGGCGTTCAGCGCGGCAAGCCGCTGCTCGGGGGCGGCGTCACCTTCATCGGCCAGGTCGTCTGCGCTGCGGGCAAAGGCGTAGATCGCTTCCACCGCCGGCCGCAAGCGGCTCGGCAGTAGAAAAGATGCAACAGGGAAATTCTCGTAGTGATCTACCGGCATAAAACTGGCCCAAAAGCAAAAAATAAAGTTAATGACGCAAAAGTCATTTGCAAACACACGAGGTCGGCATATAATAAATTAACGGAAAGTCATTAATTTCCGAGCCGTAATAGTAGTGCCATCTACACTCCAGAGCAAGCTAAAGGAATACACCGTGGTCGCCTTTGAAAAACAGCGTCAGATTTCCCCCCTTCTTATCACCGTGCTTGCGGCTGCCGCGCTGGCCGGTTGCTCCAAACCCGCCGAGAAAACCGAAGACATCCGCCCCGTGCGCGCCATGGTCCTGGCCAGCAGCGACGTCGACGTCAACGCCGAGTTTTCCGGCGAGGTGCGCGCCCGCGTGGAATCGCGGCTGGGCTTCCGTGTCGGCGGCAAGATCGTCAGCCGCAAGGTCGATGTCGGCACGCTGGTCAAACATGGCCAGGTGCTGATGCAGCTCGATCCGCAGGACTTACAGCTCTCGCAAGCCCAGGCGCTGGCCGGCCTGCGCGCCGCCGAAACCAACCGCGACCTGGCCAAGGCCGAGCTCAAGCGTTATCAGGAACTGCGCAGCAAAAACTTCGTCAGCCAGGCCGTGCTGGACGCCAAGGATTCCACCTACAAGGCGGCGCAAGCCAATGTGGATGCGTCGCAAGCGGCGTACCGCGGCCAGTCCAACCAGGCGGGCTATGCCAGTTTAGTATCCGATGTTGACGGCGTCGTGACAGCGGTGGATGCCGAAGTCGGCCAGGTGGTGCAGCCGGGTACGCCCGTGGTGCGCGTGGCCAAGCAGGGTGAGAAGGAAATCGTCATCGGCCTGCCGGAAGACAAGGTCGAGACCTTGCGCCGCGTGCCGGACGTGCAGGTGCGCCTGTGGGCCGACCCAAACAAGGTGGTGGCGGGCAAGATCCGCGAGATCTCGCCGGTGGCCGATCCGTCGACCCGTACCTACACCGTCAAGGTGGTGATCCCGGATTCGCTGTCCGAAGCCAAGCTGGGCATGACTGCCGTGGTGCAGTTCGCCTCCAAGACGGCCACGCCGCAGATCAAGGTGCCGCTGACGGCGCTGTACTATGAGAAATCCGCCTCGTCGGTCTGGGTGGTGGAGGGCGGCGTCGTCAAGCTGGTGCCGGTGACCATCGCCGGCGCGGCCGGCAACGATATCGTACTGGGCAGCGGCGTCAAGGCCGGCCAGACGGTGGTGACGGCGGGTGTCAACCTGCTCAAGCCGGGCCAGAAGGTCAAGATCCTCGGTAACGATCTGCCGGCCGCGCCGGCACCGGCGCCTGCGGTTGCGGAGACCGTCAAATGAAGGGGGGCTTCAACCTCTCACGCTGGGCGCTTGAACACATCCCGCTGACGCGCTACCTGATCGCTGTGCTGCTGATAGGCGGCATGCTGAGCTATTCCAACCTGGGCCAGGACGAGGATCCGCCGTTCACCTTCCGCGCGATGGTGGTGCGGGCCAACTGGCCGGGCGCGACCTCGCTGCAGATGGCCGAGCAGGTCACCGACAAGCTGGAGAAGAAGCTGCAGGAGACGCCGGACATCGACGAGATCAGCAGCTACTCCAAGCCGGGCGAGACCACCATCATCCTCAAGCTGCGCGAATCGGCTCCGCCCAAGGAAGTGGCGCAGTCGTGGTACCAGGTGCGCAAGAAGATCGGCGACATCCGCGGCACCTTGCCGCCGGGCGTGCAGGGACCGTTCTTCAACGATGAATTCGGCGATACCTACGGCTCGATCTTCGCGCTGTCCGGCGACGGCTTCACCTATGCCGAGATGAAGGACTATGCCGATTTCGTCCGCCAGCAGCTGCTGGGCGTGCCGCTGGTGTCCAAGGTCGAGCTGTTCGGCGTGCAGGACGAGAAGATCAACATCGAGTTCTCGCACAAGAAGTTCGCGCAACTGGGCATTCCGATCGAGGCCATCGCCAACCAGATCGCCACCCAGAACACGGTGGAGTCGACCGGCGTGCTGGTCACGCCGACCGACAACCTGCAAGTACGCGTGACCGGGGCACTCAAGACCGTCAAGGACCTTGAGGAGCTGGAGCTGCGCGCCAACGGCACCACCTTCCGCCTGGGCGACTTCGCCGCGGTCAAGCGCCAGTACCAGGACCCGCCGGGCAACAAGATGCGCTTCAACGGCAAGGAAGTGATCGGCCTGGGCGTGTCGATGGAAAAGGGCGGGAACATCATCCAGCTCGGCAAGCACATGGAGAAGACCGTCGCCGCGATGAAGGCCAAGCTGCCGGTCGGTATCGAGCTGGAGCGCGTGTCGGACCAGCCTGAGGCCGTCAAGGCTTCGGTGGGCGAGTTCGTGCATACGCTGATCGAAGCGGTGCTGATCGTGCTGGCCGTCAGCTTCGTGGCGCTGGGCATGCACAGCAAGCCCAAGCTGCGGCTGGACGTGCGTCCCGGCCTGGTGGTGGCGCTGACCATTCCGCTGGTGCTGTCGGTGACCTTCCTGTGCATGCGCATGCTCGACATCGACCTGCACAAGATCTCGCTGGGCGCGCTGATCATTGCGCTAGGCTTGCTGGTGGACGATGCCATCATCGCCGTCGAAATGATGGTGCGCAAAATGGAGGAGGGCATGTCCCGCTTCGACGCCGCCACCTTCGCCTACACCTCGACCGCGATCCCGATGCTGACCGGCACGCTGATCACGGTGGCGGGCTTCCTGCCGATCGGCCTGGCCAAGTCGGCGGCCGGCGAATACACCTTCTCGCTGTTCTCGGTCAACGCGCTGGCGCTGGTGATTTCGTGGGTGGTGGCCGTGGTGTTCACTCCGTACATCGGCTACGTGCTGCTGAAGGTCAAGCCGCACGCCGAGGGCGGCAGCGAACACGATCTGTTCGACACGCCGGGCTTCCGCAAGTTCCGCGCGGTGGTCAACTGGTGCGTCGAGTATCGCAAGACCACCATCGCGGCCACGCTGCTGATCTTCGCGCTGGGCGTGTACGGCTTCAAGTTCATCGAGAAGCAGTTCTTCCCGGACTCCAGCCGTCCCGAGCTGATGGTCGAGCTCTGGACGCCGGAAGGCACGACCTTCAGCGCCAACGAGGCGCAGGTGAAGAAGTTCGAAGCCTTCATCCGCAAGCAGGAAGGCGTGGTCAGCGTGACCAGCTATGTCGGCACCGGCAGCCCGCGTTTCTACCTGCCGCTGGACCAGATCTTCCCGCAGACGAACGTGTCGCAGATCGTCGTGCTGCCGAAGGACCTGCATGCCCGCGGCGCCTTGCGCGACAAGATCGTCGACATCTTCAAGCATGACTTCCCGGAAGTGCGCGGCCGCGTCAAGCTGCTGCCGAACGGGCCGCCGGTGCCGTATCCGGTGCAGTTCCGCGTGACCGGCGGCGAAGTGGACAAGGTGCGCGCCATCGCCGACCAGGTGAAGGACATCATGCGCGCCAACCCGAACACGCTGGGCGTCAACGACAACTGGAATGAATCGATCAAGGTGCTGCGCCTCGACCTGGACCAGGACAAGATGCGCGCGCTGGGCGTGACCTCGCAGACCGTGATGCGGGCCGCGAACACCATCCTGTCCGGCACCACCATCGGCCAGTTCCGCGAGGACATCAAGCTGATCGACATCCAGATCCGCCAGCCTATCGAGGAGCGCAACACGATCTCGATCCTGAACGACACCAACATCCCGACCGCCAGCGGCAAGTCGGTGCCGATCAGCCAGCTGGCCCGCGCGCACTTCGTGTGGGAGCCGGGCGTGGTGTGGCGCGAAGGGCGCGAGTGGGCGATCACCGTGCAGTCCGACGTGGCCGACAACATCCAGGGCCCGACCGTGTCCGGCCAGATCGAGCCCAAGCTCAAGCAGCTGCGCGACAACCTGCCGGCCGGCTACGCCATCACCGTCAAGGGCGCGGCGGCGGACAGCGGTTCGGCGGAAGCGTCGATCGCGGCCAACCTGCCGTTGGCGATCTTCATCATCTTCACGCTGCTGATGCTGCAGCTGCACAGCTTCTCGCGGGCGCTGCTGGTGTTCCTGACCGGCCCGCTGGGCGTGGCGGGGGCGGCGATGGCCTTGCTGGTGCTGGGCCGGCCGCTTGGCTTCGTGGCCAACCTCGGCATCATCGCGCTGTTCGGCATGATCATCCGCAACTCGGTGATCCTGGTCGACCAGATCGAGCAGGACATCAAGGCCGGCCACGATCCATGGACCGCGATCGTCGAATCGGCGGTGCGCCGTTGCCGTCCGATCATCCTGACGGCCGCCGCGGCGGCGCTGGCGATGATTCCCTTGTCGCGCTCGGTATTCTGGGGCCCGATGGCGGTGGCGATTATGGGCGGCCTGATATTGGCCACGGCGCTGACTTTGTTATTCCTGCCGGCCCTGTATGCGGCGTGGTTTAGAGTGAAAAAGCCGGTGAAATAAGGAAAAAACAGCGGAATGTTGGCGACATATTAAAAATCGTCACATTTCGCTGAAAAACCCGTTAGAATACCGCGTTGAAGTTGAAAGCTCCTGCGGACTCCAGCGGGAATAGGGCGACCGTTTTCACTTACGGGTCGCCCTTTGCTTTTGTGCAAACATGCCGCGAGGATGGCGAAATTGGTAGACGCACCAGGTTTAGGTCCTGACGCCAGCAATGGTGTGGGGGTTCGAGTCCCCCTCCTCGCACCAACTGTATTACTATTTTTTTGGACGATTTTTACATGGCAACTGCAGTCGAAACCTTAGGCAAACTCGAACGTCGTATCACGATCTCCTTCCCGCTGACCGAGGTCCGCGCTGAAGTTGAGAAGCGTCTGAAAGTGCAAGCCAAATCGGCTAAGGCACCAGGCTTCCGTCCGGGTAAAGTTCCTATGAAAATGGTCGCAGCACAATACGGTTATCAGATCGAGACCGAAGTGCTGAACGATAAAGTTGGCCGCGCTTTCAACGACGCCGCCAACGCCGCCGAGCTGCGCGTAGCGGGCTACCCACGCATCGAGCCTAAGGAAGATTCGCCAGCGGGCGTCCTGACCTTCGACGCGACCTTCGAAATCTACCCGGAAGTGGTCGTTGGCGACCTGTCGACCGTGGAAATCGAAACCGTCAAGGCTGACGTGTCGGAAACCGAAATCGACAAAACCATCGAAATCCTGCGCAAGCAGCGCGTGCACTTCCACACCAAGGGCGAAGCTGGCGAACACGGCGACGGCGGCGAAGCTGTCGCAGCCAATGGCGACCGCGTGACCGTGGACTTCGTCGGCTCGATCGACGGCGTTGAATTCCCAGGCGGCAAAGCTGAAGACTACGCTTTCGTGCTGGGCGAAGGCCGCATGCTGCCGGAATTCGAAGCCGCCACCGTCGGCCTGAAAGTCGGCGAAGCCAAGACCTTCCCACTGGCCTTCCCAGAGGACTACCATGGTAAAGACGTTGCCGGCAAAACCGCTTCGTTTACCATCACCCTGAAGAAGCTGGAATGGGCGCACCTGCCGGAAGTCGACGCTGAATTCGCGAAATCGCTGGGCGTGGCCGATGGCGACGTCGCTAAAATGCGCGAAGACATCAAAGTCAACCTGGAACGCGAAGTTGCCGGCCGTGTCAAAGCGCGCAACAAGGAAGCCGTGATGGAAGCGCTGGTGAAAACCGCGACCCTGGACGTGCCACAAGCCCTGATCGCCCAAGACACCGAGCGCCTGGCCGAAATGACCCGTCAGGACATGGCCCAGCGCGGCATGAACGTCAAGGACATCCCGTTCCCACCAGAACTGTTCGCGGAAAAAGCCGAGCGTCGCGTACGCTTGGGCCTGATCCTGTCGCAACTGGTCGGCGAGAACAAGCTGCAAGCCCAGCCTGAGCAGGTCAAAGCGCAAGTCGAAGACTTCGCCCAGAGCTACGAAGACCCACGCGAAGTGCTGAAGTACTACTACAGCGACCGTCGCCGCCTGGCTGAAGTCGAAGCCCTTGTATTGGAAGAAAACGTCGTTAACTACGTCCTGGGCCTGTCGAAAACGTCGTCCAAGGTTGTGGCCTTCGACGAACTGATGGGAAGCAACGCACAAGCGTAATCCAGCACCGGCCGGATGATGTAATATAAAGTCTCCGGCCTCTAGCTGCTTCACAAGGAAATGGAATGACTGGTATGAACCGTAATCCGGCGCTGGACACTGAAATGCTCGGCCTGGTGCCGATGGTGGTCGAACAGAGCGGCCGTGGTGAGCGCTCCTATGATATCTACTCGCGCCTGCTGAAGGAGCGCGTGATCTTCATGGTTGGCCCCGTCAACGACCAGATGGCGAACCTGATCGTCGCCCAGTTGCTGTTCCTCGAAAGCGAAAATCCGGACAAGGATATCTCGCTGTACATCAACTCCCCAGGCGGTTCGGTCTCGGCCGGTCTGGCGATCTTCGATACGATGCAGTTCATCAAGCCCGACGTCTCGACGTTGTGCACCGGCATGGCCGCCTCCATGGGCGCCTTCCTGCTGGCCGCCGGCGCCAAGGGCAAGCGTTTCTCGCTGCCGAACTCGCGCATCATGATTCACCAGCCGTCCGGCGGCTCGCAGGGCATGGCTTCGGACATCGAAATCCAGGCCAAGGAAATCCTGTACCTGCGCCACCGTCTGAATTCGATCATGGCTGAACGCACGGGTCAAACCGTGGAGCAGATCGCCAAAGACACGGATCGTGACCGTTTCATGTCGGCGGAAGAGGCGGTAGAGTACGGTTTGATCGACAAAATGTTGTCCAACCGGGCTTGATGCTTCCTTCGCAGCATTGCTAAAAGAACGCCCGGGCGATTAATCGTTCGGGCGTTTCGTTTTTATTTCAGGTAGCATGTAGTCGTAGGCGGACTTTTCCAGACTTCACTTATGCAACCTGGCAACTGCAACGCCATTCTGTAACCCAAAGAAAACTGCCCCATGTCAGACAAAAAATCCTCCAGCGGCGAAAAATTACTGTACTGCTCGTTTTGCGGCAAGAGCCAGCACGAGGTAAAGAAACTTATCGCCGGCCCATCGGTCTTCATCTGCGACGAGTGCATCGACTTGTGCAATGACATCATTCGCGATGAAACCTCGGCCATCGAGTCGGTCACGGGCGCCAAGTCGGACCTGCCGACCCCGCATGAAATCAAGGACTTGCTGGACCAGTACGTCATTGGCCAGCAAACGGCCAAGCGCATCCTGTCGGTGGCGGTGTACAACCACTACAAGCGCCTCAAGCACCTGGGCAAGAAAGACGACATCGAACTGGCCAAGAGCAACATCTTGCTGGTCGGTCCTACCGGCTCGGGCAAGACCCTGCTGGCCCAGACCCTGGCCCGCATGCTGAACGTGCCATTCGTCATCGCCGACGCCACCACGCTGACCGAAGCGGGCTATGTGGGTGAGGACGTCGAGAATATCATCCAAAAACTGTTGCAAAGCTGCAACTACGACGTTGAGAAAGCTCAACGCGGCATCGTGTACATCGACGAGATCGACAAGATCTCGCGCAAGTCGGACAATCCATCGATCACCCGCGACGTGTCGGGCGAGGGCGTGCAGCAGGCGCTGCTGAAACTGATCGAAGGCACGATGGCGTCGGTGCCACCGCAAGGCGGCCGCAAGCATCCTAACCAGGACTTCGTGCAGATCGACACCACCAACATCATGTTCATCTGCGGCGGCGCGTTCGACGGCCTGGCCAAGGTGATTTCCAACCGTTCGGAAAAATCCGGCATCGGTTTCTCGGCCAGCGTGAAGAGCAAGAAGGAACGCAGCGCCAGCGACGTGCTGCTGGAAGCGGAACCGGAAGACCTGATCAAGTTCGGCCTGATTCCCGAGCTGGTGGGCCGCCTGCCGGTGGTCGCCACGCTGTCGGAACTGACCGAGGAAGCGCTGATCCAGATTCTGGTCGAGCCGAAGAACGCACTGGTCAAACAGTACGCCAAGCTGCTGGACATGGAAGGCGCCGAGCTGGAAATCCGTCCTGCGGCACTGCACGCCATCGCCAAGAAAGCGCTGGCCCGCAAGACCGGCGCGCGCGGCCTGCGCTCGATCCTGGAACACGCGCTGCTCGATACGATGTACGAGCTGCCGAACGAAACCAATGTCACCAAAGTGGTCATTGATGAAAACACGATCACCAGCGGCGCCAAACCTTTATTGATCTATCAAGACCAGGCCAAAGCATCTGGTGAGAATTAAATAACTTGTGCACACTAACCCCACTCAGCAGCAAAATTCATTTCGCATCCGTGGGGCAAGGCGGTACAATTTAAATCAATAAAAGAATGCAGGCTTCATTCGGAAAGCCACACGTGACAGCAGCGTTTGTCACGCGTGGCTTTTTTATTTGACGCGTTTTTTTAGAACATGACTAGCTACTTTGAAATTAACCTTTTTTAAAGGGAATTATTTCTTGCAGGTCGGTCTTGTGATTCGGCAAAACAGCGCCCACATCATAATCACGCTTTCACATAAGGTACGCCATGACAACTTCCAAATTAACTGAGCAAACTCAACTGCCGTTATTGCCGCTGCGGGATGTTGTAGTTTTCCCGCATATGGTGATACCGCTGTTCGTAGGGCGCCCAAAATCGATCAAGGCGCTGGAAGCCGCTATGGAGCAGGGCAAGAGCATCATGCTTGCCGCGCAAAAAGCCGCTGCCAAGGACGAACCTTCTGCTTCCGATATCTACGAGATCGGCTGCGTGGCCAATATTCTGCAGATGCTGAAACTGCCCGACGGCACCGTCAAGGTGCTGGTCGAGGGTGCTCAGCGCGCACGCATCAACCGCATTACCGATGCGCCGACGCACTTTATCGCCGATCTGACGCCGCTCGATTCCGAGCTGGGCGACGATTCGGAGATCGAAGCGATGCGCCGCGCCATCGTTCAGCAGTTCGACCAATACGTCAAGCTGAACAAAAAAATCCCACCTGAAATCCTCGCCTCGCTGTCGGGCATCGACGACGCCGGCCGCCTGGCCGACACCGTCGCCGCGCACCTGCCGCTGAAGCTCGAGCAGAAACAGGTGATCCTGGAAATCTTCAGCGTGGCCAAGCGCCTGGAGCACCTGCTGGGCCAGCTGGAAGGCGAACTCGATATCCTGCAAGTCGAGAAGCGCATCCGTGGCCGCGTCAAGCGCCAGATGGAAAAGTCGCAGCGCGAGTACTACCTGAACGAGCAAGTCAAAGCCATCCAGAAAGAACTGGGCGAGGGCGAGGACGGCGCCGACCTGGACGAGCTGGAGAAAAAAGTCGCGCTGGCCAAGATGCCGAAAGAGGCATTGGACAAGGCCACCGCCGAGCTGAAAAAACTCAAGCTGATGTCGCCGATGTCGGCCGAAGCCACCGTCGTGCGCAACTACATCGACACGCTGGTCAGCCTGCCTTGGAAGAAGAAATCCAAGGTCAATAACGACCTGTCGAACGCCGAGAAAGTGCTGGAAGGCGATCACTACGGCCTGGACAAGGTTAAAGAACGCATCCTGGAATACCTCGCGGTGCAGCAACGCGTCGACAAGCTGAAAGCGCCGATCCTGTGCTTCGTCGGTCCTCCAGGCGTGGGTAAGACCTCGCTGGGTCAGTCCATCGCCCGCGCCACGAACCGCAAGTTCGTGCGCATGGCGCTGGGCGGCGTGCGCGACGAGGCCGAGATCCGCGGCCACCGCCGTACCTACATCGGCTCGATGCCGGGCAAGGTGCTGCAGTCGCTGGCCAAGGTCGGCGTGCGCAATCCGCTGTTCCTGCTGGACGAGATCGACAAGATGGGCGCGGACTTCCGCGGCGACCCGTCGTCGGCCCTGCTGGAGGTGCTGGACCCTGAACAGAACCACACGTTCTCGGACCACTACATCGAGGTGGACTTCGACCTGTCGGATGTGATGTTCGTGGCGACGTCGAACTCGTACAACATCCCGCCGGCGCTGCTGGACCGCATGGAAGTGATCCGCCTGTCCGGTTACACGGAAGACGAGAAGACCAGCATCGCCCAGCGCTACCTGCTGCCTAAACAGATCAAGAACAACGGTCTGAAGGAAGATGAAATCTCGGTGGCCGAGTCGGCGCTGCGCGACATCATCCGCTACTACACCCGTGAAGCCGGCGTTCGCTCGCTGGAACGCGAAGTGTCCAAGATCTGCCGCAAGGTCGTGAAGATGCTGCTGCTGAAGAAGACGGAGAAGAAAGTCGCCGTCACCAGCAAGAACCTGGACAAGTTCCTGGGCGTGCGCCGCTACGACTTCGGCGTGGCCGAGAAGGAAAACCAGATCGGCCAGGTCGTGGGTCTGGCATGGACCGAGGTGGGCGGCGATCTGCTGACCATCGAAGCCGTGCAGATGCCGGGCAAGGGCGGGGTGATCCGCACCGGCACGCTGGGCGACGTGATGAAGGAATCGATCGAGGCAGCCCGCACCGTGGTGCGCAGCCGCGCCAATCGCCTGGGCATCAAGAACGAAGTGTTCGAGAAGAGCGACATCCACATCCACGTGCCGGAAGGCGCGACGCCGAAAGACGGTCCTTCGGCCGGCGCGGCGATGACGGTGGCGATGGTGTCGGTATTCACGGGCATTCCGGTCCGCGCCGACGTGGCGATGACGGGCGAGATCACGCTGCGCGGCGAAGTGTTGCCGATCGGCGGCCTGAAAGAGAAGCTGCTGGCGGCCCAGCGCGGTGGCATCAAGACCGTGCTGATCCCCGAGCAGAACGTCAAGGACCTGGCCGACATTCCGGACAATGTCAAAAACAAACTGGAAATCGTGCCGGTGCGTTGGATCGACAAAGTGCTGGAAATCGCGCTGGAACGCATGCCCGAAGCGTTGACCGAGACCGCCCCGGTGGAAGCCGTGGCAGCCGCGGCCGCCAAGGCGGACGGCCAAACGGAAGTGGTAAAACATTAACTTTTACTAGAGTTTAGTAACGGTGGATGCACAAACAGGCGCTTTTATAGCGCCTGTTTGTTATTTCACCCCGATTTTCTATGGTGCAGCGCTTGACACAGGGGCGGGCTGGCTTGTTTAATACGGCCTGAGATTTTTCTCGGCCTGGAGAACGGTATTCAAATACCGCTATCTACCGGCTAAAACGATATAACCTTTGTGACGGGGAATTGCTTTGAATAAGACTGAATTGATCGACCATATTGCTACTACCGCTGATATCTCGAAAGCGGCTGCTGCACGCGCACTCGACGCGGTGATCGACGGTGTAACCACCACCCTGCAAAAGAACGACAGCGTCACCCTGGTCGGCTTTGGTACCTTCTCCGTGAGCGAACGCGCTGCCCGTACCGGCCGCAATCCGCGCACCAAAGAAGAGATCATCATCGACGCAGCTAAAGTTCCTAAATTTAAAGCTGGTAAAGCTTTGAAAGATGCTGTAAACTAACGGACTTCAGTGAGCAGCAAGCGGTAAAGTTGCTCACGAAACGCAAAACGGGCGGTTAGCTCAGTTGGTAGAGCGGAGCCCTTACAAGGCTTAGGTCGGGAGTTCGAGCCTCTCACCGCCCACCAGTTTTGCAGCAGTAAGGTAGTACCCAGTGTTTTGTTGGAGCGGTAGTTCAGTTGGTTAGAATACCGGCCTGTCACGCCGGGGGTCGCGGGTTCGAGTCCCGTCCGCTCCGCCAACAAAATACTAAATCGAGTTTGACCAAGGAGCGGTAGTTCAGTTGGTTAGAATACCGGCCTGTCACGCCGGGGGTCGCGGGTTCGAGTCCCGTCCGCTCCGCCAAGAACAAGATACCCCGCAGCTATTATTAGCTGCGGGGTTTTTCTTTTTCCGGCCCATATTAATTCGAATACCCCACCTTTAAATATACCGCCGCTGACATTATCTTCTTTCGCAGCGAGGGTGGCCGGCCGGCGCCGTCGTGCTGCGCCGCACCAAAGCCGCGCCGCCGGACATTTTGTTGTCCCGCCTGGCGGCGTGACTGTTTTGCCAAGGATTTACTCTTGCTATAGAGGGGGCCTCTCTGTAAAATCCCGCAACCGGAATCTTGTATGTGCAAGTTCCACTCAATCCGAATTGGCAGACCATGTTTGAATTTATTCGCACCCATCAACGTTTGATGCAGATACTCCTGGCGATCATTATCGTCCCGTCGTTCGCCTTCGTTGGTCTCGGCAGTTACAAGAGCTTCGGCGATGACGCCAATACGATCGCCAAAATCGACGGCAAGCCGCTGACCCAGCAAGAGTTCGACAACGCGGTGCGCACTCAGCTGGACAGCTATCGCCAGCGCCTGGGCGCGCAGTTCGACCAGAAGATGTTCGACACCCCGGAATTCAAGCAGAACATCCTTGATCAGCTGGTTGCCGAGCGCGCCGTGGCTGCCGAGGTGAACCATGCACACCTGAGCGTCAGCGACGCCCAACTGCAAAAGGTCATTAAGGAACAGTTCGGTGGCGAAGGCGCGTTCGACATGGAACGCTACAAGACCATCCTGGCCGCGCAGGGCATGACGCCGACCATGTTCGATCAGCGCATGCGCCGCGACATGACCTTGCAGCAGCTCGGTAACGCGATCCAGGCGACCGGCTTCGCGCCGCGCGCCGTGGCCAAGGCCTTGTCCGACATCGGCGCGCAGGAGCGCGAGGTGCAGGAACTGCTGCTGCCGGTCGCCGATTTCGTGCCGCAAGTGAAAATCACCGACGAGATGGTCAAGGCTTACTACGACAAGAACAGCAAGTTCTTCGAAGTGCCTGAGCAGGCCAAGATCGAATACGTGGTCTTCAACAGCGACGCCGTCATGAGCCAGGTTGCCGTGACCGACGCCGACGTGGCCGCGTACTACGCCGCCAACCAGCCTGCTTTCAGCACGCCGGAAAGCCGCCGCGCCGCGCACATCCAGATCGCACTGAAGAAGGGCGCCAGCGCCGCCGAGGTGGCCGCCGCCAAGGCCAAGGCCGACGCCATCGTTGCCGAACTGCGCAAGAATCCAGGCGATTTCGCCAAGGTCGCCAAGGCCAAGTCGGACGATCCAGTGTCGGGCGAGCAGGGCGGCGATCTGGGCATCGTCAGCAAGGGTTCGCTGCCGGCCGCTTCGGTTGAAGCCGCTGTGATGAAACTCAAGCAGGGCGAGATCAGCGATCCGGTGCAGTCGGACTTCGGCTTCCACATCCTGACCGTGACCGAGCTCAAGCCGGCCGTCGTCAAGCCGCTGGACGCGGTCAAGACCGAGGTGGCCGAGGCGCTGAAAAAGCAGAAGGCCGCCAAGAAATATTCGGAAATGGCTGAAGCCTTTACCAACACCGTCTACGAGCAGTCGGACAGCCTGAAGCCGGTCGCCGACAAGCTGGGCCTGAAGATCGAAACCGCCGCCAACGTCTCGCGCACGCCGTCGCCGATGGCTGGCCAGGCGCCGTACAACAACGCCAAGTTCCTGGCCGCGCTGTTCTCCAACGAGTCGATCAGCAGCAAGCGCAATACCGAAGCCGTCGAGACCGCACCGAGCACCCTGGTTGCCGGCCGCATCGTCGAGTTCAAGCCTGCGACCAAGCGTCCGCTGGCTGAAGTCGATGCCGCGATCCGCCAGCGCGTCACGATGGAAGAGGCCGCCAAGCTGGCCGCCAAGGCCGGCGCCGAGAAACTGGCTGCGTTCAAGAAATCCGGTGACGCCACCGGCTTCGGCGCCGCCAAGCTGGTGTCCCGTTCCAAGCCGGAAGGCGTGAACGGCCTGGCGATGCAGGAAATCATGAAGGCCGATACCAGCAAGCTGCCTGCCTACGTCGGCGTGGATGTGCCTGGCATGGGCTATGGCGTCTACCGCATCGGCAAGGTGCAGCAGCCTGCGGTGCAGGACGAGGCCCGCCGCAAGTCGGAAGCCGAGCAGATCAACAGCATCGTGGCCCAGCAGGAGATGTACGACTACATTGAACTGCTGAAACAAAAGGCCAAGGTCAAGATCCTGAAGCCCATCGCAAAAACCACAGTAGTAGAAGTGAAGTAAGTCGATTTTCCGGGAAGCGCGCCGCGCTTCCCGGCTCAGCAGTCCCCGCCGTTGCAGCGCGTCCGCGCTCCCCTCCCTGCATTTTTCCTTCAGCCTTCCCCGACTTTTATATCGCAAGTTAGTTGTTTTAATTGAATAATTAATTGACACCTAAATTGAGCAGGTGTAACTTCAGATGGCGCACTAACTCATCAGGCGCGTTCGGTTTCCACTTTTTTCTCGGGAAAATTATGAAACTAAAATCGCTCTTAATCGGGACTGTGCTGGCGGCCACCTCGATGACAAGTTATGCCGCCGGCGACAGTCAAAACATTCCTGTTGTGTTAAATGGCAGTCCGGCCGCTGGCTACAGCGCGCACTTCGGGGCCGACCACTCTGTGGCCGGCGTCTTCACCGATATCTTCACCTTCAGTCCAGCCGTGGGCCCCAGCCTGTTGAATGCCTGGGTACAAACCATGAACCTGGGTGGCAATCATGATATCGATTTCTACTCCGCCGACCTGAATGGCAACGCCCTGACGTTCACGCCTACCGGCGTCAACGAGGCTGGCTGGCTCGATCCGACCTGGGTCTCTGGGCCACTGGTGCTGACGGTACATGGCATCTCCAACAGCGTTTCCGCCAGCTATTCGGGCACGCTGAATATCGACCCGGTGCCGGAGCCTGAAACCTACATCATGATGCTGGGTGGACTGGGCATCCTGTCCTACCTCGGGCGCCGCCGGAAAAAAAGCTGACTGCTTTTGAGTAGATGAACCCGTAGCGCAAAACAAGCCCCGATGACCGGATGCCGGTTCTCGGGGTTTGATGTTTTGGCGGGGCCGGTTCAGACCGGCATGGCTGTCAGGCGCCAGGCGGCCGCCTGGAAGGCGGCGCTGTCGATGTCTTCCAGCTCCAGCGGGAAGGCCTGGCCGTACTTGACGAAATTGCGGTCGATCGAGCGCAGATAGGCGGGATCGTAGTGATCGGCCAGCAGCTCCTCCACCAGCGCCGGCATCGCGCCGTTCACCGCCATGGCTTGCCAGCGGCCGATCTTCTCGCGCCCGTGCAGCGGCGTCAGGAACTCCAGCTGCTCGTTGAGCGAGGCCGGACTGTCGGTGAAATGTGCGTAGTCCTCCATCAGCAGGCGAACGCGGTTGGCGCGCGACAGCGTCAGCGCGATGCAGTCGGAAGCGCGCATGGCGTCCATCAGCGCCGTCGGCACGCGCAGGTTGCCGACCTTTTTGCTCTCCGATTCCACAAACACCGGCAGCGCGGGATTGAAGCGGCGCAGGGTGTTCCAGATCGCGGTCTCGAAAGCCTTCTGCCCGGGCTGCGGTTGGCTCGGCAGGTTGCCCAGCACCGAGCCGCGATGGGCGGCCAGCCGCTCCAGGTCCAGCACTTGCGCGCCATTCGCGTGCAGCACTTCCAGCAGGCGGCTCTTGCCGCTGCCGGTGGTGCCGCAGATGACCTTGAAGTTCAACCCCGGCGCTTGTTCCAGTGCCGCGTTGACGTGGGCGCGGAAGGCCTTGTAGCCACCGTCCAGCTGCGCCACCGGCCAGCCGATCTTGGCCAGGATGTGCGCCATCGAGCCGCTGCGGTTGCCGCCGCGCCAGCAGTAGATCAGCGGCCGCCATTCGCGCGGCTTGTCCAGCCACAGTGCCTCGATGTGGGCGGCGATATTCTTCGCCACCAGCGCGGCGCCTACCTTCTTGGCCTCGAACGAGTTGACCTGCTTGTACATCGTGCCGACCTGGATGCGCTGCGCGTCGTCCAGCACCGGCGCGTTGATGGCGCCGGGCAGGTGGTCGAGCGCGTATTCGGCGGGGCTGCGGACGTCGATGATGGCGTCGAACTGGTCCAGTTGCCGGAGCGCGTCGTCGAATGCTAGGATTTCTGGATACTTCATTTTGCCTTGATGCTTTTCTGTAGAACGGGCCAGATGTTGGCCAGGATGGTCGGATGGGCTTCGGCCAGCGGGTGCAGGCGGTCCGGCTGGAACAGCTGCGGCTTGTCGGCGATCCCGTCGAGCATGAACGGCACCAGCGGCGCCTTGATCTCCTTGCTCAAGGTGCCGTACATGGCGAAGAATTTGTCGGCGTAATCGCGCCCGTAGTTGGGCGGCATGCGCATGCCGATCAACATCACCTTGGCGTCGGCCTTGGCGGCGGCATCGGCCATGGCGCGCAGATTGGTCTCGGCGGCGGCCACCGGCAGGCCGCGCAGGCCGTCGTTGGCGCCCAGTTCGATCACCACCAGCGCCGGCTTGTATTTCGCCAGCAGCGCCGGCAAGCGCGTGCGGCCGCCGCTGGTGGTTTCGCCGCTGACGCTGGCGTTGACCACGCTGGCCTCGATCTTCTCGCTCTTGAGTTTTTGCTCGGCCAGCGCCACCCAACCGGCGCCGCGCGCCAGGCCATATTCGGCGGAAAGACTATCGCCGAGCACCAGCACGGTTTTTGGTGCAGAATAGGCGCTCGCCGTGGCCGATGCCAGCAGCAGCGCGGCCAAGGCCTGAGCACTCAGTTTTCTTGATAAACCGTATAAAACATTTAACACATTTCGCATGCCTGATTTCCCTAAAGCGTCTTCCCATTTCATGCCGGACGGACCGGGCCTGGCGTCCAGCGCCGCCGCTGTGCCGCTGTCCGGCGCGCAGCCCGCCATCGCCGTCAGCGGCCTGGCCAAGCGCGTGGCCGACGCCAGCGGCGAACTGACGATCCTGCACGAGGTGGATTTTACCGTGCAAAAAGCCGAAACGCTCGCCATTGTAGGCGCTTCCGGCTCGGGCAAGTCGACTTTGCTTGGCCTGCTGGCCGGCCTGGATACGCCCAGCGCCGGCCGCGTGATGCTGGACGGCGTCGATATCTACGCGCTGGACGAGGATGGCCGCGCCGCGCTGCGCAAAGAAAAGCTGGGTTTCGTGTTCCAGTCGTTCCAGCTGCTGGCGCACCTGACGGCGCTGGAAAACGTCATGCTGCCGCTGGAGCTGCGCGGCGCCACGCATGCGCGCGAGAAGGCGGAGGGCATGCTGGAGCGGGTGGGGTTGGCGAGCCGCCTGAAGCACTATCCCAAATACCTGTCCGGCGGCGAGCAGCAGCGCGTGGCGCTGGCGCGGGCCTTCGTCACCGAGCCGCCGTTGCTGTTCGCCGACGAGCCGACCGGCAGCCTGGATGCGGCCACCGGCGAGGCGGTCATCAAACTGATGTTCGAACTGAATCGCCAGCACGGCTCCACGCTGGTGCTGGTCACGCACGACCAGGCGATGGCGGCACGCTGCGCCCGCACCATCACCATCGCGGCAGGGCGGCTGGTTTGATCGGCTAGCGGCCGTGGTGCTGGACCATGCGGTTCAGCGCCACCCGGATCGCCGGTATCAATTCGCCGGCGGTTAGGCCGATCGGGCCCGTGCCTTCGGTGACCAGCACGTCGGCCGCCATGCCGTGCAGCCAGACGCCGGCCAGTGCGGCCTCCCACAGCGGCCAGCCTTGCGCCAGCAGGCCTCCGCACAAACCCGACAGGACGTCGCCGGTGCCTGCCGTGGCCAGCGCCGGATTGCCGGTGGTGTTGACGACGGCATCCCCATTTGGCGCCGCGATCACGGTGCCGGAACCCTTGAGCACCACACAGGCATTCAAGCTGGCCGCCAGCTTGCGGGCGGCGCCGATGCGGTCTGCCTGCACCTCGGCGATCGTGGAGCCCAGCAGCCGCGCCGCCTCCAGCGGATGCGGCGTCAGGATGCTGGACGCCTGGCGCTGTGCCAGCGCGGTTTGCAATGCCGGGCTGGCGGCCAGCAGATTGAGCGCGTCCGCATCGGCCAGCAGCGCACCGCCGCTGGCGATGGCGCGTTCCAGCAGTTCGGCGGCGTGGCGCGATGCGCCCAGGCCGGGGCCTATCACCAGCGTGGCCGTGCCCAGGTCGAAATCGTCGGCGAGGCGGCACATCAGCTCCGGCTGGCCGCTGTCGCAGGGCAGCGGATCCTCGACGAACAGCGTGTAGACGCGGCCCGCGCCGCTGTTGAGCGCAGTGCGGGCGGCCAGCAGCGGCGCGCCGCTCATGCCGCGCGCGCCGCCGATCACCGCGACGCTGCCGTAGCTGCCCTTGTGCGTGTTGTGGCGCCGCGCGCGCAGATGGCGCGAGAAGAACTTGACGTCGTTCAGATGCAGCCGCGCCGGCGCGAAATGGCTGGCGTCGATGTCGAGGCGCGAGACGTCCACCAGCCCTGCGTAATCGCGGCCGTCGCAGGTGTGCAGGCCGGGCTTGTTGCCGATGAAGGTGATGGTGTGGGTGGCGTGGATCGCCACGCCATCCGGGCCGACGATGGCGCCGGTGTCGGCATCGAGGCCGCTCGGCAGGTCCAGCGCCAGCACCGAGCATTTGAGGCCGTTGACCGTTTCCGCCAGGTCGCGCAGCGCGCCGGCCAGCGGGCGTTGCAGGCCGATGCCGAACAAGCCATCCACCACCAGCGTCCATTCGGTGCCCGCCACTATCGCCAGGTCAAGATCGGCAAAGCGGGCGTCGCTGGTCTGCGCGCGCCGCATGGCGGCCGCGCGCTCGGCGGACGGCGTCGATTGCGGCGGGAAGTGCAGGACGGTCACCTGCGCGCCGGCGTAGGCCAGGTGGGCCGCGGTCTCCAGCGCATCGCCGCCGTTGTTGCCCGGGCCGGCCAGGATCAGGACCTTGGCCTTGGAGGTGGAGAAGGGCAGCAGGTCCAGCGCGGCGTTGGCGCCGGCCTGGCCGGCTCGCTGCATCAGCACGCCGTCGGGCAGCGCGGCGGCGGCGGCTTGTTCGATGGCGCGTATCTCCGCGCTGGAGTAAAGTGGATTCATGGTGTGATTTTAGCATCCAAATTATGTTGTAAGGCCGCTGTCCCGCGCGCGGCCGAGACACTACAATATACGCTTCAGTTATCGTAGCGAGGCTTGCATGGATTGGCAGTTCTGGATAGACCGGGGTGGTACGTTTACCGACATCGTGGCGCGTCCGCCGGATGGGCGCCTGCGTACGCTCAAGCTGCTGTCCGAGAACCCCGAGCAGTACGCCGATGCGGCCATCGCCGGCATCCGCCAGCTGATGGGTGTCGCCAAGGGCAAGCCGATTCCGGTGGCGCAGATCGGCGCCGTCAAGATGGGCACCACCGTCGCCACCAACGCGCTGTTGGAGCGCAAGGGCGAGCCCACCGCGCTGGCTATCACGCGCGGCTTCCGCGATGCGCTGCGCATCGCTTACCAGAACCGTCCGCGCCTGTTCGACCGCCGCATCCTGCTGCCCGAGCTGCTGTACAGCCACGTGATCGAAATCGATGAGCGCATGGGCGCACATGGCGATACCGTCACCATGCTGGACATGGAGACCGCCCGCGCCGGCTTGGCGGCGGCCTACGACATGGGCCTGCGCTCGCTGGCCATCGTCTTCATGCACGGCTACCGTTATCACGCGCACGAGGTCAAGGTGGCGGAGATGGCGCGGCTGATGGGGTTCACGCAGGTCTCGGTCTCGCACGAAGTCAGCCCGATGATGAAGCTGGTCGCGCGCGGCGACACCACCGTGGTCGATGCCTATCTGTCGCCCATCCTGCGGCGCTACGTCGACCAGGTGGCGAAGGAAATGCCGGGTGTGAACCTGCAGTTCATGCAGTCCAGCGGCGGCCTGACCGACGCGCGCGCCTTCCAGGGCAAGGACAGCATCCTGAGCGGCCCTGCGGGCGGCATCGTCGGCATGGTCCGCGCCAGCAAGCTGGCCGGCTTCGACAAGGTGATCGGCTTCGACATGGGCGGCACGTCGACCGACGTCTCCCATTTTTCCGGCGAGTTTGAGCGCGTGTTCGAAACCCAGGTGGCCGGCGTGCGCATGCGCGCGCCGATGATGAGCATCCACACGGTGGCTGCGGGTGGCGGCTCGATCCTGCATTTCGACGGCAGCCGTTATCGCGTGGGGCCGGACAGCGCGGGCGCCAATCCTGGGCCGGCCAGTTATCGGCGCGGCGGTCCGCTGGCGGTCACCGACTGCAACGTCATGCTCGGGAAAATCCAGCCTAACCACTTCCCGCAGCTGTTCGGCGCGGAGGGCCGGCAGGCGCTCGACGCGCAGACCGTGCGCACCCGTTTCGCCGAACTGGCGGCGCGCATCCAGGCCGCCACCGGCAAGGAGACTACGCCGGAGCAGGTAGCCGAGGGCTTTATCGAAATCGCGGTCGGCAATATGGCCAATGCGATCAAGCAGATTTCCGTGCAGCGCGGCCATGACGTCACCGAGTACGCGCTGACCAGCTTTGGCGGCGCGGGCGGCCAGCATGCCTGCCTGGTGGCCGACGCGCTGGGCATGACGACGGTGTTCGTGCATTCGCTGGCGGGCGTGATGTCGGCCTACGGCATGGGCCTGGCCGACCAGACTGCGATGCGCGAGGCCGCGGTGGAAGCGCGCCTCGGCGCCGATTCGGTGGAGGACCTGGACGCTCGCCTGCATGCGCTGGGCCGCCAAGCGCGCGCCGACCTGCATCACCAGGGCGTGGACGACCAGCGCATCGTGCTGGTACGCCGCGTGCACCTGCGTTACGAAGGCACGGATTCGGCGCTGATTGTCTTGTTCGATACCGTCGACAGCATGAAGGCGCAGTTCGAGGCGGCCTATCGCAAGCGCTATTCCTTCCTGATGCCGACCAAGGCGCTGATCGTGGAGGCGGTGTCGGTGGAGGCGATCGGCAAATCCGATGCGCCGTCCGAAACCGTGGAGCCGGCGCCGCGCCGTGTATCCGGCCTGATGCCACATGCTGTGGTGCCGATGTACACCGGTGGCAAGTGGCGCCAGACCAATCTGTACCAGCGCGGCGCCACGCGCATCGGCGATATCGTCAAAGGCCCTGCCATCATCGCCGAGGCCAATGCGACCACCATCGTCGAAGCGGGATGGCAGGCGGAGGTGACGCTGCACGACCATCTGGTGCTCAAGCGCGTCGTCGCGCTGCCGGAGCGCCGCGCCATCGGCACCAGTGCCGATCCGGTAATGCTGGAGATCTTCAACAACCTGTTCATGTCGATCGCCGAGCAAATGGGGCTGCGCCTCCAGAACACCGCCTACTCGGTCAACATCAAGGAGCGGCTGGACTTCAGCTGCGCCATCTTCGACGCCGACGGCAACCTGATCGCCAACGCGCCGCACATGCCAGTGCACCTGGGCTCCATGGGCGAGAGCATCAAGACCGTGATGCGCGAGAACGCCGGCCGTATGCACGCCGGCGACGTCTTCATGCTCAACGACCCGTACAACGGCGGCACCCATTTGCCGGATGTGACGGTGATCTCGCCGGTGTTCGACGAGGCGGGCCGGGACATCCTGTTCTACGTCGGCTCGCGCGGCCACCATGCGGACATCGGCGGCACCACGCCAGGTTCGATGCCGCCGGATTCGCGCGTGATCGAGGAAGAGGGCGTGTTAATCAATAACTTCAAGCTGGTGGACGGCGCCGCCGGTGGCGAGCTGCGCGAGGCCGAGACGCGCGCCATGCTGGCAGGCGCGCGCTACCCGGCGCGCAATCCCGACCAGAACATGGCGGACCTGCGGGCGCAGGTGGCAGCCAACCAGAAGGGCGTGGACGAGCTGCGCAAGATGGTGGCCCACTTCGGCCTGGAGGTGGTGCAGGCCTACATGGGCCACGTGCAGGACAACGCCGAGGAATCCGTGCGGCGCGTGATCAGCGCGCTGAAAGACGGCAGCTACACGCTGCAACTGGATAACGGCGCGCAGATACAGGTGACGGTGCGGGTCGATCATGCCAGCCGCAGCGCGGAGATCGATTTCACCGGCACATCGCCGCAGCTGGAGAATAACTTCAACGCACCGTCGGCGGTGTGCATGGCGGCCGTGCTGTACGTGTTCCGCACGCTGGTGGATGACGAGATTCCGCTGAACGCCGGCTGTCTGAAACCGCTGAAGGTGCTGATACCGCAAGGCTCCATGCTCAATCCCCACTATCCTGCGTCGGTGGTGTCGGGGAACGTGGAGACGTCCACCTGCATCACCAATGCGCTGTATGGCGCGCTGGGCGTGATGGCTGCGGCGCAGGGCACGATGAACAACTTCACCTTCGGGAACGCCCGCTACCAGTACTACGAGACCATCAGCGGCGGCTCCGGCGCGGGCCCGGGTTTCGACGGCACCAGCGTCGTGCAGACCAATATGACCAATTCGCGCCTGACCGATCCCGAAATCCTGGAGTTCCGCTTCCCAGTGCGTCTGGAGAGTTACGCCATCCGCGAAGGCAGCGGCGGCGCGGGCCAGTGGCATGGCGGGAATGGCGGCGTGCGCAAAGTGCGCTTCCTTGAAGCGATGACCGCCGCCATCCTGTCGAACAACCGCATCCACGCGCCGTTCGGCATGGCCGGCGGTGAGCCGGGCGCATTGGGACGCAATACCGTGGTGCGGGCCGATGGCCGCGTCGAGGAACTGGGCCACATCGGCAAGACCGACATGCAGCCCGGCGACCTGTTCGTGATCGAAACGCCGGGCGGTGGCGGCTACGGCCCGAGCAAGGATAAGCAATGATGCAACTGCAGGCGGGTGATTTTTTATTGAGACCCTTCGTCGCTGCAGACGCGCCGGCGTTCGCGGCGGCGATTCGCGAGTCGATGTCCAGCGTCGGTAAATGGATGCCGTGGGCGCATGCCGAGTACACGGAGGAGCAGGCGCTGTCGTGGTTCGCGTTTTGCGACGCCAGCCGCGCCGAGGGCAGCGCGCACGAATTCGGGATCTTTCAGCGGGACGGCGTTACGCTGGTTGGTGGCGGCGGTTTGAACAAGCTCAATACCGTCAACAGCTCCTGCAATCTTGGCTACTGGGTGAGGGAGTCCGCGCAGCGGCAGGGCGCAGCGGTCGCCGCGACCGTCGCGCTGGCCCGCTACGCCTTCCTGCACCTGAACCAGGTGCGGGTGGAGATCGTCGTCGCTGACGGTAATGAGCCCAGCGCCGGCGTGGCGCGCAAGGCCGGCGCCACACATGAATGCCTGGCGCGCAACCGGCTCGTGCTGCGCGACGGCCCCGTGGCTGCCCATGTGTTTTCATTGATTCCTGATTAGTCCTGTCAATCCACGTTGACAAACGTTGGCTTGTCAACTAAAGTTGACGAATGACCGATCTCCATCACCTCAAGATTCCCACCGCGCCCGGCGACGCCCTGGCGGCGGTGCTGGCGCTGCGCGAACTCGCGGACCAGATAGAGCGCAAAGCCGTGCGCAAGGCGCTGGAGGACGGCTGGACCTGGGCCCAGATAGCGGAGGCGCTCGGCGTCTCCAGGCAGGCCGCCCACAAAAAGCACGCGGCGAGTCTGGCGCGCGGCTGAAGCCATCAGGAGGAAAGCACGATGTTCGCGAAGCTCAAACAGCGCTGGCAAGACCTGCGCACCATTGCCAATCTGTCGAATCATGCCGAGCGCTGGGCCCTGAAAGCGGGCCAGCAGCACCCCGGCGCGGAGCACTACACCCTGGCCGCGCTGGAACTGGCCGATGGGTCGGCGCGGCGGGTATTCCAGCGCGTCGGCGCCGATCCGGAGGCGTATCGCGCGGCGCTGGAGCAGCGGCACGCAGCGGCGCTGTCCGCGCTGGGCCTGGAGGTCGAGGCGGACGACATGGCACCGCCGCCCGCCACGGCGGGCAAACTGTTCGACGCCCAACCGTCCGGCCAGGCGCTGATGCAAAAGCTGCGCGACGTGCAACGCCGTCTGCCTGCCGCGTTGTGCGGGGCGCATATCCTGCTCGTGGTGGCTGGCATGCGGCAGAGCGTCGCTGGCCGCGCCTTTGGTGTCATCAACGTCGATCTGCAGGCCTTGGGGCGCGCGGCGGAAGAGGAGCTGCGCACCATGGCCGCCTGACGGTCCGCCATCCAATACCATCGGCATCAAAAAATGGTACCGGCGATTCCCGGCTTGTCCAGCACAGGGCGGGGAGCGTAAAGTTTTGGTTCGATGAACAGATGGAAGGGAGAACCCGGTGCGTATGCTACTCAAGCTCCTGCGCGGGCGCAGATCGGCGAATGGCGCGATCCTGTCGGCCTTCCTGCTGTGCGCACTGTACTTCGTGACCTGGTATCTGATTTCCCACCTGTCGAACTTTCCCGGTTCGCTGATTCTGTAACTAAGCCTATAACTAAGCCGTCGTCGCGATACCGTACTTGCGCTGGGTGTGCGAATACTGCGCCTGCAGCGCCTCCAGCGAAGGATGGGTCGGATCGATCTTGCGCATGCGCTCCAGCAGGAAAGCGCATTGCTCGGCCAGCGGCACTTCCCAACCCAGATCGTCCAGCTGCTTGAGTATCGCCGATGTCGCCGCCGGCAGCAGCGACATATTGGCCGGCGCCTTGCGCAGTGCCGCGTTCAGCGTATCGACAGCAGCCCGCAGGTCGCCTTGGCCGCGCTGTTCGGACGCGTGGGCAATCAGCTCGTCCACCTGCAGCTTGATCTGTTCGCCCATGCCTTCGGCCAGGTCGTGGCGGCCGGCTTTTTCAAACACCTGCACCGCGTCGTCCATCGACACGCCGCTCTCGGTATCGTTCATCAGGTTCAGCATCAGGTCCGAGGCCTGCTGGTCCAGCTTCACATTCAGGCAGCTGTGTACCAAGCCGATTTTGAGACCGGTCGACAGGCCGCGGCTGGCGCCGACTGCATTGACTGCGTTGGCCAGTTCCGCCGCCGCGCCGCTGATATTGCCGGTCATTTCCTGCAGCAGGCCGGCGGCGATGGCGCGGCAGGCGTCGACGTTGGCGCTGCCGCGCAGCGAGCGCTCCATGTCGCGTATCACGCCGCTGGCCTGATTGGCGTCGCCTTTCTTGACCAGCGTCTTGACCAGCTTGACGTGGTCCTCGGGGTCGCGGAATTCGGAGTACTTGGCCTTGGCGACCACCTGCTTGAACGCCTTCTCGGCGACGCCGACGTCGCCCGTCTCGAACGCCACCTCGCCCAGGTGGCGCAACCGGCGCACCATGTTGGGCGAGATCGCCACCGCGTCCTCCAGTATCTTCTTGGCCGCTTCCTGCTGGCCCATCGCCTCGTGGGTGCGCGCCAGCAGATCGTAGGCCGCCATGAACTTGGGATTGTGGACCAGCAGCTCCTGCAAGGTCTCCTGCGCCTCGATGTACTTCTGCTGGCCGAACTGGCAGCGCGCCATGCCCAGGTGCGCCCAGGCGATAGGGCGGTTCATCAGGATGACCTGGTACACCACCTCGGCGTCGGCCAGTTCGTCCAGCGACACCAGCAGCTCGGCGCGCAGGCGCGCGAAGTCGATCGCGTAACGGGGATTCTTTTCCTCGGCGATGCCGCACTCGCCGATGGCTTTGCGGACGCTGCCCAGTTCCACCAGCTGGTGAATCGGCAGGAACACGTCGCGCCGCTCGACAGCCTTGCGCAGCCGCTGCAGCAGCGCGTCCACGGTGAAGGGCTTGAGGACGTAGTCGGTCGGCGTCAGCTCGGCCGCGCCGATCACTTTGCTGTACACGCCCTCGGACGTGAGCATGATGAAGATGGTCGACGGGGCGATGAGCTTATGGTGGCGGAGGTCTTCCAGCAGCTGCTGGCCGTCCTGGCCATTGTTTTCACCGCTGCCGTTGCCCAGGTCGTACTCGCACAGCACGATGTCGAACGGTTTCTTGGCCAGCTGGCGGATGGCCGTGCCGGAACTGACCGCGTAATCGATCTTGGTGATGCCGGATTGGTTCAACATGTTGTGCAGGCTGCCGCGCATCCCGGGATTCGGGTCGACGATCAGCACCGACAATTCACTATATTCCGCCATGTTACGCATCCTAGCTAAAGTTAAATCTAGCATACTCCATGGCAAGTCAAAATGTTATGAAAAACCGGCAACAAGAGCGGGACTGTGGATTAATCCGGCCTCAAATTGCTAAAAATGTTGCTTCCGCAGCACTTTTTTGGCCGAATTGGCGCTGTATAGGCAGGCTGGTAAAGGGTATAATGCGCGCAAAGGAAATTCTGCATTACAAGTATCTCGTGCTCCATCTACCTTTAATCCGCAGCCATGCTGCATCAACCATCCTCCAAACATGTTGATTCTGCCGGGCTCCAACGCCCTGTCCGCATTCCGTAGCCAACGCCTGTTAACTCAACTGCAAGCCGCGCTGCCTGCCGTCGCCGCCGTCCAGGCGCGCTATGTCCACTTCATCGATGCCGCCGAACCGCTGTCGGCCGACGACACCAGCCGCCTCGGCGCGCTGCTGACTTACGGTGAGCCGGCCCACGCCGACAACACCGATGGCGTGGTCGAAGAGTTCTTCGTCATCCCGCGCTTCGGCACGATCTCGCCGTGGGCCTCCAAGGCCACGGACATCGTCCATAACTGCGGCATGGCGCACATCAAGCGCGTCGAGCGCGGCATCGCCTTCCGCATCAATCTGAAGAGCGGCATTTTGGGCAGCAGCATCGGCGCCGCCAAGAAGCTGTCGGATGAAGAAGTGCAGGCCGTCGCCGCGCTGCTGCACGACCGCATGACCGAATCGGTGCTGCGCCATCCCGACGAAGCGGCCGGCTTGTTCCGCACCCTGGAAGCGAAGCCGCTGGAATCGGTCGACGTGATCGGCATGGGCAAGGCAGCGCTGGAAAAGGCCAACACGGACCTGGGCCTGGCGATGTCGGACGACGAGATCGAGTACCTGGACGCCGCCTTCACCAAGGCCGGCCGCAACCCGACCGACGTCGAGCTGATGATGTTCGCGCAGGCGAACTCGGAGCACTGCCGCCACAAGATCTTCAACGCCGATTGGACCATTGACGGCGAAGCGCAGACCAAGTCGCTGTTCGGCATGATCAAGAACACGCACCAGTTGCAGCCGAAGGGCACCATCGTCGCGTACAGCGACAACTCGTCGATCATGGAAGGCGCGGAAGTGATGCGCTTCTTCCCGCAGGGCGACGCCCACCAGTACGCGCCGACCACCGAGTTGACGCACACGCTGATGAAAGTGGAAACCCACAACCACCCGACCGCGATCTCCCCATTCCCTGGCGCCTCCACCGGCGCCGGCGGCGAGATCCGCGATGAAGGCGCGACCGGCCGTGGCGCCAAGCCGAAGGCTGGCCTGACGGGCTTCACCGTGTCGAACCTGATGCTGCCTGGCGCCGTGCAGGCCTGGGAAAACGACGCTCCTGTCACCGCGCCGGTGGCCGACTACCGCAACAGCGGCAAGGCCTACGGCAAGCCAGACCGCATCGCCTCGGCGCTGCAGATCATGATCGAAGGCCCGCTGGGCGGCGCCGCGTTCAGCAATGAATTCGGCCGTCCAGTGCTGGGCGGTTACTTCCGTACCTACGAACAGAATATCGGCAAGCAGTTCGCCGGCGCGCACGACACCGTGTTCGGCTACCACAAGCCGATCATGATCGCGGGCGGCATCGGTAACATCTCCGGCCAGCACACGCACAAGAACGACATCCCGGTCGGCAGCCTGCTGGTGCAGCTGGGCGGTCCCGGCATGCGCATCGGCATGGGCGGCTCGGCCGCTTCGTCGATGGCGACCGGTACCAACACCGCGGACCTGGACTTCGACTCGGTCCAGCGTGGCAATCCGGAGATGGAACGCCGCGCACAGGAAGTGATCAACGGCTGCTGGCAGCTGGGCGCGAACAATCCGATCATCTCGATCCACGACGTCGGCGCCGGCGGCCTGTCGAACGCCTTCCCGGAGATCACCAACGACGCCAAGCGCGGCGCGATCTTCGACCTGCGCAAGATCCCGCTGGAAGAAAGCGGCATGGCGCCGAAAGAAATCTGGTCCAACGAATCGCAGGAGCGCTATGTGCTGGCGATCTCCCCGGACAGCCTGCCCATGTTCAAGGCGCTGTGCGAGCGTGAGCGCTGCCTGTTCGCCGTGGTCGGCACCGCGACCGAAGAACGTCAACTGAAGCTGATCGATCCAGAGCTGGGCAACGAGCCGGTCGACATGCCGATGGATGTCCTGCTGGGCAAACCGCCGAAGATGCAGCGCGACGTGCACCACGTGCAGAACGAATTCCCGGCCATCGACTTGACCGGCATGGACCTGGAGGAAGCCGCCAAGCGCGTGCTGCTGCTGCCTACCGTCGGCGACAAGTCCTTCCTGATCACCATCGGCGACCGCACCGTGGGCGGTATGTCCGTGCGCGACCAGATGGTCGGTCCATGGCAGGTGCCGGTGGCCGATTGCGCCGTCACCGCGATGAGCTTCGAAGGCTACCTGGGCGAAGCGATGGCGATGGGCGAGCGTACGCCGCTGGCCGTCATCAACGCCGCAGCGTCGGGCCGCATGGCGGTTGCCGAGGCAATCACCAACATCGCCGCCGCGCCGATCAAGGATATCTCCGACATCAAACTGTCCGCCAACTGGATGGCCGCCTGCGGCCAGCCTGGCCAGGACGCGGCGCTGTTCGACACCGTCAAGGCGGTCGGCATGGAGCTGTGCCCAGCCCTGGGCATCAGCATCCCGGTTGGCAAGGATTCGCTGTCGATGCGGACCACCTGGAAGGACGAGGGCGACGCCAAGGCTGTCACCTCGCCTGTGTCGCTGATCGTCTCGGCCTTCGCGCCGGTACACGACGTACGCAAATCGCTGACGCCACAGATCAAGACCGATGCCGGCGACACCGCCATCATCCTGATCGATCTGGGTCGCGGCAAGAACCGCCTGGGCGCGTCGGCGCTGTCGATGGTCATGGGCCAGCTTGGCAACGAGACGCCTGACGTGGACAGCCCTGAAGACCTGAAGGCCTTCTTCACCGCGATCCAGCAACTGAACAACGACGGCAAGCTGCTGGCCTACCACGACCGTTCCGATGGCGGCCTGTATGGCACGCTGACCGAGATGGCCTTCGCCGGCCGTGCAGGCCTGTCGATCAACCTCGACATCCTGACGCTGGAAGAGGGCCACGGCGCCGACCAGGGTGACGCGAAGAACTGGGCCGGCCAGATCGCCGAACGCCGCAACGAGCAAACCCTGCGCGCGCTGTTCTCCGAGGAGCTGGGTGCGGTGATCCAGGTGCGCGCCGACGAGAAGTCGCTGGTGATGGACGTGCTGCGTTCCTTCAACCTGGGCGCCTGCAGCCATATCATCGGCAAGCCGAACGACCGTGGCGTGATCGAATTCACCCGCGATGCCAAGAACATCTACAGCAAGCCGCGTTCGGAACTGCATCGCCTGTGGAGCGAAACCAGCTGGCGCATCGCCCGCCTGCGCGACAATCCGGCTTGCGCCGACGCCGAATACGATCGCATCCTGGACGAAACCGATCCTGGCATCACGCCGAAGATCACCTTCGACCTGACCGAGAACGTCGCCGCGCCGTTCCTGGCGACCGGCGTGCGTCCACGTGTCGCGATCCTGCGCGAGCAGGGCGTCAACTCGCACATCGAGACCGCTTATGTGATGCACCAGGCGGGCTTCAACGCCGTCGACGTCCACATGAGCGACCTGATTGCGGGCCGCGTCAAGCTGGATGACTTCCAGGGCATCATCGCCGTCGGCGGCTTCTCGTACGGCGACGTGCTGGGCGCCGGCGAAGGCTGGGCCAAGACCATCCTGTTCAACGCCGCGCTGGCCGAGCAGTTCGCCCGCTTCTTCGCGCGCACCGACAGCTTCGGCCTGGGCGTCTGCAACGGCTGCCAGATGATGAGCAACCTGAAGTCCATCATCCCTGGCGCGCATGCGTGGCCCAAGTTCACCACCAACAAGTCGGAGAAATTCGAGGCGCGCTTCGCGATGGTGGAAGTGCTGGATTCGCCGTCGATCTTCTTCAACGGCATGGCCGGCACGCAGACCGCGATCGCCATCGCCCACGGCGAAGGTTATGCGGACTTCACGCAGACCGGCAATATCAACGAAGCCGTGGCAGCGATGCGCTTTGTCGATAACCGTGGCGCGGCTACCGAAGCCTATCCATATAATCCGAATGGCTCGCCGCAAGGTCTGACTTCGGTAACCACGGCGGATGGCCGCTTTACGGTCATGATGCCGCACGCGGAGCGCGTATTCCGCTCGGTGCAGCAATCGTGGCATCCTGAATCGTGGGGCGAAGACTCTCCATGGATGCGCATGTTCCGCAACGCGCGTAAATTCGTTGGATAAAAGAAGTTGAATCAGAAAAGGCCGGAGCGATCCGGCCTTTTTTTATGGCGAGGCAAGATGCTTATTTGCCTCGCGATAACTGAGTGCTGAAAGCCGGTGCTTTTCTTTTTGCGTAAATGCCCGGACGGCTTTCGGGTCGTGGCGGGCATAATCTCGCAATGCCCAGCCTATCGCTTTCTGGATGAAGAACTCTTTCTCGTGCGCCAGCGCGAGGGAGTAATTGAATAGCCGGTCTATATCCACGTGGTTGCGCCAGCCTAATTGGTGCAATAGGGCGATCCGCCGTACCCACATATTATCGTGGGATAAAGCCTGATCCATTCCATCATGCCGGTAATGCAATATATCGCTGATGACCGAAGCCAGTGCATCGACCGTATCCCACCACGATTTATCCTGCGCCAATCTGAGTAGTTCGGGAATATGCGCAAGACCCAATTCCTTGCTGTGCATGGCGAGTAAATCGATGGCCACGTATTGATATTCTCTTTGCGGGCGGTCCCATAGTTCGCGGACGCAAAGGAGGATATTATCCGCGCCGCTTCCTTTGAATTGCTTCAGCAGGGGCTTGGCTGCCGTCCGGCGTTGCGGCGTGCCCACGCCCAGGAAATCGAATTGATCGCGCATATAAGCCCGCATGGCGGGCGCGCGGCCGGGCGTGGCGGCGGAGGCGAGGGCGGTGTCGAGGTCGGCGTGGAATTGGGGATTCATGGGCATGAGTATAGATGATTCCAGCCCCAGCCCCGAAAACAAGCTGAAAATTGGCATGAACTTGCCAGTTTCTAGTCTGCATAGGGCAAAAAGAAAGGCACTCGACCGAGTGCCTTGGAGGGTGATATCTGCGCGCTTTAGCGAGACTGCTGCCCGAGCCGGAATATGCTAACGATCTGCGCCAGATTGGAAGCCTGGTTTTGCATCGTCTCGGCACTGGCGGCCGCTTCTTCCACAAGGGCGGCATTTTGCTGTGTCACTTGATCCATCTGGGTAATCGCCTGATTAACCTGTTCGATACCCGATGTCTGCTCCTGTGTTGCCACGCTGATTTCGCTCATAATATCGGCGACATGTTTTACGCTATCGACTATCTGGGTCATAGTAATACCCGCTTCCTCGACCAGCTTGCTGCCCGTATCCACATTGGCGACTGAATCGGTAATTAACTCCTTAATCTCCTTGGCCGCCGCTGCGGAACGTTGCGCAAGATTACGGACTTCCGAAGCCACCACGGCAAATCCACGCCCTTGTTCACCTGCGCGCGCCGCTTCAACTGCGGCATTCAATGCCAGGATATTAGTCTGGAACGCGATGCCATCAATAACCGAGATAATATCGACGATTTTGCGGGAGGAGGCGTTAATTGAAGTCATGGTGTTGACGACTTCAGAAACCACGGCCCCGCCTTTCATGGCCACTTCCGAGGCTTTTGCGGCCAATCCATTCGCCTGATTGGCATTGGCGGCATTCTGTTTAACCGTCGACGTTAATTCCTCCATCGACGAAGCAGTTTCTTCCAGCGAACTGGCTTGTTGTTCTGTGCGGGTGGACAGATCCAGATTACCTGCGGCTATTTCGCTGGATGCGGTCGCAATGGTATCCGTACCGCCGCGTATTTGCGCCACCATATCGCCCAAATGATCCTGCATTACTTTCATTTGATAAAGCAGGCTGCTTGAATCGCCATGTTCAGTATCCACGGCGTGGGAAAAATCACCGGACGAGATATTGTTTGCTACCTTTACCGCATAGGCGGGTTCGCCGCCAATCAGTTGCATGACGCTATTAATCATCCAGAAGGCGATGCCCGCGCCGGCAAGGCAGGCCACGACGCCCAGCGCCAGGCTAAAGATCAACATCTTGTGCGTGAAGTCGACCACCTCCTGGCGGGTTTGCTTGACCAGTGCATTCTTGTTTTTATTGAACTCCAGCAGCTTGGTGCGCATCTCCCGCCAGACGGGGGTTTCTTCCTTGTTCAGGGTGCTGATCGCGGCGGCCTGGTCATCCTTGGCGACGCCCAGGATTTTGGCCTGCAGCGCGGCCTGCTTTTCGCGCAGCGCCAGCACGTCGCGGAACAGCTTCGAGGTTTCCGGCTGGTCGCGGGTCAGCTCCAGCGCAATATCGGCTTGTTCCTTGAAGGACGTGCCCGCGTCTTCCAGATTCTTGTAGCCAGTCTTGTTGGCGGGGTCGATGACGACGTTGCGCAGCGCCTGGCCCATCTGCAGGCCCTGGGCGTACATATTGGTGGAGGCCGACAGCAGCGCCTGATCCTGCTCCAGGAACTGCGAGAATTGGTTCTTGGCATTTTGCATGCCAATCAATGCCACTCCGAGGGCGCAGGCGAAAAATACGCATACCAGGGAAATGCACAACAGCATCCGCGACTTCAGTTTCATGGCATATCTCTTTCCGTGATGAAATATCATTAGGGCATTTTGGTGCTTCCCGGAAAGTCTAGCATGCGCCCTCGCGCCGGCGATTCAAATAACGGCGTCTGTTGCATCCCCGCCAAAAATAAAAAAGGCGCCTCGAAGGGCGCCTTTTTTGATAGCAAAGAACAGGATTACTGGATCTTGGCTTTCTTGGTCAGTTCGTCGCGGAAGGCGGCGATCTTACGCTGTTGCAGGGCTTCGGCGACCTGGCCTTTGACTTCGTCCAGCGAAGGCAGCTTGGTGGCGCGGGATTCTTCCAGCTTGATGACGTGGTAGCCGAACTCGGTCTTTACTGGGGTCTGGGTGATCTCGCCATTTTTCAGGGCAACCATCGCGTCGGCGAAAGGCTTGACCAGTTTGCCTGGAGTCATCCAGCCCAGGTCGCCGCCGTTGTTGGCGGAGCCGTCTTTCGATACCTTGGCCAGTTCTTCGAACTTGCCGCCGGCTTTCAGCTTGGCGATGATGTCTTTTGCTTCCTGTTCGGTGGCAACCAGGATGTGACGCGAGTGGTATTCTTTTTCGCCCATGGCGGCCTTGTACTTGTCGTACTCGGCTTTGATTTCGGTATCTTTTACCGGATTCTTTTTAACGTAGTCGGCCAGCATCGCGTTGATGATGATGCTCTGACGTGCGTTTTCGATTGCTGCCTTGACTTCCGGCTTGGTGCCGAAACCTTGTTTGTCCGCTTCCTGGATCATGACTTCGCGGCCGATCAGTTCTTTCTTGACCATTTCACGCAGTTGCGGGCTGTCTGGCTGTTGGCCTTGGGAGACCACTTGCTTGACCATTTGATCCACTTTGGCGGCAGGAATAGCCTTGCCATTGACGGTCGCGACGTTTTGCGCGAATACCGGTGCTGCAACGACAGCGATCAGTGCTAACAACAGGCGGGCTGGCTTCAACATCATTATTAAATCCTATAAAAAAACTAGAAATCGCACTCGGGCGGTGCATTGTATCAACGCAAAATTAAAAACGGCGCCCCGCAGGGCGCCGCCTTCATCTATAACATTACTGCACTTTTGCTTTCTTGACCAGTTCTTCTTGGTAGGCTTGCAGTTTCTTCTGAGCCAGTGCTTCCGCCACTTGCGGCTTCACTTCTTCCAGGGTAGGCAGCTTGGCTGGACGGATGTCGTCCACCTTGATCACGTGGAAGCCGTTCGGGGTTTGAACTGGCTTCTCGGTGACCTGGCCTTTTTGCAGACCGACGAAAGCTGCCGAGAACGCAGGTGGGAAGGACGAAGGCACTGCCCAGTCCAGATCGCCGCCGTTGGCTGCCGAACCGGTGTCTTTCGACGCTTTGGCCAGTTCTTCGAACTTGGCGCCGCCCTTGATCTTGGCGATTACGTCGTTGGCTTCAGCTTCGGTGGCCAGCATGATGTGGCGTACGTGGTATTCCTTGTCGCCGTTCTGGGCCACGAAGCGGTCGTATTCAGCCTTGATGTCGGCGTCCGAAACCGGATTCTTCTTAATGTAGTCGCCGACCAGCGCGTTGATGATGATGGCTTGGCGGGCGTTTTCGATTTGCGTTTTAACCGCTGCATCTTTGCCGAAACCTTGCTTCTCCGCTTCCTGCATCATCACTTCACGGCCGATCAGGTCCTTCTTGATCAGTTCGCGCAGTTGTGGCGAATCAGGCTGCTGGCCTTGTGCAACGACCTGCTTGACAACTGCCTCCACGCGCGAGGTTGGGATGGCTTTGCCATTAACTACGGCAACGTTTTGTGCGAAAGCAGGTACTGCGGCAACGGCGAGAAGTGCAATCAGCAAACTGGCTGGCTTGAAAGTCATTATTAATTCCTGTAAGGGGAAAGTTTTAGCGAAATTGCCTGGGCAGGAGTTAGATCAGCTATCTGTCTTTGTGTTCAATTATTTTGAAACCGATAGCGACCGTTCCCAGACCAAGCGCTACATCATACTTCGGACGGAGCCAATGCGGTAATGGCCAATGCATGAATTTCTTTATGCATCATATCGTGCACGGAATCATACACGAGTCGATGTCTTGTGACGAGTTTGAGCCCCTCGAATTGTAACGAAACAATTCTAACGTTGTAATGACCCCCACCCGAGGCCGCTCCGGCATGGCCGGCGTGCAATGCGGAATCGTCTTCCAGCGTCAGTTCCAGCGGCGCCAGGGCGGCCTGGAAACGGCTGCGCATGCGGTCTATGCGTGTATCGGTCATGCTTCATCCTTGATGTGGCGGGACAGGTAAATAGTTTGACCGACGATAAACACAAACATGATCGCGGTCGAACCAAACGCCTTAAAGCTGACCCAGGAACTGGTATCGCCTTTAAACAAAACGAAGGCGACATACCAGTTCAGGAAGCCCATCGCGACAAAGAAACAGATCCAGGCCAGGTTCAGGCGGCCCCAGATCAGGTCCGGCAATTGGACGATCTCTTCCATCGATTTGCGCATCAGGTTCTTTTTAAAGACCAGTTCGCTAACCAGCAAGCCGGATGCAAAGAACCAATAGACGATGCTCAATTTCCATTTGATGAAATCCTCGTCGTGCAAGTAAATGGTCAGGCCGCCGAAGAATACAAACATGGCCAGCGAGAACCACAGCACGAAGTCGACCTTGCGCCCGCGCGCCTTGATATAGCCGATCTGCGCCATCGTCGCCAGGATGCCGACCAGCGTCGCGATCACGATCGGGGACTCGTCCGGCTTCACCGAGCCGCCGGAAATCATGCCGCTCAGGTAGGTGTTGATGAAGTGCTGGGCCGCCTCGGCATTCCAGCCAGACAGCTTGTAGGCGGCAAAGAACAGCAGCAGCGGGATCAGGTCGAACAGAAATTTCATGTTGTTTTAAATGTTATTGTGGATCGAAGCGCAAGGAGGCCGAATTAATGCAATAGCGCAACCCGGTTGGGGGCGGACCGTCCGGGAACACGTGGCCCAGATGGGCATCGCATACCGCGCATATGATTTCGGTGCGCAGCATACCATGCGTGCGGTCGGTTTTCTCAATGACATTGGCCGGATCGAGCGCTTCAAAATAGCTCGGCCAGCCGCAACCGGAATCGAATTTGGCGTCGGAGCGGAACAAGGGCGTATCGCAGCACACGCAGGTGTAGATGCCGTGTTCGTGGTGATCCCAGAATTTGCCGGTAAAAGCGCGTTCGGTGGCGGCGTGGCGGGTGACTTGATATTCCATCGGGTCCAGCATGGCGCGCCATTCGGCGTCGGATTTGGTGACTTTATTGGTCATGGCTTATTACTCGCTTAAAAGATGAAATTGTTCAAAATGGACAGGGCTAGGCGCAACGACGAAGGCAGTGCGCCAGCACGGCGAGGAGTTGCAACGACGCCATGGCCTTTTTGAGCAATTTCATGAAGAACAGCTTACTTCGAGATGGCTAGCCCAATCGGGGGGCAAGGCGGCGTATTGATCATGCTCAGGCTGTTCGTCGTATGGGCGCTGCAAAACTGACAGCAGACGCTCCACTTCAGTAAAGTCCTTATTCTGCGACTTTTCAATAGCAACCTGCGCTAAATAATTACGCAGAACGTATTTGGGGTTGACCTTGTTCATCGCAAGCTGGCGCGCGGCGTCGTCACTCGCTTCGGCCTGCAGACGGGAGCGGTACTGCACGGCCCAAGCGTCGAAGGCGGGGCGGTCGATGAACAGGTCGCGCAGCGGTTCGTCGCCGCTGGCGTCGGCCGCTTTCAGGCCGCTCAGGCGGCGGAAGAAGAGGGTGAAATCGACGCTGTTGGCCTGCATTAGTGCAAACACGGCGTCGAATAGCGCGCGATCGGCGTCGGCGTGTTCGGGCAGCATGGCCAGGCCCAGCTTGGCGTGCAGCAGCTCATCCATCTTCGCGGCGAACGCGGGCTGGTAGACATCCAGCGCTGCTTGCGTTGCATCCACCTCGCCGATCAAGGGCAACAGGGCTTGGCCCAGCGCGTAGCAGTTCCAATGGCCAACCTGTGGCTGATTGGCATATGAATAGCGGCCCTGCTGGTCGGTGTGGTTGCAGATGTGGTCGGAATCGAAAGCTTCCATGAAGCCGAAGGGGCCATAATCCAGGGTCAGGCCGAGGATGGACATATTGTCGGTATTCATCACGCCATGCATGAAGCCGACCGCCTGCCAGTGGGCGATCATGTGCGCCGTGCGGCGCGTGACTTCTGCCAAGAACGCCTGGTATGGATTGGCTTCCTCGCGCAACTCCGGGTAAAACCGGTCGATCACATAGTCCGCCAGGATTTTCAGCTCGTCGTTCTTGTTGCGGTAGAACCAGTGTTCGAAGGAGCCGAAACGCACGAAGCTGGGCGCCATGCGCACCACCACGGCCGAGGTTTCCACCGTCTCCCGCATTACGCCCTGGTCCGAACCCGCCACCGACAGCGCGCGCGAAGTCGGTATGCCGAGCCCGTGCATGGCTTCCGAGCACAGGAACTCGCGTATCGACGAGCGCAACACGGCGCGGCCGTCGCCCATGCGCGAGTAGGGCGTCAGGCCGGCGCCTTTCCATTGCAATTCCATCGGCCCTTCGGCGGTGGCGACGTCGCCGAACAGCATGGCACGGCCGTCGCCCAGCTGGCCGGCCCAGACGCCGAACTGGTGGCCGGAATACACGGCGGCCAGCGGCTCGGCGCGCTCCGGCGCGGCGTTGCCGGCCAAGACGTCGAGGCTGTCGGCCACTTGCGCAGGCGTCAATCCGATCAGCGCCGCAGCTGGCGCGCTCACGGCGACCAGATAAGGCGCCGGCAACGGCGTCGGCATCAGGCGAGTGTAAAAAGCGGGCGGCAGGGACGCGAAGGAATTGTCTAGGGGCAGTTTGGAGGCAGTAATGGCAGTTCCCGGTTCGAAGTGAGTCCCGATTTTACCCCAGCACGCAGGTGCTGCGCTGCAGCATCGAAATGCGTTGACGGTCGTCGCGTGGGCGCTACAAACTCGTTCATCCAATACCAAACTTTCCCAGGAGTCCACATACATGTATCCCCAGAGTCCGCTGATGGGCCAGATGATGAACCAGCCCTTGCTCGTTTCCAGCATTTTGGACTTCGCCGCCCGGCACTACGCCAACAGCGAGATCGTTTCGCGCCGCGTTGAAGGGGACTTGCACCGCTACACCTTCCGCGATTGCCAGCAGCGCGTCAAGCGCCTGGCCAACGCCCTGCACGGCCTTGGCGTCGGCATGGGCGAGCGCGTGGCCACGCTGGCCTGGAACGGCTACCGCCATCTGGAAGCCTACTACGCCGTGTCCGGCTCGGGCGCCGTGCTGCACACCATGAACCCGCGCCTGCATCCCGAGCAGCTGGCCTACATCTGCAACCACGCCGAAGACCAGTACCTGCTGTTCGATTTCTGCTTCCTGCCGCTGGTGGAAGCGTTCGCGCCGTTGTGCAAGACCATCAAGGGCTTCATCCTGCTCGGGGCGGCCGACCGTATGCCGGCCGAGACCAAGATCCCGAACCTGCTGTGCTACGAGGACTTGATCAACTCCCATTCCGCCGAGTTCGAGTGGCCGCTGTTCGACGAGAATTCCGCCTGCACCCTGTGCTACACCTCCGGCACCACGGGCAATCCCAAGGGCGCGTTGTACTCGCACCGCTCGACCGTGTTGCATGCCTACGCCTCGGCGCTGCCCAACGTGCTCAACGTGTCCTCGAGCGACACCGTGATGCCGGTGGTGCCCATGTTCCATGTGAATGCCTGGGGCCTGCCGTATTCGGTGCCGCTGTCCGGCGCCAAGATGGTGTTCCCCGGCGCGGCGCTGGACGGCAAGTCGGTCTACGAGTTGATGGAGCAGGAGAAGGTCACCTTCTCGGCCGGCGTGCCGACCGTGTGGCTGGGCCTGATCAACTACGCGGTGCAGAACAAGCTCAAGTTCTCGACCTTCCGCCGCACCGTGATCGGCGGCTCGGCCTGCCCGCCGGCGATGATGAACACGCTCATCGATGATTTCGGCGTCGAGGTCGTGCACGCCTGGGGCATGACCGAAATGTCGCCGCTCGGCACGGCCGGCGGTCTGCTGACCAAGCATCTGGACCTGAGTAAGGAAGAGCAACGCAAGATCCTGCAAAAGCAGGGCCACGGCATCTACGGCGTCGACATGAAGATTATCGACGACGATGGCAAGGAGCTGCCGTGGGATGGCGTCAGCTACGGGCACCTGATGGTCAAGGGCCCGTGGATCATCTCGCGCTATTTCAAGGACGAGGGCGGGGGCGTGCTGCAGGACGGCTGGTTCCCGACCGGCGACGTGGCCACCATCGACGCCGACGGCTTCATGCAGATCACCGACCGCAGCAAGGACGTCATCAAATCCGGCGGCGAGTGGATAGGCACCATCGACCTGGAGAACGTCGCCATGTCGCACCCGGCGGTGATGCAGGCCGCCTGCATCGGCGTGTCGCATCCGAAGTGGGACGAGCGGCCGCTGCTGGTGGTCGTGCTGCGGCCGGGGCAGGAGCTCAAGCGTGAAGCCCTGCTGGCCCACTTCGAAGGCAAGGTCGCCAAATGGTGGTTGCCGGATGACGTGGTGTTCGCCGACGCGCTACCGGTCGGCGGTACCGGCAAGATCCAGAAGAACAAGCTGCGCGAACAGTACCGCGACTACCGCCTGCCCACCATCTGAGGCGCCGCTATTTTTTGATCGGGGCATGCTGGACCATCGGCAGCTCCGGCAGGAACGCCAGCATCAGCAGGCCCAGGCCGACCAGCACGGTGCCGGTGGCGAAGATGTTGCCGATGGCGTGGCGGTAGAGATCGGCCGTGGCCGTTTGCCCATGCAGGCGCTGCGCCAGGATGGCGCCCGAACCGGTCACGCCGATCAGGCCTCCAAGCGAACGGAAGAAGGTCATCATCGCCGTGCCGACGCCGCGCCGGTTGGCGGGCAGGGCGTTCTGGACGGCCATCGTCATGTTCGGCATCACCAGGCCGAGGCCGGCGCCCAGCGTGAAGATGGCCGGCTCCAGCACCAGGTAGCCGGCCGAGTTGGCGATGCCCCAGGCCAGCACGGCGAACGACAGCGTCGCCAGGCTCAGGCCGATGGTCTGCGCCGGCTTGTAGCGGCCGTGGAACCTGGCCAGCACGCGGCCGTTCTGGGTCGACGCGATCACCAGGCCGATCATCATCGGCATCGTCAGCAGGCCCGAGTGTGCCGGGCTGACGCCCATCACCATCTGGAACAGCAACGGAAAGAACACGCTCGAACCCATCATGCCGACGAAGGTCAGTGCCAGCACCGCGCTGGCCACGTTGAACACGCGGTTGTGGAACAGGTTCGGCGGCAGCACCGGCTCCGGCACCCGGCGCACGTGCCACAGCAGGGCGGCCGTCAGCGCCGCCGCCAGCAGGCTCAGATATTTCACCTCATCGGAATTCCACGGCCATTGTGTGCCGCCCAGGGCCAGCACCAGCAGTGCGGCGGTCACCGCGCCGGTCAGCAGCACCGAGCCGAGATAGTCGATCTTGTGCGCGTGATGCGGGCTGGTGTGGTGCAGGGATTTCGAGATTACATACAGCGCCAGCGCGCCCATCGGCAGGTTGACGTAAAAGATCCAATGCCACGACAGCCAGTCCGTCAGCAGGCCGCCCAGCACCGGCCCGAGCACGCTGGCCACCGCGTACACGGCGGCGATGCTGCCTTGCCGTTTGCCGCGCTCGGCGGGCGGCACCAGGTCGCCGATGACGATCTGCGCCAGCGGCAAAAAGCCGCCAGCGCCCAGGCCCTGGATCGCGCGGAAGGCGATCAGCTCGGTCATGTTCTGCGCCAGCCCGCACAAGGCGGAGCCGGCGAGGAAGGTGATGATGGCCGTGTACAGCAGCGGCTTGCGGCCGTACTGGTCGCTCAGCTTGCCGTACAGCGGCATGGTGGCGGTGGAGGCCAGCATATACGCCGTCACCACCCACGACAGGTGGGCGATCCCGCCCAGGTCGGTGACGATGCGAGGCAGCGCGGTGGCGACGATGCTCTGGTCGAGCGCGGACAGGCCGATCATGATGACCAGGCCCAGGTAGATGGCGCGGATTTCCTTGGCCGTGATCGGCGCGGTGTTGGCTTGCGTGGTCATTCGCCGATCTCGTTCAGGTATTGAATAGCATCGCGCAGCGCCTGTGCGCCCTCCGGCGGCAGTTGCGCCAGCTTGCGGGCGAGCCAGTCGCGCCGGCGGTTGCGGATGTCGTCGATCACGGCCGCGCCTCGCTCGGTTAGCAGCAGGCCGATGCGACGGCGGTCCTCGGGGTTGGGTGTGTCACGCCGCACCAGGCCGGCGTTTTCCAGCGCCTTGATGTGGCCGCTCATGGTCGGGCCGCGCAGCTTTTCCATGCGCGCCAGCTCGGCCACGCCGATGCCGGGCGTCTGGCTGATGATGGACAGCAGCAGCTTGTGCTGCAGCGACAGGCCGTAGGGATCGCTGTCGCCTTCCTGGCGGATGCGGCGGAACACATGGTGCAGGGCCGTGCGCAGGTCGTCCGCCAGCGCGATGGCGGCCTTGGGAACCGGGGTTTCTTTGATCATGTCGTTTAAAATAGGTAGGCTACCTATCCATATTAAACGATGGCCTACCGGACTTCAAGACGAAAAAAAAGCCCGGCGAACCGGGCTGTGGGAGTGGGCCGCTGTTACTTGAGGGCGCCGAACACCTTGCCGATCAGCTTGCTGCCGGCGCCGAGCGGATCGGCACGGATGGCTTTTTCCTCTTCGCCGATCATCGTGTACAGGCCGTCCAGCGCGCGCTGGGTGACATAGCCCTCCACCGTGGCCTGTTCCTTGGCCAGCACGCCCAGCTTGGGCGCCATCGCCATCGCGGTGTTGTACTTGTTGGCCAGGTCGGAGCGGTCGGTGACCTTTTTCACGATCGGGAGGAATTGCACCGCCAGTTTCGGCGAGGTTTTCTCGCGGAAGAAGTCGGTCACCGAGGTCTCGCCGCCGGTCAGGATGTTCTTGGCGTCGGTGATGGACATGGACTTGACGGCGTCCAGCAGCAGCGGCTTGGCCATTGGCACGGCGGCCTCGGCCGCGTGGTTCATCTGCACCACCAGGTCGTCGAGCTGTTGGCTCTTGCCGGTCATCTTCAGCAGCGGGCGCGCCTGCTCCAGGATCTTCGGCAGCGGGATGCGGACCTTATCGTTGTTGAGGAAGCCGTTCTCCGCGCCCAGCTTGGAGACCGCCAGCGTCGAGCCCTTTTCCAGCGCCGCCTTCAGTCCGCCCGAGGCGTCCTGGTTGCTCAGGTCGGCCAGCGACAGCGCATAGGCGCTGGCAGCCGCCAGTGTCAGGGGAAGCAGCAGGGCGATGGAACGGCGGGAAATAGACATGGTGGACCTCGAAGTTGGCAAGTCCGGCGGCTGCCGGTTTGCCACTACTGTAACGCAGCGGCGCGCCGGCTGCCACCCCATCCTGTACCATGCCGGCAGGGTCCGCAAAAATAATAATACGACCGTTCTTTTATGCGGTATAGTGGCTGGGCTGAGATTCCCACCAAAATATAAGGAAGAGACATGACTGCTGAATATCAAGTCCACGGCACGGTTGCCGTCATCACGCTGAACAATCCGCCGGTCAACGGCCTGGGCCTGGCCACCCGCACGGCGGCGGTCAAGGGCATCCAGCAGGCGCTGGCGGACGACACCGTCAAGGCCATCGTCATCACCGGCGCCGGCAAGGCCTTCTCCGGCGGCGCCGACATCAAGGAATTCAATTCGCCCAAGGCGCTGACCGAGCCCAGCCTGCACACGCTGATCGCCACCGCCGAAAGCTCGACCAAGCCGGTGGTGTCCGCCATCCACACCGTCTGCATGGGCGGCGGCCTGGAGCTCTCGCTCGGCTGCCACTACCGCGTGGCGATGCCGGGCGCGCAGATCGCGCTGCCGGAAGTCAAGCTGGGCCTGCTGCCGGGCGCCGGCGGCACGCAGCGCCTGCCGCGCGTGCTGGGCCTGGAAATGGCATTGAACATGATCGTCTCCGGCACGCCGGTCGCGTCCGACAAGCTGGCCAACACCGCGCTGTTCGATGCCGTGTTCACCGCCGACGCCGACCTGGTCAGCTCGGCCGTGGCCTTCGCCGAAACCATCGCCGACGTGCGTCCGCTGCCGAAAGTGCGCGACCGCAAAGTCGACTACCCGAACCACGAAGCCTTCCTGCAATTCTCGCGCAACACGGTCAAGGCCATGTCCGGCCCGTTCCCGGCGCCGCTGGAGTGCGTGGAAACCGTGGCCGCCTCGGTCACGATGAAGTTCGAGGACGGCATGAAGTTCGAACGCGAACGCTTCCTGCACCTGATCCAGACCACCGAATCGAAGGCGCTGCGCCACGCCTTCTTCGCCGAGCGCGTCGCCAGCAAGGTGCCGGACGTGCCGGCCGATACGCCGGTACGCGCCATCAAGCAGGCCGCCGTGATCGGCGCCGGCACCATGGGCGGCGGTATCGCCATGAACTTCCTGAACGCCGGCATCCCGGTCGTCATGCTGGAGACTAAACAGGAAGCGCTGGACAAGGGCCTGGCGACGATCCGCAAGAACTACGAGAACACCATGAAGAAGGGCAAGCTGACGCAGGAGAAGTTCGACCAGCGCATGGCCCTGGTCAGCGGCACGCTGGCCTATGAGGATATCGGCCAGGCCGACATCGTGGTCGAAGCCGTGTTCGAGGACATGGGCGTGAAGGAAACCGTGTTCCGCAAGCTGGATGAGGTGATGAAGCCGGGCGCCATCCTGGCCTCCAACACCTCGACCCTGGACCTGAACCAGATCGCCAGCTTCACCAAGCGTCCGCAGGACGTGATCGGCACCCACTTCTTCAGCCCCGCCAACGTTATGAAGCTGCTGGAGATCGTGCGCGGCGCGCAGACTGGCAAGGACGTGCTGGCGACCGCGCTGGCGCTGTCGAAAAAGCTCAAGAAGACCGGCGTGGTGTCCGGCGTGTGCGATGGCTTCATCGGCAACCGCATGATCGAGCAGTACAGCCGCCAGGCCGGCTTCCTGCTGGAGGAAGGCGCGTTGCCGGAGCAGGTGGACAAGGCTGTCGAGAAGTTCGGCTTCGCCATGGGACCGTTCCGCATGGGCGACCTGGCCGGCAATGACATCGGCTGGGCGATCCGCAAGCGCCGCTATGTGGAGAAGCCGGAGATCAGCTACTCCAAGACCGCCGATCTGTTATGCGAGATGGGCCGCTACGGCCAGAAGACCGGCGCCGGTTGGTACGACTACAAGGCCGGCGACCGCAAGGCCTATCCGAATGAACAGGTCAACGCGATGATCGTGCAGCACTCGGCCGACATCGGCGTCGCGCGCCGCAAGATCAGCGACCAGGAGATCGTCGAACGGCTGGTGTACTCGATGGTCAACGAAGCGGCGCATATCCTGGAAGAGGGCATCGCGCTGCGCGCCTCGGACATCGACATGGTCTACCTGACCGGCTACGGCTTCCCGCTGTTCCGCGGCGGCCCGATGTTCTACGCCGACACGGTGGGTCTGCCGAACGTGCTGGCGGCGATCAACAAGTACGCCAAGGGTCACCAGGGCGGCGCCTGGAAACCTGCACCTCTGTTGGTCAAGCTGGCGGAAGAGGGCAAGGGCTTCAATAGCTGATCTTATTTGACCAGGCCAGTGCCCTGCGGGATGTGATAGGCGTCGTAGTAATGGCGCTTGTAGATAGCCGTCAGGGCGCCAGCCTTCTGCATATCGCGCATGGCGGTTTCCAGCGCCGCCAGGCGCTCCGGCGAGACGGATGCACGCGATACCGCTATCGAACGCGGTTGGCCGTCCGAGGGCATGCGGAAGGCCGCTTTCTCCAGCTGCCCGTCCAGGTGCAGCGCCGACACCAGCGCATCGCCCTGGTCCTCGGGGATCAGCACCGCATCGATGCGGCCCAGCGCCAACTTGCGGAAGTTGGCCTCCATGTCCTTGGCCGGATCGCGCTGCACCGACCAGTCGCGGTCGAAGCGCCGCAGATACTCCGCGCCCCATTTGGTTCCGATGCGTAGCGGCGCGATGTCCGCATAGTCGTTGATGGTGACGGTGCCATCTTTGCGCACGTAGAACACGCGGTCCGCACTGTGTTCGCGGTATGTCGTCTGCAGGAAGTACAGGAAGGCGTCGCGGCGCGGCGTCTCGCGCAGGCCGATCATGATGTCGGCCGTGCCTTGCTCCAGCATGAACTGGCAGCGCTTGAGCGGGCACGATTTGATCTGCAGGGTCAGGCCGGTGCGCCGCGCCAGCTCGCGCGCGATCTCGGTATAGGCGCCGCCATAGACGCCATCCTCCTCCGTGATCCAGGGCAGCATCTTGTTGACCGCCAGGACCAGCGTATGCTCTCCGCTTTCCGGCTCCGCGTGCGCGAGCGCCGGCAGCGACGCCGCCAGCGCCGTTATCGCGAAGAGCAGGCGGCGCAGGATTTTACTTACCTAATACCGGCTTGACCTTGGCCGCTGCTTCCTTGGCGCGGACGCGGGCGGTTTCAACGTCGTCGGCGGTGGCCAACGCCACGCCCATGCGGCGGCGTGCGAACGATTCCGGCTTGCCGAACAGGCGGATGTCGGTGCCCGGCACGCGCAGCGCTTCGGCCACACCTTCGAAGGCGATGCCGGCCGCTTCATGCTGGCCGTAGATGACGGCCGATGCACCCGGTGCCTTCAGCGCGACGTTGACCGGCAGGCCGAGGATGGCCTTGGCGTGCAGTTCGAATTCGCTTTGCACCTGGGTCGCCATGGTCACCATGCCGGTGTCGTGCGGGCGCGGGCTCACTTCCGAGAACCAGACCATGTCGTCCTTGACGAACAGCTCCACGCCGAACAGGCCGAGGCCACCCAGGTCGCCGGTGACTTTCTCGGCGATGTCGCGGGCGCGCGCCAGCGCCAGTGGATTCATGCGGCATGGCTGCCAGGATTCGACGTAGTCGCCTTGCACCTGCACGTGGCCGATCGGATCGCAGAACTGGGTCTCGACCTGACCGTCGGCGCCGATGGAGCGTACCGTCAGCAGGGTGATTTCGTAGTCGAAGTCGATGAAGCCTTCGACGATCACGCGGCCCGCGTCCACGCGGCTGCCGGCGGCGGCGTAGTCCCATGCGGCCTTGACTTCGGCGGCGCTGTCGATCTTGGACTGGCCCTTGCCCGACGAGGACATGACTGGCTTGATCACGCACGGGAAGCCAATGGCGGCGGTGGCTGCTTCAAGTTCGGCCAGGCTGCTGGCGAAGCGGTACGGCGACGTCGCCAGGCCCAGGGTTTCGGCGGCCAGGCAGCGGATGCCTTCGCGGTTCATGGTCAGCTGGGCCGCGCGCGCGGTCGGGATGCAGGTGATCTTGCCGGCTTTTTCCAGCGCGGCCAGCGTATCGGTGGCGATGGCTTCGATTTCCGGCACGATCAGATCCGGCTTTTCCTGTTCGATCAGCGCGGCCAGTGCGGCGCCGTCGGCCATGTTGATGACGTGGGCGCGGTGGGCGACCTGGTGGCCCGGCGCATTCGGATAACGGTCCACGGCAATCACTTCCACGCCCAGGCGCTGCAAGGCGATGATGACTTCCTTGCCGAGTTCACCGGAGCCGAGCAGCATGACTTTGGTGGCGGTGGGGGACAGTGGTGTGCCGAAAATGCGTGGAGTGTTCATGTGGAAGTCCGGGAGTGAGGGGTAACGGTTGACAGTGCGCCGCCGCAGCGCCGCGCGGGCCGACTATAGCAAAATGCGGCTATTTTGGACAGCGGCAGGGGCATTATAATAAATCCAATCTTGGCATCGGATTCATCGCAGGCGCTTATCGCGGCCTGGCTGCGTTTATCCGTCAGGGGCTGCGCCGGTCGCATGACCATCCGCGCCGCCGCATCGTCAGGCAAAGTGTGCCCATGACATTCCGTCATGGACATGACTAAGGAAAAAAATGAAACCAATGCACGTAATCGCCGCCGCACTTGCCGCCACTTCGCTGTGGGTGGTCGCGGCCGAATCGACCGGCAAGCTGCCCGCTCCCTGGTATGTCGGCGGGGGCACACCATCGTCCTATCAGGCCGGGATAGACAGTGTGGAAACCACCAGCGGCAAGGGCTCCAAGTTCCTGCGCTACGTTCAGGGCGAGGGCAAGAGCTTTACGACGCTGTCACAGGGCGTATCGGCACAGCGCTATCTGGGCCAGCGCGTGCGGTTCCAGGCACGTGTGAAGTCGCGCGACGTGAGTGCCTGGGCGGGCCTGTGGATGCAGGTCAGTGGGCCGACACCCGCCAAGCTGGCCTTCTACAACAGCCAGGACAAGCCGATCACCGGCACCACGGATTGGCAGACCCGCAGCGTGACGCTGGATGTGCCGGAGGAGGCGACCACCATTAACTTCGGCGTGATCAACGCCGGCACCGGCCAGGTCTGGATAGACGAGCTTTCGTTCGAGGTGGTCGGCAAAGACGTGCCGGTCGACTCCTTCCAGCGTAACAAGCTGCCGGAGTCGCCGACCTTATGAGCGCCGCAGCCGGTGGCGGTTACGCGGCATTGACCGAGGTGGCGGCGAGCACCGTTCCACAAAAGGCGCTCAGCGCGGCGCTGGTCGCCGGCTTTGCCGCCGTTTGCCTGGCGCTGCGGGCGTACACCTTGCTCGCGCTGTATGGCGCCATGCTGCTGCCGGTGGGCGCAAGCGGCGCGTGCATGCTGGCGCTGCTGGCCCGCGCGGCACGGCTGCGCGAATGGCGCTTCCTGTGGCCGGTCCTATTGCTGTTCATCGGCGTGTCCAGTTGGTTGGCCGGCCTGTTGTATCACGACGGCATGGGCCGGGCCGGCATCGTCACGCACAACGATTTGCTGGTGCAGTTTTCGGTGGCGGCGCTGGCGCTGCTGTTGCTGGCGCCCCGGCTGTGGATCGCGCAGCAGCAATCGCGCGCGCTGCAGATGGCGCGGTTAACGCAGGCCGCGTTGTCCGCCGACCTGAAGGCCCTGCAGGCCCAGATCGAACCGCACTTCCTGTATAACACGCTTGCCAATACGCGCTATCTGGCACGCCACGATCCCGAGCGCGCGGTGGCGATGCTCGACCACCTGATCGGCTATCTGCACACGGCGCTTCCGGACCTGCGCAGCCCTATGTCCAGCCTTGGCCGGGAATGCGAACTGGCGGGGCACTATCTGGCGCTGATGGGCATACGGTTTGGCGACCGCCTGCAATACGACATCGACTGTCCGCCAGAGTTGGGCGAGGTGGAACTGCCACCGCTGATGCTGATGCCGCTGGTGGAGAACGCCGTTCAGCACGGCGTCGAACCTCACCCCGGCAACGTAATGGTGCGCATGCTGGTGCGCCGCCAGGACGATGCGTTGGTGGTGGCGGTGCGTGACAACGGCGCAGGCCCCGGTAAGACGGCACTGGGCAGCGGAGTCGGATTGCGCAATCTGCGCGAACGCCTGGCGGCCTTGCATGGCAATGCCGCAGGATTCCGTCTTCAAGTCGCGGCGGACGGCTGGACCGAGGCTGTGATCACACTACCAATGGGGGCCGCATGATGCACCGTCCACGCATACTGATCGCGGACGATGAGCCTTTGCTGCGCGCGGAACTGCGCCAGTCGCTGGCGGCGTTGTGGCCGGAGGCCGAACTGGTGGCCGAGGCGGCGGATGGCTACGAGGCGCTGCGCCTGGCGCGTGCACTGGAGCCGGACGTCGCCTTCCTCGATATCCGCATGCCGGGCCTGAGCGGCCTGGAAGTGGCGCGCACCTTCGGCGCCCGCACGCATGTGGTGTTCGTCACGGCCTACCAGGAGCATGCGCTGGCCGCGTTCGATGAAGGAGCGATCGATTACGTGCTCAAGCCCACCGATCCTGTGCGTCTGGTGCGGGCTATCGAGCGGGTGCGCGCCCGCCTTGGCACGCCTCCACCCGACCTGGCGCGGCTGATGCAGCAGCTGTCGCCAAAGCCGGCGGCGCCGTCATGGCTGCAGGCGACCGTTGGCAACTCGATCCACTTCATCGATTTGAGCGAGGTGATTTACTTCTGTTCGGAGTTCAAATACACGCGGGTGGTGACGCCGCAGCAGGCCGAGGCTCATATCCGCACGCCGCTGAAGGAGCTGGCGGCAGAACTGGAAGACGCGGGATTCTGGCAGATACACCGGGCATATGTGGTGGCGGTGAAGCGCATCGCGGCCGTCAGCCGCGACGCCGACGGCGCCTTGTGGCTAAGCCTGCGCGGCCATCAGGACAAGCTGCCCGTGAGCCAGCGCTTCCAGCACCGGTTCAAGGGCATGTAGCGCTTTTAGAACGAGTAGACCAGCGTGACCGACGTTTGGGTGTCGGTGTTCTTTTTATCTTCAGGCACGTTGGTGTCGTTGCGGACGCTGAACGCGGCCTTCATCTGCATGGTGCTGTTGATTTTGGTGCGCAGCGCCGTCTCGGCCAGCGAGTGCATGTTCGAGGTGCCGCGTTCCACGCTCAGGTTCTGGCTAAACAGGGCGGTGTCGCTCAGCTTCCATTTCAGGTTGGCCGCGCCGCGCACGGTCATGCCGCTTTCCATTTCACCGGTCGACCGCGTGCCGTTGAAGTAGCCCGGGCCGATTTCCACGTCCACGCTGTGGTCCGGTGTTTTGTAGGTCTCGGTGCCATAGCCGACGCCCACCGTGGAGTAGCGCGTGTAGGCGCCGAATTTGTCGTTGACGTGGGTGGCCAGTGCGAACAGCTTGTCGTGGTCCTGCAGCAGCTTGTAGGCGGCTTTGGCGGAGAACGAATAGCGCTGGGCGGAACGCTCGCGCACCTTTTCGCCGTCGGACTTGGTGACCTGTTCGTCCTTGAAGTATCCGGCCAAAATATACTCGTTGCTCCAGTCGGGCAGCTCCTGCTTGGCATCCAGCTTGCCGGTGACCGAGGTACCGACCGTGTTACCTGACGTGGAGATGGCGCCCAACTCCGCGGAGTTGTTCCAGTCGCGGCCAAGGACGGAGTCCGCGGCGGCATAGCCGTGGAACAGGGAGAGGGTGAGGGCGGGGATAAGTAGGGTCGCTTTCATGACGATTATTGTACCTTAGCCCGAAAAACAGCGCATTCAACCGGATCACGGGCTGGCATCAGCTGGTGAGCCAGTAATCCGGGCGGGCGTAGATCTCTTTCAGCATGTCGATGAAGAAGCGCACCTTGGCCGGCAAGTGCCGCTGCTGCGGATAGACCGCCACGATGTCGTACTGCGGCAGCGCGTAATCGTCCAGCACCGTGATCAACTCGCCGGAGGCCAGCTGCGACTGGATCTCCCACGACGAGCGCCACGCCAGTCCCAGTCCCTCGGTGGCCCAGCGGTGCAGCAGTTCGCCGTCGTTGCAGTTCAGGTTACCGTCCGCACGCACGGTAACCTGCTTGCCGTGATCCTGGAAGTACCAGCCGCGCTGCTGTCCGCCCTGCAGGTTGAAGGCCAGGCAGTTGTGCTGCGCCAGGTCGTCCAGTGTGCGTGGAATGCCGTGGCGGTCGAAGTACTCGGGCGTGCCGCACACCACGCGCCGGTTGCTCGCCAGCTTGACTGCGACGAAGCTCGGGTCGATCACGCCGCCGATGCGGATGCCGACGTCGTAACCGTCCCGCACCAGGTCCACCACGCGGTCGGTCAGGTTGAAGGAGATCTGCACGTCGGGATGCGCGCGCACGAAGCCCGCCGCGTGAGGCGCCACGTGCTTGCGGCCGAAGGCGGCCGGCGCCGAGACGATCAGGTGGCCCGTGGCGCGGTGCCGCCCCTCGGACACCATGCGGTCCGCATGGCCCAGGTCCGCGAGCAATTTGCGGCAATGGTCCAGGTACAGCGTGCCTTGTTCGGTAAGCGTCAGGTGGCGGGTAGTGCGGTGCATCAGCTTCACGCCCAGGCGCTTCTCCAGCGCGTCAATGCGGCGGCCCAGCATCACGGGGGTGATGTGCTGGCCCATCGCCGCCCGTACCAGGCTGCCCTTTTCGGCCACGTCCACGAAGGCCTCGATTTGCGTCAATTTGTCCATGGCTCGATTATTCCACACTTATTCGATATTTTGAGTATCGAATAAAGCGAGAGTTTGTCTTCTTATCACGGCCCGCCTTTCCCGCTACGATGATCCCATCAAGTTCAGTACTTAACCATCAGGGGACAAGCATGGCACGGATGACAGCAGCGCAGGCGGCAGCAATCGTTTTGGAAAAAGAGGGCGTGAATCAGGTGTTCGGAGTTCCGGGCGCCGCGATCAACCCGTTTTATGCGGCATTGAAGAAGCAGGGGAGCGCAAAGCACATCCTGGCGCGCCACGTCGAGGGCGCGTCGCACATGGCCGAGGGCTACACCCGTGCCAAGGCGGGCAATATCGGCGTGTGCATCGGCACCTCCGGCCCCGCCGGCACCGACATGATCACCGGCCTGTATTCAGCGCAGGCGGATTCCATACCTATCCTCTGCATTACCGGCCAGGCCCCGCGCGCCCGGTTATACAAGGAGGACTTCCAGGCGGTCGATATCGAGTCGATCGCCAAGCCGGTGACCAAATGGGCCGTCACCGTGCGCGAACCGGCGCTGGTGCCGATGGTGTTCCAGCAGGCCTTCCACATCATGCGTTCCGGCCGTCCC